>Ga0210101_1000493_pt1 | contig 12858 bp, 9 predicted proteins | sample Muzzi_PWC_D1_FD_185534 | JGI IMG/M metagenome (GOLD analysis project Ga0210101, IMG submission 185534) | Wetland microbial communities from San Francisco Bay, California, USA, that impact long-term carbon sequestration - Muzzi_PWC_D1 (SPAdes) | ecosystem: Environmental > Aquatic > Marine >...
ATGGCGGTAAGCACACCCAGCGGGCTCGACCGCTCGGCCACCACCTCGACACCGGGAACCCGGAGGGCCATCGGCAGCCCCTTGAACTGGGACATCCCTATCTCGGTCAGGGGCTCGACTGGGGAGAGAGGCCAGACGGCGACGAGCGCGATGCCCGCCAGAACAACGGCCAGGGCAAGCGCACCGGAGACTCCCCGAGATCGCCACCCACCACCCGGCCCCCCCATCCCCACGAACCCCAGCCCCGCCGCCACCAGGCCGACGCCGCCCAGGACCAGAAGGGCCGCCCCTGCCGGCACCAAGAACAGCAGACCGATCACCGCCGCGGCACCCAGCCCGGCCCCCACGAGGTCTGCGCCGTAGACCCGACCGACCCTGCCCGGGAAGCGCATCAGGGCGAGGCCGACGGCGGTCGCGGCGCAGAGAAACGGCAGCGAGAGCAGCAGGTAGACCGCGGTCAGCCCGCCGAGCTCCCACGGGTTCCAAGCCAGCTCGAGGGGGCTGAACGGCACCGCCTGGGCGAGGCTGAAGGCGCCGGGGGCCGCGACGCCGAAGAGCGCCGCCGCCAGCGGAAACAGCAGCTCGAAGCGCCGGAGCAGCCGATCGCCCACCACCGCGAGAAGCGTGCCGCTCGCGCCGTAGCCCAGGAGCGCAAGGCTGATCACCATGTAGGCGAAGTGGTGCCAGAGGGCGATCGACAGGAGCCGCATGTAGAGGATCTCGACCGCGATGGCGGCGGCCGAGAGGAGGGCGACGGAGACCAGGAGTCTGCGGGGCAGAACCACGCGACCGCGCGCACGGGTCTTGCGCGTGCAGATCCGAGGCGCGAGGAGGAGGCGATGCCGTCGCATCATCGACGACGAGCAACGACGGAGATGCCCGCAACCCCCGTGCGTCCGAAGGATTGCGACGGCGCAGGCCCGTCTGCTGCGTTGTCGCTCCTCAACGATGCCACCGCATCGCCTGCGTCGCGAACGCCTTGCATCCGGGCCTGCGGCGCTCGCAACGCGGCCGCGCGGTTCTGCCGCGCAGACTCCTAGGAGCGGGGTCCGGACTTCGCCGCGCGTCCCCGCCGGCACCGGGCTAGCCCTCCGGACCGTCCGGCGGACCGTCCGGCGGCCCGTCCCCGGCTCGATCCCGCGGCCGATCCCGCGTGAGGGGCACGAACGCCACCGGCAGCACCTGGCGGGTGCGGATCGCGCCGTCGGCGGTCTTGGTCACCAGCATGAGCTGCTGGGTGGCGAAGGGGCCGCCCACCGGGATCACCATCCTGCCCCCCGGGGCGAGCTGCTCGATGAGCGGCGGCGGCACGTGGCTCGACGCCGCGGTGACGATGATCGCGTCGAACGGCGCGTGCTCCGGCCAGCCGTGGTAGCCGTCGGCGTGACGGGCGTGGACGGTGTCGTAGCCGAGCTCCCCGAGCCGATCGGCGGCCTGGGCCGCGAGCTCCGGGATGATCTCGATCGTATAGACCTCCTCCACGAGCTCGGCCAGAACCGCCGCCTGGTACGCCGAGCCGGTGCCCACCTCGAGCACGCGGTCGCCCGCCTCGACATCCAGCAGGTCGGTCATCAACGCCACGACGTAGGGCTGGGAGATGGTCTGACCGTAGCCGATGGGGAGCGGCCGGTTCTGGTAGGCGAAGTCCCGGAGGGGCTCCGGCACGAAGAGGTGCCGGGGGACCGCGGCCATCGCCGCCAGCACCTTCGGGTCGACGGCCTCATTGCCCGTCTCCCGGCGGGTCAGCTCGAGCTCCAGACGCACCCGCTCGACCAGCTCCGCCCTGGCCCGAACCGTCCCTTCGTCCTCGGCGGCGGGGTCCGGACCACCCTCGGCCGCGGCCTGGGCCACCGCGGCCCCGGCCGCCAGCAGCAGGCCGCAGAGAAGCGCCCCGGCCTTCTTCGAAGCAGGCCTCAGATCGAGCAACGAAACGCTGAGCCGCATGCTCCCCATCGGAGCCTCTCTACAGCTCCTAACACTGCCCTCCCACGGCACCATTTCGACCGGGTCGCGACGGGCGCCCATCCCACCCCATCGGGTGGTGTCTGAACGAACGATCGTTCATACACTGTCTTCAGCACTCCGCCAATCACCATGAGCACGATGAGCACGCCATCGAGGAGGTTCCCCCGCAGATGAGTCCCATGAACGCGGAAGGCTATTTCCTGGAGACCCCGGGCGAGCCGCTGGTCAAGCGGAGCCTGGAGCTGGCCGATCCCGGCCCGGGCGAGGCGCTGGTCGAAGTGACGGCCTGTGGCCTCTGCCACACCGACCTCTCCTTCGCCGACGGCTCGGTCACCACCCGCCACGCTCTTCCCCTGGTCCTCGGCCACGAGACGACGGGCCGGGTGATCGCCGCCGGAGCGGGCGCCGAGAGCTGGATCGGCAAGCCGGTGCTGGTGCCGGCGGTCCTGCCCTGTGGCGAGTGCGAGTTCTGCGCCGCCGGCCGGGGCAACGCCTGCCCGAGCCAGAAGATGCCCGGCAACGACATCCACGGTGGCTTCGCCACCCACCTGCTGGTCCCCGCGGGTCCCCTGGTGAGCCTCGACGGCGCTCCAGAGGGCACCTCGCTGGCCGAGATCTCCGTGGTCGCCGACGCGGTCTCGACCGCCTACCAGGCGACCGTCCGCGCCGGCCTCGAAGAGGGCGACATGGCGATCGTCGTCGGCGCCGGCGGCGTCGGCGGCTTCGTGGTCCAGATCGCCCGCGCCCGCGGCGCCCGCGTGGTGGCCTGCGACGTCAAGCCGGCGTCGCTCGAGGCGGCTGCCGCCTTCGGCGCGGAGCACATCATCGACGTCTCCGGCCGCGAGCCGCGGGACGTGCGCAAGGAGGTCCGCGGCCTGGCCAAGGAGTGGGGAATCCAGTCCCTCCGCCACCGCATCTTCGAGACCAGCGGCACGGCACCCGGCCAGGTGCTCGCCTACTCCTTCCTCGGGCCGGCGGCGACCATGATGGTGGTCGGCTTCACCCCGGAGAAGGTGCCGACCCGGCTCTCGAACCTGATGGCCTTCGACGCCTCGGTCCACGGCACCTGGGGCTGCCCGCCGGAGGCCTACCCGCCGGTGCTCGACCTCATCTACTCCGGCCAGCTCGCCATCTCCCCGGTGGTCGAGCACGCGCCGATGTCGAAGCTCAACGACCTGCTCGACGACATGGCCCACCACCGGCTGAAGCGGCGCATGGTGCTCGACCCTCGCGCCTGAGGACGATCTACGACGAACGAGACCCGAGAGAGACCATGACCGACTTGAAGAACCACGAGCTCCTCGCCGACTGCGCGTTCGAGCACATCCGCTACGAGACCCGGCCGGTCCTGGACCGGGCGGGCAACCCCGTCGAAGGCCTGCACCAGATCTGGATCTGGCTCGACAATCCGAGCCAGCTCAACTCCTACACCACCGAGATGACCAAGGAGGTGATCCTCGCCTTCCGCCGGGCGAGCACCGACCGCCGGGCGGTGGCCGTGGTCTTCACCGGCACGGGCGAGCGCTCCTTCTGCACCGGTGGCAACACCGAGCAGTACGCCACCTACTACGCCGGCCGGCCCCAGGAGTACCTCCAGTACATGCGCCTGTTCAACGACATGGTCACGTCGATCCTGCTGTGCGACAAGCCGGTCATCTGCCGGGTCAACGGCATGCGGATCGCTGGCGGCCAGGAGATCGGCATGGCCTGCGACTTCTCGATCGCCGGCGACAACGCCTCGTTCGGCCAGGCGGGCCCGATCCATGGCTCCGCCCCGGACGGCGGCTCGACCGACTTCCTCCACCTCTACGTGGGCTTCGCCAAGGCGGCGGAGTCGCTCGCTCTGTGCACCTCCTGGTCGGCCTACATGGCGGAGCGCCTCGGCCTGATCAACGAGGTCGTGCCGGTCTACCGGGACGCGGACGGCAACACGGCGCTCAACCCGCTGGTGGTGACCGACCGGTGGGTCGACGAGGCCGGACGGATCGTCCACGGCGAGTGGAAGACCGGAGAGGCCAAGGCCGAAGCCAAGACACGCCTGAAGGAGCTCACGATCGACCTCGCCCCCCTCGACGCCGCGGTCGAGCGGATGGTGACCACCCTCCTCCACACCTTCCCGGACTGCACCAGGAAGACCCTCGAGAGCCTGCGCAAGAAGAAGCTCGAGCATTGGTACGCCAACTCGGAGACCAACCGCTCCTGGCTGTCGCTCAACATGGTGACCGAGGCCTCGGCGGGCTTCCCGTCGTTCCACTACGGCGCACGCGGCGAGCGGGAGATCGATTTTGCGGCTCTGCGCCGGGCGGTGGCCGAAGGACGCAAGTTCGACCAGGCCCTGGTCCGCGAGGTGCTCTCGCCGAGCTCCCGGAAGGGTGTCGAGGAAGCCGAAGAGGCGGTGCTGGAGGGAGCCCGATGAGCGGCTCCGGGACCAACACGAGCGGCTTCGAGAGGCTCGCCATCGAGCGTCTGGAGGGGGGCGCCGTGCTGCGCATCCTCCTCGACAAGCCGAAAGGGAACGTCCTCGACTCCCAGATGATGGGCGAGCTCTCCCGGGTGCTCGAAGGCCATGAAGAGGAGACCGACCTCAAGCTGGTGATCCTCCGCGGCGCGGGCGGCCATTTCTCGTTCGGCGCCTCGGTCGAGGAGCACCGCAAGGATCAGGTGGCGAACATGCTCGCCAACTTCCACCGGCTGATCCGCCGGCTCGCAGCCTATCCGGTACCGGTGGCAGCGCTGATCGAAGGCCAGTGCCTGGGCGGCGGGTTCGAGCTGGTGCTCGCCTGCCACTTCCTGTTCGCGACCCCGAGCGCCCGCTTCGCCTGCCCGGAGATCAAGCTCGGCGTCTTCCCACCGGTGCTCGCCGCGGTCGGCGCCGAGCGGCTCGGGGGGTTTCCGGCCGAGCGCATCCTCTTGACCGGCGAATCGCTCCGCGCCGAGGAGGCCCTGCGGCTCGGCTGGCTCACCCGGATGCTGGAGAGCGACGACCCGGAGGACGAGCTTCTCGCCTGGTACCGCAAGGCGCTCGGCGGGCTCTCCGCGTTCTCGCTGCGCCAGGCAACGGCGGCCGTCCGCCGGGACACCGGCTGGCTCGACCGGCTCAACGCCACGCTCGAGCGCGCCGAACGCCGCTACCTGGACCAGCTCGTGCCGAGCCACGACGGCAACGAGGGCATCGAGGCGTTCCTCGAGCGCCGGGAGCCCGCCTGGAGGAACCGGTGAGCCGAGAGGCCGCCAGCCAGGCAAACGCCCGCGCGGCCCACGGCGGCCACACCGTGGCACAAGCTCAGCCGGCACCGCGCGAGCGGATCCTGCACACTGCGGCCACCGCGATCGCCGAGCACGGCTACCACGGCATGTCGATGCGCGACCTGGCGAAGGGCGCGGGCATGAGCCTGTCGAACCTCTACAACTACTTCGCCTCGAAGGAGGAGATCCTCTTCGCCATCCAGAAGGAGGCCTTCGAGGTGCTGGTGGCGTCGGCCCAGGAGGCCCTGGCCGGCGTCGTGGAGCCGGAGGCGCGGCTCTACGTCTTCATCTCTCATCACGTGCGCTACGTGGCCGAGAACCCGAGCATCATGCGGGTCCTGGTCCACGAAGCCGCCTCGCTGCCGGCCGGAGAGCGCGCCGCCATCCGCAAGCTCAAGGAGCTCTACTTCGGCCTCGCCCGCACGATCGTCGAGCGCGTGATCGACGCCCTCGACGGCTCCTCGGCCGCCGCCTCGTCTCAGACGGCGCAGGTCGACGCCCTGGAGCTCGACCGCATCACCTACAACGTATTCGGAATGCTCAACTGGCTCTACGGCTGGTACGACCCGGAGGCCCACGGCGACCCGCAGACCGCGGCCCGGACGATCCACCGCATCACGCTCTGCGGCGTCGTCGCCCCCTGCTCCTACCAGGACCCGGAGGCGAGCCTGGACCTCCACCTCGACTCGGTGGAAGCCCGTCCTCTCCTCGGCCGTGCCCCAACCATGACCACCGGAGGTCGCCCGTGACGCCCCAACCCACACCCACGCACTCCCCCTCCGGGGAACCGGCTCCGTCCATGCCGGCCGACCCGGCGGCGCCGCTTCTCGAGCGCTGCCGGCGCCTGGTGGACGACCTGTCGTTCGAGGCGGTCCGGCGCTGGAAAGAAGACAACCCCGGCAGCCTGGCCGTCGGCTACATGCCGATCTACGTGCCCCGGCCGCTGGTCGAGGCCCAGGGCTGCCTGCCGGTGGCCCTGTTCGGCGGCGGCGACCAGCTCGAGATCATCCGGGGCGACTCCTACTTCCAGAGCTACATCTGCCACATCCCGCGGAGCATGGTCGAGCTCGGCCTGCGCGGGGACCTGGACGTCCTGGACGCCATGCTCTTCCCGTCGATCTGCGACGTGATCCGCAACCTGGGCGGCATCTTCGACCTGCTGAGCCCGGAGCGGCTCACCTTCTACGTCGACCTGCCCCAGGACTTCGACCCGGAGATCGGCGGCCGGTTCTACGTCGAGCAGATGGAGGAGCTCGCCACTGCCCTCGTCGGACGGGGCGCCAAGCCGCTGACCGACGGCGCCCTGCGCGAGGCGATCGCGGCCGAGAACCGCCGGCGCGCCGCCCTGGGCGAGCTCGATGCCCTGCGCCGGGCCGCGCCCTGGAAGGTGCCGGCGAGCGAGGCCTACCTGGTGGTGCGGGCCGGGTCGGTGCTCCCGACCGACGCCCACACCGCGCTCATCGAGGAGGCGACCGAGGCCTTCGCCACTCGCCAGGCGCGCCCCTACGACAACGTGCGCGTGGCGGTGGTCGGCTCCTTCTGCGAGCAGCCGCCGCTCGCCCTCATTCGCACCCTCGAGAAGGCCGGCTGCGACATCGTCGACGACGACTTCCAGCTCGGCATGCGCTTCCTGGACAAGGACATCGAGATCGCCGACGGCGAAGCGCCCCTCGACGCCCTGGCCCGGGGCTACCTCGACCACGGCGTGGCTACGGCCAGCCGCTACATCGCCAACGGCGAGAAGGGCTCCGAGCTCATCGCCCGGGTCGGCGAGGCCAAGGCGGACGGTGTGATCTTCGCCGCCGCCTCGTTCTGCGACCCGGCGCTCCTCGACCAGCCGATGCTCGAACGGGCCCTCGACCGGGCCGGCATCCCGCACACCAGCTTCAAGTTCTCCGAAAACACCGCGCAGTTCGGCTCGATCCGTGAACAGGCCGGGGCCTTCTCCGACTCGGTCAAGCTCTGGGGGAAGAGCGCATGACGAATCCGACCATCGATGCTCCCGCAACGCCGTCGGCGCCGCCGCCGGTTCCGACCAAGGACGCGAGCCAGCTCCGCCAGAAGCGGATGATCGCCGAGCACTTCGACAAGCTGGAGCAAGTGCCGGAGACCGGCCGCAAGGCGGTCTACACCTTCGTACCCGGCAACCTCACCGAGCTCCTCGGGGCCCTCGACCTGCTGCCGGTGCTGCCGGAGATCAACGCCCTTCAGTCGGGCATGCGGGGCAAGAGCCGCGACTACATCATGGAGGCGGAAAAGTCCGGCCATTCCGAGGACGTCTGCACCTACGTCAAGTGCGACCTCGGCATGAAGCACTCCGGGAACGTCTCGCCGACGGGAACCAAGCTCCCCGATCCGAACCTCCTGCTGCTCTCCTACACCGGCTGCTTCACCTTCTTGAAGTGGTTCGAGCTCCTCCGCGAGGAGTACGGCTGCCCGGTGGCGATGCTCCACGTCCCCTACCAGGCGGACGGCAAGATCACCCCGGAGATGCGCCGCTACGTGGTCGACCAGCTCGAGAAGAAGGTCATCCCGGCGCTCGAGAAGATCGCCGGCAAGAAGCTCGACATGGACGAGCTCTCCCGCCGCCTGGAGCTCTCCCGCCAGGCCGAGGACGACCTGGTGGCGGTCTGGGAGTCGGCCAAGCACAAGCCCTCCCCGATCGACGGCTACTTCGGCGGCGTCTACTACGTGGGCCCGATCTTCTCCGCCTTCCGGGGCACCGAGGACGCCCGCGAGTACTACCGCGAGCTCCGCGCCGAGGTCGAGGAGCGCATGGCCCGGGGACTCGGCCCCATCACGCCGGACGGCGAGCTCACCGAGGAACGCTACCGGCTGGTCGTCGAGGGCCCGCCCAACTGGACCAGCTTCAACGACTTCTGGCGCATGTTCTCGCGCGAAGGCGCGGTGGTCGTGGCCTCCACCTACACCAAGGTGGGCGGCCTCTACGACACCGGCTTCCGCCACGACCCCGACCGGCCGCTCGAGACCCTGGCCGAGTACTGCTTGAACTGTTACACGAACCACTGTCTGCCGAACCGCGTGGACCTCCTGGAGCACTACCTCCGCGAGTACCAGGCGGACGGCTTCCTGATCAATTCGGTCAAGTCCTGCAACTCCTTCAGCGTCGGTCAGCTCCTGATGCTGCGCAAGCTCGAGGAGCGCACCGGTCTTCCCGGCGGGTTCATCGAATCCGACCTGGTCGACCCGCGCTACTTCGGCAAGGCCAACATCGAGAACCGCGTGCAGAGCTATCTCCAGATGCTCGAGTCCCGCAGGAAGGGGAGGTACGCATGAAGTGCGTCGTCGGCATCGACCTGGGCTCCACCACCACCAAGGCCCTGCTGCTGACCGAGGACCGGGAGGTCCTGGGTCGCGGCATCACCAACAGCCGCTCGAGCTATGACGTGGCGTGCGCCGTGGCCCGTGAAGAGGCGGTGACGGCCGCCCGCTTCGCCCTGCTCGAAGGCCGGCTCCGGGAGCTGCCGGACGACGTCCGCTCCGCGCTCCAGGGGGGCATCGGCCACCGCCAGCCGATCGAGGACCTGCTCCAGGAAGCGTTCCGCCTGGAGCTCTACCTGGACGAGCTGGCGCGTTTGCGCGAAGAGATCTTCAGCCTGCTCGAAGCACCCTACAACGTCGAATGGCGGCCGGTCCTCGAGCCGGCGGTGATCGAGATCCTCGACGCCGCCGAGGCCCACGCGCCGGAGCTTTTCCTGGGTGAAGCGGAGCGCAAGAGCGACTTCTTCCGGGACATCGCGGGTGCCGCCTACATCGAGGGCGCCGAGCGGATCTCCTCGGAAGAGGGCATCCCGTTCGAGCGCCTCCTGGCCCTCTACGACCGGGCGATCCTCGACGTCGAGACGAGCCTCGAGCAGCGCTCGTTCGCCGATCTGCTGCGCCGCGCGGTGGCGCGGATCGGCACCGGCGCCAACGAGAACGGGAGCACCGGCCATGGTGCCGCCCTGCGGCGGGTAGCCGAGGACGTGGCGGGAGAGCCGATCGAGGAGCTCTCCTTCGTCGGCACCGGCTACGGCCGCCAGACCCTCCCCTTCCCGAAGGAGTCGATCCGGAGCGAGATCCTCTGCCACGGCCGGGGCGCGCACCGCTTCTTCCCCGGCACGCGGACGGTGCTCGACATCGGCGGCCAGGACACCAAGGCGATCCAGGTGGACGACGGAGGGGTGGTGACCTCGTTCCAGATGAACGACCGCTGCGCCGCCGGCTCCGGACGCTACCTGGGCTACCTCGCCGACGAGCTCAACCTGGGGCTCCACGAGCTGGGTCCCCTGGCGCTCCAGGCCACGCGCAAGGTGCGGGTCAACTCGACCTGCACCGTGTTCGCCGGCGCCGAGCTCCGGGAGCGCCTGGCGCTCGGCGAGAAGCGCGAGGACGTGCTGGCCGGCCTGCACCGGGCGATGATGCTCCGGGCCATGTCGCTCCTCGCCCGCTCGGGCGGCATCTCCAACCAGTTCACGTTCACCGGTGGCGTGTGCAAGAACCCCATGGCCACGAGCGTGCTGCGCGACCTGGTGGACGACAACTACTCCGAAGGGGGCTCCCAGATCACCATGAACATCCACCCGGACTCGATCTACATGGGCGCCATGGGAGCGGCGCTCTTCGCCCTCGAGGACCTCGAAGCGGGCAAGGCCGGCATCCTGCCCACCTTCGTCCAGGGCGCCGAGACCGCCACCCTAGAGACCCCCCAGACGGCCGTTGCCGAGGAGTGAGCCATGCCTGAGCCCAAGCGTGAGCACCTGACCGCCGGAATCGACCCGGGCGCGAGCTCGGTCAAGATCGCCATCGTCCGGAGCCGTGCCGGTGAGGACGGCGAGGTGCTGGCCACCAGCATTCAACGTATCCGGCGCCGCAACGTGCGCGACGTGGTCCAGAGCGCGTTCACCGAAGCCTGCGAAGCGGCGGGCGTCAGCCCGGACGACCTCGACTACATCGCCTCGACCGGCGACGCCGACGCCGTCGACTTCGGCACCGGCCATTTCTACTCCATGACCACCCACGCCCGGGGCGCCCGGTTCCTGGTGCCCGAAGCGCGGGCCGGCCTCGACGTCGGCGCCATGCACGCCCGGGCGCTGACCTTCGACGCGCGGGGCAAGGTCGGCAAGGTGCGCATGACCAGCCAGTGCGCCTCCGGATCGGGGCAGTTCGTCGAGAACATCACCCGCTACCTGGGGGTGCCGATCGAGGACGCCGGAGAGCTCTCCCTTCAGTCGAAGGACCCCGAGAAGTGCTCGTCGATCTGCGCCGTGCTCGCGGAGACCGATGTCATCAACATGGTGAGCCGCGGTGTCGAGACGGCGGACATCCTGCGCGGCATCCATCTCTCGATCGCCGGCAAGCTGGCACGGCTGGTGCGGGCGATCGGTGCCGAGGGGACGGTGCTCGTCACCGGCGGCATGGCGCTCGACGCCGGGTTCCTGGAGTCGCTCCGCGAAGAGATCGGCAGCGGCTCGACCATGGGGGTGGGCAAGGGCACCAAGGGCGCCAAGGCGGCGCCGGAGATCGAGGTGCGCGGCCACCAGGACTCGATCCTCGCCGGAGCCCTGGGCGCGGCCCTGCTGGGCGCCCACCGGTACCGGCAGCTCGAGGAGTCGGGTAGGCTTCCGACCCTCGCGGCCTGACCGTCGTCATCGACCGCAGTACCAGCACAGGAAAAGCCAGGAGACTCAACGCCCAGGAGGCAGACCATGGCCAACCAGACGCGCTTCCGGACGGGGTGGTCCGCAACCCTGTCGAAACTCGCCCTCACCGCGCTCCTCTTCGAGGCGGTGACCGGCCTCGCCGTCACCCTGGCGCCGTTCAGCGCCGCGGTGGAGTGGAGCGTGGTCCTCCACACCCTGATCGGCCTCGCCACCCTGGCGCCGCTGACCTGGTACTTCTGGGTGCACTGGGACGACTACCGCCGCTTCTCGCTCTCGGACGTGGTGCTTCTGGGCTACGTGGCGGTGGTGGCGCTGCTGGTGGTCTCGGTCTCCGGGCTGGTGGTCACCTGGCAGGGCCTCTTCGGCCTGCGCATGTCACCCCTGTGGAGGAACGTCCACCTCGTCTCGACCCTCGTCGCCCTGGCGGCGTCTCTGCCCCACGTGGTGCTGGTCTACGTCCGCGTCCGGGGGAAGGACGAGACGGTGGCACCGGCTCGCCGCGCGCTCATCCAGAGCACGCTCGCGACCGTCGCCGGCATCGTCGCGGTCGCCGGTCTCGCGCTCCTCTACGCCGGCCCCCGGTACGTCAACCAGTTCCCGGACGACTACCAGTTCGTCTACGGCGAGGACCGGCCGTTCGCGCCCAGCCTGGCCCAGACGGCCACCGGCGGCGCCTACGACGCCGAGTCCCTCGCCGGCTCGGAGAGCTGCGGCACCGCCGGCTGCCACGAGCAGATCGTCGCCGAGTGGAAGCCCTCGGCCCACCGCTACGCCGCCATGGACACCTTCTTCCAGGGGGTCCAGGGGGTGATGGCCCAGCAGAACGGACCGGAGTCGACCCGCTACTGCGGCGGCTGCCACGACCCGATCTCCCTCTTCTCCGGCTCGAAGAACCTCTACTCGGACGAGCTGACCGACGCCGCCGGGTTCCACGAGGGGGTCTCCTGCCTGTCGTGCCACAGCGTGCGCGAGACCGACCTCCAGGGCAACGCCAACTACGTGCTCGTCCAGCCGAGCGCCTACCTCTACCAGTGGGCCGACGGCACGCCGGGGCGGCTGCTCCGCGACTTCCTCATCCGCACCTACCCGGACGAGCACAACCAGCTCTCGAAGCGCACGTTCAAGACCCCCGAGTACTGCGCCGCCTGCCACAAGCAGTTCATCGACGAGGAGGTCAACCGGGTCGGCTGGGTGCAGCTCCAGAACCAGTACGACAACTGGAAGGCGAGCGTGTGGAACGTCCAGGGCTCCCCGGAGCGGACCATCGAGTGCCGCGAGTGCCACATGCCGCTGGTCGACTCCCACGACCCGGCGGCCGGCGACGCCCTCGACTACAACCGGAGCCCGGACGACGGCAAGCACCGGAGCCACCGGTTCATCGCCGCCAACAGCATGATGCCGCAGATGCTCGAGCTCGACGGCTGGGAGGAGCACGCGAAGCTCACCGAGAGCTGGCTCCAGGGAACCTACGACATCCCCGAGATCCGCGAAAAGTGGACCGACGGGCCGGTGGTCGAGGTCGGCATCCGGGCCCCGGACGCCGTCTCCCCCGGTGAGGAGGTTCCGATCCGCATCGTGCTCACCGCCAACAAGGTCGGCCACGACTTCCCCACCGGCCCCCTCGACATCATCCAGAGCTGGGTCGAGCTCCACGTCACCGACGACCAGGGCCGGGAGGTCTTCTCCTCCGGCACCCGGGACGAGGGGCACTTCATCGAGCCCGGGAGCTTCCTGTTCAAGGCCGAGCCGGTCGACCAGTACGGCAACCTGATCGACCGCCACAACCTGTGGGAGATGGTCGGCGTGCGCTACCGCCGGGCCCTCTTCCCCGGCTACTCGGACGTGGTCGAGTACGCGGTCGACTGCCCCGGCGCCCTGGGCGCCGTGCCGGAGGACGAGCTCGAGCGCTCCGCCCAGCCGGTCCAGGACTACCAGGTGCCGGTCCCCGCCGGTCAGGCGCCCAAAGCGCTCCACGTGACGGCGA
>Ga0210101_1000494_pt1 | contig 12853 bp, 11 predicted proteins | sample Muzzi_PWC_D1_FD_185534 | JGI IMG/M metagenome (GOLD analysis project Ga0210101, IMG submission 185534) | Wetland microbial communities from San Francisco Bay, California, USA, that impact long-term carbon sequestration - Muzzi_PWC_D1 (SPAdes) | ecosystem: Environmental > Aquatic > Marine >...
AGGCGCGGCTGCCGGCGCTCGTTTTGAACCCTGGCGCTGGCGATAACCGCCGGTGGCGGCGGCGCCGACATGGCGTCAGCCATTTTTTTGCCGACGTAATATTTCCAGCCGAACAGACCGCCAAACAAGACCAGCAGCATAAGCAATACGAGGAACAGACGTTTCAACACGATATCTCTCAGAAGGGTACTTGTAACGGGGCAAGGATGATCATTCTGCCCCGGTCGGCGACTCAGGTCCACTTCCCAACCCCGCCTGAATCGGGATTTCCTGTATTAAATTAAACCATCCTGCCGGGAATGGTGCTTACTTAAGCGGTTCCACCCTCGATGTAGGGTGGATGAGGCACGCCGTGTGTGCCGTAATCCACCGGATGTGCCGACAGTCACACAATCCCACCCTACATTACGGCATAAGCAAGTGCCATTCCATCCTGCCCGGAGGCCGGGGGTTGTTGAAGTATGCCCCCGGTCCGGCGATGATTGCGTCAGGGTCCGGCGGCGTGCTGGCCGGTCAGCACCAAACGGGCCGTCACCAGGAGCAACCCATGTCAGAGGCACTGTACAGCATTCTGAAGCACCCCCAATTCCCCCGGGACACGGTGTGGTGGGAAGAGTTTTTCGATCCGGATGACCTCATCCTCAAGGAGGGAGAGAGCAGCCGTGATCTTTATCTCATTGTCAGCGGCACGGTTCGGGTCAACATGCAGGTTGAGGTCGATGATGCCCGCACCATGCAATCGGGCCTGGTCGAACTGACAGGCGGCGACACCTTCGGAGAACTGAATCTGTACGGGCAGTCCGAACGCACCGCATCCGTGGTGGCCCTGTCAGCCACCGAGGTCATCCGCATCGACGGTAAAGCCCTGTCGGCATTCATGGATGCGCATCCGGAGCTGGGCTACCGGGTGCTCAAGCATTATTTCCTGCTTCACGCCGAGCTGCTGCGTTCACTGAACATCAAGGTGAGCGGGCTTTATGCCACCGAGTTGCGGAACGTCCAGGAGGACTAGTTCCGGACCCCCAATGGTCGTGGACTTCACGGGGAATGGCTTCTATTCTCCATCTGCTTCAACGGAGGTGGTCCATGAAACTGAATCCAACCGGCTTGCTGCTGGCTTGCCTGGCCGTTGCGGGGGCTGTCTGGTTGGTCGGCGGTCCATCCGCTCCCCCTTATGAAGACCAGCTGATCGGGGTGGCGGTACGCCAATCCTTCGGCGACGCGGCGCCTCAGATCGCGGCGGAGCCGTTGGAGGTTCAGGCACTGCTGCTCGACTATGCCGACAACGAGCAGCTTGTCCTCAAGGCCCGATTGGCCTTGTTGAGATACCCGGATCTGGCCCGTCGGATCCTGCCGGTCTACGGGGGCGAGACCGAGTTTCAGGTGGTTCTGCTGACCTACGGGGAGGCGGCTTTACCGCCCATTGCCTATTTCATGGACCACGAGCTGACCTCACTGGAGATCCGCCGCGCCCTGAGCGAACGGGTCGAACGCGCCAGGCTCCTGTATGCCCGGCTGGTGGGAACGCCGGTGGATGCCTCGCCTCCCGTCACGGAACCCGTCCCCGAACTGACCGCGGAGGACCGCGGTTGGTACGCCGTCCATTTCCTTCTGGATGAGGGCTATGATTTCCTCGGACAGTTCGCCGTCGACCCGGACGGTAAGGCCGACTGGGTGCAAACCGAGCGTGTGACGGAGGGCGTGACGAACCTGTTCCTGGGCGGGGTGCGGGGTCTGGAGGCCAAGTGGCGGCAAGGGGCGGTGATCGAGGGTTCAGACCTGGGCTGGGCTGCGCTGGATATGGTCGTCATCGCATCGAGTGTGAAGCTGCTCAAGGCGCTGCGGACGGGCAGGGCAGTGGGGCCTGGTGTCGCCGCGGCGCGCACCGGCGGTTTCTCCGGGCGGGTGGCCCTGTTCGGCTCCCGGGTGCTGGCGCGCGGGGGGCGGCTCGGGCTCGCCGTTGCCCGTTACGGGGCCATCCCCGCGGCCGTCTACCTCATGTTCCGCTACCCGCAGCTGATCAATTCGACCCTGGCTGAGCTGGGGGACTGGCTGGGTGTCGATCCCTGGTTGGTGCAGTTGCTGTTCTGGTTTGTCACCCTCTCGGTGATCATGCGCCTGGCCCTGTTCCTGCTGGGTCCGCTGTCCTGGGTCTTGCGAAGCCTCGGCTGGATGACCGGCACCCTCGCGGCCAGGTACCGGTCGGCGCGCGCGCGCGATCGGTCCACACGGCGCCTTGTCTAGGGCATCCCCTGTCGACTGATTGTTTTCTGAATCAGGTCATTCAGTCGAACCAACGTTATCCCGAAACAGGCCAGCCCGGAGAATGCCCGCCCGGGACAGGCGTCCTGTCATCCACAGGGCAGGGCTTTTTTACGTGTTGGCAAGTCCTGCCGGGCCCGAACGCGGTGTTGTCGGGCGAGGTATAATTCTTGCCGGGGTCCCGGTGGACCCGCCGAACATAACCAACGCATATCCGGGGGCGGGATTGGACGTTCGTGACATCGAAATCGCCTGGAACGGACCGCCTCAGTGCAGGCAGTGCAGCATCCGCGATCTGGTGCTCTTCGCCGATCTTCGGCACGACGACTTCCAGTTGATCCACAAGCCTATCGATGAGCTGCGCTTCGGAGTCGGTGAGACGCTCTATCGCCCCGTCGATCATCCTGCCCATGTTTTTACTGTCCGCGAGGGACTGGTGAAGCTGGTGCAGTATCTGCCCAATGGCGGACTACGCATCGTTCGGCTGTTGAAGCAGGGTGACGTGGTCGGTCTGGAAGTGCTGCTCGGTCAGCCCTACCAGCACGAGGCGGTCGTGCTGGAGGCGGTGCTGGCCTGCCACATCCCGGTGTCGGTGATCGATCGTCTGAGCCATGACACCCCGCGGCTGCACAGGCAGTTGCTGGCACGCTGGCAGCGGGCGGTGAGCGAGGCCGACGCCTGGATCACCGATCTGTCGACGGGACCTGCGCAATCCCGGGTTGCCAGGCTGCTGCTGCGTTTGACGGGCAGTCCGTCGGAGGACCACTGCTACCTGCCTACCCGTGAAGACATCGGCGCCATGGTGGGTATCACCTCCGAAACCGCCAGTCGCGTGGTGGCCGAGTTGAAGCGCCACGGACTGGTGAGCGAGCTGGATGCCAAGCACGCCCGATTGAACCGGGACGGACTGGAGCGCATTAGCTTGCGTTGATTCCGACAGCTTCAAACGGCTGATCACCATATTTCAGACCGAATCCTTCGGAGGCCATGTCCTTATTTTCAGCATGCACTGACAATTGTCAGTGCATGCCGCCGTCACCGTGAGTACATTGATCCCAGAAACTGACTTTAGGACACCTCGATAAATTCGGATTATTCCTGTAGGAGCGGGCTTGCCCGCGAACACGGCGTTTCATAATCAACGGGTTCGCGAGCAAGCTCGCTCCTGCATTTGTTTCGGTACGAATTATTCGAGGTTCCCTTTATCCAGTCGTTGCATCAATGCAGATTGGGCTGAGGGTGCGAAGTCCAGCAGCCTGGCTGCTGTGTTTCATCGCTGAAAACGGCGTTTATGGATGGGCATTAATCAGTGCCCGTCCATAAAGAAATAAATTCACCGTAAAGTCGCGACGAGCGCAAAGTGTTTGATTGTTTTAACACAGAATTTCTCTGCGTCCTTTGCGTCTCTGCGGTGAAAACGGCGTTTACGGATGGACACTAATTAGTTCAATGCCCTTTTATTTCAAGGAGAACACGCGATGAAGATTGCAGTCGCCAGCCAGAACCGGCGAGAGGTTACCGGACATACCGGCCGTTGCCGCAAGTTCTGGTTCTACGATATCGAGCAGGGACAGGTACAAAACAAGGTGTTGCTGGAGCTGCCCAGGGAGCAGTCGCTGCACGACAGCTCCCCGCACGCATCCCATCCGCTGGAGGTTGCCGATGTGCTGATTTCCGCTGGTATGGGGCAGGGGCTCGTCCGGCGCCTTATGGCATGGGGTATAGAGGCTGTGGTGACGCCGGAGCCCAGCCCGGATGCGGCGGTTGCCCACTATCTGGCCGGAACCCTGCCGCCAGGCGAGCAGGGTAGCCAGTGCTCCTGTCACGGATCGTGACACGGGAAAAGAGAGCAATGAACCAGATGCTGTTCATGACGGACTATCCCCTCGATGCACAGGGAATTGACAGCCCGGAGGCTGCCTTGTGCCAGGGTGGCGAGTCTTATATTGTTGCGCCAGTGTCAGGAGCAGGCGCCCGGGGGGAAGCTGCCGCAGGGGAATGCTGCATCAGCATCATTCAGGACGGACGCCATGCACGCATTCGTGCCGCTGCGATGACGTTCTGTCGTGACAACCGCCCGCAGACCGCGCGTATCAACATCCAGCCGCAGAGAGAAGGAGCGCAGGCATGGTAGTTCCGAGTGAAACCGTCATCGAGCTGTCGCGCTGGCAATTCGCGGCAACGGCCCTGTACCACTTCCTGTTCGTGCCGCTCACGCTGGGATTAAGCTTCATCCTGGCCGCGATGGAAACGGTTTACGTCACGACCGGCAGGGTGATCTACAAGGAAATGGCCCGGTTCTGGGGCAAGCTGTTCGCCATCAACTTCGCGCTGGGTGTGGCCACCGGCCTGACCATGGAGTTCGAGTTCGGCACCAACTGGTCATTCTATTCCCACTACGTCGGCGACATTTTTGGAGCGCCGCTGGCCATCGAGGGTTTGATGGCCTTCTTCATGGAATCGACCTTCGTCGGTCTGATGCTGTTCGGCTGGGACCGCCTGAGCAAGGCGGGACACCTGGCCGTCACCTACCTGGTCGCGCTGGGTTCGAACCTGTCGGCGCTGTGGATCCTTGTGGCCAACGGCTTTATGCAGGATCCCGTGGGTGCGAGCTTCAATCCCGTGTCGCAACGCATGGAGCTGACCAGTTTCTTCGACCTCCTGTTCAGTCATGACGCCCAGTCGAAGTTTGTGCATACCTCGATTGCGGGTTACGTCACCGGCGCCATATTCGTGGTCACGATCAGCGCCTGGTACCTGAGCAAGGGACGCCACGTCGATATCGCACGCCGCTCGTTGCGGATGGGCGCGCTGTTCGGTGTGTTTTCCGTGATCGGCGTCATCACGCTGGGGGATGCCCTGGGTTTCGTTGCCGGCCACGCCCAGCCCACCAAGCTGGCCGCCATGGAGGGGATGTGGGAGACCGAGCCGGCGCCGGCGCCGCTGAAGGTCATCGCGTTTCCCAGCGATGAACAGCAGCGTAATGTCGGTCCTACCGTAGAGATCCCGGGTCTCGCGGGCATCCTGATTACGCACTCCCTGGACACGGAACTGCCCGGTATCAAGGAACTGGAACGGCGCGCCATGGAACGCATCAGGAACGGCATACCCGGCATGCTGGCGCTGCAGCGCTACCGGGAGAATCCTGACGACCAGGCCGCACTGGCCACGCTCAGGGAACATGAAGACGATCTCGGCTACGCCATGCTGCTGATGCGCTATGCGCCGGACCTGACCCAGGCGACCGAGGTACAGATTGCGCAGGCCGCCAGGGATGCCATTCCCCCGGTATGGCTGACGTTCTGGTCCTTCCGCCTGATGATTGGCATGGCGTTCCTGATGCTGATCTACCTGATCGCCATGGCGACCTACTCGCTCAGCAAGCAATGTGTGTTGCATCACTTTCTGCTGAAAATCTCCATCTGGATGCTGCCGGTGCCGTTCCTGGCCTGCGAGCTGGGCTGGTTGACCGCGGAGCTCGGACGCCAGCCCTGGACGGTATACGAAAAACTGCCTACCTGGATTTCAGCGTCGACGCACAGCGCGGGCTATTTGTACTTTTCGCTGACCGGTTTCACGCTGATCTACCTGGTGTTCATCATCATCGAGATGTTCCTGATGGTGAAGTTTATCCGCCAGGGCCCGGGTGAGCACGGTCACCGTCCGGTACCCGGCGGTGGCGGCGGCGGAATCCAGCCGGTTTTGTCCCGTCCTGTCATGCAACCGGAGGAGTAAACCGATGGAAGTCTATATCGCACTGAAGATCCTCTGGTGGCTGCTGCTGGGGGTGCTGCTCACGGGACTGGCGATCATGGTGGGCATGGACATGGGCGTGGGCACGATCCTGCGCTATGTCGGGCGCACGGATGGCGAGCGCCGCGTCGCGCTCAATATCATCGGACCTCACTGGGACGGCAACCAGGTATGGTTTATTCTCGGCGGCGGCGCCATATTCGCCGCCTGGCCAGTGATCTACGCCACCGCCTTTTCCGGCCTGTATGTGGTCATGCTGCTGCTGTTGTGGACCATGATCATCCGGCCGGTCGGATTTGAATACCGCAGCAAGCTGCCGTCTCCGGCCTGGCGCAATGCCTGGGACCTGGGGTTGTTCATCGGCGGTTTCGTGCCCATGCTGGTGTTCGGCGCGGCGATGGGCAACGCCCTGCAGGGCTTCCCGTATCACTTCGAATGGAACATGGCCTCGGTGTATACCGGCAGCTTCATTTCGCTGTTCAATCCCTTCGCCATTCTCGCCGGGCTGTTATCGGTGTCCATGTCGGTCTACATGGGTGCGGCCATGCTGATGAACCGTTCCGAAGGGGCGCTGTATGAACGCAGCAGAAGGCTGCTGACGCTCGCCGGGCCGCTGGTTCTGGTGCTGTTTACCGCCGGCGGCATCTGGATCGCGAACCTGCAGGGCTACACGCTGTCCGGCGCCACGCAGGGTGCTGCCGCCAATCCGCTCGATCCACACGTGAGCGTGCAGATGAGCCGTGGCGCCTGGCTGACCAACTTCAAGTCCATGCCCGTGCTCTGGCTGCTGCCGCTGCTCACCTATGTCGGCGTCATCCTGGGTGCGCTGGCCGGGCGCGCCGGCAAGGCGCACCTCGCCTGGTGGTTGGGGGCGCTCGCCTGGATCGGTATCCTGGGCACGGTGGGTGCGGCCATGTTCCCCTTCATGATGCCATCCACTACCAACCCGGCGCAGAGTCTCACGGTATGGAATGCCTCCTCCAGCGAACATACTCTCATCTGGATGACGGTCTGGACGGTGGTTTTCGTTCCGGCCATCCTGGCCTATACCAGCTGGGCGTTCTGGGTCATGCGCGGCAAGGTCACTACCCAACAGGTCGAAAGCGACGACCACGCTTACTAGGGCCTGAGGAAACCATCATGAGAATCATCCTCTATTTTCTTATCTCGCTGTGGCTGATCTTCCTCGGGGTTATCCTCGGTGACTACGGCTCGTGGTATTTCGCCTGGCTGGTCGGCACCGTCATGATCGTGCTGATTTCCGCGGCCGGCGGCGCGCTCATGGATACCCAGCTGGAGGAAGAACAGGAACAGAAGTAGCTAAAGGTGACATCCCAATAAGTCATCCCTGTGAAAGCCGGGGACCAGTAACCCGGTGAAACTGTAGCGGCTGGATTCCCGCTTTCACGGCAATGACAGGCTTGATCTACCTTTCCTGGAAACCGTCGCGCCGAAGGTGCTTTCAGGATCATTCCTTTGCGACGAATGGTGCCATTCGCAGGCCGACAGGGCGCCCTGTCGGCCTGCTTGCGTCGTATCCAGCAGCGACCGGGCGGGTCAGGCTGAATGACGTCGCCTGGAAGTCGAACCTCATGTATCCGCTTGCCTTCCCTCGATGTGGCGGGTGACGGATTGAACAACCGCCGCGGACTGCATGCCTGAGAAAGCCGACCAACCTATACCCAAGTCACTGCAGGGCTGGAAAGTCCACGCCGGTCTCTGGCTGCGGCTGGCCGTCGCCATAGGCCTGGCATCGGGAGGGTTGCTGATCCTGCAGGCCTGGCTGCTGGCCCGCACGGTCGATGCGGTGGTGTTCGAGCAGGCCGTGCTGCAACAGGTCATGCCCTGGCTGTGGGGGCTGCTGGCGCTTTTCCTGGTGCGCGCCGGGCTGGCCTGGGCCTCGGAACAGGCGGCGTTCCAGGCGGCCGTCCAGGTCAAGCTGGCCCTGCGTGAACTCCTTTATCGACACGTGCAGAAGCTCGGACCCGCGTGGCTGAGCGGCGAGCGCAGCGGCGATATCGTCAATACCCTAAGTGACGGCGTGGAGGCGCTGGAGGCCTACTACGCCCGTTACCTGCCCGCCATGTCGCTGATGGCGCTGGTGCCGCTGGCGATCCTGGTGTTTGTGTTTTCCCATGACTGGCTGGCCGGTGTGGTCATGCTGGTCACGGCGCCGCTGATTCCCCTGTTCATGATCCTGATCGGCAAGGGTGCGGAGCAGCGCAACCAGCGGCAGTGGCGGCAACTGGCCTGGATGAGCGCGCATTTCCTCGACGTGATCCAGGGACTGACCACGCTGCGACTGTTCAACGCCAGCCGCCGCGAAGCGCAGGTGATCGCCCGCATTTCCGACGACTACCGGCGTGGCACCATGTCGGTATTGCGCATCGCATTCCTGTCATCTTTCGTGCTGGAATTCTTCTCGACGGTCAGCATCGCCATGGTCGCGGTGCTGATAGGTTTCCGTCTCTACTGGGGCGAAATGGATTTCATGCACGGGCTGTTCGTGCTGTTGCTGGCACCGGAGTTCTACCTGCCGCTGCGTAACATGGGCGCCCAGTACCATGCGCGCATGGAAGCCATCGGCGCGGCGGAACGCATCGTCGAAATCCTCGATACCCCGGTGGTGGAGACTCCAGGGAAGCTGACGAGCGTTGCCGGACTGCGGCAGGCCGACATTCGTTTCGAGGCGGTGAGTTTCCGCTATCCGGACGGCAGGCAGGCCGTGCAGGATATCGACCTCGTGATTCGCCCCGGAGAAACCCTGGCGCTGGTGGGCGCCAGCGGCGCGGGCAAGACCACCCTGATCAACCTGTTGATGGGGTTCCTGCAGCCGCAAGGCGGCCTGATACGGGTGGGCGGCGTTCCCCTGCAGGACATCGCTCCCGAGGCCTGGCGCCGGCAACTGGCCTGGCTGCCGCAGAAACCGCAGCTGTTTCCCGGTTCGATCACCGACAATATCCGCCTCGGCATGCCGAGTGCCGGCAGGGAGGCCATACAGCAGGCGGCTACGCTGGCCCAGGCCGTCGATTTTATCGAGGCCTTGCCGCAAGGCTGGGATACCCGGGTTGGCGAGGCCGGACAGGGCCTGTCCGGCGGCCAGGTGCAGCGTATCGCCCTGGCGCGCGCCTTTCTCAGGGATGCGCCGCTGGTGATACTGGACGAGCCTACCGCGAACCTGGATCTGGATAGCGAGGCGCGGGTTCACGCTGCGGTACGCACCCTGGCCGCCGGCCGAACGCTGATACTGATCGCTCACCGCCTGCGCACGGTGCGCGAGGCCGACTGCATCGTCGTGCTGGACGACGGGCGCATTGTGCAAACCGGAACACATGCGGAGCTGTTGCAGAGCTCGCCGCTGTACCGGCACATGCTAAACGCCTACGGCGGCGCGCCATGACCGATCTGCTGCGATTGTTGCGCCTGTTCCGCCCGTACCTCGCCTGGCTGCTGCTGGGAATCCTGCTGTCGTTTGTCACCCTGCTGGCGAACGTCGCCCTGATGGCGCTGTCGGGCTGGTTCATCAGCGCCATGGCCGTCGCCGGCGCCGCCGGCGCGAGTATGAACTACTTCACCCCGGCAGCCCTGATCCGGGCCGCCGCCATCGTGCGCACCGCAGGCCGCTATGCCGAACGGCTGGTGACCCACGAGGCGACCTTCCGGTTGCTGGCCGAGCTGCGGGTCTGGTTCTACCGCAGACTGGAACCGCTGGCGCCGGCCGGACTCGAAGCCTATCGCAGCGGCGACCTGCTGAGCCGCATTCGCGCCGATATTGACACGCTGGATAACGTCTACCTGCGCCTGCTGGTTCCCGCCGCGGTGGCGTTGCTGGCCATGCTGGTTTTTACCGGGGTCCTGTGGTGGATTCACCCGCCGCTGGCGCTGGTTGAAGGTCTGTTGCTGCTGGTCGCGGGCGTGGCCGTGCCCTGGCTGGTGAACCGCCTGGGGCATCGTGCCGGCCGGCGGAAAGTCGAAGTCTCCGCGCATATGCGCGCCGCGCTGGTGACCGACCTGCAGGGCATGGGTGAACTGCTGGTCTACGGTGCGGCGGAACGCCACGCCGACCGACTTCAGGCGCTCGGCCGGGAACTGGCGCGGCGGCAACAGACATTGAGCGTTCTGAACGGTCTTTCGCAGGGGGCGCTGGGTTTGTGCGCCAACCTCGCGATGTGGGCGATGGTCGTGCTCGCGGTTCCGATGGTATCCAGCCACCTGCTGGCGCCCCAACAGCTGGCCATGCTGGCGCTGTTTGCGCTGGCGAGCTTCGAGGCCGTCACGCCGCTGCCGCTGGCCATGCAGACGCTGGGTGAGTCGCTGGCCGCTGCCCGGCGCATTTTCAGCCTGGCGGACAGCCTGCCGGCCGTGACCGAACCGGTCGAACCGCTGGCAATGCCGGAGCGCTGCGCTTACCGGTTCCAGAACGTGAGTTTCAGCTACCGCCCGGACAGCCCGGAGGTGTTGCACGATATCTCTTTACAGCTCGCACCAGGGCGCAAGCTGGCGGTGGTGGGCGCCACCGGTTGCGGCAAGAGCACCCTGGCCAGTCTGCTGCTGCGGTTCCGCGAACCGACCGGTGGAGACATCCTGCTGAACGAACGATCCCTGCAGCACTACAGCGGAGAGGCGCTGCGTGAGCATATCACCGCACTCACCCAGCAAACCCACCTGTTCAATACCACGATCCGCGACAATCTGTTGCTGGCGCGTCCGGATGCCGACCAGCTGGCCATCGAACAGGCGTGCGAGACGGTTTTGATCCATGACTTCATCACCGCGCAGCCGGACGGCTATGACACCGTGACCGGTGAAACCGGGGTCAGGCTGTCAGGCGGGCAGGCAAGACGCGTGGCCATTGCCCGCGCGCTGCTGAAGAACGCGCCGCTGTTGATTCTGGATGAGCCCACCGAGGGGATCGATCCCGAGACGGCAAGGCAACTCATGGTGAACATTCTGGCCCGTGTGGAAGCCCGGCGGCAGGGCCTGCTGCTGATCACTCATCAGCTGCAGGGGCTGGATCGCATGGACGAAATCCTGGTCATGGCGCAGGGCAGGGTGGTCGAGTCGGGCAGTCACCAGGAGTTGATGGACGCCCGCGGCCATTACCGGCGCCTGTACATGACGAAATAGGGGACACACCAGAATGGCACTGACTTAACGGATCTCGTTCTTAAATTTAAAGATCCAATGGCCACGGAAGCACACGGAAAAACACGGACTTTACACACATAATTTCAGTGTCTTCCGTGTGTTTTCGTGGCGATTTAGTGGTCATCCATAAAGAGATAAACTCACCGCAAAGCCGCAAAGAGCGCAAAGTGTTTCATTGTTTTTGTTATAGAATTTCTCTGCGTCCTTTGCGTCTCTGCGGTGAAAACGGTGTTTATGGACGGACACTATTTACCAGAATCAGAGCTTAAGTAAGCGCCATTAGGGACAGGCCGCGATTTCCATGTGCCATGTCCACGGCGGCCGAGAGACGGGTCTCGTATAAATTGCAGTTTGTTCCTCACCGCAAAATCATTTGGGTCCCTTGATCAGAATCCACTGCTCACCTCATTGACTGCCGAGATCCGCCACCCAATACTACGCAACCGATCCGACCTGCGTTTCTCGAAACAACTGGAGCCTGGGTTAACCACATGAGCGAAGTTATGTACGATCAGAACAGCATGCTGATTTCCGGGATACTCTTTGTATCCATGTTGATAGCCATCGAGGTGGGGTATCACCTCGGGCGACGTACAGAGGCGCGCACCAATGAATCGTCCAGAGCGCATGTGGGCGCGATTCAGGCTTCCCTGCTCGGTGTCCTGGCGCTGCTGCTTGGCTTTACATTTTCACTCTCCCTGCAACGCTTCGATAACCGCAGTCAGGCGGTCGTCGATGAAGCAAACGCGACCGGCACCACCTATCTGCGCGCGCAATTGCTTGCGACCCCGATGAGTGGCAAGGTGCAGTCCCTGTTGCGGCGCTACGTGGATCTGCGCGTTCAGGCGGGTGCGGTCTCGCTCGATCACGAGGAGCAACGGCAGGCGATGATCACGGAAACCAACAAGGTTCTGGATGATCTCTGGGGTTATGCCCGGCGCGCGGCCGATGAGGACGGACATGCCGTGACCGCGGGGCTGTTCATTCAATCCCTCAACGATCTCATCGATTCCTACGGGAGACGCGATGCCGCCCTCAGCCGGCATGTCCCGGAGCTTGTTCTCTTTCTGCTGTATGGCACGTTCCTGATGACGGGCGGCGTCGTCGGTTATGCGGCCGGCGTCGGAGGGCATCGCACTTCCGTTGTGACCTACATCCTGGTTACCCTGATTGTCGTTTTGACCTTTATCATTGTCGATCTCGACCGGCCACGACGTGGTTTCATCAGGGTCAGCCAGACCAGCCTGATCAATCTGGGTGAGGCCATAGACGCGGCACAATCAGCAGGCGACCAGGGACTGGTTCCGGAATACATTCCGCGTCCGGCGGTCACGGGCCGCCGCTGAACCTGGGCCAACCGGGAACATGCCACGCTGTGCGTATTCCATGGGCACGGCAACCATGGGGTGAGTTGTGCCTGCATCGAGGCTTGTTCCTGAATCGCCCCCAATGCGGCACACCCGGCGATTCCTTCTTATTGTCAAGGTAACGTTAATTCCTTATGTACTAAATAGAGTCTGCTCAGAAAGCATAACTGATTGATTATGTAGCTATAAAAGGCTCATTTTGGGTATAATGATGCACGGAAAACAAGCCAAGCCCACCAAAAACCGTGCACCTATGATACGAACTCACAGCCACAGGCAACTCTCCCTCGCTGAATTTGACTGGCCCTTCCAGACCGCGCTGG
>Ga0210101_1000495_pt1 | contig 12839 bp, 12 predicted proteins | sample Muzzi_PWC_D1_FD_185534 | JGI IMG/M metagenome (GOLD analysis project Ga0210101, IMG submission 185534) | Wetland microbial communities from San Francisco Bay, California, USA, that impact long-term carbon sequestration - Muzzi_PWC_D1 (SPAdes) | ecosystem: Environmental > Aquatic > Marine >...
TCATGGCCGAGCACGGCAAGCCCTACGAGGTGGAGATCTACCCCGGCGTCGGCCACGCCTTCATGCGCCGGGCCGACGACCCCGACAGCGCGCCGGAGTACCGCGCCGCCGGGGACGCCGCGTGGGAACGGGTGAAGCGGATTCTCGGCGGAGTCGAGTGAAGCCGGGCCTGACCCGTGACTCTCCTGCCAACCATCAGGCCAACCCGGTGAGGAACCGGAGGCTCCGCTCGACCCGGCTCATTTCGTCGGCGGTGAGGGTCGTGAGCGGCCCGCCTCCGAAGCGCAGCTTGTCGACCGTCCGGGGCTGATCGACCATCACCTGGGACGCCTGCCGCAGGTCGTCCCGCGCGGGGAGGGAGACCCGGAGCGGTGCGGCGTCCGGGCGCACCTGGCTGGTGAGCGGCAGGACGACGACCGTCTCGAGGGGACTCTCGATCAGGGGGTCGGCCTGGAGCACGAGAACCGGGCGCACCTTTCCCACTTCCGCGCCCCTGTTGGGATTGAGGTTCGCCACCCAGACCTCGCCCCGCCTCACGACTCGTCTCCGGGCTCCGGCTCGTCCGATTCACCGTAGGGCGGAGGCTCGGGCTCCGCGACCTCGAGCACGCGCGCCTCCGCGAATCGCAACGCCTCCGCTTCGGACTCCGCGAACTCCTCGGCGACCGCCCGGATCTCCGGATCACCCTTCAGTGCGCTCGCGGCTCGCACCATCCGATCCATGAACCGCTGCCGCTCGAGCTCCTCCAGATAGCGCCCCACCGCTTCCCGCACCAGCTCGGAGCGCTTGCGGCGCGCTCTCTTCGACTCACGCTCCAGACGCTCGTCCAGCTCGTCGGGAATCCGAATGCTGAGTGTTCGCATGGCAAGACTCCTCGTCTTGCAGAATGTAACACAGAATACCTACAGCGTCCCGCACGAAGAGGCGTTTCGGAGCCCTCCCGACCATGCCTCCACGAACCACTGCCGCCCCCGTGCCCACACGAAAAGGCGCCCGGGGACGAGTTCCCAGCCTACCTCGCGGTGCCAGACAACCCGTGGTGCGCCTGCCACCTGGGCGTGCTGACGGACACGCCGAACATCGGGGTCGCCAAGAACCTCTTGGTCGGCGTCCACGACGAGCTTCCCCCGGAGCGGGGCGCCTGGAAACCGCTCGTCGACTCCGAGGCCGGTGGTGGCAGCGGCGGAAACGGCGAGACGATCGGCGCCGTCGTCCGCACCCGGACCGGAGTGCGCCCGGTCTACGTCTCGGTCGGCCACAGGGTCTCGCTCGAGGCGGCGATCGATCTCACCCTTCGCCTCGCTCCCCGCTACCGACTGCCGGAGACGACCCGCCGGGCAGACCGGCTGGCGTCGGGTAGCCGAGCCTCACCGGGCCATGGTTGCGGGGGCGGCTCCTGACCGGGTGAGGTCGCGAGCTTCGCTCGCAATCCGGCCGGCGCGGAGACCGGCCGCTTCGGTCTGAGGGGGCCGGCAGACCCGGCCGCTTCGGTCTGAGGGGGCCGGCAGACCCGGCCGCTTCGGTCTGAGGGGGCCGGCAGACCCGGCCGCTGTCTGGTGGCGCGGAGGCCGGCCGCTTCAGAGCTGTGCTGCTCGGCCGATGAGGGGGGCGGCGGACCCGGCCTGAGCGCTCGGCCGGCGCGGGGTGTTCTTCAGCTCAGGCCGGGCCGCCGGGCACGATCGCCGGTCCTCTTCCTCAGGTGTCGATGATCGCCAGGTGGTGCCTCGGATGGCGCCACGAGTAGACGACGTCGTAGATCCAGTTCGTGCTCGGACCGGCGTCGCCTCCGGCCGGGTTGAAGGCCCTCCCGTTGATGTTGAGGCCCACCGTGTAGGCGCCTTCGGGGCGCGTTCCCGGAACCTCGAACACCGCAGTTGCGGTCCACGAGTTGTCGCCCGGGTCGGTGTGCCAGTGGTCGAAGTCGGAGGCCGGGCCGGTCTTCACCATGTTGCCGGCACCACAGCCGTAGCCGAGCAGGTAGACGTTACGGAAGTGCGGAGCCGAGGCGTTGTAGGTGACCTCCAGCTCGATGTCCGCTCCCGCGGGGCGCCGGATCACCGGACAGACCAGGGGCAGCACCTGCCAGGGGGTCAGGCCCGGAGCGCGCCACCGGAGCTGCGTGAAGCCGCCGCTCGGCCGCGTGTTGTCGACCTCGAGCTCGACCGGCCCGCTTTCGCCCGTCACCGCCTTGGCCGCGTCGCCCAGGATCAACCGCACACGGTAGCGCCCGTTGGCGTAGCGCCAGCTCTCCCAGTTGAAGAGCCAGTGGGGGAAGACGAGGTCGGCCGCCGGGAGGATCGGGTACCAACCGTCGGAGTCCGGCACGATGTGGAACGGCGGGCCCGCACCGAACCTCGGTGCCCACCATGAGACACCGGTGAACGGAACCTCCGCAAGGCCTTCGTAGGAATAGACCAGCCTGTAGAAGTGGGCGCCGGGGAAGCGATGGCAGCCGTGGAGCTGGATCGTGCGCCAGAGCGGCGCCTCGCCGATCGCGGCCTGTGGGCTGGTGCTCAACCCGCCCGGGCGGGGCCTGTTGATCCGCCGCGCGTAGCCGGTCCCGATGTTGAACTGGGGCAGCCGGAGCGGCATCAGGCCGGCAGTCAGGATCGTCGGCTCGGTGCAGTCGCCGGGATCGATCTCCGGCCCGTGGCAGTTGGGAGTCGAGAGCGCGATCGCCGACGCCTCCAGGGTGACGTCCGGAATCGCACCGGCGTTCCAGCGGACGTCGAAGAAGCCCTCGGAGTAGATCGTCTCTTCGTCGCCGTCTCCGTCCACGTCCTGGGTGACGCTGAAGGTGATGTCCGGCACGTCCCAGACCGGCGTCCAGAGACCGAGGACCACGTCCACACAGCGCCAGAACGGACCGACCCACCGGTCGTAGCGCAGATGACGGAGATGGTCTTCGGCGAGCTCGAGGCCCTCGGGCACAGCAGCCAGTGACTCTGCCTCGGCCGCTTCTCCCTGCACCGTGCGGAGCTCCTTCGGCACCGGCGGCGGCAGCGGAATGAGCGGGGTCTCGACCAGGGCACCCAGCTCCTCGTCGGCGAGCCCGATCTGGTGCCGTTCGATCAAACCTTCGAGCTGCTCGGCGAACCTGTGGCCGGCGATCTGGCGCACCCGCTCGAGGGTTTCGGGCCGCTGCAGCGCGAGCTCCGGCGGATCCGGAAGCGGAGGCCAGCGAAGAACCGGCGGGTCGGGGAGCTCCAGTTGCAACCGCTCCAGGAGATCACGGAGCCGCGGGCGAACCAGCCGGGGGAAGCAGATGTGGCCCCGGACCCAGCGCACGACCCAGTCGATCTCCCAACGGGGAATCCAGACGCAGAACCGGCCACAGTGGTCCGTGGTGGCGGTGGCGATCTCCTCCCGATGGCAGATCAGGGGGAAGAACCAGCACCAGTCCGGCCAGAGCGGAGGAGAGAAGATGAGGAAGGAGCAGTCGGTGTCCTCGACGTGGACCGTGGCGTTCGGAACCGGCTGGAGATCGCCCGTCGCCGGGTCACGCTTGACGACCCGCCCGCAGACCCTCCTGAAGAGCAGCAGCTCGGGGTCGATATGCCAGCGCAGGTCCTCGTGGATCTTGACGATGCGCTTGCCGACCAGCTCCTTGGCGTCGACTCGAGCGAGCTCGGAGAGGCGCTTCGCCTGGAGCTTCGTCAGCTTCCTCTTGTCGGGGGATGCCTCGGTGGGGCGGTCCTCCTGCCCCTTCGGGTCCTTTCCCATTTCGCACCTCCTTGCGATGGATGGAACCGGACCCCCCGGCCGGCGGAAGCGGACCGACGCGGAACGCCACACCGCCAGAGAGCCGGACGACCCGGCTCGTTGCCCGGCCCTTCGACGGCTCGGCGGTCTTGGATTCCCTCGTGGCGGGAGGATCTGTCGCGGTGGAAGCGAGGACCCGTAGCTTTGCGGCGCCGGTTTTCACCGGCTGTGCTTTTTCGAGGCCTTATCTTCCCCTTAACACATATTCGACAAACATGCAACCGACACAAGCGTAAGACAGTTCGTGGGCAGGCCGGACGGAGACCGTTTCCTGGACGAGTGAGGTCGCGAGCTTCGCTCGCAATCCGGCCGGCACAGGTCCGGCCGCTTCAACCTGAGGGCTCGGAGTGTGTCAGGCCGGCCGCTTCAACCTGAGGGCTCGGAGTGTGTCAGGCCGGCCGCTTCAGCCTGAGGGCTCGGAGTGTGTCAGGCCGGCCGCTTCAACCTGAGGGCTCGGAGTGTGTCAGGCAGTTCGTGGTCGGCGCGCTTCACCCGGCAAGGCGTTGGACGTCGACCTCGAGCTCGTCGCCCGCCGAGCGGACCATGAGCCGCCAGGGGTTGCAGCAGACCTCGCAGTCCTGAACCATCTCGCCCCTCTGGTCCGCTTCGAGCAGGATCTCGACGGTCTCCCCGCAGTAGGGGCAGGTCAGCTCGATCGGTTGGGAGGGCTCCATGGGGTCCTCGAAAAGGGGTCCTCGAAAAAAGGGAGCCCGGGGGAGGCCCCCCGGGCAGGCATCATGGGTCGGAGCTGGCGCTCGGAGAGCGCTTACAGCTCGTCGGCGGGTCGTTCGTCGACGCCCTGGCTTCGAGCTCCCGCGGGGCTCGCCCCGGGCTGTCGATCCTGCACGGCTCGGTAGATGAGGAAGGCACCGAAGGCGATGACGGCGGCCGGCCACCAGTCCTCGACCCAGCGGAGCGACACGTCGAAGAGCGTGTTGGCGAGGAGGATGGCCCCCAGGGCGACGATCGCCACGCCGCCGGGCAGGGAGCCACGGAAGGCGGGCTCGCCGAGGGTGTTCGGCAGGTCGATGTCCAGCCGGCCGAGGAGCGCTTGGTTGACCAGCATCGCCCGGCGGCCGGCATCGACGATGCCGTAGAGCCAGAAGAACGCGAGGAAGATGGCGGCCAGGGGGAGGAGGCTCCCCGCCGAGGTCGCGGCCATGAACGCGATGAGCGCGGCCACGACGATCGCGTGGATGAACCCCAGGCGCACGTACCCGGTGTAGACCTGGCCGAGGCCGGGGACCAGCGCCAGGACCGACGCCAGGACCGGCGAGCGCCGGAGCGGGTCCTCCGCCAGCGTGGCCGGCGGCCGGTGCTCGTACCGGGGCGGCTGGGGTGGGTAGGTCTCGGCCCGAGGCTCGTTCTCGGCCGGCGGCTGGGTCGGTTGCTGCATCGCGTCCTGGTTCAAGGTGCATCCCCTTTCGTCGGGTTCGGGTCGTCTGGATCGTCCGGGCCGTCGTTCCGGCCCCTCTCCAGAGAGGACGCAACCCGCTTCTGAAAGGTTCGGAGCTCGGCGTCTGCGCTCTCCCCGAGAGACTCCGCCTGCTCGGCGACGCCCCCCGCCCTGTCCGCGAAGCCCTGGGCCACATCGGCCACGGTCACCGCACCCGCCCGCCCGGCCCGGCCTGCCAGGTCCGCCGCCCGCTCCGGGAGGTCCGCCCACGCCACCAGCGGCATCAGGACGAGCACCAGCACGTAGGCCGCCTCCAACGCGAAGCGGGGCCGCCGCACCAGGGCCGGCCAGATGGCCGCCCACGAGCGGCGGAGCCGGCCCAGCGTCACCCACCCCTCGCCGACCGAGGCACCGGCCCCGACGGCCGCCCGATCGGCGTGGACTGTCCGGGCCAACACTCCTTCCGTGAACCCCGGCCCCGGATCGGCCTCGGCGAGGAGGGTGAGCTCGGCCGCCAACCCCCCGAGCACGTCGCGGAGCTCTCGGCAGTCCGGGCAGCTCTCCAGGTGAAGCTCCACCAACCCCCGGCGCTCGGCCGTCAGCTCACCGTCGACCAGCGGCACCAGCTCCTCCCGGGCCCGGGCACAGGCCGTGCCGGAGGTTCGCTCCAGCACCCCGTGAACCAGGTCCGTGGAAGGCTCCCCGCCGAAGTGGGCTTCGGCCGAGTCCGCCCACCCCGCGAGCGCCACCAGCTCCCGGCACTCTCCGCACCGCTCCGCATGGCGCGCGCAGGCGGCATGCTCCGCGGGGGACAGCCCACCGGCCAGCCAGACCTCCAAGAGGCGCTCGAAGTCCTTGCATCTCATGCTCCACCTCCGCTGCCCGACGCGGCCATGCCGAGGGAGCGCATCGCGTCCGCGAGCTCCAGACGCGCACGATGGGAGCGAGCCTTGACCGTCCCCACCGGCACGTCGAGGAGGTCGGCGATCTCCACGATCTTGAGCTCCTGGATCTCCTTGAGCAGGATCATCTCCCGGTTGATGGGGCTCAGCCGCCCCAGGGCTTGATAGAGCAGCCTCCGACGCTCGCCGCCGAGCCCGTCGTCCTCCGGGCCCGGAGCCGGGTCGGGGAGCTGGGCAGCCTCCTCCACCGGCACCGCCCGGTCCGTGCGGCGAGCCGTCAACCGGCGGAGGCGGTCGATGCTCTGGTTCCGGGCCAGGCGCAGGAGCCAGGCCAGGAAGGTGTCGCCCTCGCGCACCGAATCGAGGCTCCGGTAGACCTTGACGAAGACCTCTTGGGCAACGTCCCGGGCCTCCTCCCGGTCGCGGAGGTAGTGGATCGCGACCCCGAAGACCCGTCCCTGGTAGCGGCGCACCAGCGCCTCCCAGGCGAGCTCGTCGCCGTCACGGCAGCGGGCGATCAGGTCTCGAGTGGTCGGCGCGTCCATCACTCTCCCCGGGCTACGCGCCCGAAGCGCGAGAGCCCTTACGAGGATAGACGCAGCGGAGGCTGGAACGGTTCGGTGGGGACGCCGAACGGAGACCACGCCCGGACCGATCGCGCCACTGGCAGCCGACCCACCGGAAGCGGCCGGTCACGACATGATCATTCTTCGCATGGACTGGCCGCGAGGGGCGATCGCATGTACATCCATCCCATGGACCGGCAAATCAAGGCCATCGAAGTTCCGAACCATGCTCGAGATGAACATTTCAAGCCACCAAATCGACAACTCATACCCTGAATGAGCATCCCATCACGCCCCATCACGCCCAGGCCGAGCCTCCAGCCGCCTCAGTCCGGGATCAGCCCGCTCGCCCGGAGGCGCTCGACCTCCCGGGCCGGCGGGGCGCCGAACAGGCGCTTGAACTCGCGGCTGAACTGGGACGGGCTGCCGTAGCCCACGCGGTGGGCGGCCTCTCCGGCCCCGACATCGTCGTGGACCATGAGCAGCCGCGCCTTGTGGAGGCGGATCTGCTTCAGGTACTGAAGGGGCGAGACGGAGGTCACCTCTTTGAAGGCGTGGTGCAGGGAGGACGTGCTCATGTGCGCCACGTCGGCCATGGCGGCGACGTCGAGCGACCGGTCGTAGTTCTCCTGGATGTAGCGCACCACCCGGGCGACCCGGTGGGAGCGGCTCTCGCCGAGGGCGAAGCTCCGGAGCAGGTAGCCCTGTTCGCCCGTCAAGAGGCGGTAGAGGATCTCCCGCCGGGCGAGGGGCGCCAGGACGCGCCGGTCGCCGGGGTCATCCAGGGCAGCGAGAAAGCGCACGACGGCGGCCAGGAGATCGTCTTCGAGCTTCGACGCGAAGATGCCGCGATGCGCCCGCCCCAGGTTCCGGTGCGAGGTGTGCTCCCCCAGCTCCAGGAGCAGCTCGCTCAGGTCCGCGGCGTCCAGCGCCAGGCGGAAGAGGAGGAAAGGCTCCTCCGGCGACGCTTCGACGATCTCCCCTTCGACCGGCAGCGGCACCGACAGGACCAGGTAGTTGAAGGGGTCGTAGTCGTAGACCTGGTCGCCCAGGTAGGCGCGTTTGCGCCCCTGGGCCACGACGCAGACGCAGGGTTGATAGACCACCGGCATCCGCGGTCGGGGCTGGCTCACCCGGAGGATGTCGAGGCCGGGCCAGGGGCCGGGGTGGATACCGTCCCCCTCGGCGTACCGTCCGAGGAGGAGCGGCAGGCTCTGGCGGGGCTCCGTGGTCGGGGTTCGGAACGCGGCTCGCTCTCGGTCCTTCGCCGCCGACAGGGTGGGGGCTCGTCCGTTCCGCTTGTGGTCCATGGCAGGATTATGCACTGGAGAGGCTTCAACGCCCCCTTCTCCGGCCGATCTCTGCGCGATCGTGCAAGAGACGCGCAGCATCGGTCTAACGGCTCCGCGCTTCCGGGCCCTACGATGGGTCCCATGGAAAACACCGATCCTTCACGACGATCGAAGGACCAAGACAACGGACAGGAGAGAGAACCAATGCAACGACGCGAGCTGGGCACGAGCGGGCTCGAAGTCTCCATGGAGGGGCTGGGCTGCATGGGCATGTCGGAGTTCTACGGCGCGAGCGACGAGGCACGGTGCCTCGATACGCTCCGCCACGCCCTGGAGATCGGGATCGATTTCTGGGACACGGCGGACATGTACGGCACGGGCCGCAACGAAGAGCTCCTGGCCAAGGTGTTGAAGGACCGCCGCGACGAGGTGGTGCTCGCCACCAAGTTCGGGCTCGTGCGGGGTGAGGACGGCGCTTTTCTCGGGATCAGCGGCAAGCCGGACTACGTCCGCCAGGCATGCGACGCGAGCCTCCGGCGCCTCGGCGTCGACCACATCGACCTCTATTACCAGCACCGGGTCGACCCGGAGGTGCCGATCGAGGAGACCGTCGGCGCCATGGCCGAGCTGGTCCGGGCCGGCAAGGTGCGCCACCTGGGGCTCTCCGAGGCGGGGGCGGACACCATCCGCCGAGCCGCCGCGGTCCATCCGATCACGGCGCTCCAGACCGAGTACTCGCTCTGGTCCCGGGACCTGGAGGAGGAAATCCTCCCCACCTGCCGGGAGCTCGGCATCGGCCTGGTGGCCTACAGCCCCCTGGGCCGGGGCTTCCTGAGCGGCCAGATCAAGAGCCTCGACGACCTCGACCCCGAGGACTGGCGACGCAACAACCCGCGCTTCGCACCGGGGAACTTCGAGAAGAACTTGGAGATGGTCGAGCACCTCGGGGAGCTGGCGCAGACGAAGGGGTGTACCGCGGCACAACTGGCGCTCGCCTGGGTGCTCCTCCAGGGGCGCGACGTGGTGCCGATCCCCGGCACGACCAAGCCCCACCGGCTCGACGAGAACGCGGGGGCGGCACGGGTGGCGCTCTCGGCCGAAGAGCTGGCCCAGATCGAGGCGGTGCTGCCGCGCGACCTGGTGGTGGGTACCCGCTACCCGGAGCCGATGATGGAGCTGCTGAACGGTTAGTGGGGTGACCGGGGTGTACACCCCATCGCCCGGCTCACCCGCCGCCTGGAGGAGTGGGCGGCGGGTGAGCCGGCCTGCCAGCTCAGGTTGCCTCGATCAGGGACCGACCGAGACGACCTGCGTCAGAACCCGGCCAGACGGAGCGTCGTAGACCGAGACCACCAGGTTGTGGCGCGTCCGGCGCAGCAGCAGATCGGTCTCCCAGCGGAGCGGCTCCGCCGGTGCCTGCTCGTCGGCACGAACGACCCGCACCGGCACCGTCGCCACCTCGGACAGCGCGCCATCCCGGTCCCGCGCGGCGAGCCGGATCTCCAGGTGTCCGACCGACTGCGCGCCCTCGGGCAGCACGGTGATCTGGCTCCAGGGCACCTCCACCGTGAGGGGTACTTTCATCGTGTTCTTGGGGCGCCGTTGCGGGGTACCCAGGGAGACCGAAAGCGTCCCGGCGTCGGGCGCCCTGCCGTCGTCGCGACCGAACTGGAGCACGCTCTCGGCGACCGCGTCGAGCTCGGTCTCGAGGGCGAAGTCCCGGTAGCCGGCCCGGGCTCGGATGTCGAGGTCCGGACGCCGCACCTCGACCTGGATGTCGTGGTAGGCGTTGTCCTGGCTGAGCTCCGGAGTGAACCCGAGGGAGTAGTACGTCCTGGTGTCCTCGACGACTGTCTCGAGGGCCGCCTTGCGTGCGCCAAAGAGGAGCGCTCGGCCGCCGGTCGACCCGGCGAGCTCGCGGAGCGTCCCCTGGCGGAACGCGTCGGTCGATTCGACGCTCGCACGGTAGCCGTCGACGTCGACCGGGTAGATCGTGTAGCCGAGGAGGTTCGCGGTGTCGATCACCGGCAGGACCATGGCCAGGTCGTCGAGCGGAGCCTGCCGGCCGTAGCCCGTCGGCAGAGAGTGCAGGATGCTCTCCTCATGGGGCCGCAGCACCGTCGTCGAGCCGAACGGCCAGGCCCCGGCGAGCAAGAAGAGCACGTTGCGGCCTTCCGGCCGCGGGATCACGGTCATCGTCGATTCGACGGCCGTCAGCACACGGTGGAGCTCCAGATCCTGGGACCAGATGTCGTGGAACGGGTCGAGCAGCCGGCTGTCGGTGTCCTCGATCGTTCCCAGGACCGCCCGCGTGTGCGAGTTGTTGTCCTCGTAGAACGCCTCGCCGGCCGTGGTCACCGGCCCCACGCTCCGCACCGTGCCGTTGGCGTCGACCGACAGGATCGGCGGCCTCGAGTTGGACCAGGACCAGTTGGAGGCGAAGGGCGCGCTCGAACGCTCGGCGGCGCGGCGCTCCCACTCGTGGGACCGGTAGAGCCCCTTGGCAGGCCTGTTCTTGGCGGCGAGAAGAGCCGAGCGCAAGGTGGCGCGGGAGTCCGACCACTGGGCGAGCACCTCGATCCCGTCACCGTCGAAGGCGACGACGGCCATCCGGTCCTGGGCCGGTAGCTCGCTCACCCGCTCGAGTATCCGATCGAGCATCCAGTTGCGCCGGGACCCCTTGTTGAAGTAGTCGTCGACGAACACCAGGTAGTTGGTGGGAACCGGCTCGACCCGGTCCACGGCGCCCGCGGCCCCCGGAGCCCGCCGGTCTGCTTGCGCCAGTCCGTCGCGTACCTCGGCGAAGTACTCGACCGGGACCTCCCGGCCGTCGACCAGCAACCGGAAGTCCTCCGGCGTGAGGCCGGGAACGCGATGCCCCTGGCCATCGGTGACCACGGCTTCCACCCCCACGACGACGACGTCGACGCTCTCGCCGAACGCTCCACCGGTGGCCTCTTGAGAGGACGCCGCCGGAGCCATGAGGATGCACGCCAGAACAACAAGTGGAAGGACCAGCCCGAGAGCTGGCGACTCCGGGGTACGGCGGAATCTCGACATTCTCGTTCTCCTTGTCTCGGTCATTTCTCGCCTGCCGGAATGCTCATGTCGCAAGGGCCGTGCCGACGGGGCGATCAGCTCCGGAAAGAGCGGCTCAAAGCAGAAGATCCGCCGCCTTCTCGCGGTGCCAGGCAAACCGTGGTCGCCCCGCCGGCGCGCCTCACCACCTGGACACCATGATAGGTTTTTCGGCACCTGACCTCCGGCCATCGACCGGACCCTGACCGAACCCTGACCGTCCCCCGCGCGCGGGCCACCCGACTCCACCGATCGGGACGACCCGCACCGGGGCCGAGGAGGTTTGATGGAAGCCCTGTCCGGCCCCACCGGCCGCCGACCTGGCCGGCGGCCCAACCCCTGCGACCGGCCTCTCCCTCTGGCCCTCGCCCTGGCCCTGACCTTGACGGCCACGGCCACCCTCGCCGGCTGCGGCGGCGAGACCCTGGAGCTCGCCGGGACCGTGGAGCGCAAGGCCCTGGAGCTGGCCGCGCCGGTATCGGCGGAGATCGTCGACATCCCGGCCCAGGTGGGCTCCCGCGTGGCCGCCGGCGAGGTGGTGGTGCAGCTCGACACCGAGGTCGCCGAGGCCGAGCTTCGGGCCCACGAGGCCGCCCGAGCCGCCGCGGAGGCCGCCCTCAAGGAGGCCGAAGGAGCGCACAAGAGAGCGGCCGACCTGCGCAAGGCCCGGGTGAGCACCCAGCAGGACCTGGACAGCGCCGTACGCCGCCGCGACGAGGCCCTGGCGCTGGTGGCCGAGAAAGACGCCCGCATCGCCCAGGCCGAGAAGCGCCTCGACGAGCTGACGCTCCGCGCCCATCTCGCCGGCGTGGTCGACCAGGTCGCCTTCGAGGAGGGTGAGCGGGTGCCGGCCGGCGGCGTGGTCGCGGTGGTGCTGGCGGACGAGAAACCCTGGGTGCGGGTCTGGCTGCCCGCCAGGGCGGTCGCCCGCACCAGCCCCGGGAGCGCGGCCCAGGTGGAGATCGAAGGCCTCCGGGGCCAGCTCGAGGGCCGGGTGCTCGACATCTCCCGGGAGCCCGAGTTCACGCCCCACTACGCCCTCACCGAGCGCGAGAGCGCGCACCTCGTCTACGAGACCCGCGTCGAGATCGAGGACGCGCCCCCGGAGCTCCGGCCGGGGCTCCCGGCCCGGGTCCGCCTGCGACTGGAGCGCCAAGGCTCGTGAGCGCCGCGCCGGAGACCGTGATCGAGGCCCGGGGGCTCACCCGGCGCTTCGGCAGCCTGACCGCGGTCGACGACCTCGATCTCGAGGTCGGGCGGGGCGAGGTGTTCGGCTTCCTGGGGCCGAACGGCGCCGGCAAGTCGACTCTCATCCGCATGCTCGTGGGCCTCTTGGCACCGACGGAGGGCTCGGCCCAGGTGCTCGGGCTCACCATCCCGGGCCAGGCCGAGAGCCTCCGTGCCCGGCTCGGCTACATGACCCAGCGCTTCTCCCTCTACGAGGACCTGTCGGTGGAGGAGAATCTGGAGTTCGCGGCCGAGATCTTCGGCCTGCCGCGGCGCACCCGGAGCGAACGGGTCGAGCGGAGCCTCGCCGAGTACGGGCTCCACGAGCGCCGGCGCCAGCGGCCGGCCACCCTCTCCGGCGGCTGGAAGCAGCGCCTGGCCCTGGCCGTCGCCACCATCCACCGGCCGGAGATCCTGTTCCTGGACGAGCCCACCGCCGGGGTCGACCCGGACAACCGCCGCCGGTTCTGGGAAAAGATCTTCGAGCTGGCGGGCGACGGCGCCACCGTGCTGGTGTCGACCCACTACATGGACGAGGCGGTGCGCTGCCACCGGCTGTGCGTCATGCGCCAGGGCAGGACCGCCGCCGTGGGCGCGCCGGAGGACCTGACGCGGG
>Ga0210101_1000496_pt1 | contig 12829 bp, 14 predicted proteins | sample Muzzi_PWC_D1_FD_185534 | JGI IMG/M metagenome (GOLD analysis project Ga0210101, IMG submission 185534) | Wetland microbial communities from San Francisco Bay, California, USA, that impact long-term carbon sequestration - Muzzi_PWC_D1 (SPAdes) | ecosystem: Environmental > Aquatic > Marine >...
TGTCGATCTGGTCGAATGCAACGAAGTTGCCCAGACCCTTCGACGCCAACACCTTCGTGATCGCCGCCGTCAGGGTCGTCTTGCCGTGGTCCACGTGGCCGATCGTCCCGATGTTGACGTGCGGCTTAGTCCGCTCGAACTTCTCCTTGGCCATGGCGTGCTGGATGCCTCCTGGATGAACAGTGCCCCGACAGGGGCGGTTGCGAATTCTTAAGACCGGCTGACGGTCCCTCGTCAGTCCCGTTTGAGCATGATCATGGAGCCCACGACCGGATTTGAACCGGTGACCCCTTCCTTACCAAGGAAGTGCTCTACCCCTGAGCCACGTGGGCTTTGGTGCGCCTTCTCGACGCGTGTTTCTCAACGCCCGATCAATTCGATCAAACTCCCGCTACTCCCACGCACACCGGCTCGGAGGCGCGCATCGCGGCTTCCCCGTACGGGAGTGCGTGATCCTTGGCCGGCGGACCAGCGGCCAACCGGTCGAGACAAGGCTCCCCCGGCCGGGGAATACCCGACGCAGAAGAACAAACAGTATGCCAGATGAAGCCTCACCTGTCCAGCCCCGATTCGCCACCGTCCCTGATGGATTCACACGGCTCCCGAACCGCTGCCGAGTGACCGACTCGGCGGGAGCACCGGAGAAAGAAAGGATGGAGCGGGAGACGGGATTCGAACCCGCGACCAACGGCTTGGAAGGCCGTGACTCTACCTCTGAGTTACTCCCGCCCTGACCAGGTAGATCCGGGTTGATCCGGGCCGACCTCAGCCGACTCAGAGCGGCCCAAGTCGATCGAGCGTGTCAAAGAGAAGGTGTTGGTGGAGGTGGATGGATTCGAACCACCGTAGGCGTTTCGCCGGCAGATTTACAGTCTGCTGCCTTTGACCGCTCGGCCACACCTCCATCAGCCCTCACTCCTCCTCGTCTCCGGCGGAGCCGGGGACGAGTGAAGGCTGAACCTGGTTTTCAAACGACCCGATGGCGCTACGCGGGTCGTGGAGCCGGCACCCGGATTCGAACCGAGGACCTACTGTTTACAAGACAGTCGCTCTACCACCTGAGCTATGCCGGCAACCGTTCGAATAGGACCGCTAGCGAACGGGGCCGGCAGCGGCCCTCCCGTGCTGACCGACGACCGTGGTCGGCTCCCTTCGACGCCTCGATCGGCGGATGACGGGTGCGCAGACGGCCTGGCTCCCCGTACCCCAACGGGCGCGACGACGGAGTGTAGCCCAGCGACCGGAGGATGACAACCCCCCGTTCGAGCTGCTCCCCTTCCAGGGTGGACAACGCCCCGCGAGCTCCGGCCATTCCTGCGAAACGCGTTCCGTCGACCGGCCCGCGGCCTACTTCGCCGTGCGCTGTCGAAGCGCCTCGTAGACCACCGCCGCCGTCGCGGTCGCCAGGTTGAGCGAGGCCACACGACCGCGCATCGGCAGCCCGATCAGCCCGTCACAGAGCTCCCGCGTGAGCCGGCGCATCCCTTTCTCTTCACCACCGAAGACCAGGACCAGCTTGCCGGAGAGGTCGATCTGCCAGGGCGGCTCGCCTCCGGCCTCGGTGCCGTAGATCCAGTACCCCTCCTGCTTCAACCGCCGGATCGTGTCGGCCGAGTTGGTGATCCGCTCGACCGCCATCCACTCGGCCGCCCCCGCCGATGCCTTGATCGCGGCCGGCGAGAGCGGGGCCGAGCCCCGGTCCCGGACCAGCACCTTCCCGACCCCCGCGCCCTCGCAAACCCGCAGCAGGGCCCCCAGGTTGCGCGGGTCCTGAACGTCCTCCACCAGCACGATCAGGTCGGGGTCGCCGGTCGCCTCCGGCCGCGTCGCGGGCCGGGCGGCCGCGGCCTCGATCTCGGCCACAAAGCCGTTGTGGGGCACGCCGCCCGCGAGCGAGTCGAGCTGCTGCCGGGGCACCACCTCGAACGCCAAGCCCAGCCGGCGGCAGAGCTCCTCGACCTCGCGCCGCCGCCCACCGCCACGCCCCTGGGCGACCAACACTCGAAGAACCCCGTCGGGGCGCCGATGGAGCGCCTCACGAACCGGATGAAAGCCGAAGACCAGCACGGCGCCGACGTTAGCATCGATCGTCCCGCGTCAGGGCGCCTTCAAGCCTCGATTCCGTCCTCCCACTCGAGGGTGACGACCGGCTGGTGCTCCAGCTCGTCGAGCTCGGAGACGCGACGAAACTCGCCGGGCTGCAACTCGGCTCTCTCCACCTGGCGGTACCCGGCCTGGATCAGGTCGTTCTCCTGCTGCTCGAGGTCCCAAGGATCGTTGCTGCGCACGAAATTGCGGGTCATGCCAGCCTCCTCGTCGGGTGGCCGCTCGCGATCGCAGCACGGCTCCCCCGCCGTCGCCGCTTCGGAACGGGCTTCCAGTATCCCGGGATGGGTCGGCCCCGGCCGGAAGACGGTGAGCCCCTTGAGGCCTCGCTCGTCGGCCAGGAGGTAGAGGTCACGGAACGCCGCCAGCGTGACCTCGTGGGGCACGTTGACGGTCTTGGAGATGGCTCCGTCGACCAGTGGTTGGAGTGCCGACTGCATCTCGATGTGGGCGGCGGAGCTTAGGTCCGCCGCCGTACGAAAGGCGCGTGGCAGGGGCTCGTCCGGACCGTGGGTCTCGGTCCACCGGGACCATGCCGGGTCGACCGCATCGAGCTCCCGCACGGAGCCGTCCGCCTGGCGGACCCGCCGGCGGCTTCTGGCGGCGAAGACCGGCTCGATGCCGCTCGACACGTTGCCCGCCAGCAGGCTGATGGTGCCGGTCGGGGCGATCGCCAGGAGGTGGCTGTTGCGGATGCCGTGCCGCTCGATCCCCCGACGGATGTCCTCGGGCAGCGAACGGATGAACGGGCCCTCGAGATGGCGCTTCCGGTCGAGGGCCGGGAACGGCCCCCGCTCCCGCGCCAGGCCGATCGACGTCCGGTAGGCCGCATGGCAGATGGTGGCCAGCGCCTCCGCCGCCGCGTTCCGGCCCTCCGGAGCGTCGTAGGGGAGACCCATCAGAATCAGCGCGTCGGCGAGACCGGTGACACCCAGTCCGATCCGCCGGGTTGCCTGCATCGCCTCGGCCTGGGCCGGCAGCGGGACCGACGAGGCGTCGATCACGTCGTCGAGCAGACGCACGCCGATGGCCGCCACCTCCTCGAGCCCTCGGAGGTCCCAGCGCGCCTCCGGGGTGAACGGGTCGAGCACGAACCGGCTCAGCTCGAGCGATGCCAGGTCGCATGCGCCATAGGGCGGCAACGGCGCTTCGCCGCACGGGTTGGTGGCGGTGATTCGCTCCCGGTACCAGAGGTTGTTCCATCGGTTGATGCGGTCGACGAACAGCACCCCCGGCTCGCCGCATTCGTAGGCGCTGCCGACGATCTTCCGCCACAGGTCGCGAGCGCGGACGGTCCGTACCACGCGGCAGGCCACCGGCCCCTCCTCACCGGACCACCAACGCGCCACCTCTCCCTCGTCCACGTCGCCCATGTCGCCCAGCGCAGACGCGGGAAAGACCAGCGGCCACGGCGCGTCGTGCGCGACGGCCTCGAGCAGCTCCTCCGGGACCTGGACCGACAGGTTGAAATGGGAGAGCTCCCCCGGCCGGGCTTTGGCGGTGACGAACGCCTCGATGTCCGGGTGGTCCGAGCGCAGGGTGGCCATCATGGCGCCCCGGCGAGCTCCGGTCGACAGCAGCGTGGCACACATCGCGTCCCAGATCCGCATGAACGAGACCGGTCCGGAAGCGATCGTGCCGGCGGTCCGGGCGGCGAAGCCCTGAGGCCTCAGGGTCGAGAAGTCGTACCCCACGCCCCCGCCCTGCTGCATGGTGAGGGCTCCCTCCTTGAGGGCCTCGAAGATGCCGTCCAGGGAGTCCTCGATCCGCCCCATGACGAAGCAGTTGAACAGGGTGACCTTGTGGCCGGTACCGGCGCCGGCGACGATCCTGCCTCCGGGCAGAAGCCGGAGGTTCCGGAGCGCCGAGAAGAACTGCTCCTCCCAGAGGCGCCGCACCTCTGGCGGCTCGACCTCTGCCACGGCCCGGGCGACACGCCTCCAGGTCTCGTCGAGCGTCGCGTCACCAGGGCGGTGGCGATAGCGGGTCTCCCAGACATGAACGCTCAGCTCCGGATTGGCCCCTGGCCACCGGCATGGACCGCGCTCCACGATGCTGCGGACCTTCATGGGTCGCCTCCTTCGTGACGGACGGCGTCTCGGGAGGGCGGAGAGATCCCATCTCAGCCTACCGCGTTGCCCGGCGTCGGGCGACAGGTGCCGGGGTGGCCCCGGGCCGGGTCGCCGGGTGGGAGCCGAGGCCGACTCCCGCCCCCGGGGGCGGCTCACCACCACCCGCCCGGGCGTCGCACCGGCCCGGGCCCAGGCGTAGCCTGAGGTTAGATTGAGGGGAATTGTGCTCCTCGAGCTCCCCTGGCGTGCTTCCCTACTGGTTCAGGAGGTCTACGATGGCACAGAAGATGAAGGTTCCGGTGGAACAGGGGGGCGCCTTGGCCAGGCTGACGAGCCCGTTCTCGCTGCTCGACGAGCTCCGCCACGAGCTCGACCGGGTGTGGGAGTGGCCGCGACTCGGGCGCGGCGAGACGGAGACGCCGAGGATGACCTGGTGGCCGCGCATGGACATCTTCGAGACGAAAGGCAAGCTCGTGGTCCAGGCGGACCTGCCGGGCATGACCAAGGAGAACGTTGACGTCGCAATCGAAGAGGGCGACCTGGTGCTGCGCGGTGAGCGCACCGAAGAGAAGGAGGTCTCGAAGCAGGACTTCTACCGCTCGGAGCGGACCTTCGGCAGCTTCTACCGTCGCATCCCGCTGACCTTCGAGGTCGACCCGACCAAGGTCGAAGCGACGTTCCGGGACGGCGTCCTCCACGTGGAGCTCCCGCTACCCAAGGAAGAGAAGAAGCCCAAAGCGCAGAAGATCCTGGTCCACTGACCGGGTTCGTTGCTCCGTGATGCTCCGTGGAGTGGGGGCGATCCGTGCAGGGATTTCCCGGTTCGTCCCCCTCCACCGATCTCCGCCCAACCCGTCGGTCCCCTTCCCACCCTCCGGGGGGAAAGGAACACTTCCACCCCCGTTGCTTCGAGGGTTCGTCTTCGGTCTGAGGCGAAGCCTCGTCAGCGCATCTGGATGCCCTCTTCGAGGTAGGCCCGCAGCAGGTCCAGGCTGCTGATGATGCCCACCAGGATGCTGTCGCGCGTCACCAGCACCCGGTGGATGTGAGCCTGGACGAGGGTCTGCGCCACGTCGTCGATCTGATCTTCCTCGGAGACGGTGAACACCGCCGGTGTCATCAGGTCGCGCACGGTGGAGCTCGATTTGCGCACCTGGAGCTTGCGCAGCTCGTCCGCGCTGTACTCCTCTTCCCAACCGCGCACGAAGAACTCGGGGTGCCCCCCTTCGCCCGCGATGTTGCCCTCGGAGGATGACTGCCGCGCGAGGTCCTGAACCGACACCACACCGGTGAGCTGACCGTGCTCGTCGATCACCGGCGCCCCGGAGATCTCGTTCTCGATCAGCAGATCCGCCAGCTCCGCAACCGTCAGATCCTCGCGCACGGTGACGACCCGTGTCGTCATGACGTCTTTCGCCTTGAGATCGCTCATCGAAGTCCTCCAGTGGTTTCCCTCTGAGCCCAGGCTGTCACGCCGGATACCCCGCGGCCACTCCCCGCCGGGTGGCGCAATCCCCACCTGCCGGGGTGGGCGTCGCCGCCCTTTCGGACCGCACGGCCAAGTCCACCGGAGGAGCCTCCGGCGCCGCGATCAAGAGGGGGGTTCGATCAGTGGTGCCGGCCGGGTGAGCCGACGTGGTGAAACCCGTCGGTCCGGGTTCGGAAACCCAGGAGGACGTAGAAGGGACACCAGCCCGCGATGCCGGTGATCAGCGGGAACCAGCCGAAGAGCTGACAAGCGACGCCCAAGATTCCGGGCGCGATCCCGAACCAGCCGAGGGCCAAGATGCCACCCCCGAGGACCAGGCGAAGCAGGCGATCCCAGAGGGCAAGGTTCAGGAAGTCTCGCATCGTTCGGCGGGTCGCCGAGGTCGGTAGCACCTCAAAGGCGCTCGACGATCCGTGAGCCAAGGATGGCTCGGAGGGGACGTCTCCCGCCACCGCCGAGTGGGTAGCCCGGGGGAGATCGGCCGGGCGGCGCTGCGACCGCCCCTCCGGGTGGGCGGCTCGCCCGGAATCGCGAAGTGACGAAAACGGGCCGTCCAGCTAGCCCGTCATGATCTGCTCTTCCTTCGTCTCGAGCGCTTCGTTGACCTCTTTGATGTAGTGGTCGTGGAGCTTTTGCATCTCGTCGTGGCCGCGCTTCTCGTCGTCCTGGCTGATGTCCTTGTCCTTCTCCATCTTCTTCAGCAGGTCGTTGCCCTCGCGGCGAGCCTGTCGAACCGTGTTGCGGCAGTTCTCGGCCATGTCGTGGGCGCGGCGGACGATCTCGCGGCGACGCTCCTCGGTCAGCGGCGGCACCGGGATGCGGATCAGCTTGCCATCGTTGGTCGGGTTCAGCCCCAGATCGGCCTGCATGATGGCGCGCTCGATCGCCGCGATCTGGGACGAGTCGTACGGCTGCGCGACGATGAGATTGGCCTCGGCCACCGACAGGTTGGTGAGCTGGTTGAGGGGCGTCGGCGTGCCGTAGTAGTCGACCATCACCCCGTCGAGCACGGCGAGAGACGCCCGCCCGGTCCGCAGAGTGCGCAGCTCCTTGTGCAGGTGCTCGACCCCGTGCTTCATCTTCAACTCGATCTCTCGATAAAGCTCTTGCATCTCACGTCTCCTCTACGGGTACGGCCGCAATGATACCGAAACTGGAATCCCCTGCACCCCGCCGGCGCTGCCTCCCGCGGCCAGGATGCCGGCCGGGCTAACCGCGAACGATGGAGCCCACGCGTTCGCCGCAGACCACCCGCCGGACGTTGCCCGGCTGGGTGAGATCGAACACCGCGATCGGGATCGAGTTGTCCCGGCAGAGGCTGATCGCCGCGGTGTCCATGACCCGCAGGTCCCGCTCCACGACCTTCTGATACGTGACCTCGGACAGCAGCTCGGCGTTGGGATCGGTTCTCGGGTCCGCGGTGTAGATCCCCTCCACCCGGGTGCCCTTGAGCAGGATCTCGGCGTGGATCTCCGCCGCCCGCAAGGCCGCCGCGCTGTCGGTGGTGAAGAACGGGTTCCCGGTTCCGGCCGCGAAGATCACGGCGCGGCTCTTCTCCAGGTGCCGGATGGCGCGCCGGCGAATGAACGGCTCCGCCACCTCGCGGATGTCGATCGCCGTCTGCACCCGGGTGACCACGCCGCGCTTCTCCATGGCGTCCTGGAGCGCGAGGGCGTTGATCACCGTCGCCAGCATGCCCATGTAGTCCCCGGTGACCCGCTCGATTCCCCGATGGCTGGCGGCCAGCCCACGAATGATATTGCCCCCGCCGACCACGATCGCCAGCTCGACCCCCAGATCGTGGACCTCACGGAGCTCTTCGGCGATCTTGGCGACCACCTGCTCGTCGATGCCGAAGCTCTGGGAGCCCATCAGGGCCTCGCCAGACAGCTTCAACATCACTCGGCGATAGGCAGGAGTGTCAGTCACGGGGGCCACGGGCTCTCCGGCTCGTCAGGCCTGTCCGACCTGGGCCGCGACCTCGGCCGCGAAGTCGTCCTGGCGCTTCTCGAGGCCCTCGCCCATCTTGAAGCGCGCGAACCGGCGGACCTGGATGTTCTCGCCGATCTTGGCGACCCTCTCCGCCAGGATCTGCTCGATGGTCTTGTCCGGGTCCTTGACGAACGGCTGCTCGAGCAGCACCGCCTCGGCGTAGAACTTGCCGAGCTTGCCCTCGACGATGCGCTCGACCACGTTCTCGGGCTTGCCGGACTCGAGCGCCTGCTCCTTGTAGATCCGGCGCTCGGTCTCGAGCACCTCGGGAGTGACCTCGTCGCGCGACACGAAGCGCGGCTCGGCCGCCGCGATGTGCATGGCGATGTCGCGGATCAGCTCCTGGAACTCGTCGGTGCGGGCCACGAAGTCGGTCTCGCAGTTGACCTCCACCAGCACGCCGATCTTGCCGCCGGCGTGGATGTACGAGCCCACGGCGCCCTCCGCGGCCACGCGACCGGCCTTCTTGGCCGCGGCGGCGAGCCCCTTCTTGCGCAGGAGCTCGATGGCCTTGTCCATGTCGCCCTCGGACTCCTGAAGAGCGTTCTTGCAATCCAACATGCCCGCGCCGGTTCGCTCGCGCAGATCCTTGACCATCCCAGCGGTGATCTTCATGGGGAGTTCTCCTCGTGCGAAGCGGCGGACCCGGGCAGGTCCGCCGCTTCTGTCTCGAGCCGGATGGCGCCCGGGCCCTTCGCCCTGAGCGCTTCTCGTCTTCGTATTCACAGCGGCTCCGCCGTGGTGGCGGGCCGGTCCGTTCAGTGAGTCAACCGCCCCTGGCGGGGCAAGTGGGCTCGGCCCTGCGTGGGCCTCAGGAGGCCGACGCTCCTTCGGCCGATGGTTCGGCAGCCTCCGCGACGGCGCCCGCGGGCACCTCGCCGCCCGCGCCCTCTGTCTCCATCATCCGCTCCTCCGCGAGCTGACCGGCACCCGCGATGTAGGCGTCGGCGATCTTGGAGGAGAACAGGCGGATCGAGCGGATCGCGTCGTCGTTGCCGGGGATGACGTAGTCGACCATCTCCGGATCGCAGTTGGTGTCGACCACGGCGATCACCGGGATGCCCAGCTTGTTCGCCTCGGCGACCGCGATGTCCTCGCGCTTCGGGTCGACCACGAACATGGCGTCCGGCAGACCGTCCATGTCGCGGATGCCCTCGAGGTTGCGCACCATCTTCTCGCGCTCGCGCTCCAGCCGGAGCAGCTCACGCTTGGTCAGCGGGCTCTCGACCTCGTTCAGGCGGTTTTCGACCTCCTGCAGGCGCTGGATCGAGGCACGGATGGTGATGTAGTTGGTCATCGTGCCGCCCAGCCAGCGGTGGGTGACGAAGAACTGACCGCAGCGGCGTGCCTCTTCGGCGATCGCCTCCTGGGCCTGGCGCTTCGTCCCGACGAACACGATCTGCTTGCCCCGGGCGCCGAGGTCCTCGACGAACGCGGCGGCGTCCCGGAACAGGGCGACCGTCTTCTGCAGATCGATGATGTAGATGCCGTTGCGCTTGCCGAAGATGTACGGTTTCATCTTCGGGTTCCAGCGCCGGGTCTGGTGCCCGAAGTGAACGCCAGCTTCCAGCAGCTCTTTGAGTGTGACCTCGACCACGGAATTCCTCCTTACCGCTTGCTGAACTGGAAGCGAGCGCGGGCGCCCTTCTGGCCGTACTTCTTGCGCTCCTTCTTCCGCGGGTCTCGCGTCAGGAGGCCGGCCGACTTGAGGCGGTCGCGCAGCTCACCGTTGAACTCGAGCAGGGCGCGCGCGATGCCGTGCCGGATCGCACCGGCCTGGCCGGTGCTGCCGCCACCGTCGACGGTGGCGTAGATGTCGAACTTCTCCGCCGTCTCGGTGATCTGCAGGGGCTGCTTGATGACCATCTTCAGAACTTCATTGGGAAAGTAGTCGTCGAGCGACCGCCCGTTGACCACCATCGCACCGCCGCCGGGCCGCAGGAAGACCCGCGCCGAAGCGGTCTTGCGCCGCCCGGTGCCGTAGAACTGAGCCTCGTTCGCCAAAACTATCTCCTCGCCGTCTGCGGGGATATCCCGCGACTGCCTCCTCGGTTACCTAGCTCCTGGCCTCCAGCTCGAACGGCTGGGGCTTTTGCGCCTGATGGGGATGGTCGGGGCCGGCGTACACCTTGAGCTTGGTGTACTGACGGCGACCCAACCGGTTCTTCGGCAGCATGCCCCAAACCGCTCCCTCGACCAGCCGCTCCGGGTACTTCCGGCGGCGCTCCGCGGCGGTCTCGCTCTTGAGCGATCCGGGCCGCGTGGTCGAGCGGTAGTAGACCTTCTGCTCCTCTTTGCGCCCGGTGAGCAGAACCTTCTCGGCATTGACCACGATCACGAAGTCGCCGGTGTCCATGTGAGGGGCGTACGTCGGCTTGTGCTTACCGGTCAGCAGGCGCGCTATCTGGGTCGAGAGCCGCCCGAGGGGAACGCCTTCCGCGTCCACCACGTGCCAGTGGCGCTCGATCTCGCCCTGCTTGGGGCTGTAGGTCGTGTTGCTCATGCTAGCTGCTCCAGTTACCTCAATTCGATTCAACCGGCTTCGCTGTCCAAAGCGCTCGTCGCCGCGGGGCGTACGTACAGACGTCTCCACCCCTTGCGGCGCAAAGGACTTCCGATCTTAGGGTGCACCCGGACGCTTGTCAAGCAATCTCGAGGCGGACTGCGAGATGGGGTGCCGCGCGGGACAGCCACGATCCAAGGGACCGTCCTCGGGCCGGCGAACCATAGCACAGGGAACCGTCGCTCGCCAAGGGGAGATCGCGGAGTCGACGCGACGGAACCGCCCACGCTCCGCGGGCGACCCGGACCGCCCGGAGACGGTAGACTACCCGCCGCCATGAAGGGGACTGGATCGGCCAGGACAGCCGGCGAACGGCTCGACAAGCGGGGGACCACGATTCGCGACATGTTCGCCGGCGTGGCCCCCCGCTACGACCTGCTCAACCGGCTGATCTCGGGCTTCCTCGACGAGGGCTGGCGGAAGAAGGCCGCGGCCGCGGTCGACCGCTCGCCCGAGGGCCCGATCCTCGATTTGTGCTCCGGCACGGGCGACCAGGCCCGGGCGGTGCGGCGGCTGGGGCGCGCGGTCACCGCGGCGGACTTCACCCTCGCCATGCTCGCCCTCGCGCGGACGAAGTTCACCCGCCTGACGCCGCCGCGCCCTGCCCCGGTCACCGCCGACGCGTTGGCGCTCCCCGTGGCGGACGACTCCCACGCCGGCGCGGTGGTCTCGTTCGGCCTGCGCAACGTGGCCGATCTCGGCCGCGCACTCTCCGAGCTGGCGCGGGTGGTACGCCCCGGCGGCCGGTTGGTGGTGCTCGAGGCAGCGGTGCCCCGGAGCCGGTGGGTCCGGCCCTTCTACCTCATCCACTGCCGGTGGCTGATGCCGCTTCTCGGCAGGCTGCTTTCACACCGTGGCTCGGCCTACGAGTACCTGCCGGCGTCAGTGGCCGACTTCCCGAGCCGGGAGGAGTTTCTGCGCCACATGGCCGCGGCCGGCTGGACCGATCTGACCTATCGCGACCTCTCCCTGGGAGCGGTCTGCATCTATGAAGGAAGGTGCTCCGAATGACGACCATCCTGGACGGCAAGAAGACAGCGCAAGACATTCGATCGGAGGTGGCGGCCGAGGTCGCCGCGATGGTCGAGGCCGGCGACCGCCGGCCCGGCCTGGCAGTGGTCCTGGCCGGCGACGATCCGGCCTCGAAGGTGTACGTGGGGAGCAAGGTCAAGGCCTGCGAAGAGGTGGGCATGGTCAGCCGCCTGGTCGATCTGCCCGGCGACGTGACCGCGGAGAAGCTCGCCTCGGTGATCGACGAGCTCAACGCCGACCCCGCGATCGACGGTTTTCTCATCCAGCTCCCTCTTCCCGGCCACCTGCCGGAACGCGAGCTCCTCGCCCGGGTCTCCCCGGACAAGGACGTGGACGGCTTCCACGCGGTCAACGTCGGCCGCCTGTGGCTCGGCGAGCAGACCTTCGCGCCGGCGACCCCTTCCGGGATCATCGAGCTGCTCCGGCGCTACGAAATCCCCATGGAGGGCGCCCGGGCGGTGATCGTCGGCCGCTCGAACATCGTCGGCAAGCCGATGGCGGCCCTGCTCATCCGCGAGAACGCCACGGTCACCGTCTGCCACTCCCGGACCCGCGACCTGCCGGCCGTCTGCCGGGAGGCCGACATCCTGGTCGCCGCCATCGGCCGCACCGGCTTCGTCGGGCCCGACGCGGTCAAGGAGGGCGCGACGGTGATCGACGTCGGCATGAACCGAATCACCGAGCGCGAGCAGCTCGAGCACCTCTTCCCCGGCGACGAGCGCCGCCGCGAGATCTTTGAACGCCGGGGCTCGACCCTGACCGGCGACGTCGACTTCACCCGCGTCCGGGAAAAGGCCGCGGCCATCACCCCGGTCCCCGGCGGCGTCGGTCCGCTGACCGTCGCCATGCTGCTGGTCAACTCGCTGACGGCGTCGAGGCGCCGCCAGGGGCTGGCCGACGGCTGACGCCTTGTCCCCCGAACGCCCGACCCTCCGCGTCGGCCTGACCGGCGGCCTCGCCGGCGGCAAGTCGACGGTGGCCCGCCTGCTCTCGGAGCGTGGAGCCACCGTCGTCGATGCCGACCGGCTGGTGGCCGAGCTCTACGAGCCTGGTGAGCCGGGCGCCCAGGCGGTGGCCGAGCTGTTCGGCGACCGGCTCCTCGACGAGCGCGGAGCGGTCGATCGCCCCGCCCTCGCCCAGGTCGTCTTCTCCGATCCGGAAGCCCGGCGCCGGCTCGAGGCGGCGATCCATCCACTGGTGCGCCAGAGGTTCGCGGCCCTCGCCCGGGAGACCGGCGGGATCGTCGTGCTGGAGGCGACGCTGCTGGTGGAAGCGGGCTACAGCCCCGACTTCGACCTGGTAGTGAGCGTCGAAGCGGACGAGGAGGTCCGCGTGCGCCGGGCGATCGGCCGGGGGATGGACGAGGCCGCAGCACGGGCACGGCTGGCCGCCCAGGGGTCCGGCGACGCCCGGCGCGCCGCCGCCGACCGGATCATCGAGAATGACGGCGACCTGGCGGACCTGGAGCGGAGCGTCGACGAGCTGGCCCGGGAGCTGGGGCTGGGAGCCTGCGGTGGGTAGCGCGTAGGGTGCGCTTCAGCGCACCAGACCATGGCCCGGTGCGCTCAAGCGCAC
>Ga0210101_1000497_pt1 | contig 12823 bp, 13 predicted proteins | sample Muzzi_PWC_D1_FD_185534 | JGI IMG/M metagenome (GOLD analysis project Ga0210101, IMG submission 185534) | Wetland microbial communities from San Francisco Bay, California, USA, that impact long-term carbon sequestration - Muzzi_PWC_D1 (SPAdes) | ecosystem: Environmental > Aquatic > Marine >...
GCGCCTGCGCCACGGGTCGGCCCATCTGCCAGGTGAGTTCAGCGGCGATCTCGTCGCGTCGCGCAACAAAGGCGTCGACCGCGCGGCTGCAAATCGCCTGGCGCTCGGCAAGCGCCGTGTCGCGCCAGGATTTTTGCGCGCTGGCGGCGTTGGCCAGCGCCCGGCGAACCTGTTCCTCGTTCGCGGTGTCGCGCTCGACGAAGATGCTGCCGTCGACCGGGGTGATGCATTGAATCTTGCTCATGTCGGTGTCCGCTATTGGGTTACCGAAATGGTAATACAGAATGCCGGCCGTACAAACTGACCGGCGTCACGACGAGCGTTGCATTGGCGCGATTCGGTGCCTTGCAGGGTTGCTCCGCAGGCGCGGCGTAAGCCGCGCGAAGCGGAAAGCGGTGCCGGGCCGGAAGCAGCTGCGAATCCCGGACTTGTCAGGTCTGTCAGAGCTTCGGTTCGGTAGCCTTGAAGGATTCGTGCTGCTGCATGCGCGACCACCAGTCGGCGAAGCCGGGAACGTCGAAGACTTGCTGCGATTCGTCGACCAGCGAAATGTAGAAACATGCCGGGCCGAGGTAAAAGTCGGCCAGCGTCGGCTTGTCGCCGGCGATCCACGGCGAATCGCCGCGAATCTTCATGATCTCGGTCAGCAGCAGGCGCGAGGCGTCGATGGCTTCCTTTAACGCGTTTTCGTCGGGGTTGCCGACCAGGTCGCGAAACAGGTGATAGCCCGGCACCGTGACCAGGCTGGCGTAACCGTAAGAGTCGAACAGGCTGATCGCCATGTCCATGCGCGCGCGGTCGACGGGGTTGTCGGGCACCAACGACGGGCCGTCGAGGACGTCGTTGAGATAGCGCGTGATCGCGCCGGTTTCCATCAGGCGCATGCCGTTGTGATCGACCACCGGCACCTTGCCGAACGGGTGGCGCGCCAGGTGCTCGGGTTGCAGCGGTTCGTTTTCGAGCACGTTGACGGGAACCTGCTCGTAGTCGGCGCCTTTTTCCGCCAGCAGCGTGCGTACCGTGCGCACGTAAGTGCTGCCGTCAAAGCCGTAGAGAACAATACCATTCGACATTTTTTGACTTCTCCTCTGGTTGTGATGTTTAACGGGGGTATACGGGTTTTCGACCGCGGCAGATCAGATTCGTTTCGGTGGCCGCTGGCGAGACCGGGGGTTTGCTATACAATAGCTCGCCTGTACGAGCGAGACGGCGCGATGGTTCCAGCCTCAAAATTCACCACCGGCATGCACTTGGCGCAGTACCGCCGGGGCGCGGTGCCGCTGCCCTGCAATGGCCGGTTCACGGATGCCGACCGCGGACTGCCGCGATGAGCGCCGTGTACAGCCGCAACGGCAGCCGCTACGAAATCACCGGGCCGCCGAACGCACCGGTGCTGGCGATGATTCACGGCCTCGGGCTGAACCGCCGCGTCTGGGACGCGCACCGCTCGCGGCTGGCGCAGCGCTACCGCGTACTCACCTACGATCTCTACGGCCACGGTGACAGCGCGCGGCCGCCCGCCGAACCCTCGCTGACCCTGTTTGCCGAACAATTGACCGGGCTGCTCGACGAACTCGGCATCGAGCGCTGCTCGCTGATCGGTTTTTCGCTCGGCGGCATGATCAACCGGCGGCTGGCGATGGATCGTCCCGGCCGGGTCGAGTCGCTGGTGGTGCTGAACTCGCCCCACGAGCGCGAGCCGCAGGCGCAGCGGCTGGTCGAGCAACGCGCGCTGGATTCCGCCGACGGCGGCCCCGGGGCAAACCTCGACGCGACGATCGAGCGCTGGTTCACGGCCGCCTTTCGGCAGCGCGAAACCGATTACATCGAGCAGGTGCGCGGCTGGGTGCTGGCCAACGAGCCGCGGTCTTACGCGCTGTGCCGCCGGGTACTGGCCTTCGGCGTGATCGAGCTGATTCGGCCCGAGCCGCCGATTCGCCTGCCGACCCTGGTGATGACCTGCGAACACGATAGCGGCAGTACCCCGGCGATGAGCCAGGCCATCGCCGGCGAGATCGACGGCGCGCAAGTCATCGTCGTGCCCGGCCTGCAGCACATGGGACTGGTCGAGAACCCGCGCTTCTTCACCACCGCGATCGCCGAGTTCCTGGAATCGACGGGAGTGAGCGGCTGAGCCCGCCCGTTGTCTTTCCGCTTTACGCCTGTCGCGGTGGCGGAACTATCGAGGGCCGGGAGAATTGGATTAATATGTCGGTGGACCCGGCGGCCCGGGCATTGGCGGCAAAACGAGGCGAGGCGAGATGAAATTTCAACTGGCAATCAACCTGGAGCGCATGGATCCCGGCATGGACATGCGCGAGGTCGCGCGGCATACGCTGGAGATGGTGCAGATGGCCGATCGCGCCGGCTTCACCACCGTGTGGGCGGCCGAGCACCATGCGCTGGAAATGACCATCGCGCCGAACCCGTTCCAGATCCTGACCTGGTGGGCCGGCCACACCGAGCGCATTCGCCTCGGCACCGCGGTCGCGGTGGCGCCCTACTGGCACCCGATCAATCTCGCCGGCGAGGCCGCGCTGCTCGACCTGATCAGCGGCGGGCGGCTCGAATTCGGCATCGGCTCCGGCGCCTACCAGCGCGAGTTCGACCGCATGCATCCGGGCCTGAAACAGTCCGACGGCTGGCGCTACCTGCACGAAATGCTGCCGGCGCTGAAAGCGTTGTGGGCGGGGGATTACGCGCACGACGGCGAATTCTGGTCTTTCCCGGTGTCGACCTCGGTACCCAAGCCGCTGCAGCAGCCGCACCCGCCGATCTGGGTCGCGGCGCGCTCGCCGATCACCTTCGATTACGCGGTCGCCAACGATTGCAATGTCATGTCCTGGCCGCTGACGCGTCCGTTTGCCGAGGCCGAACTCTACCGCCGGCAACTCGACGAGGCGCTCGCCGCGCATCCCGATGCCGCGCGGCCGACTTTCGCGATGATGCGCCATACCGCGGTTTACGAGGACGAGGCCGGCCGCGATGCCGCGATACGCGCGGTGCAGGGCGTGCTCGGCCAGTTCGAAAACCTGTTTCGCAACCTCGGCGACGTCGACAACGGTTTTCCGAAACGCATTCCGCTCGAAGAGCTGGCGGACCGCGAGCAGTACGATCCCGTCATGCTCGAGACCAACCTGATGTTCGGCAAGCCGGCGGCGGTGATCGAAAAGCTGCAGGACTACGCGGCGCTGGGCGTCGACGAATTCATTTACTACGCCAGCATGGGACTGGGCCAGCAGGAGCAAAAGAGATCGCTGGAACTGTTTTGCGCCGAGGTCATGCCGGCTTTTGCCGAGTAAGGCGGCAGGTACCCGGCGAACGGGCCGGCAGCCCGTTCACCGGAATAGCGTGATCAGGCCGATGCGCCCATCATTACCGGCAGCGCGATCGCGCTGATGATCCCGAGACCGAAGATTGCGATGAAAAGCCAGGCCAGCAGCAGCACGCCGAACGAATTGGCGATCGGCGGCGGGCCGTAATTGTTGGCACCGTCGGTACCCGGAAAAAACAGCAGGTAGATGATCAACAGCAGGTTGACCACGGGGACGATGAATAACAGCATCCACCAGCCGCTGCGGTTGAGATCGTTCAGACGGCGCTTGACGAACATGACCCCGATGACAAGTGAGACGATGGTTATCAAGGCCAGCACGATGATACTGAGCGTCCCCATGCTCTCGGGACTTCCGGCCATGCCGCCCATCATCGCCGAGAAGCCGACGAACGGCGTCATCACCAGGTTCATCAACAAGCTGAAGCCCAGGCTGTAGGCAAGGTAGCGCATGCGGCCGATCCGGCCCTGGAAAGAAATGATTTTCGGCGTGTATAAAGCATCCTGCCCGGTGTTCAGAGCGGATTCCGGAGCCGAGTAAGGGTTGGCTTCGTTCATGTCGACGTCGCCCATATCGACCCCTCCCACGTTCGCAGTGCTCATGTTTTTCCCCTGTTCTATTAGTTTGCAGTTATTTAATATAGGTCAAGGTGTCAGCTTGACAACGAATAATTGCAATTTGAAGCGGAGGCTGCCATGGCATCGAGGAAAGCAAAAACCGCGAATTCCGCGTTTTTGAACACCCTGCGGAGGATAGCCGGCAAGCCTTACGAGCAGGGTTTTTCATTGCCGGGCGTGTTTTATACCGATGCCGACTGGCTGCGCAGCGAGTGCGAGGAATTGTTCGCCCGCGACTGGTTTTGCGCCGGCCGCGTCGAGGAAGTCGCCGAGCCCGGCGATTTTTTCGCCTTCGATTTCATCGGCGAACCGGTGCTGATCGTGCACGGCCGCGATGGCGTGATTCGCGCGCTGTCCAACGTCTGCCGGCATCGCGGCACCGTGGTCGCGAGCGGCAGCGGCAATGCGCGCAAGTTCATGTGCCCGTACCACCACTGGGCGTACGACACCGCCGGCCAGTTGCTGAACGCACCGCACATGGACGGCCATCAGGGCTTCGATATGAAACACTGCCGGCTGCCCGAACTGGCCTGTGAATTCTGGCAGGGGTTCATCTTCGTCAACCTCGATCCGGACGCGCCGGGCCTGGCCGCGCAGCTCGGCGCGCTCGACGCCGCGATCGGCAATTACCACCTCGAGCAAATGTCGTTGCGCTACACGGCCGACGAGGTCTGGCCCACCAACTGGAAGTGCCTACTGGAGAATTTCATGGAGGGTTACCACCTGACGCCGCTGCACAAGAACACGCTGCACAAGGTCAACCCGAGCCGGCTGTGCGAGCACATCGAGCCCGGCGATCGTCATTTCGGTTACCGGGTCGGGTTCACCTCGCGCCTGCCCGCCAGCCACGTCGGGCACCCGGACCTGTCCGACGAGGAATTGAATACCTGCGTGATGTTCGCCGTACCGCCGGGCCTCGCGGTCGGTGTCGGCAGCGACTACAGTTCGTTCCTGTGCATGCGCCCCGAGACCGCCGGCAGCGTGCGCGTGAAGATGGGGCTGATCTTTTTCGGCGACGGCTGGTCGCAGCAAGATATCGACCGCGCGGTCGAACTGTTTCAGCTGACCATGGCCGAGGACAAGGAAATCCTGGTGCGCGTGCAGCAGGGCCTCGCGTCGCGCTTTCACGAACCGGGGCCGCTCGCGGCGCGCGATCTCGAGGGCACTATCTGGGATTTTTACCAGTACCTGAGCCGCGGCTTCGGGGCGGCCGGCACGGCCGCCGGGCGCGTGCCGCTGAAGGGATCCTGAGCCGCCTCACCCGGACAGCGCGGGTTACGAATCCGTTCCCTGGCCGTCGCGCGGTCCCGCGGCCCCCGGTGAGTCGCCGAGCAGGAAACGCGGCCCGGAGCCGAGTTGCGCGGCCGCGTCGCCGGCATTGTAAAGCGCGCAATTTTTCAGCGACAGGCAGCCGCAGCCGATGCAACTCGTCAGTTGCCCGCGCAGGTTTTGCAGCTCGGCGATACGCCGGTCGAGTTCGCCGCCCCAGCGGGCCGACAGCCTCTCCCAGTCGCGCCGTGTCGGCGCGCGCTCGCCGGGCAGGGCCTCGAACGCCTGCCTGATTTCGCGCAGCGACAGGCCCAGGGTCTGCGCGATGCGAATGATCGCGATGCGCCGCAGCATCGTGCGGTGATAACGGCGCTGGTTGCCGTTGCCGCGGTTCGCGAAGATCAGTCCGCGACTCTCGTAAAAGCGCAGCGCCGAGGCTGCCACGCCGCTGCGCCGCGCGGTCTCGCCGATGCTCAGGTATTCGCCCGATTTGGCCATGCCTGCCGATCCTGCCGTTATTGCTTGACTTAAAGTTAACTTTAACTTTTATACTGCGCGCATTACAACCCCGAGGAGTAGCGATGTCACAGGCCGCGAAATCCAGCACCGACCTCGAAGCCGACTGGCAAAAACTGGTCGCGCTCGCCGAACTCGACGACAAGCCGGCCTGCATGCGCCGCGTCGACGGCCGGCAGATCGCCGTTTTCAAAACCCCGCAGGGTATTCGCGCCTGCGACAACCGCTGTCCCCACGAGGGCTACCCGCTGTCCGAGGGCAGCCTGTCCGCGGATTGCGTGCTGACCTGCAACTGGCATAACTGGAAGTTCGATCTGCAAAGCGGCGACAACCTGTTCGGCGGCGACCGGCTGCGCATCTACCCGACCGAAATTCGCGGCGACGAAGTCTGGGTCGATGTCGCCGATCCGCCCTTCGAGGAACAGTTGGCAGTAATCCAGGCCAGCCTGCGCGATGCCTTCGACGATTACAGCTACGACCGCATCGCGCGGGAAATCGCCCGCCTGGCGCAGCTCGGCGCCGATCCGCTCGACGCGCTGCGGCTGGCCATCGACTGGTCGTGGCAACGCCTGGAGTTCGGCTGGACCCACGCCTATGCCGGCATGACCGACTGGCTGACCCTTTACGACGAACACGCCGGCGACGACGAATCGCAACTGGTCTGCCTGGTCGAGTCGGTCGCCCACGTCGCCTACGACGTGCTTCGCGAGCGCGATTACGCATTCCCGCTCGACAGCATGTCGTTCGACGCGGCGCAATTCGTCGCCGCGGTCGAGGCCGAGGACGAGGCTGCCGCGGTTGCCGCGATCCGCGGCGGTATTCGCGACGGGCTCGGCTTTGCCGATTTCGAGGCCGCGCTGACCGACGCCGCGCTGCTGCATTACAACGACTTCGGGCACTCGCTGATCTATGTCGGCAAGGCCGGTGCGCTGATCGAGCGGCTCGGCGAGAAAGTCTTCGAGCCGCTGCTGCTGTCGCTGGTGCGCTCGCTGGTCTACGCGCGCCGCGAAGACAGGATCCCGGAGTTCCGCGCCTATGCCGCGCGGCTCGAACAATGGGGCGACGGCAAGCTGGCGCCGGCCCGGGAAAACTGGCGCCGCAAGGGTATCGACAAGTCGCTCAAGGCCGCGGTGGCGTGCAGCGGCAGCGAGCCGCTGGAAATTTACCGCGCGCTGCTGCTCGCCAACGCGATCAATTTACTGACTTTCGATATCGAGCAACAACAGCGGATTCACGTCCCGGTATCGGGCAACGTCGGCTGGCTCGATTTTACCCACGGCCTGACCTTCGCCAACGCGGTGCGCCGCCAGTGCAGCCGCTTTCCGCAATTCTGGCCGCGCGGTCTGCTGCAGATGGCCTGTTTCAACGGCCGCAACGCGGCCTATACGCTGGCCGGGGCCGAGATCGATCGGTGGTTGCCGAAACAGCCGGCGGCGGCACTCGACGAACTCGTCGAGCGGGTGCTCGATCACGGCCAGGGCGAGCATATCGTCTCGGTGCACCTGCTGAAGACCGCGCTCGCGGTACGCGACGAGATCGGCCGGCTGGATGCCGCCGACGCCGGTCTGCTGGTGGCCGCGGTGAAGCGTTTTTTCGAGTCGCCGATCAAGCGCCGCCAGGCGCGCCGCGTCGCGCACCAGTCGCTGCAGTTCGTCGCCAGGGGCTAGCGCGGCTAACCGAGCCGTTCCTTCAACCTCGCGACCTCGGTCTCCAGTTCGCTGATACGGCGCTCGAGTTCGGCCATCGCCGCGCCGGGCCCGGACGCCGCTGGCGATGCGGCCGCCGGCGGTGCCGGCTCGGCCGTCTCCTGCGCGTCGAGCGCGCCGTCCACCGGACCGCCGAACAGGTGCATGTACTCGGAGTCCCGGCGGCCGGGCGAGCGCGGCAGCCTGACGACCAGGGGTTCGGCGTGCAGCTGGTTGAGTGCTTCGAGCGCCGCCACCACCGCCTCGTTGTCTTCGAATTCGTGCAGCCTGCCGCTGCGTGCGCGCAGTTCGCCCGGCGTCTGCGGGCCGCGCAGCAACAGCAGGCAGATCACCGCAAAGCCCGCGGCGTCGAACTGCAGTTCGCTGTACGAGGTATTGCAGAAGCGCTGCGAGTATTTTTCCACGCCGCGTTTGAAATTCTCCTCGATGCGCAGCAGGTGCCGGTCGGCGAGTTCGCGCACCGTATGCTGCACGGCGCCCTGCGACAGCGACATCACCGGGTCGCGCGAGGATTTCTGGTTGCAGGCGTTGGTCAGCGCGTTCAGGGTCAGCGGATACTGGTCCGGCGTGGTGACGGACTTTTCCATCAGGCAACCGATGACGCGAATTTCGTTGGCGGTCAGGTTTAGCGGCAGCATCGGTTCGTTGTCTCCGGGCGGGGATGGCGGTAAGCGAATTCGATCGGCATTTTAGCCCAAACTGCCATCGGCCGGCATAGGGCGCAAGCCGCAATCACGCCCGTGTCGAGCTGTTCTATCAACGTCCCGACAGCGACGAGAAATGAAAATCCTCGACCTTGAGCGCCGGCATCGCCATCGACGGAAAGCCGCCGGTGACGGTCGGCCGCCCGCTGTCGACGACGTTTTCGAGCACCCGCAATGCCGATTCGTTCCAGCGCATTTCTACCAGCGGCCCGGTGATTTCACCGTTTTCGATGCGAAAGGTGCCGTCGCGGGTCATGCCGGTAAAGCCGAGCGTCCTCGCGTCGGTGGAGCGGATATACCAGAAACGGGTTACCAGTACGCCGTCCCCGGTAGCGGCGATCAATTCCTCCAGCGGCCGTCCCCGTCCCTCGAGGATCAGGTTGTTGGGCACCGGTTTCGGCGCGATTCCGTTGCGCTCGGCCCAGTAGCGGCTGGTGCGCAGCTGCTGTAACTCGCCCTTGTCCAGCCACAGGGCACGGCCCAGCGCCTGGCCGTCGCCGTTGAACGAATTCGACGGCGCCAGCGGATCGGCGGGGTCGGAATACAGCGACAGGCTGCCGAGCCGGCGGTCGAAACCGGTAAACGCCGAGCGGCCCTCGTCGGCGGCGCGCTGATCGAAGCCGTACCAGAAGGCCGACGACATCAGGTCGCCGACCGCCTGCGGTTCCAGCACCACGGTCGTCGGGCGCGGCTGAAAGACTTGCGGATTTTGCGCGCGCGCGCACTTGTCGATCGCGCGCTCGGTAGCCGCGAGGACCTGCTGCTGGTCGACGCTCACGCCCTGGTGCTCCGCCCAGCCGCTGCCGCGGCTGCCGCTGGCGGTGACGTGAAAGTCGCAGCGGTGGCTGCGTTCGAACGCGAAACCGCCGTTGCTGTCGCCGTAGGCGGTATACAGGCGCCCCAGCGACAGCAGCCCGGCGAGGTCGATGCCGGCCCGCCGGCCGGCCTCGCAGGCCTTGGCGGTCCAGGCGCCGACGGTTTCGATTTCGAGCGCCTCGCTGTCTTCGCTGAAGGCGTGCTCGGGACATTCCGGGCGCTCGCCGGGCGCCGGCATGGTTTCGTCGTCGTCGGGCATGTGCGCGCAGGTCGCGAACAATTGCTCGATCGCGCCGCGAATCGCGTCGCGGTCGTTGAGGGTATTGATCGTCAGCGAAGTCTGCTTTTGTTCGAGCCGCCCGCCGAGGGTCAGCGTCACCTGGTTGCGCAGCGCGTTTTGCGAGATCGCGCAATCGTTGAAGCGGGTACCGAGCCGATTGACGCCGTGGATCGAGACCTGCAACTCGCCCGGGTGCGGAATCTCGAGAATGCCGGCGATCAACGCCTCTGCCTGCTGGCGATCCATTACTCGCGCCCTCGACAGATACGAATGTTGCGAAAGCGCGCCGGCGCCGCGCCGTGGGTCATTTGCGCGATCTGCATCGGGTCGCCCTTGCCGCAGGTGGTGACGCCGTGCGGGCTCCAGTAACGCGCGTCGCAGATCGCGTCGCAGGCATTCCAGAACGCCGGCGTCTGGCTCTGGTAGAGCGCCGCTTTCACCATGCCGGCCTTTTTGCCGTTCCTGATCTCCCAGACCGCATTGCCGCCGAACTGGAAGTTCAGCCGCCACTGGTCGATCGAAAAACTGTCCATGCCCTCGAAGTAAAAACCGTGGCCAACGTCCGCCAGCAATTCGTCGGGATCGAGCGGCCGCTTGCCGGCCTGCAGGAACAGGTTGGGAATGCGCACGATCGGAATGCTCGACCAGTGATCGGCGCGGCAGCAGCCGCGGCTGCGTTCCTCGCCGACGTAGTGCGCGAATTCGCGCCCGGTGCTGTAGCCGCGAAAGATACCCTCGCTGACGATGTCCCAGCGCTGGCCGGGCACGCCGTCGTCGTCGAAACCCTGGGTCGCGAGCCCGCCGTCCAGCGTATTGTCGGCAACCAGTGTCACCGCGTCGCTGCCGTAGCGGAATTCGCCGAGCTTGTCGCGGCTGACGAAGGACGAGCCGGCCATCGACACCTCGTAGCCCATCACGCGGTCGAGCTCGGTCGCGTGGCCGACCGACTCGTGAATCGTCAGCGACAGGTTTTCGGCATCGGTGACGATGTCGAAGCTACCCTCGGGCGCCAGTTTCGCGGACAGCTTTTGCTCGGCCTCGGCGGCGATACGCTCGGCATGACGCTCGAATTCGGCCGTCGAAAAACTCTCGAAGCCGCGGCTGCTGGCCGGCGCCTGCCAGTTACGATGCTGGAAATCGTTGGCGTCGACGGCGATCGCAGTGATCTCCGATTCGGAGGTCGTCACGTCGCTGTGCATCTCGGCGCCCTCGGTGCTGGCGTACCAGCGCCGCACGCGCTTGAAGTGCAGGAAACCGAGCGCGCGCTTGACCGAATCGTTGCGCAGCATGACCGCGTTGGCGGACAGCAACAGGCCGGCCTTGTCCTCCAGCGCGACCGCGAACGGGTCGACCTCGCAGGGCGAGCGGAAGTCCATCGACACTGGTTCCTCGGGCGCCCAGCGCACGCCGCCGTCGCGTGCGGCCAGCGCCGATACCCGGGCGATACGTATGGCCTGCTCGACGACCTGGGCAATTTCCGCGGCATCGTTGCCCGGCGCCGACGCGAATCCCCAGGCGCCGCGGTACAGCACGCGCACGCCGAAGCCGCGATCGTCGCTGTCGCTGCACGAGGACAGGGCACGGTCGCGCGAAGCGATGCGCTGGCGTCGAATCTCGAGATAGCGCGCATCGGCGAATTCGCAGCCTGCGCGACTGGCGGTCTCGCAGGCCTGTTTCAGCAAATCGAACATCGAATTACTCTAGCATAACCCTGCGTGTTTCGACCCGGCCGAAGGAGTTTTGTTCGCCGATTAGAACCCGTGGGCAATCACTGATAGCATTATACCGACGTGGGGCACCGGAGCATTGGCATGAAATCCGCAACCTGGCAATTGTCGCTGGCCGCGTTACTGGCGATCTGCATGGCACCCGCCGCTTTCGGCGATCAGACCGACCAGCGACTCGACGGACTGTTCGAGACGCTGCGCAGCAGCCACGACGAAGCGGTGCTGGCGGAAACCGAGACCGAGATCTGGGAGATCTGGTACGACAGCGGCGAACAGGCGGTCGACGACGAAATGGAACAGGCCGCCGAGCTGGTACGCGCCGGCAATCTCGCCGCCGCCGAGCGCATCTATACCGACATCACCGAGCAGTTGCCGAAATTTTCCGAGGGCTGGAACCGGCGCGCCACGGTGCGTTATTACCGGGGCGATTTCGCCGGTTCGCTGGCCGATATCGAGGAAACGCTGCGGCTCGAGCCGCGCCATTTCGGCGCCATCTGGGGGCTCGGCATGATCCTCGGTTCGCAGCACGACTACCAGCGCGCGATCCTCGCCTTTCAGCGGCTGCTGGAAATCAAGCCGAACTCTCCCGACGCGCGGCCGCGCATCGAGTTGCTCAAGAAGCAAATGGCGGCCGAGTCGGTCTGAGCGCCGGCGCCCGCGCACCTCGCGCTCAGTCCCAGTCGGGCGGGTCGCCGTAGAAACCGGCTAGGAAATCGATAAAACTGCGCACCCGGGCCGACAGGAAGCGCCGCGACGGGAATACCGCGTGGATCGAAATCGGCGGCGGGCAATAGTCGGCGAGCACTTGCCGCAGGCTGCCGTCGCGAATGTCGGCGCCGACGATGAAGCCAGGTAACAGGGCGATGCCGAGCCCCGACAGGGCGGCCGAACGCAGCACGTCGCCATTGTCGGCGCAGACCGGGCCGTTGACCCTGACCGATTCGATTCCCGACGGCCCGCGCACTTGCCACAGGTCAGGCCGCAAGTCGTTCGAATACGCCAGGCAATGGTGGATCGCGAGGTCCTGGGGCACTTGTGGCTCGCCGTGCTTTTCGAGGTAGGCGGGCGCGGCGCAGAATAGCAGCCGGCTGGGCGCGATGCGCCGCGCGACCAGGGTCGAATCCTCCAGCTCGGCGATGCGAATCGCCAGGTCGAAACCCTCGGCGACGACGTCGACGAAGCGGTCGGTCAGGCTTAGCGAAACCTGCACCGCCGGGTATTTTTCGAGGTAGGCCGGAATTGCCCGGCTGAGGTGCAAGATACCGAACGAGGTGGGCGCGCTGACCTGCAGGCGTCCGGCCGGTTCCCCCGACTGGCTCGCGGCGATGTCCTCGAGCTCGGCGATCTCGTCGAGAATGGCCTCGCTGCGTTCGAAATAAATCCGCCCGGTGGCGGTCAGGCTGACCCGTCGCGTGGTGCGGTTGAGCAGGCGCGCGCCGAGGTGTTGCTCGAGCCGGCCGACCGCCTTGCTGACCTGCGCGCGGGATAGCCCGAGATGCCGCGCGGCGGGCGTAAATCCGCCGCGCTTCGCCACCTCGACAAAGATTTTCATGCCGTTCAGACGATCCATATTGTTAACTATAAGTTAACAATATGGAAACCTTCAATGCATTTATTTCCATATGTCAACCAATATATGCTGCGTATCTATCGACTCACGACAGGAGCAAGACATGATCGAATTGAGACCCGGCGAGGAACGCGGACCCGCCGATCACGGCTGGCTACAGAGCCGGCACAGTTTTTCGTTTGCCGGTTATTACGATCCCCGTTACATGGGCGTGTCGGCATTGCGCGTCATCAACGACGACAAGGTGGCGCCGGGCGCGGGATTCGCGACCCATTCGCACCAG
>Ga0210101_1000498_pt1 | contig 12807 bp, 10 predicted proteins | sample Muzzi_PWC_D1_FD_185534 | JGI IMG/M metagenome (GOLD analysis project Ga0210101, IMG submission 185534) | Wetland microbial communities from San Francisco Bay, California, USA, that impact long-term carbon sequestration - Muzzi_PWC_D1 (SPAdes) | ecosystem: Environmental > Aquatic > Marine >...
CACCGGCTTCACCCAAGGGGTGAGCATGTCGGGAGATTTGCGTGATCCGGGCCGGAGTATCCCGCTGGGAACCTTTCTTGCCGTGGGGGTATCGATCCTGGTCTATTTCGCCGCCGCGATCCTTTTTGCCGGCTGTCTGTCCCAGGAGTCCCTGGTCACTGATTTCCAGGCGATGAATCGGGTGGCCGTGCTGCCGTTTCTGATCATCGCCGGCGTTTTTGCCGCAACCCTCTCTTCGGCTATGGCATCTTTTCTTGGTGCACCGCGGATTCTACAGTCGCTGGCGGCAGACAAGGTTTTCCCACTCCTGAACCTCTTTGCCAAAGGGATCGGCGCTGCCGGCAATCCCCGGCGCGCTATTTTGCTGGCCGCAGCGATCGCCGTCCTGACCGTCGGTCTCGGCAATTTGAACCTGATTGCCAGGGTCGTGGCAATGTTTTTCCTGATTTCCTACGGACTGCTCAATTATGCCACCTATTTTGAAGCGAGAACCGCCAGCCCCTCCTTTCGCCCCCGGTTCAAATGGTTTCACCAGTACGCAAGTCTGGCGGGAGGCCTGATCTGCCTGGCGGCAATGATGGCTATTGATTGGAAAGCCGGAACCTCAGCGGTAGTGGTCCTGTTTGTCCTGTATCAATATTTGCGGCGTACGGTCAAACAAAGTCGCTGGGCCGACAGCCGGCGTTCTTATCACCTGAAACAGGTCCGCGAGCACCTGCGGCAGATTTCGCGCGAGTTGGCGCATCCCCGTGACTGGAGCCCGCAGATCCTGGCCTTTACCGACAATCGCCCCCGGCGGGTCCGGTTGCTGAAATTTTCCTCCTGGCTCGAGGGCGGGAGTGGCTTGACCACCCTGGTGAGGATTCTCGAAGGAACCAGAATCCAACAAGCGCGGATGAAAGCTGAGGCGGAAAATGAACTCTTTGAGGATATCGCCGCCAGCGGTGTTGATGCCTTCCCCCTGGTGATCCATGCGCCCTCCTTTGAGGTCGGCAGCGAACTGCTGTTGCAATCTTTCGGAATCGGTCCGTTGCGGGCCAATACCCTACTGCTCAACCATCACGGTCTCTATGCGCAACAGTTTTTTGCCGAGGAACTGAAGAGTTTCGGTCGGAATATGCGGACCGCTTTTCGCCTCGGCTATAATCTGGTGCTCCTTGATGCCAAAGAGCAGGAATGGCAACGGCTTGAAGACCAGCCGGCCGCGGCGCGCCGGGTCGATATCTGGTATGAGCAGAATAGCAGCGGCGCGCTGATGTTGCTCCTGGCGCACCTGCTGACTCGTTCCCCCCTTTGGAATCACGCCAAGTTGCGGGTGTTGACCGCCGTGCAGGACGGGGATCCGGAGGCGACGCTGGAAGCTTTGGAGTTGGAGCTTGACCAGGTGAGAATCGGCGCCGAAGCCGTGGTTGTCGAAGATTGTTCCAGTGCGACCATTGTCTCTTCTTCCGCTGACGCCAGCCTGGTTTTCTTGCCGCTGGTGCTTAAATCCGGACAGCTGGTCGATGCTGCGGGGGAAGCAGCCGACACCCTTTTACCGAGCCTGCCTCTGGTTGCCCTGGTGATCGCCGCACAACAGATCGAACTGGATGCCGAGCCGGAAGAAGGAGTCGCCGGTCTGCTGGCGGCCGCTGAAGATGCGGTTAAAGCCGCCCAGGAGCGCGCCAAATCGGCAGAGGAGGAGGTCGTTGCTGCCGATGCAACGGTTGAGAAAAGCATGAAATCCCTGCTGGATGCTCGCCAGCAGAGCGTTGCCGAAGAGGAAGTGACTGACCTCTATGAGCAACTGGGCAAGGCCCGGCAACAGTTGGATAAAGCGACCAGACGTTCGGCCAAGGCTGAAGCGAAGCTGGACGGAGAAAAACACCAATTGGAACAGTTACGTAAAAGATATCATTTGCCCCAGGATTCCGCTGAGGAAGAAACAACGACCAGTCCGGACTGATGGCAGGGTTCAGGAAAAACGACTGAGCAGCACCGGAACCGCGGTTTCCACCCGCAGAATTCGTTCGCCCAGACTGATCGGGGTGAATCCGCACTCCTGAAATTTCTCAATTTCATAGGGGATAAAGCCCCCTTCCGGCCCGATCGTCAGGACCACCGGCCCGCCAGGAGGCGACGGACAAGGCTGTGTGGCAACCGGGTGGGCAACAAAGGCTGTGGTGCCGCGGCAGAGCTGCGGCAATTCATCCTCGACAAAGGGTTTGAAGCGCGGTCGTAAATGCACCTGCGGCAGAATCGTATCGCGCGCCTGTTCCAGACCGAGCAGCAGCTGTTCCCGCAACTGTTCTGGCTGCAACAGTGGACTGCCCCAGAAACTTTTTTCCACGCGAAAGCTGTTGAGCAGGAAAATCCGTTTCACACCTAGGGACGTGACCGACTGCAGCACCCGTTTGAGCATTTTCGGTCTCGGCAGGGCGAGCAGCAGCGTGACCTCCAGGGGCGCCGGCGGAGGCTGGTCGAATTGAACTTCAAGCTCCAACCGCTGGTCATCGAAATATCTGACTACACCTTCCCCGATGAATCCGTTGATTTTACCCACCTTCAAACTGCCACCGATTTCCACCCGACAGACTTCCAGACAGTGCTTTAACCGACGACCGGTCAGGCGAACCACTGAAGCCGAAAAGAAGTCTTCCTCCTCCAGCAGAATCAGGTTCACGCCTTAGAAGCCTTGGCGACGTTGTCCGTTTTGCCGAAGATAATCAGCAGGTCGCTGTCTTTGATGACATAATCGGCCGGTGGGAGCAGCAGAAATTGGTCAGAAAGCACATCTTTGATGCCGATGACCAGGATGTCAAAGCGCCGGCGCAAATCCAATTCAATCAGGTTCTTGCCGAGAAAATGTTTCGGCGGCGCCAACTCGCTGATCGAGTAGTCGTCCACCATCGGCAGAAAGTCCAGGATATTGGGGCTGGCGAGATTACGAGCGGTCTTGATCGCCATGTCCTTTTCCGGAAAGATGATCTCGCTGGCGCCAACTTTGCGCAGGATTTTGCTGTGGTCCTCATTGTTCGACTTGACATAGATCCGTTTGCAGCCCAGCTCTTTCAGGTAGAGGGTGATCAAGGTCGCCTGGTGGATATGTTCACCGGTCGAGATAATCACTGCATCCATTTCGGTTAATCCCTGTCCGGCCAGAAAATCCTTGTTGGCCGCATCGGCTTGAATCGCATAGCTGGACAATTCCTGAACCTTTTGCAAGCGGGTTCGGTCGCTGTCGATTACAACCACCTCATGTCCATCCTCATAGAGGGTGGAAGCCAGATGAAACCCGAAGTTTCCGGCGCCGATGACACAAAAACGACCCATGTGAATCACTCCTTTTTTCAGCCGATCATGATCCGCTCTTCACCGAAACGAACGCTATCCTGGCGGGCGCGGCGAACGAAGGCAAAGGTGACCGTCAGCAGGCCGACCCGACCGATAAACATCAGCAGAATAATAATCAATTTACCCAGTGCCGACAGTTTAGCCGTCACCCCCAGGGACAGACCGACCGTCGCGAAGGCGGAAACAGCTTCAAAGGCATAATCGAGCAAAGCACCACGACTGGCACTGAAGGACAGCCCGTGAATTTCCACGCTCATCAGCAAAAACATGGCCGTGCAGCAAAACAGAACCGCCAGCATCATCAGCGTCAGAGCTCGGGTTGTCTGCTCGTCAGGAAGGGTGCGGTGGAAAATATTGGTATGCATCGAACCCCGCAGACGGCTATTGAGGATCGCGACGAACAGCGCCAAGCTGGTGGTCTTGATTCCGCCGCCACAGGAACCGGGGGAGGCGCCAACAAACATTAGGAACATCATCAGGAACAGGGTCGGGACTTCAAAGGCATTCAGATCGATGCTGTTGAAGCCGGCGGTCCGGCAGGTCACCGATTGAAACAGCGCGGTCAACACTCCTTCCCCGAACGGAACATTTTCCAGGGAGGACCCGATTTCCAAGCACCAGATCACCAGGGCGCCACCCAAAGTCAATACCAGGCTGGTCAGCAGGACCAAACGACTGTGCAGGGACAGCCGGCGGCGCTTTTTACTACGCCAGAGTTCCAGCAGCTCGTGCATCACCAGAAAACCGATTCCGCCGAGTGTGATAAGGACCATGGTCGTCAGATTGACCAGAAGATCGCCACGGTAACTGACCAGGCTGTCGGGGTAAAGAGAAAATCCGGCGTTGCAGAAAGCCGAGATGGAATGAAAGACCGCACTGAAGGCGCCTTGGACCAGGCCCTCCCGGGGGATGAAGCGGATAGCCAGCAACCCTGCGCCAATCCCTTCAATCACAATGGTAAACAAGAAGATATTGCGGATCAGCAGCTTAAGCGAGGCAAACGGGGTGTGGATCAGGGTTTCCTGAATCAATAACCGCCCCTGGAGGTTCAATCCCTGGCGCAGATAGAGGAACAGATAGACCGAAAAGGTCGTGATTCCGAGGCCGCCGATCTGGATCAGCAAAAGCACCACCAACTGCCCGAACAGATTAAGCTTACTGCCGGTATCGACCACGATCAGGCCGGTCACACACTGGGCGGAGGTGGCCGTAAATAGAGCATCGATCAGAGGCAGCCGGGGACCTCGGGCAGCCAACGGCAGGGTCAACAGCAGGCCACCAATCAGAATGGCCGTTCCGTAGTAAAGAATCAGCATCCAGTTCGGCGACAACTTTTGCAGAGAGATCACTTTGCTTTTCATGGCGCGGATTCTACTCCAGGAGGGTCCAACTTGCCAACCGGATTAGGGCGATTGTCAGGAGACCGGCTTGCTCGACAGGAGAAGATAAGTTTTTAAAGGAATGATACGGTTTCCCACCGAGCAGGAAATCCACTGAAAATAAGCGGAAGAAAAACGATATGCTAAGATTCTATTCATCTCGAACAAAAAACCATGGGAGTGAGGCATGCTGACCAGACAGCAGATTGCGTTCGCGGCAAAAAATCTTTCCGGGCGGATTCGCCGGACCGAATTGATCCATTCTCCCTATTATTCTGAGATTCTCGGGGTGCCGCTCTATTTCAAATGCGAGAATCTGCAGCACACCGGATCCTTCAAAATCCGTGGCGCCTATCACTTTTTGTCTCAGCAGGCTCCGGAAACTCTGGCCGGCGGGGTGATCACCGCTTCCGCCGGCAATCATGCCCAGGGACTGGCCCAGGCCGCGCAATTGCTCAATTGCCGTTGCCGGGTGGTCATGCCGGAAGGGACTCCGCTGGCCAAGGAATTAGCCACCCTCGGCTATGGCGCCGAGGTCGAATTGTTCGGAGCCAGCTTTGATGATTCTGTCGCTCGGGCCAAAGAACTGGCCGACAGCGAAAAACGACTCTACGTGCCGGCTTTTGATGATGAGCTGATCATGGCCGGCCAGGGAACCATCGGCCTGGAGTTGCTCGAAGATCTGCCGGAGATGGAGACCCTGCTTGTGCCGATCGGCGGCGGCGGTTTGATTTCAGGAATAGCCACGGCGGTCCGGGCCGAAAAGCCGGGAGTGCGGATAATCGGCGTGGAAGCCGCCTGTGTGGCCAGCGCTTCCCTGGCGACGCGCAAAGGTCGGCCGGTCAAGGTCTCGACCCGCTGCCACTCCCTGGCCGACGGCATCGCGGTCAAGCAGATTGGCGAGCTGACCTTTCCGATCATCAAGGCCCTGGTTGATGATATCCTGACGGTTGAGGAGGAACCGATCGCCATGGCGATCGTCAGCCTCATGGAGCGTGGCAAACTGGTGGTTGAGGGGGCCGGTGCGGTTGGTCTGGCGGCGCTGCTCTACGGCCTGAAAAAAATTCATAAGGGGCCGACGGTCTGCCTGCTTTCGGGGGGAAATCTCGACGTGCAGACCATGGCGCGGGTGGTGGAGCGCGGCATGCTGGCGGAGGGGCGTTATCTCAAACTGCGCCTGGAGATGATCGATATGCCTGGAGCCCTGGCGCAACTGACCGCTGTGCTCGGGGAGCTGGGGGCCAACATCTTCCAGGTCAGCCACGACCGCCACAAATCCTCTCTGCCTCTGGGCGAGGCCGAGGTGATTCTCGACCTGGAAACCCGCGGAACGGGGCATATTCAAGAAATCCTGCTCTCGCTTGAGGAGGAGGGATACCGGCCCGAGGTGCTTTACTGATGACTCGCCGTGCCCTGCTGATCTGGACATTTATCGGCTGGTCTGCCCTGTTGCTCCCCTTTTCACTTCCGGCCGCTGAATTACGCCCCAGCGCCCAGAAACCGATCATTAATCAGGCCCTGGTGTTTCTGCAGTTGCTCGATCAAGGGCGGGCCGAAGTCGCCTGGACGATCACCTCCCAGTATTTTCGCGAACAGGTTGACAAGCAGACCTGGCAGAAAATTTATCAAAGGCGGCGGGCGCCTCTCGGCGCACCGCGGTCGCGCCAGGTGGCCGGTTACCGATTCCACAGTACCTTTGATCAGGCGCAAGACGGGCTCTTTCTGCAGATCCGCTTTTCCACCGATTTCGGCGTTCGCGCCGACGTGTTGGAAACCGTAGAGATGTATAAAGACGTTGACGGCAAGTGGCGGGTGATCGGTTATTTTCTGGAATATTGAGTCAAACCTCCAGAGGAATAGCCACACAAAATGGCGTCTCCCGTGGTGGATCAGCGATGCGGCCCCGGCTGCCAGAGGATGTCGGCCTGGCCGCAGTCGTTGCACAGCCGTGCCCAGACAAAGCAGAGGTCGGAGAGGCGGTTGAGGAAACGCAGGCAGCAGGGGTTGACCTCGGCGCCGGTTTCGATCAGGGCGACCACTTCGCGTTCGCAACGACGGGCGACAGTGCGGGCCAGATGCAGGGCGGCGGCAGCGCGGCTGCCGCCGGGGAGGACGAAGTTGCGGGCCGGGGTCAGTTGCTGGTTGGCTTCTTGTAACCAGCTTTCCAGCAAGTCGACTTGAAATTGACGAACGTTGGGAATTTTCCCTGCCAGTTCGCTGTCGGCCGGGGTCGCCAGTTCGCAGCCAAGATCAAACAGTTCATTTTGCAGTCGCAGCAGTTTTTCTTTCATCCCGATCGGCAATTCTTCACAGCGTACCAGGCCAAGAACTGAATTCAATTCGTCGACCGTCCCGTAGGATGCGACCCGTTGAGAACTTTTGGCAACGCGGGTTCCGTCTGCCAGGCTGGTTTCCCCTTTGTCTCCGCCGCGGGTCATGATTCGGTCGAGTTTCGGCATGTTCTGATCTCCTCTTCTTTTCCAGTCTTCTTCATGTTGAAAATTTGGCTCGGGCTAAGCGTCTATTCCTGCTCAAGTTTAGCAGTTTTTACCTGGGACGATCGGAAAAAATATCGTCGCGGAGGTTTTACAAATCCGAGCGTTGTGGTAAGCTTTAACCAACTCGAACGCTAAGGAGGAAGACGTTATGCCAGTCTCTGAGCCACCGGGTAACCTAGGAAAAGGCCAATAGTGAATAATGACAATGTACTTGGGTAACCAAGAGTGAGCTCCCGAGAGGAGTTCAAAAGAATCATAAACCAAATACCAAAAAGCCCCGGAAGGTTTCGGGGCTTTTTGCCATTCAACGGAAATTTTTCCCCACCTTCAGTCTGACTGATTCAGCTACGGGTCAGCGACCTCCACTCGATTCCGTCCCCGTTCCTTGGCCCGATAGAGGGCCGCATCAGCAGCTTTAAAAAGCGTCTCCCAGTTGTCGCCATGGTCCGGAAAAGTGGATACTCCAATACTGATGGTCATGGTCAATGGCTTTTCGTTTGGGTGTGGGATCGGCATTTCTCCAATCTGGGCGCGAAGTTTTTCCGCCAGGCTGAGTGCCTTGTCCGCTGTTGTGTCGGGTAGGATCAGGAGAAACTCTTCACCACCGAAACGGGCCAGATAGTCTGATTCGCGGATCAGTTCGCTGAGTCGTTCCGCCAAAGCACAGAGGGCTGCATCACCGGTTTTATGACCGTAGTGATCGTTGATCTTCTTGAAGTGGTCGATATCGATCATCAAGAAAGAGAGCGGCATCTGGTAGCGTTCGGCGCGGGCGATCTCCTTGGCCGCCTCTTCTTCCAGAAAGCGCCGATTCAGCAGTCCGGTCAGGTGATCATGAATGGTCAGGTATTCCAAATCCGCTTGCAGGTGTTTGGTGCTGGTGATGTCATGAAATGTGACCAGCACCTCTTTTACCGGCCCGCCCGCCGCGGCAAAGATCGGTTGGGTGCTGATCGACAACCAGATCATTTTCCCCGGATCATCGGCGAACAGCCCACGGATCGCATTGTCGATCGGCTTGCCCGTTTTCAAGGTGATCATTGACGGGTGGTGATCTCCTGGAATCTTGTTTCCACCTTCATCGACCATATGCCAGATCGGGTCGGCAGAGGTCTTGCCAAGAATGTTTTGGGGACTCATGCCGAAAATTTCGCAGGCGACCTGGTTGGCATGTAGAATCTTGCCACTGGCGTCCTGCAGAAAAATTCCGGCATGTACCGCCTGGTAAATGCTGCGCAGCCGAGCCTCATTCTGGGCGGCAGACAGCTCAGCACGTTCGCGAATCGTCACCTGCTTTTTCAGTTTGACCAGGGTGAGCAATATCCCCAGCGCCAGGGATAGGCCGATGGAGCCGATCAACAGCCATTCGACCATGAACGAACTATGCGCATCGGCAACAACCAAGTTGGTCCCGAAACCGGGTGGTGTTAACGGAACTGATACGGTGCAGGCGGGGTTGGGGTCCGCCAAAGGAGAAAGTTCTGCCAGGACTTTTCCTTCAGCGGTTTGAACGGAAAAATGGGCATGTTCCGCCAGTTGCAGTGGTGTGGCGTGCTGCAGAATCCCCTTGATGGAAAAAATGCCGCCGAAGGTTCCCAGGAAATCTCCCCCCTGGAAAACCGGGACATAGACTTCAAATGCCGGGATGCCTTGGATGACGGTAAAGGGGCGGGTAAAAACCGGCTGCCCAGTTCTCATCGCTTCCCGCGAGGCGAGTTTCGGTTCCGGCAGGTCCAGCTTCAGACCAACTACCTGTTTATTCGGTTCGAAAGGAGCCGTCCAACGGATGAAAAAATTGCTGTCCGCCCAAGTGATATTGATCAAGGCCGGATGCTCCTGAACAAAGGCACTGGAACGAACCTGAAACCCTTCTTGGGTCAGTCGGCCATCGGCCTGGGCATCGGCGAGCAAATGCAGGTAAGCCAGGGATCCCTCCAGATCAGCCCTGATGGTCAGTGCCACTTGCCGGGACAGAGCATCAAGGTCAAGCCGATGCCGTTCCAAGGAGGATTTCTGATGTTTCCAGGTGATGCTGACCACGACAAGAATCACGACCAGAGCAAAAAAAACCGGCAGAAACCAGTCTTTTCCGCGGAGATCTTTTCTCTGGTCGTCTGATGCCATGGAGATATCCCTAAGTTTACGGGTTTTCAGGCACACTGATTCTCTATATTTTAGTAGCTGGAGGAGTAAAATAACTTTACCAAAAATGGTGGGAATTACATCCGTGGCCGGATTTTTCTGCGGCGGATGATTTCAGTATTCGGCGGAATCGTAGCTCACTGGGCCGGTAGATTCACCGTAACCAACAGCAAGTCTTCCGGTCCGCAGTTTTGATACCCGTGCTCACTCTCGGCTTGGATTTGCAGGGTCATGCCGGCGGTCAATCTATGCTCTTCGCCCTCTACGGTAAAAACTCCCTCCCCGGAAAGGATATGGAGCAGGTGCCCGTAGTGGTCACGGTGGGGGCGGAAGATTCCTCCCGGTTCTACTTTGGTCAGGACCATTTTTGTCGGGCCGTCAAGTAGCTGTTTCCCGCTGATTCCGGTGGTCAGGTCCGGGCGGACCGGTTGCCAATCCTGCTGATCACTGTCGCTTGATCTGGTCATTCCATCTCCCTGGTTCCGGCTAAAAGTTCAAGCTTATTCGTGGAAATTCAGCTCGGTTCTCCTGCAGGCAACGTTCAAGATCGGCGCTAAAAGACTCAATTTCAATGCCGAGAAATATTCCCTCAGCCAGGGACAGCTTGGCAATACTGCTCACCGTGAGTTTTTGCGCACCTCGTTCTTCGTCCAGAAAACGCTTCAATTGAGCTGCGGCCGCCTGAATCAGACCCTGGATGAATTGCCCGACGCGGGTTTGCTGCCCGGCGGCAAACCAGAGTGTCTCCCAGGCTTCGTGGGCCTCCCACCAATAGCCGTGATTGAACAGGTCGACGCCATACAGGTAGGGTTGACAGTGGCGCCAGTCTTCGGCGGAAAACTCTGGGAGATATTCTTCTTCCTTGCCGAATGAATGACCGGCCGGATCGCGGCGCGGATGCGGCATATCGTCCTGAAAGGGGAGATAGCGATAGGCTGGAAAGGGTGTTTGGGTATAGCGTAGCAGATCAGGATCGGGGACTGCTGGCTCCATGGATTCTCCGTTGCCTAACAAATACTGACTCGATAGATTTTAGCAGAAAATCCTCTGCTCTGCTTCTCTGCTAAAATAGATCTTATTCATTTCCCACGGGTTTAACGACAGGATTGAACTTGAAATATCCTCCCCTTGCCAGTGACAGCAATCCACCGTCGAAACATATTTTCGATGTGTTTCGCTACAGCCGCCGAGCCCTAGAACTGGTCTGGACGACCAGCGCCAAACTGGCGCTGATCTTCGCCGTACTGACCCTGGTCGCCGGGGTGCTCCCCGCCGCGGTCGCCTGGATCGGCCAGCTGATTGTCGACGGGGTGGTCGCGGCGATCAATCAACACCAACAGACCGGCGGTGCCGACACCAGTCTGGTGTTGCTGTTTGTCGCCAGTGAAGCGGGGGTGGTGGCGCTGATCGCCGGGGCGCAACGCGGCATCGCGACCTGTCAGGCGCTGCTGCGGGCACTGATGGGACAGCGAATCAATCTGCTGATCCTGGAAAAAGCCTTGACGCTGAAGCTGGCCCATTTCGAGGACTCGGAATTCTACGACAAGCTGACCCGGGCCCGGCGCGAAGCTTCGACTCGGCCCTTGAGTCTGGTCACGAGAACTTTCGGTCTGGTGCAGAATGGCATCTCCCTGGTCAGTTACGCGGTATTACTGGTGCATTTTTCCCCCTGGACGGTGCTGATCCTGGTCGCCGGCGGTATCCCCGAGTTCCTCGCCGAAGCGAAATTCTCCGGCGACAAGTTCCGCCTGTTCCGCTGGCGCTCGCCGGAGACGCGCATGCAGATGTACCTGGAAACAGTGCTGGCGCGCGAGGATTACGCCAAGGAGGTCAAGCTGTTCCGGCTCGGCCCCAAACTACTGCAGCGCTACCGGGAGATCTTCGCCAAGCTGTTCGCCGAGGACCGCAAGCTGACCCTGCGCCGGGACTCCTGGGGATTTCTGCTCGGTCTGATCGGTACCCTCGCCTTTTACGGCGCCTACGCCTGGATCGCTCTCTCGGCGATTCAGGGTGCGATTAGCCTGGGGCAGATGACCATGTATCTGCTGCTGTTCAAACAGGGGCAATCGGCTGTTTCCGCCAGCCTGTCGGCGATCAGTGGCATGTACGAGGACAACCTTTACCTTTCCAATCTCTACGAATATCTGGAGCAAGAAGTGCCGCAACAGCGGGGAGAATTGCCGCTGGGGCCGATTCCCGGAGACGGCGTGCGCTTCGAGCAGGTCAGTTTCAGCTATCCCGGCAGCGAGGAGCCGGCACTGCAGGAGGTCAATCTGCATCTTAAGCCGGGCGAAAGTTTGGCGCTGGTCGGCGAAAACGGTTCTGGCAAGACCACTTTGATCAAGCTGCTGACCCGTCTCTATCAGCCGGACGCCGGACATATCCTGCTCGACGGGCTCGATTTGCAGCAGTGGAATGGCGAAGCCCTGCGGCGGCGGATCGGCGTGATCTTCCAGGATTTCGGCCGCTACCAGTTTCTGGTCGGCGAAAATATCGGCGCCGGCGACGTCCTTCACTTTGAGGATCGGCAGCGTTGGCAACTGGCGGCTGAGCAGGGGATGGCGGAGCCGTTCATTGAGAAGCTGCCGGAAAAGTACGACACCCAGCTTGGCAAATGGTTCAAGGGTGGGCGTGAACTCTCCGGCGGCCAATGGCAGAAGATCGCCCTGGCCAGGGCCTTCATGCGCACCGACGCCGATATCCTGGTTCTTGATGAGCCGACCGCGACCATGGACGCCGCCGCCGAGGCAACCATCTTCGAGCATTTCCGCGAACTGAGTCGCGGCAAGATGACCATCCTCATCTCGCACCGCTTCTCCACCGTGCGCATGGCCGACCAGATCATTGTTATCGACCGGGGGCGGATCGTTGAACAGGGTAGCCACGAGGAATTGATGCAACAGGATGGGCAATATGCTTATCTCTTCTCCTTGCAGGCGCAGGGGTATAAATGAGACTGAAGACGTTACCACTGCTGCTTGGCACCCTGCTGTTGCCCGTCCCGGTATCGGCGGCGCTGGAACAGATGTTTCTTTACTTTCCCGACTCGGAACTGGTTATGACTCCGGCGGATCTTGGTCTTGAGTCTCAGGAGGTATTTTTCTCCGCCGCCGATGGGACTGAACTGCACGGCTGGTTTCTGCCGGGGGAAACCGGGCAGCCGCTGGTGGTGTTCTGCCACGGCAACGCCGGCAATATCTCGCATCGGGTCGACAACCTGCGTCTGTTGCGGCAGTTGGGGGTGTCGGTCTTTATCTTCGATTACCGTGGCTACGGGAAGAGTCAAGGGAAGGCGAGCGAGGAAGGAACCTACAGCGACCTGCGCGGTGCGCTGACCTGGCTCAATGAGAAGGGCTGGACAGCGAAGCGGATGATCTATTTCGGCCGTTCGGTCGGTGCCGGGGTTGCTCTGCAGCTGGCGCTGGAGCAACCACCGGCCGGGCTGGTGCTCGAAT
>Ga0210101_1000499_pt1 | contig 12802 bp, 11 predicted proteins | sample Muzzi_PWC_D1_FD_185534 | JGI IMG/M metagenome (GOLD analysis project Ga0210101, IMG submission 185534) | Wetland microbial communities from San Francisco Bay, California, USA, that impact long-term carbon sequestration - Muzzi_PWC_D1 (SPAdes) | ecosystem: Environmental > Aquatic > Marine >...
ATCTACAGCTTCCCCAACATCATCATGGTGTTGATCGGCGGCATCATCGTCGACCGCATCGGCACCCGGAAGGCGACGCTGGTGTTCACCGCCATCTGCCTGGTCGGCACCGTGGTCACCGCCATCTCGCCGTCGTTCCCGATCATGGCCTTCGGCCGGCTGCTCTTCGGGCTCGGCGCGGAGTCGATGATCGTCGCCATCACGGTGATCATCGGCCAGTGGTTCGTCGGCCGCCAGCTCGGCTTCGCCTTCGGCCTGAACCTGTCGATTGCCCGGGCCGGCTCCTACGGCGCCGACATGTCGCCGACCGTCGCCCGGCCGCTCTACGATGCCGGTTGGCAGCCGCCGCTCTGGCTCGCCGCCGGCATGATGGCCGCGGCGCTCGTCGCCGTCGTCGTCTACTACCTGCTGGAGCAGTGGGCCGAGAAGCGCTACGACCTGGCGCGACCGGAGCCGCCCGATCGCATCGTCTGGGGCGACCTCGTGCGCTTCGACCGCTCCTACTGGTACGTGGTCGGCCTCTGCGTCACCTTCTATTCGGTGATCTTCCCGTTCCGGAGCACGTTCGCCATCAAGTATTTCCAGCACGCCCACGACCTGCCGCTCGACGTCGCGGGCCAGATGAACAGCTACGTCTTCCTGGCCGCCATCTTCGCCACCCCGGCGTTCGGCCTGCTGGCGGACAAGATCGGCCTCCGGGCCCTCCTGATGGCGGGCGGCAGCTTCCTCCTCTTCCTGACGTTCCCGATCCTCGCCTACACCCAGGCGGATCTGTGGTGGTCGACGGCGATGCTCGGAGTCGCCTTCTCCCTGGTGCCCGCGATCATGTGGCCGGCGGTGCCCTACCTGGTCTCGGCCAACCGGCTCGGCACGGCGTACGGGTTGATGACCATGCTCCAGAATATCGGCCTCTTCACCTTCAACCTGGCTGCCGGCGGGCTCAACGACTGGTCGGGAGCGAGCGAGGCGAACCCGGGCGGCTACATCCCGATGCTCTGGATGTTCGGCCTCCTGAGCCTCTTCGGCTTCGTGTTCGCCGCGGCGCTCAGGAAGCGGGAGATGGGCCCCGACGGCCACCACCTGGAGCGTCCCAAGCCGCGCTCCAAGCTGATCGACGCGGCGGCGTGAGGGGTCAGAGGCCGGTCAGCCACTCGAGGAGCTTCCGGACCTCGTCCGGGTCCCGGAGTGTGAAGCGGGCGGCGGTCGGCACCGGCGTGGGAGTGACGAGGATGCCGATCCCCGGCGGGTCGTGGGCGGCCACCGCCCGGAAGGCGTCCTCGTCGGTCTCGTCGTCACCGACGTAGGTCGGGACCACCGCCTCCGGGTCGAGGCCCATCTCGCCGATCATGACCCGCAGAATCCACTCAACCGCCCGGCCCTTGTCCCAGTCGAGGGCGGGGCGGATCTCCCACACCTTCTTGCCCCCGGCCTTGCGCAGCTCCGGGTGCTCGGCCACGAGGCGGTCGACGATCGCCTCCATCCGCGGCACGTCGCGCGGCGCCGCCCGGCGGTAGTGGACGGCCACGGTGAAGCGCTTGGGCTCCACCTGGGCACCCTCGATGCCGGCCAGCTCGGCCTCGAGGCGTCTCGTCACCGCCTCGACTATGGGAATCACGTGCTCGGCCGCCTCGAAGGTGACTTCCGCGGCGGGACCGGCGATGTCGAAGCCGTGGCTGCCGGCATAGTAGATGCCCTCGACACCGACCCGCTGCTCCACATCCCGCCGATCCCGTCCGCTCACGACCGCCACGGGATGGCGCTCGGCGAGCCGTTCCAGGACCTGGCGCATACCCGCGTCCAACACCGCGTCCTCGGGCCGGCTGACGATCGGCGTCAGGGTCCCGTCGTAGTCGAGAAAGAAGACCGGGTGGCGGCCGGCGAGGGCGCGGAAGCTCTCCTTCCCGGCGGCGTCGAAGTGTAGGTGCTCAGCCATGGTCGTCGGTCGCCGGTCCGAGGTCGGTCCACTCGAAGTCGCCTCTCGGCGCCCCACCCGGCAAGGTCGCTCCTCAGCCTACTGCATGCTGGCCCCGCTCGCTTCCGCAAGGTGGCGGAAGGCCGCGTCGTAGCGGCTCGTGCCGCGGGACCGCGCCCAACCCACACGGGATGGCACGGCCTTCGCAGCGCTGAAATCGTGGGCGGGAGCACCGAAAACGAGCCGGGAGGCGGGCCGAGACATGGGCAACCTGGCGATCGACGAACGGAGACGACGGGCGACGACGCGCGGTCGACTCCACCCCCTGGAGCCCGAAGGGCTGCACGGCGAAGTGGTCGCCATCCGGGGCAGCGTCCTGGATGCCCGCTTCCCGGGCGACCTTCCCGATCTGCTCACGCTCCTGTCGGCCGGAGAGCACGAAGAGGTGCGCGCGGAGGTCGTCGATCACCTGGACGATCGCACGGTGCGCGCCATGGCCCTGACCCCGACCCGCGGCCTCGCGCGGGGGGCTCCGGTACGAACCGCCGGCCGCCTGAAGGTGCCGGTGGGCCGGGAGCTTCTGGGACGAGCCCTCGATACGTTCGGCGATCCGATTGACCGGGCGGGCCCCGTGGGCGCCGCGACCCGCCGCTCGGTCCACCGCTCCCCCGTGCCGCTTGCCGACCGGGCGACGACCTCGGAGATGCTGCCGAGCGGAATCAAGGCGATCGACCTTCTCGCCCCCCTGGAGCGGGGCGAGAAGGCGGGGCTCTTCGGCGGAGCGGGCGTCGGCAAGACGGTGTTGATCGCGGAGATGATCCACAACATGGTCGCCCGCCACGAGGGGGTGAGCGTGTTCTGTGGCATCGGTGAGCGCTGCCGTGAGGCGCAGGAGCTCTACGACGAAATCCGCGACGCCGGAGTGCTCGGCGACTCGGTGCTGCTCTTCGGCCAGATGAACGAGCCTCCCGGGGCCCGCTTCCGGGTCGGCCTGTCGGCGCTCACCGTGGCGGAGTGGTTCCGGGACGAGGACCGGCGCGACGTCCTGCTGTTGATCGACAACATCTTCCGTTTCGTTCAGGCCGGTATGGAAGTCTCGGGGCTGCTCGGGCGACTGCCGTCGCGCCTCGGCTACCAGCCCACACTGGGCACCGAGCTGTCGGAAATCGAGGAGCGCATCTCGAGCACCCGCACGGCTTCGATCACCTCGGTCCAGGCCGTCTATGTGCCCGCGGACGACTTCACCGACCCGGCGGTGGTCCACACCTTCGGACACCTTTCGGCCTCGATCGTGCTCTCCCGAGACCGTGCGGCCCAGGGGCTCTACCCGGCGATCGATCCGCTGCGATCCGGCTCGAAGCTGCTCGACCCTCAGGCGGTGGGCGAACGCCACGTGGCGATCGCCCGCGAGGCGCGCCGTACTCTGGCCGAGTACGAGGACCTGAAGGACATCATCGCCATGCTCGGCATGGAGGAGCTGTCTCGGGAGGACCGGCTCACCGTCGAGCGGGCGCGGCGCCTGGAGCGGTTCCTCTCCCAACCTTTCTTCGTCACCGAGCGGTTCACCGGCAAGGAGGGGAGGATGGTCGATTTCGAGGACACCCTCGACGGCTGCGAACGGATCTTGGGCGACGAGCTGGCGGACCGGCCCGAAGGCGCGCTCTACATGATCGGCTCCCTGGCGGACCTGGGGCCGGAAACTCTCGGGAGGGCGGAGCGGTGAGCCCCATGCATCTCCACGTGCTGACGCCGGAGCGCGTGCTCCTCGAACGGCCGGTGACCAAGGTGGTGGCGGAAGCGGAGGACGGCTGCTTCGGGCTGCTGCCCCGCCACATCGACTTCGTGGCGCCCTTGACGCCCGGCATCCTCTGCTACGTCGACGCCGACGACGAACGGGAGCGGTTCCTGGCGACCGCCGAGGGGGTGCTGGTCAAGCGGGGAGACGAGGTCCTGGTCTCGGTCCGGAGCGCGGTCGGAGGCGAGCATCTCGGCGAGCTCGAGCGGACGGTGCGCGAGGAGCTCACCATCCGTGACGAGCGGGCGCGCCGGGCGCACCGAGCGGTCTCGCGCCTGGAGGCGGACATCGTTCGGCGCTTCATCGAGCTTCGCGAGGAAGGGATCTGGTAATGCCAGAGCATGACAAGAGCGGCAGTAGCCAGGACGACCACGGCATAGAGCTCAGCCGGACGGTCGGCGCCAAGGAGCGGCGCAAGCAGCGGGCGCGGCGGCGGCCGGACCGGACCCTCCTCTTCGGCATGGGGACGTTCGGCCTCGTCGGATGGTCGGTCGCGCTGCCCACGCTCGCCGGCCTGGCCCTGGGAGCCTGGCTCGACCGGCACCTCCCCGCCCCGTTTTCGTGGACCCTGACGATGCTCATCGGCGGCGTCCTGGCCGGCTGCCTCAACGCCTGGTACTGGGTGAGCCGGGAGGGCCGAGCAGAAGGAGAAGAGGACTGACGCAATGCCGACCGTGCCACCCGCACCGTTTTCCCTCTGGCTGGCAGCGGCCAGCCTCTCGGCGGGCGCGCTCCTGGGGCTGGCCTACTTCGGCGGCCTGTGGTGGAGCCTGCAACGGCTGCCACAGGGCGGCCTGACCCGCGGGTGGCTGGCGCTTTCGTTCGCCGTCCGGATGGTGGTGGTCCTGGCCGGGTTCGGGGTCATGGTGCGGCTTGGCGGCTGGTGGCCTCCGCTCCTCGGCCTCGCCGGCTTCCTGGCGACCCGCGCGATCCTGGTCCACCGGTGGGGGCCCTGGCCCCTTGCCGATTCCACAGACCGCCGCAAGGAGGAGTGAGAGCGTGGAGATCACGCCCGACCAGATCGTCTACTGGCAGAGCGGACCGGTGGTGATCAACGCCACCCTCGTCTTCTCGTGGCTGGTGATGGCGCTCCTCGCCGCCTGCGGCTGGGCGGTGACGCGGCGCCTCTCGTCCGCCCCCTCGCCCGGCCGGTTGCAGAATCTGCTCGAAGCGCTCGTCGAGACCATCCGCGGGCAGATCCGCGAAGCCGCCCACGAGAACGCGGACCGCTACCTGCCGTTCATCGGCACGCTGTTCTTGTTCATCGTCACCTCGAACGTGCTCACCATCGTGCCCGGCTTCCAGCCACCGACCGGATCGCTGTCGACCACGGCAGCGCTCGCCGCCTGCGTGTTCGTCGCGGTACCGGTCTTCGGAATCGCCGAGAGCGGGGTGAGGGGGTACTTGCGGCACTACCTTCAGCCGACGCCCCTGATGCTCCCGTTCCATGTCGTCAGCGAGCTGTCGCGCACCATCGCCCTGGCGGTCCGGCTGTTCGGGAACATCGCCAGCGGCACCCTGATCGTCGCCATCCTGGTGTCGGTGGCCCCCTTCTTCTTTCCGGTGCTGATGAAGCTGCTCGGGCTCCTGATCGGCGTGATCCAGGCCTACGTCTTCGCCATCCTCGCCCTGATCTACATCGCTTCGGGTGCTCAGGCGCGCAACGAACGGCGCGCTGCCGAGCCCGCGGCGGCCGTGCCAAAGGAGTAGACCGTCATGGAAGGAACCGTCCTCGTGGCAACCGTCTCGATCGTCGTCGCCGGTCTGACCATCGCCATCGGGTCGATCGGGCCCGCCCTGGGTGAGGGCCGGGCGCTGGCCCAGGCGCTCTCGGCCATCGCCCAGCAGCCGGACGAGGCGGCCACGCTCACCCGCACCCTCTTCGTGGGCCTGGCGATGGTCGAGTCGACCGCGATCTACTGCTTCGTCATCTCGATGATCCTGGTGTTCGCGAACCCGTTCTGGAACCACCTGGTGCAGTCGGGCGGAGGAGGTTGACGCCTTTGCAGATCGACTGGTTCACCTTCGTCGCCCAGATCGTCAACTTCCTGATCCTGGTGGCGCTTCTCCACCGGCTTCTCTACCGGCCGCTGATCTCGGCCATGGAGCGCCGCGAGCAGGAGATCGGACGGCGTCTTGCCGAGGGCGAGGAGATGAAGCGCGAGGCCGGCGAACGGGCCGAGGAGCTCGAGCGCCGGATGGCGGAGCTCGACGAACGGCGCGAGGCGGAGCTCGATCGCATCGAGCGCGAGGCCGGGGAGCGGCGCGCGGAGCTCCTGGCCGAGGTGCGCGCCGAGGTCGAGGAACACCAGCGGCGCTGGGCCGCGGCTCTCGATCGGGAGCGCGAAGGGTTCCTGGAGGAGCTCTCCTCCCGGGTCGGCGCGCAGGCTCTCACCGTCGCGCGGAAGGCTCTTACGGACCTGGCTGACGCCGACCTCGAGCACACCGTCGTGAACCGCTTCACGAGGCGGCTCGAGGAGCTCGCCACCGAAGAGCGGGACAGGCTCCGGCGCGCGGCCGAGCGCTCCGTGGACGAGCCGCTGGTCGAGAGCGCGTTCGATCTCCCCGAGGCCACCATGGAGCGGATCCGCGACGCCCTGGCCGAGCTGATCCCGGAGGCTGGCACCGTCCGCTTCGAGAGGAGCGAGTCGGTGGGGTTCGGCGTCGAGCTCACCGTCGGCGGCCTCGAGCTCGGCTGGAGCCTGGAGCGCTACCTGGGCGATCTCGAGCAGGAGATTGCGGTTTTGCTGGCCGCGGAGAGGCAGCGCGCACGCGGCCACGCGGAGGTGACATGAGCCATCACCGACCCCTCGCCGGAGTGCTCGACCGGGTGACCCGGGCGGTCGACGGGGGCCTCCGTCGCGTTGCTCCCGGTGTGGCCCCGCGAGAGGTCGGGCGGGTGTTGTCGGTCGTCAGCGGGGTGGCCTGGGTCTCCGGTCTCGCGGAGGTCCGCTCGGAGGAGCTGCTCCGGCTGAGCGGCGATCTGGCCGGCCTGGCCTTCGAGCTCCGCCAGGATCGGCTCGGCGTCGTCCTCCTCCAGTCCCCCAACGAGATCGAGGCCGGAGACCGCGTCGAGCGCACCGGGAGAGTGCTCGACTTCCCGGTCGGCGACGCCCTTCTGGGCCGGGTGGTCGACCCCATCGGCCGCCCCCTCGACGAGGCCGGACCGATCCATGCCGGCGAACGGGCTCCCGTGGAACGGGAAGCGCCCGCCATCATGGACCGGGCGCCGGTGTCCGAGCCGCTCCAGACCGGCATCAAGGTGATCGATGCCCTGATCCCGATCGGCCGGGGCCAGCGGGAGCTGATCACCGGCGACCGCCAGACCGGCAAGACCGCCATCGCGGTCGACACCATGATCAACCAGCGCGGCACCGACGTGCTCTCGATCTACTGCTCCATCGGCCAGCGGGGCTCGGCGCTCGCCAAGCTCATCGAGACCCTTCGCCGCCACGACGCCTTCGAGCAGACGACCGTGGTGGCCGCCGGTGGCGAAGACCCGCCGGGCCTCCAGTTCGTGGCGCCCTATGCCGCCACCACCCTGGCGGAGCACTTCATGGCCCAGGGCCGCGACGTCCTGGTGGTCTACGACGACCTCACCCGCCACGCCCGGGCCTACCGGGAGCTGTCGTTGCTGCTGCGTCGCCCCCCCGGCCGCGAGGCCTACCCGGGGGACATCTTCTACATTCACTCGCGCCTGCTCGAGCGTGCCACCCACCTGCGACCGGAGAAGGGCGGCGGTTCCCTGACCGCTCTGCCGGTGGTCGAAACCCAGGCGCAGAACATCTCCGCCTACATCCCCACCAACCTGATCTCGATCACCGATGGCCAGATCTATCTGTCTCCACGGCTCCAGAGCAAGGGAATCCTGCCCGCGGTCGACGTCGGACGCTCCGTCTCCAGAGTGGGCGGCAAGGCTCAGCGACCGGCCTTGCGCTCCGTGGCCGGCGAGCTCCGACTCGCCTACTCCCAGTTCGAAGAGCTGGAGGAGTTCTCCCGCTTCGGCACGCAACTGGACGACGAGACACGCCATACGCTGGAGCGGGGGCGCAGGGTCCGCGAGCTCCTCAAGCAGCCGCGATACGAGCCGCTGCCGGTGGCCCACCAGCTTGCGGTGCTCCTCGCCGTCACCGCGGGGCTCTTCGACGACCTGCCGGTCGATCGGGTGCACGACGCAACCCGCTTCCTGCGCGAGCGCCTCGCCGAGCGGCTCCATCGCCTCGGCGAGCAGGTCGAGCGCGGCGCGGAGCTCGGGGACGATCAGCAGGCGGAGCTGCTCGCGGCCCTGCGCGCGACCCTCGAGGAGGGGGAGTGGAGAGCCTAGAAGCGCTGAGGAGGCGCCTGGAGACGGGCGAGAGCCTCCATTCGCTGGTGCGGACGATGCGCGCCCTGGCGTGGGTGAGCATCCGCCAATACGAGGAGGCCAACCGGTCTCTGGAGTCCTATGAACGGGCGGTCGAGCTCGGGCTGCAGATCACCCTCCACGAGCTGCGAGCTCCGCGGAGAGGGCGCGGCGCCTTGGCACGGCTGGGCGAAGCGGGCTCGGAGCGGGTGGGAGCGGTCGTGCTCGGCTCGGCTCAGGGTCTCGCGGGACGGTTCAACGAGCAGATCGCACGATTGGCCAGGGGCCGGCTCGGCCAGCTCCGGCCGCGGCGCCTCCACTTGCTCGCGTACGGCCCGTTCGTCGCCGAGCACTTGAACGCCTTCGGCATCCGTCCCGATCGGATGATCGGCCTCCCCGGCTCGGTCGATGCCATTACCGAGGCGGTGCAGGACCTGCTCCTGGAGGTCGAGGAGTGGCGCCGCGAGGAGGGGGTCGAGCGCGTCCTGCTGTTCTACAACCTCCACGCCGGCAGGAGGCGGCCCAGCCCTCACACCCGGTGGCTGCTGCCGCTCGATCCCGAATGGCTGCGGGAGCTCGCCGATCGCCCGTGGGGCGGCCCCAGCCTCCCCACCCACCGCATCGATCGCGACCGCCTGTTCAGGGCCCTGATTCGCGAGCACCTCTTCGTGGCCTGCTACCGCGCTTTCGCCGAGTCGCTGGCCAGCGAGCATGCCAGCCGCCTCGCGGCCATGCAGACCGCAGAGAAGAGAATCGACGAGAAGCTCGGGGACCTCCGACTGCAGTACCACCGACGACGTCAGGCCTCGATCACCGAGGAGCTCATGGACATTGTTTCGGGGTACGAGGTCCTCGCCGGCGAGGAGCCCCACGAGGGCATCGCGCGTCAACGAAGCGGCCAGACCACCGGCACCAGCAGCATCAAGAGGACGAAGGCGATCAGGGTCAACGGCAGGCCGGCCCGGACGAAGTCCCGGAAACGGTAGCGGCCCGGCCCGTAGACCAGCAGGCAGGCCGGCTCGAAGGGGGCGATGAACGAGAGCGACGCCGCCAGCGTGACCAGGATCGCCACGCTCCGCGGATCGATGCCGATCTCGCGGGCGGTCGAGACCGCCACCGGCAGCACCACCAGGGCGGCGGCGGCGTTCGACATCGGCTGGGTCAGAAGCATGGTCAGCGCGACGAAGGCGGCGAGCACGAACGACACGCCGAACGGCGAGGTCCATTCGACGATCCTCCCGGCCAGGTACGACGCCGTCCCGGTCGTCTCCATGGCAACGCCGAAGGACGTCATGCCCCCGATCAGGATCAGCAACCGCCACTCGATGACACGGTAGAGCTCCTCCGGGCGCAGGCAGCGCGCCAGCACCACCGCCAACGCGGCGAGCAGGAAGGCCACCGAGAGCGGCACCCAGCCGGCCGCGCCGGCGACCACCGCCAGCACGACCGCCCCCAGGGCGAAGAGGCCCCGACGGGTCCGGAAGGGCAGGTGGGCGACCTCGCCCAGCAGCCACAGGTCCTGGCGCTCCTGAAGCAGCTCCAGGGACTCGGCCGGCCCCTGGAGCAGCAGCACGTCACCGACCTCGAGCGGCAGGTTCTGGATCTTGATCGGCATCGACTGGCCCCGCCGGTGGATTGCCAGCACGGAGGGACCGTACCGGCGCCGGAAGTCGAGCTCTCGCAAGGTCCGCCCGACGAACGCCGAGCGCGGCATGATGATCGCTTCCGCGAGGCGCACCCCCTCCGCTCGGAGCTCCTCGTCGCCGACGCTGGTGCGATCCTCGAAGTCGATGCCGGACCGGGCCTCGAGATCGAGCAGGCGCTCCCGCGTGCCCTGGACGATCAGCAGGTCGCCCACCTCGATGCGGCTCGACGCCCGCGGCACGATGCGGGCGCCGCCACGGACGATCGCGAGCACGTTGAGGTCCCCGCCCAGCAGGCTCGACTCCTCGAGGGTGGCACCGGCGAGGTCCGCCTCGGCGCCGACGATGATCTCCGCCAGGTACTCCCCCACCCGGTACTCCTCGGACAGGGTCGCCGCCCGCCGCCGCGGCAGCAGGCGGTGCCCCACGAGCGCCAGATAGAGGACGCCGACCACCACCATCACCACCCCCACCGGCGCCAGCTCGAAGACGGAGATCGGCGCGAGACCCAGCTCCGAGAACATGCCGCTCGCCGCCAGGTTGGTGGAGGTGCCGATCAACGTACACGTGCCGCCGAGCATGGAGGCATAGGCGAGAGGGATGAGCAACCGCCCCGCCCGCACCCCGCTCGTCTTCGAAAACTCGAGCACGCCGGGCATCAGGACCGCGGTCACGTTGGTGTTGCTGAAGAAGGCGGAGAGCGCAGCCGCGGTGGTCGCGACCGCCGCCACCACCCGGCTCTCGGTATGGCCCGCTACCCGGTAGATGGCGCCGGCCAGCCATTCCATGACCCCGGTGCGCACCAGCGCCGCCGACAGCACGAAGATCGAACCGAGAACCACGATCACCTCGTCGGAGAAGCCGGCGAAGGCTTGGCGCGGGGTGAGGATCCCCGTCAGGACGAGCGCGACCACCAGCAGAAGCGCCACCAGATCGACGGAGAGCCACTCGAACAGGAACACCGTCAGGGCCGCGGCGAGGAGAACGAGGAGGGTGAGGATCTCGGAGGTCATCGTGGCTCGCGGGCAGTCTAGCCCGGATACTCCACGCCGCGGCAACCCGAGATCTGAGATCCGAGACGGAGGGGCCACGGCCTCGCGGGCATCCGGCGGAAGTCGATGATAGATTCACCGGAGTCCGTGATGTCGCCCTCGAACAGGTGGAGGAGTCGTCCCGGGGACCGCCCACCGTCTCCCGGGAGCTGGTATGCCCGTACCGCGCCCCGCGCCGGCTCTCTCCTGCTGCTCGCGCCGCTCCTGCTGACGGCGGCGGGCACGCTCCGGGCCGAGTCCCATCGAGGCGTGCCGGACCACGTCCACCGGGCCTGGACCACCGAGCAGGACCTTCCCCAGAACTCGGTCAACGCGGTGCTCCAGGACCGCCGCGGCTACCTCTGGCTCGCCACGTTCGGAGGCCTGGCACGATTCGACGGCATCCACTTCCGCACCTACGGCACCTCCGAGTACCCGGGTCTCCCCAGCGACCGCCTGCTCAGCCTGTTCGAAGACAGCGAGGGCACCCTCTGGGTCGGCAGCGAGCGCTCCGGGGCCGCCCGCTTTCGAGACGGAAGGTTCACCCGGTTCGAAGCGCCGGACGGCCTGCCGCTCGGCACCGTCAACGCGTTCTACGAGGGGCCGTCCGGTGCCTTCTGGATCGGCAGCAGCTACGGCCTGTTGCGGCTACAGGGTGACCTGTTCGCCCGCTACACCCGCAGGCCGGGTGATCTCCAGCTCCAGCCCCAGGCGATCCTCGAGGAGAAGGACGGCACGGTCTGGATCGGCACCGACCGGGGACTGTGCCGGATGCGCGGCGACCGGATCGAGCCGGCGTTCGAGGACACCCTCGGCAACGCCAAGGTCGCCTCCCTGCTCCGCGACGACTCCGGGGCCCTCTGGATCGGCACTTCCGCCGGGCTGTACCGGCTCCGGAACGACGCCCTCGAGAAGATCCCGGTCGAGGGGGTGCCCGAAACGGCGACGGTGACCGCGCTCTCGAGCGACCGCGACGGCAACCTCTGGGCCGGCTTCACCCCCGGGGGAGCTCACCGGCTCCTCGACCCCAGGTCCGAAGAGCACGAGCAGGCGACCGAGGTCGCCAGCGGATCGATCGTCGCCCTGCTCGAGGACCGGGAAGGCAGCATGTGGATCGGAACCCGGGGGGACGGCCTGCACCAGGTCAGCCCGGGCAAGGTGGTGTCGTTCGGCGGCGCCACGGGCTTGCTGGGGACGGCGGCGGTGCCGATCATCCCGGACGGCGGCTCCGGGCTCTGGATCGGCCTCACCTGCGGCGGCCTCGCGCATCTCGACGACCATCAGGTGACGATCCTCGACGAGGCGGAAGGCCTCGTGGCCAAGTGCATCTGGTCCCTGCTTCGCGACAGTGAAGGAACCCTCTGGATCGGGACCTTCGCCGAAGGCCTCTTTCGCCTCCGATACCGCCTGGGAGACGACCTGGCGGCCAGCCGCATCGAGCCCTTCGGCAGCCCCGACACCCCGGGCCGGGAGATGCGCGCCCTGTACGAGACCCGCAAGCTGGACCTGTTGGTCGGCACGGACTCCGGCCTGTTCGTCGCCGACCGCGGCGCCGACGACGTCCGCGATCGGAGCCGCTTCGAGCTCGTCCAGGGCACCCAGGGACTGGCCGTCTATTTCATCACGGAGGGGCCGGACGGCTCCGTGTGGCTCGGAACCCAGCGGGGGGCGTACATCCTCACCCCGGACCGCCAGGAGATCGCGGCGCTCGCCGACATCGGCGAGACGCTGGTCCGCGCCATCTACCACGACGCCGAGGGCATCGCCTGGATCGGCACCTACGGCTCCGGGCTCTTCCGCTTCGACGGCCAGCGGGCGTTTCGCTTCGGCACCCACAACGGCCTCCCCGACAACATGGTCTCCCGCATCCTGGAGGACTACCACGGACGCCTCTGGATGACGGGAAACCGGGGCATCTACCGCGCCGATCGCAAGCAGCTCGAGCGGGTCGCGGAAGGTCTCGACGAACGGGTGCACGCGGTCCTCTACGGCAGATCGGACGGCATGATCACCGCCGAGACCAACGGCGGCGGTCAGCCGGCGGGACACCTGACGCCCTCGGGCGTCCTCTGGGTGCCG
>Ga0210101_1000500_pt1 | contig 12794 bp, 11 predicted proteins | sample Muzzi_PWC_D1_FD_185534 | JGI IMG/M metagenome (GOLD analysis project Ga0210101, IMG submission 185534) | Wetland microbial communities from San Francisco Bay, California, USA, that impact long-term carbon sequestration - Muzzi_PWC_D1 (SPAdes) | ecosystem: Environmental > Aquatic > Marine >...
AGCAGCACGAGCAGCGGCAGCACACCGAGCAGACGGCGGCGAAGCCGGATCGAGGGCAGCGCGAAGACGACCACGGCCGCCGCCGGCCCGGCCAGGGCAGCACCCCACCAGAGGGCGCGAAGCGGCGCCTCGAACGACAGCGGCGGCACGCACGCGGCCACCGCCAGGAGCGCCGCCGCCAGGGACGCCCCGACCAGGCGCCGGCGCCGCCCGGCATCCGCGAGCCGCGCCACCGTGAGGCCCGCCGCCACCGCCACGGCGAGCACCCAGACGAGCCGCAGGCGGCCATGGGCGGCGTGCTCCATGCCGGGGAGGCGATGGAAGAGCGCGAACGCCGGCCCCACGTTCAGGGCGACCGCCAGGGCCGCACCTCCGGCACCGACGATGGCCAGGATCCGGCCGCCGAACGCCACCGCGCCGCCGAGCGCCAGGGCGAGGGTGAGGAGGCCGGCGTAGTGGGTGCAGAGCTCGTTCAGGTTGGTGGGGCCGTTCCAGTCCCTGTCCCGCGGGCTGCCGAAGGCGAGCGGCTGCACCAGGGGGACAACAGAGGCCTCGCTCAGCTCCGGCGGCCGGACCCCGAGCCCGCCACGCCTCTCGAGGAAGCTCATGCGCTCGCTCTCCGGCAGGGCGTCGAGGACCGGCAGCACCACCGGCGCGGCGAGGCTGAACGCGAGGAGCCCCGCTATCGCCGAGCGGGCGACGAACCGGAGCCGGCCCACCGGCGGACCGAGCGCCAGGAGCACCAGACCGATCCCGGCGGCGGCCACCCCGCCGTGGGCCACGGTCTCCGGATGACCGGAGACCGCCATGGCGACGGCACAGGCGACGAGCCCGGGAAGGGCCCTCGGCTCACCCCGGGCCAGCGCGACGATGCCCAGGACGAGGCCGGGGAGGAACATCGCCACCATGGAGAGCGGGTGGTAGAGCCAGGCCACCGAGTAGAGCGAAAGGCCGAAGGCCACGGCACCGGTGGCGGCGCCCACCTGGTGGGTCCACGGAGCCGCCTCCGGGTCGGCCTCCACCGCCGGCCCCTCCTCTCCCTCCGGCCCCCGGCGCCCCGAGGCGAGCGCCAGGACCAGGGCGTGGGTCAGCAGGAGGCCGACCAGCACCTGCCAGGCGGCGGCCACCGTCATCGCCCGGAGCGGTGGCACCGGCAGGGCCATCAGGTGGAGCGGAGCGAACGGCGCCGACTGGGCGTCGCCGAGAAGCGGCTGGCCGGTGCCCAGCTCGTGCGCCCAGAGCGGAGCCTCCAGGTAGAGCAGCCGCTCCCGGACCAGGGTGCGGAAGGGCAGCATCTGGAGCGGCACGTCCGCGAGCAGCGGGTTCTGGGGCCTGATCGGCTGGGCGAGCGTACCGCGCCAGGGCCGCCACTGATAGGCCAGGTCGACCGGCACCTGGACCAGCGACGTCGCCAGGGGAACCGCGAACAGACCGAGCACCAGGAGCGCGTAGCCGACTCCCCAGCGCCTCGGGAGCGCCGGCCGCCACCACCTGACGGCGAAGACCAGCAGCGCCGCCCCCGCGGCGTAGAGCAACGGATCGAGGAGCTGCTCAGGGATCACGGCAGTGATCTTACGATCACTTCGCCGCCAGACCCGAGCGGTCCACCAGGAAGCTCACCGGCACGAACTGGTAGCCCCGGTCCGCCGCCAGCGGCACTTCCTCGGCCAGGACGGTCAGGGTATCGGGGTGGGGGTGGCCGATGGCGATCGCCGCGCCGCGCTCCCGCGCCTGCTCGAGCAGGCGGCGGAACTGGTAGCGGACCGCCGCCGGCCGGGGGTCCGGATCGAGGAAGACCTGCCGCTCGGCGGCGGGCACGTCGAGGGCCCTGGCCGCGGCGTAGGCCACGCTCTCGGCGCTGGTCCGGGAGTCCAGGTAGTAGAGACCACGGCCGGAGATCACCCCGAGGATCGTGTCCATGGATCGCCGATCCACCGACAGCAGGGACCCCATGTGGTGGTTGACGCCCACGGCGCCGGGGACGGCTTCGAGGGCGCGGCGGGTGCCTTCGACCAGCTCCCGCCGCGACATCTCCCGCGTCAGCGCTCCGGGGCCGGGGTTGGCGCCGTTCGAAGGCTCCATCGGCAGGTGGAGGATCATCTCCTCGCCCCGGCGCTCGAGCTCGGCGACCACCTGAGGGGTGCGGCTCTCGTAGGGCAGCACGGCGTACGTGACCGGCACGCCGAGGTCGCGGATTCGGTCGAGATCCCCGAGGCTCCTGCCCAGGTCGTCGATCACCACCGCCACCACGACGCCGTGGCCCGGCGGCGGCGGCTCGGTGATCACCGGCGGCTCCGGCGTCTCCTCGACGGCGAACTCGTGCTCCTCGTGCCGGGGAGGGGCCGGAGCCGGGGGCGGCTCCGTCGGCCGCTCGGGGGGCGACGTGGTCTCCTCCTGGCCGGCGGGCGGCTCCCGATCGAGCCCGTCGGCGAGTCGGGGCAGGAGCGTGGCCGGATCGAAGTCCGAGCGGCCCAGGTACAGACCGGCCGCGAACAGAGCGATCGCGGCCACGATGAGCAGGACCCAGCGGCCGGCGCGACCGCCGCCCTTCGCCCGCGAAGCGGGCCGGGAGCGGCCGCGACGACGCCGGCTCGGCGGACGACGTCTGACCATGTTGTTTCCAGGCGAGCCCGCGCTACGCGGCGGCCTTCTCGGCCGGCTCGGCGGCGGCTTCGGTGGGAGGCTCCTTGAGGTGCTCGAGAGCCTCGTCGAGCACGACGTCCGGCAGCTCGGCCGGGTCCTCGCCCTCGTGGCCGAGCTCGCTGAACGTCCTGGACCGGTCGCTGACCCGCACGTCCGGCTCCAGGGGCTCGTCAATCGGCGCCAGGTCCGGGCCGGTGTAGAAGGCGTCCGAGATCAGCAGCACGGCGCCGGTCCCGAGCTCAACCATGGACTCGCGGCCGGCGTGGCCGAAGGTTCGGCTGCCGACCAGCTCCGCCCCGGCCTTCTGGCGCAGCACCGTGGCGAGGACCTCGGCCGCCCCCAGGGTGGCGCGGTCGGTCAGCACGAGGAGACGACCCTGCCAGAGGGGCTCGCCGTCGGCCCGGAAGGTCTCGATCGCCTCGTCGCGCCCGGCCAGGGTACCGAGGTCGCCCTCGGCGAACAGGCCGGCCAGCTCGTAGGCCGCCGCGACATCGCCGTCCGCGGCGCCTCGGAGGTCGATGATCAGCTCGCTTCGGTCGGCGAGGCCGGAGACCAGCCCCCTCACCACGCCGGCGGTCTCGGCGCCGATGGCGGGAATCGTCAGCACCGGCACGCCGTCATGCTCTTCGACCTCCGTGCCGGAGAGCTCGAACGGCCGCAGGGTCAGGGAGGTGTCGATCGTCTCGGCGAAGCGGACCAGGTGAAGGTTGAGCTTGGTGCCGGGAGGACCGGCGAGGATCTGCTGGATCTGCCACATGGGCAGCGAGCGGGTGGAGCTGTCCTCGATCTCGGCGATCAGGTCGCCCCGCTCGACGCCGGCCTCCTCGGCCGGGCTGTCCGGCAGCACGCTCAGCACGTAGACCATGCCGTGATCGCGCAGCAGCACCAGCCCGCTGTGGCTCGGCCCGACCGAACGCACCGCGAGGTACGACTCAACCGCGTCCGGAGGCACGTAGACAGCCATCGGGTCGAGGGCGTCCGTGACGCCGTCGAGGGCCGCCGCCATCAGGGCGTCGACGTCGGTCTCTTCGACGTAGGCCCGGTTCACCAGGCCCAACGTGTCGGTGAACACCGCCAGGTACTTGTAGAGGGAGTCCGCCCCCGCCTCGTCTTCGTCCGCGGCGGCGCCGAAGAGCGACCCGGCGAGCAGCGGAAGCACCAGAGCGGTGGACAGCAGGAAGAACAGGAAGCGGCTTCGATTCATGGGGAGGCGATGGTTCCGGAGGGTTTCATTGACAAGGGTTGCGAGACAGCTTCCGAGAAACTCGCGCTGAGCCGGCTCAACGCAGCCACTCCAGCGGATCCTCGGGCCGGTTCTCCCGGCGAATCTCGAAGTACACGCGACCGGCGGCAGCGCCGACGGCATCTCCCAACTCTAGCACGTCGCCCTGGGACACCAGGAGCTCGTCGAGCCCGGCGTAGAGCGAGAAGACGCGCCCCGGATGGTGGACGATGACGGTGCGCCCATAGCCCTCGAACGGTGCCGCGAACAGAACCTTTCCCGGGTAGACGGCGTGCACCTCGACCGGTGGATCGAGCGGCGCGCCGTCGGTGCCCTCTCCGTCCTCGGAGCGCACCGCCGCCGCCGGCAGGATCTCGATCCCGTTGTGGGGTACCTCGGTCCGGTAGCGGGGGTCCTTCCGGGGACCGAACCCGAGCACCACCTTGCCGGCCAGGGGCCAGTCGAGGACACCCTTGAAGTCCTGGATCGGCCGTCCGGAGAGCGGCGCCGGCTCCCGTCCGAAGAGGAAGTCGATCAGGTTCGTGAGCTTGCGCTCCTTCTCGACCAGGTTCTCGGCCCGCTCCAGGAGCTCGCGCCGCTCGGTCCGGGCGCTCGCCAGGAGCCGCTCCTGGCGCGTCTCGGCGGCGGCGAGCTGGAGACGGCGCTCCTCGGCCTGCTCGACCCACCGCTCCACCTCGCGGCGCTCGCCGATCAGCACCTCGCGCTCTATCTCGAGCTGGGCAGCCGCCTCCAGAAAGCCGTCGATCGCCTGAGCGTCCCGGCGCACCAGAAACCGCAGCAACCGCACCGCCGACGGCAGGTCGGCCCCGGCTTCGACCGACAGGAGGAGACGCAGATGGCCGTGGCGGCCCAGCCGGTAGAGACCGGTCATCCGTTCGCGGAGCGAGGCGCGCGCCTCGTCGAGGGCCTCTTCCAGACGCTCGACCTTCTCCTCGGCCTCGGCCACCCGCCCTTCGGCGATCTCGCGAGCGGCCACCGCCTCGGCCACCCGACGCCGTTGCAGCTCGAGCTCGAGCCGGGCGGCGTCGAGGCGCGCCTCGATCGTGCGCTCACGCTCGCGGGCGCGGGTGAGCTCGCCCTCCAGGCGCTCGATCGTCTGGCGGATCTCGTCCAGGTCGCGCTGGCGCGGGTCGACGGACGGTGAGTCCGCGGGTGCGGCGGCAACGCCCGCGGCGAAGAGGGCGACCACCAGGGCTGTCAGCAAGCGCCGCATCCCGCGAATGCTACCGCGGAGACTCGCGGTGAAGCCGCGCCTCAAACCGCCAAGAGCCGCTCGAAGCGCATGGCGCGTGGGTGGGGGCGTCCCCTTCCCCCCGCTCAGACCTACAGGATCGCAATGGCCCTCCCCCCGCACGGAGGAAGGGCCATCGAGGGCTCAGGGGGGCGATGGTATCGCCCGAGGGGCCCCGCAGCGAAGGGCTGGGAGGTGGCGTCCCTCGCCCCCCGTGCGGGGGGAGAGGGAACGAGGGAGTTGGGGGCCGATCCGATCAGAACGCCGCGATCGCTTCCTCTTCGTCTTCGTAGACGTCGAAGACCGTGATGAGCTGGGTGATCTGAAGGATGTCGGCAACCTTCGGCGGCAAGTTGGCCAGCTTCAGCTTGCTTCCCCGGTTGGTCACCGTGGTGTAGGAGCTCACGAGCTCGCCGACTCCGGACGAGTCGATGGTCGTGACGTCGTCGAGGTTGATCAGGATGTGCTTGGCACCCGCGTCGAGGGCCTGGTGGATCGCGTCACGCAGAGCCACGTCCCCAACGCCGATGGTGATCTTGCCCTTGAGGTCCAGAATCGTAACGCCCTCGCGCTGTCGAACGTTGATCTTCATCAGGTCTCCTTCTCGTCGACCGGGTTCCCGGAAGCGTCGGTTCCAACCCTGTCGGATTCGCTCTCCCCGCCGAGGCGTTTGCGGAGCGTGACCTCCGTCCCCTCGCCCGGACGGAACCGGTATTCGATATCGTCCATGAAGCTCTTCATGTAGAAGATGCCCCTCCCGTTGGGGCGCAGCCTGTTCTCGGGGGCGAGCGGGTCGTTCAGGTCACCCGGATCGAACCCCTCCCCCTCGTCGCGCACGCGCACCACCAGGTCTTCATGCTCCATCTCGAGCTCGATCTCCACCCGCTTCTCGGGCTCGAGACGGTTGCCGTGCTTGATCGCGTTGGCCACCGCCTCGCGCACCGCGAGATCGATCCAGTGACGGCTCTCTTCGTCCAGGTCGAACGCCGACAGGGCGTCGGCCAGGACAGCGTGCACCAGCTCGATGTTCTCGAAGCGGCTACCGATCGTGAGATGAAATGGGGAAGATTCGGTCGGCATCGCTACGGCGAGGAGTCTACCAGAGCATGACCCTAAGAGCGCTCACCAGAACCGCCCCGGCCGCCGCAATCCCATCGACCTCTCCCCCGCCGCCCGCCGGCGCGAGGTTGGGCAGCCGCTCGAGCACGAAGGGGATGATCAGGAGGAGCTGCACCAGGTCGAACGTCGCGTGGGCGACGATCGCCGCCAGGATGCTCCGGCGCCAGCGCACCAGGAAGGCGAAGAGCAGCGACAGGGCCGTAATCCCGATCAGCATGAACGGCTGGTCGTAGGAGAGGTGAGCGAGAACGAACAGGGCGGTCGAGAAGGCGATGCCGACCCGGGGCTGGAGCAGGCCGCGGAAGAAGAGCTCCTCCACCACCCCCGCCGTCAGGCCGATGGCGATGCGCACGCCGATGGCCAACCCCGCGATCACCGGCACCAGCTCCGGTGGCTCCTTGGGCAGAATCTCCTCGCCGCCGAGCAGGTAGATGGCGAGCGCGGTGGCGATCATCAAGGCGATCACCGCCAGCCAGCCGGCGACGCCGGCGAGAAAGCCCAGGCCGAGCTCGGTCAGGGGCTTCTCCGCCCGCAGGCCGAGCTGGTGAGCGAAGAGCTTCGCCAGCGATCTGTCGGAGGTGCCCGCGTAGCCGAGCACGAACCAGGTCACGACCGAGAGCACCAGGAGACCCTGGAGCAGGAACAGGCGCGGGGTGTCGAGATCCTCGGGAAGTGGCTGGGCTTCGACGCCGATCATGCCCACCGGCAGGAAGACGCCGACGAAGAAGATCGACGCGAGGATGGCGACCGCCGCCACCCGTCGCCAGGGCTCGCGGAAACCGGGAGGCAGAAAGCCGCGCGCTTCGGTCGCACGATCCACCCAGATCGCGGCGCCGGCGGCCAGAAGCGCCGGCACCAGCAGACGGACGAGCGCTTCGACCCCCTCCAAGAGCTACTCGCCCTCCGCTGCCTCGGGCGGCAGGACCGTCACGGGGCAGGGGGCAGAGCGGATCACAGCTTCGGTGGTCGAGCCCATGAGCGCGTGGCGCAGGCCGCTCTGGTCGTGGCGCGAGACCACGATCAGGTCCGCCCCCACCTCGTCGGCGATCGCCACGATCTCGGCGGCGGGCCGTCCCCGGCCGACCACCTTGTCCACCGACACCTTCTGCGCCGCCGGAAGCTTGCCGAGCCACTCGTCCATCTTGGCCCGGGCCCGGTCGCGCATGACCTTGAAGTAGTCGTCGTTGGGGGCCTCGAAGGAGAACAGGTCCGGATAGGGGAAGCTGGTGTCGACCACGAACAGCACGACGACCGACGCGCCGGTCTGGGCCGCGAGGTCGAGGCCGTGGCCGAGCGACCGCACGGAGGCATCGGAGAAATCGACGGGGATGACGATCTTCGTATAGGGATAGCGTAGCGGCATGGTGGGGGCTCCCTGTTGGCTCGATCGGCTGCTCGATCGCATGGTAAAGGATCGCCAGGAGCTTGACAACGGCGCGGCGGACGGGCTTCGGCCAGCTCTCCGGCGCCCCGCGAGGAGCCCCGTTGCGCGCTCCCGACGGGCCGCCCGATGGCCCGGCGCGTGGTAACATCCCCTACCGTACGGAGCTTTCCGGACGTCGAGCGGGCTCCGAAGCTCGGCCGGCCCCGGCGATCCAGACTTCACCCCGGCAGGAACCGGACCCAGATCGGACCCGAACCAGGTCAATCGCCGGCCGGCTCTCGAAACCACGATCCCCCCTCGCGAATCGATCTGATCGATTCCCACACGCAAGGAGACATTCCGCCATGAGCCGTTTCCCCGGCGTGGATTTCATCGAATTCGACAGCCTCCTCACCGAAGAGGAGCGCATGGTGCGCGAAACGGTGCGCGCCTTCGTCGACGACCAGGTCGTCCCGGTCATCGAAGAGCACCACGAGCAGTCCACCTTCCCCATGGACCTCATCCCCAAGATGGGCGAGCTCGGCTTCTTCGGGCCGACCATCGACGAGTACGGCCTGCCCGGCCTGAACAACGTCGCCTACGGGCTGATCATGCAGGAGCTCGAGCGCGGCGACTCGGGCGTCAGGAGCTTCGCCTCGGTCCAGAGCGGCCTGGTCATGTACCCGATCTACGCCTTCGGCTCCCAGGAGCAGAAGGACCGCTGGATCCCCAAGCTCGGCTCCGGCGAGGCGATCGGCTGCTTCGGCCTGACCGAGCCCGACTTCGGCTCGAACCCGGGCGGCATGCGCACCACCGCCGTCAAGGACGGCGACTCCTGGGTGCTCAACGGCTCCAAGCAGTGGATCACCAACGGCTCGCTGGCCGACGTCGCCGTCGTCTGGGCCAAGACGAGCGAAGGTGTGCGCGGCTTCCTGGTCGAGAAGGGCACCCCCGGCTACACCACCGCCTCGCAGCACGGCAAGTTCTCGCTCAGGGCGTCCGACACCTCGGAGCTCGGCTTCCAGGACTGCCGGATCCCGGCCGAGAACCTGCTGCCCAAGACCACCGGCTTGAAGAACGCCCTGATGTGCCTCAACCAGGCCCGCTACGGCATCGCCTGGGGCGGCCTGGGCGCGGCCATGGACTGCTACGTCTGCGCCCGCGACTACTCGCTCGAGCGCATCCAGTTCTCCGGCCAGCCGATCGCCAGCCACCAGATCATCCAGGAAAAGCTGGTCTGGATGCTCTCGGAGATCACCAAGGGCCAGCTCCTGGTGCTCCAGCTCGGGCGGCTCAAGGACAAGGGCAAGCTCAAGCACGAGATGGTCTCGCTCGGCAAGCGCAACAACGTCTGGGTGGCCCGTGAGTCGGCCAAGCTCGCGCGCGAAGTCCTGGGCGCCAACGGCATCGTCAACGACTACCCGATCATGCGCCACATGATGAACATCGAGTCGGTCTTCACCTACGAAGGCACCCACGACATCCACGGCCTGATCATCGGCAACGCGATCACCGGCATCCCCGCCTTCAACGCCCCGGAGCGCCCGGAGGCCGAAGCCCGCGCGCCCAAGGCGCCGGCACGGGAGGAGGCCAAGGTATGACGGCGAGCGTCGACCGTCTGTTCGAGCAGGAGTTCATGCGCGTCACCGAGAAGGCGGCGGTGGCCTGTGCCCGCACCATGGGCCAGGGCAACCGCCACGGCTCCGACCAGGTGGCGACCGAGGCGATGCGCGAGGAGCTCAACCGGTTGGAGATGGCCGGGCGGGTGGTGATCGGCGAGGGCGAGCGGGACGAGGCGCCGATGCTCTACGTGGGCGAGGAGGTGGGCCGCCACAAGGGCGACCCGAACGGCGCCCGGGCGGCCGAGGGCGCGGCGGAGGTCGACATCGCCGTCGACCCGCTCGAGGGGACCAACCTGTGCGCCACCGGTGCGCCGGGGGCGATCGCCGTGCTCGCCGCCGCCGAGCGGGGCGGGCTGCTCCACGCGCCGGACACCTACATGCAGAAGATCGTGGTCGGCCCCACCGCCCAGGGCCGCATCCACATCGACGCGCCGGTCGCCGAAAACCTGCGCAACATCGCCGACGCCTTCGACCGGGCGGTCACCGACCTGATTGTGGTGGTCCTCGACCGGGACCGCCACGCCGACCTGATCGAGGACATCCGCTCCGCCGGCGCGCGCATCCGCCTGATCGGTGACGGCGACCTCTCGGCCGGGATCTCGGCCGCGGTGCGGGGCACCGGCGTGCACGCGGTCTTCGGCATCGGCGGCGCTCCGGAGGGGGTGCTCACCGCCGCCGCCATGCGCTGCCTGGGCGGCGAGATCCAGGCCCGTCTGGTGGCTCTCGACGAGGGCCAGAAGCAGCGCCTGGAGCGGCTCGGCTACTCCGACCTGTCGACCATCTACACCACCGAGGACCTGGCCCCCGGGGACCAGATCCTGTTCAGCGCCACCGGCGTGACCGACGGCGAGCTGCTCAAAGGGGTGCGCTTCTTCGGTGGCGGCTACCGCACCTCGACGCTCTTCATGTCCTGCCCACGGCACCTGATCCGGTTCGTCGACACGATCCACCGCGAAGACGATAAAGTGCCGGTGCGATTCGCATAGACATCTAAGAAGCCCGACTTCGTGACGACTGAGTCAAGTTTCCCTGACCGCCGGTGACGCCGCTTCGATCGATTCAGATGATCCACTGGATCACCCCCCATCCCCTCGATCCCCTTCCCACCCTCGAGGTGGGAAGGGGACGCCCAATCCAATGGATCACCCCCCATCCCCTCGATCCCCTTCCCACCCTCGAGGTGGGAAGGGGACGCCCCCGCCCCTGTGCTTCGAAGGGGTCGCGTCGGCTCGAGGCGGAGCTTGACTGGGCGGCCATGGGATGATCAAGCCTGACCACTGGATCCGCACCTGGGCGGAAGAGGGAGGGGTCGACCCGTTCGAGCCGAGCCAGGTCAACGCCGCGAGCTACGACGTGCGCGTGTCCGACCACTGGATCTGCCCGACCCGCGACCCGGAAGAGTTCCGCGCGCCGGGGGTCAAGCTCTTCCCGGGCGAGGTGGTGCTCGCCTCGACCCTCGAGCACGTGCGGATCCCGCGCACCGTGGCCTGCGACCTGAAGCTCAAGTCGACCCTCGGCCGGCTCTGGATCAACCACTCCCTCGCCGGCTGGTGCGACCCGGGCTTCGAAGGCAACATCACCCTCGAGCTCCAGAACCTGGGGCCGGAGCCGTTCACGCTCGCGGCCGGGCGGCGCATCGCCCAGCTCATCTTCGTCGCCATGGAGAGCGAACCGGAGGTCGCCTACGGCGAGCCCGGCTCGTCGAGCCACTACCAGGGCCAGCGGGGCACCACGCTGGCGCGGATCGACGACTGAGCACCGGGAACGGCGGAAACGAGCGAGACGCATCGTGGGGATCACCGGCAACCTGAAGACCATGGAGCTTTCGGAGCTCCTACAGTGGGTCTCCCAGGGCACGAAGACCGGCACGCTGGTGATCGACAACGGGCGGGTCAAGAAGAAGATCTACTTCAAAGGGGGCCGCATCTTCTCGTCGGCCTCCACCGACCCCCGCGAGCACCTGGGCCACTTCCTGGTCAGCCACGGCTACATCAGCGAGGAGGAGCTGTCGAAAGCGATCTCCATGCAGGAGCAGAGCAAAATGCTCCTCGGCAAGATCCTGACGACCATCGGCGCCCTCTCGGAGGACGACCTCCACCGGCTGCTGCGCCTCAAGGCCGAGGAGTCGGTCTACGATCTCTTCTCCTGGGCGGAGGGGGAGTTCCGGTTCGTCGACGAAGAGCTCCCCGAAGGCACCATGGTGCCGATGAACCTGGACCTCACGTCGATCGTCCTCGAAGGCGTCCAGCGGGTGGACGAGTGGAGCCGCATCCGCGAGATCATCCCGTCGCCGCTGGCGGTGCCGGTGACCATCACCGACCTGCTCGCCGACCCCAGCCTGTCACCGGCCGCCCGCAAGGTCGTCGAGCAGATCAACGACGACCGCACCGTCGAGGAGATCCAGGTCGAGACCCACTCGAGCGAGTTCTTGGTGTCGAAGGTGCTGTTCGACGAGGTGCGCAAGGGTCGGATCAAGATCGTGCGCCCCCGCTGGGGCACGCCGCCGGACGCCGAGGGCAAGAAGGAGGCCGCAGCGGCCGATGCCATCGGCGCCGCCGGGCTCGTGCAGAAGGCCAAGCAGCACCTGAAGCAGGCGGAGTTCGAGCAGGCCCTGCGCCACCTGCGCGCCGCCAGGAGCCTGGAGCCGGACTCGAAGCCGGTGCAGCAGGCGCTCGCGAAAGGCGAGGAGATCGTCTCGAAGCAGATCGAGAAAGCCGGCGTGACCCTCGAGTCGATCCCCAAGCTGGAGCGCAGCATGGAAGAGCTCCCCAAGCTCCAGATCTCGCCCCAGGCCGGGTTCATCCTGAGCCGGCTCAACGGCACCTACGACGTGCGCTCGATCGTCAAGATCAGCCCCATGCCCCAGATCGACGCGCTGCTGGTGGTCTACCGCCTGCTCGAGGCGGGGCATATTTCGTTGAAGTAGAGCTGCTCGTCTCGATCCCCTTCCTCCTACACCGCGTCACATCCCACTCACCCGGAGCGCTTGAAGCGGCCGGACCTGTGCCGGCCGTCTCACCCCTGGCTGGGAGATGGCGATGGTGAAGGTCGTGTTGGAGGCGCCGGAGCCGAGGAGGAGGCCGCTCGCTGCGCTCGCACTTCGGCCGGCACAGGTCCGGGTAGGGTCGTTCGCTTCGCTCACACCTCGGCCGGCACAGGTCCGGCCGCTTCATGTCGAGATGGTGTTTCCGAAACGCGATGTCCAAAGGTCGTTCGCTTCGCTCACACCTCGGCCGGCACGGGTCCGGCCGCTTCAGCTCCAAGAGACAAGCATCGTAGGGTGCGCTGAAGCGCACCTTACGCACACCATTCCCTCGTCCTCGGTCGTCACTCTGGCTCCCTTCGGCGACGAACGCTCGATCGGTGGAGCGTCTCGGAGCCTCCCGACCACGCCCCGCCTACGCCCCCGTCAACCGGGGCTTCGACACGTGCCGGTTGTCCGCGATGGCGAACCGCAACGGCCACGCCGCCGCCGCCCCCGCATACTCCACCCCCACCCGCGGCCCGGTCACCACCCGCCCATCTCCCACCGGCTCCCCCCGGGTGATCACCAGCTCCCCGCGCCACAGCTCC
>Ga0210101_1000501_pt1 | contig 12768 bp, 10 predicted proteins | sample Muzzi_PWC_D1_FD_185534 | JGI IMG/M metagenome (GOLD analysis project Ga0210101, IMG submission 185534) | Wetland microbial communities from San Francisco Bay, California, USA, that impact long-term carbon sequestration - Muzzi_PWC_D1 (SPAdes) | ecosystem: Environmental > Aquatic > Marine >...
GAGGATAGTGTGAATATCCCCCTGGCCGGCCTGCGTGACGAGTTGTCCGAACTCGTATTCAATGCGACATACATCCTTTGCTGCGATACCGGTGGTCGAAGCGGGTCGGCTGCCTTCATGCTGAGCCACAAGGGATACGATGTTTATGTGCTCGAGGGAGGTGTTGCCTCCCTGACACCCGACGAACTGGAAGCGGCAGGGATGCCGTTGCAGCAGGCGGCCCATCATGAGGAATCCGGCTCCGGTCATGCAGAAGCTGAAGTTATCAGGTTTGGTGCCGGCAGGCGTGACCCTGTTGCTGGCGAGGATGTTGAGACTGTCACCGTCACAGATATTGGTGTCTCTATGCAGGGCGCCGCTGACACGGGTTCTGAGCAGGCTGACGTGTCGCCGGAGCAGGATCGGCTGCTGGCAGAGTTGCAGCAGGAAAAAACATCGCTGCTCGAGGATGTCGAGACTTACCGGAATGCTGAACAACGCCTGACGGAGCAGCTGGACCTGCTGCGTGCCGAGCTCGGCGAGGCCGGGGAGAAGCTGGGCTCATTGTATTCACAGGCCAAGACGGATGCCGAAGAAAAGCAAGTGCTTCGGGATCAGTACGCCGCGCTGCAGGAAGAGTTCAATGAGCAGCAACGGGCCTATGAAACGAAACGGGATGAGACCGCCAGACGGATTGATGAATTACAGTCGCAACTGGATAGCGTTCAGCAGGAATCGCAAGCAGGAACCGAAGCGACGAGCACTGACCTCGGGAACGCGCGGGCTGAAAACGACCGCCTCAGGGAGGAGTTCGCAGCGGCGGTGGAGAGGACCGGTTTGCTGGAAGCACAGCTCGCTGCCGCCCTGGAGGCGGACTCCCGGTGTGAAAACGAGACCGCCAGTGCGATAAAGGAACAGCAAGACTGCGTGCAGCAGTTGCAGGAGGAGCTGGGACGGCTGGGTCAGGCCAATGCACAGCTGCAGCAGGACCTGGCCGCAGCAAGTGATCAGGAACAATCAACCAGCCACGAATTGCAGAACCGGCTCCGGGAGATGGAGGACAGGTTTGCAGGCCTGTCCGGTGAGCTGGAAGACGTCAGGAGGGAACTGGAGAAGAAGGACGCCGAGCTGGCAGCAGAAACCGCGCGCGTTTGTGAACTCGACCAGGCGAACCAGGACTTGCTTGGCTCGGTGGAAGCAACGCAGCACTCAATCACGCAGCTGGAGGCGCAAGCCGGCAGCACTGTGCAGGAACAGCAGGAGTATGCGGACGGGCTGCGTGCTGAACTTGCGGGTGTCCTGGAGGCAAATGAACAGCTCCGGCATGACCTGGAGGCGGCGCTGACGGCAAGAGACAGCGCCCGTGAGGAACTCCAGGCAAGACTGGATGAAGTGGCCGGTCATGCTGCACAGGCAAATGGTGAGCTGGCTGATTTACAGCAGCGGCTAGGCGAGTCAACAGACCGGCTGGCAGCTGAGCAGGAACGCGGTGAGCATCTCCAGCAGCAGAATAACGAGCAGGCGCGGGTGCTTGAAACCCTGCAGGCAGAACTCGACACGGCCAGGGGCGAGAATGAGTCCATCACGATAGCATCCGGGGAAAGGCAACAGGCGCTTGAAAATGAACTGGGCGAACTCAGGCGCGAGCTTGCCGGGGTAACGGAGCGTTCCCGGGAAACGGTGTCAGATCTGGAATCCACAGCCGGGACCATCCAGTCACTGGAGCGTGACAAGGAAGCCCTGAATGCCGCCCTGCACGAGGCAGAAGCAGGGCTGGCAGAGCAAGTCGAACATGCTGCGATTCTGGAGAAAGAGAAGCAGGAAGCGATAGATGCGCTGTCCCTGCAGCGTGATGAATATGACACCGAGCAGCATACACTGGGTGTACAACTGGAAGCAGCACACCAGGCAAACGCACAGTTGCAGGCAGATCTGGAATCCAGCCTGGAGCAGTCCGGCGCGGAAAGGAAGCGGCTGGAGGAGGAGCTTGAACAGCAGCTGTCCAGATACAGCGCGTTGCTCGAAGAGCATGAGTCCGGTCTTTCCGGATTGCAGGAAGCGAAGGTGCAAAGCGAGCATGAGCTTGCGTTGTTGCAGACCGAACAGCTGGAACTGCAGCAGAAGTATGCGGCGCAAGAGGAGGAGAAGACCGGCCTGCTGGCCAGGATAGAAGCACTTGATGAAAAATATACCACGGAATCGGCTGATAAAGACAGGCAGATCGGGGAGTTGCAGGCATCTTCCCGGTCCGGCCAGGAAGAGCTTGAAAGTCTCCGTCTGGTTATAGAGGAAAAGAATACCCAGCTGGATGAAATGCAGAGGGAAATCAGCGAGCGCGAGCAAAGCCGGAAGCTGATTGAAGAACAGCTGGAATCCACCCGCGAGCAGAACAAGCAGGTCAGGCTGGAGCTGGAACAGTCTGAGCTGCATGCCAGGGAGGCGGAAGAGGAATACCAGGAGTCTGTCCGCAAAGCCCATGATGACCTGACTCGCAAGAACGATAATGAAAAGGAATTGCAGGGCCAGATAGACCGGCTGCGCAAGCAGCTTGAACAGGCTACCCTGGATCAGCACAAGCAACGGGAAATTGCCCAGGACAACCTCGATCATATTCGCGAGCAACTGCATGCGGAACGTCGGGCGCGCGCCGAGGAGCGTGCGGAAATGGCGGCAAGGCAGCGGGAGCTGAAGGAACAGCTGGCGAGTATTGCCACAGAGCACGAGGCGAATCTTGGCAATCGATCAGGCGCTCTCGAAGATGCCAGGGATGCAATTCGTGCGGAGGAACAGGAGCGGCTGCGGGAGGTGCTGGAAGCGCAGGCACAAACGGAAGACCAGATACTCAAGCTCCAGCAGGAGTTGTACAAGGCACACGAAGAGATATCCGAACTCACCCTGCAGCAGAAGAGCGTGCGCCAGGCAGATGTAGACCTGCTGCAGGAACAGAACCAGCAGGCCGTCAGCACAATTGCGCAGCTGGAGTCGCAGCTCAAGCAGCTGTCAGATGAGCGCGACTCCGTGCTGGAAGAGCAGAACGGGTTGCGTGAAAGGATGAGTGCCCTGCGAGGCGAGGTCGAGGTTGCGCGCGGCCTGATGAATATGCATGGCCAGGGCCAGGCAGAGAATCCTGCCAGGCTCAGGTCCGAACTGGATGAGGCCAAAAAGAATGTAGAAATTGCGGTTCGCCTGCGTGCCGAAGCGGAAACCGCGCGCGACAGGGTGCTCCGGGAACGGGATCAGTTGCGGGCGCAGCTGGCTTCGGGTGATGCAAACAACGCACAATCGCATGTGCCAGCCGTCAACAAACAACCTGCAGGCAGGGTGAATACAACACATGCTGTGCCGGTCGGGGACAAGCCGGCGGAGGCCAGCCGGAACCGGCATGCAGATGCTGCAACCGGTCACAAGGAAACGCAAGCCTTCCCCGCAGAAACCCGGAGCCGCTGGCTTGGACCGGCTATCGGGCTGGGTGTATCGGGAATTATTGCGCTGGTGATCTGGCTGATGATTGGCACGGAAAATCCTCTGCTGGGCATAACCCCGGCGCCATCACAGCCGGACAGGGTTGCGTCCGGGAACGATCCCGGTCCGGCCGGCGATGATGCACGGGTTGCGACAGGTGTTACCCCGCCTCCCGTGGTAGCTGATTCCCCGCAGGAGGCCGTCAAGCAGACCGTGACAGTAGCCACGGCTACACCCTCTGCCCGGCCCGGGAATATTGCTGCTGACAAGGCGCCCGTGGCTGCTCCGGTTGCGGCCGTTCGCAGCTTCCGCGATGCGCTCAAAGGCGGCATCAAGGGGCCGGTCATGATGGAACTGCCCGCCGCGACCTACAAGATGGGCAGTCCGGGAAATTCACTGAATTATGATGAGAGTCCGCGCCATGAGGTGAGCCTGCACGGATTTTCCATCAGCAAATATGAGGTCACCTTTGCGGAATATGACAGATTCGCCCGTGCCACCGGCCGCAGACTGCCGTATGACGAAAACTGGGGGCGTGGCAACCGCCCGGTAATTAATGTCTCCTGGAAGGATGCGCTTGCCTATACGGAATGGCTGTCCAAGCAATCAGGCAAGTCATATCGCCTGCCAACCGAGGCAGAATGGGAGTATGCGGTGCGTGCGGGTGCGACATCCCGTCACTGGTGGGAAGATGCGCAGCCGGGTATCTATGCCAACTGTTTTAATTGTGGAAGCGATTGGGACAACAGGCAGACATCACCGGCAGGAAGCTTTCCCGCGAACCGGTTCGGATTGCACGATATGGCTGGCAATGTGCAGGAGTGGACACAGGATTGTTACCTTACAGGCTATACGTCCGCTCCGGCGGACGGCAGTGCAGTGCTGACGCCCGAATGTACGCAGCGCTCTGTGCGTGGTGGGGGGTATACCAGTCCGCTCGATTCCTTGCGGAGTGCCAAGCGCGGACAATATGACCAGGATACCCGGCTGGATAATATCGGGTTCAGGGTGGTCAGGGACAACTGAACACGATTTCAGTCGTCAGCGGCCCGGCCCGGTAAATACGCCGGCTGTTCCATCGAGGTTGACAAAATCCGGTGTGCCCGTAGTCTGCCGCTATGGCAAAGGTACTGGGCATCGGCAACGCGACCCTTGATATCATTCACGTGGTGGATCGCTACCCGGGTGAAAACGAGGAGATACGCTGCCGGGAACGATACCTCCGGCGTGGCGGCAATGCTGCAAATACCCTGGTCGTACTCAGTCAGCTGGGAATCGCCTGCAGCTGGGCAGGGGTGCTGGCCGATAATCCCGATGGTGAATTTATTCTCGCTGACCTGCACCGTCACGGTGTTGAAACCCGGCATTGCCGCCGCGTTGATTCCGGCAGCGTTCCGGTGTCTTCTGTTCTGATCAGCAAGGAAAAGGGAACGCGCAGCATAACCCACTACCGGGACTTGCCAGAGTTTTCACTTGGGGACTTCGAGGCCATCGCGCTGCAGTCTTTCGACTGGTTGCATTTTGAAGGTCGTAATGTGACCGAAACCCGGCGTATGCTCGAAGGTCTGCATGCCGGACAGGCTTCGATGCGCTGTTCGCTTGAAATCGAAAAGCCGAGAGACGGAATCGAAGTCCTGTTTCCCTATTCCGACATCCTGCTGTTCTCACAGGAGTATGGAATTGCCATGGGGTTTACGGAACCGCTTTCCCTGCTCGGCAGCATCAGGGAGCGTTGTCCGCATGCCGACCTGTTCTGCACCTGGGGCGACGCCGGGGCTGCCGCGATGGACAGCCGGGGACACGTCTACGAGAATGCCGCCTTTTCTCCAGCCGCAGTTGTCGATACCCTGGGAGCCGGCGACACCTTCAATGCGGCGGTAATCAGCGGTTACCTGGACGGGCTGGACACCAGGTCGACGCTGGCGCGTGCCTGCATGCTGGCAGGTAAAAAATGTGGCCAGTATGGTTTTGACGCACTGGCCGGTACACGGGCCATGTGATATGAGTTATTCCGGAGCGCAGCGCACTGTCCTGTGCAGGTTTGATGATTTGCAGGACCCCGGCAGTCGGGGTGTTACGCTGCAACAGGGAGACCGGTTGCTGGATGTGATTGTTGTTCGCAAGGGGCGTGGTGTCTACGCCTATGTTAACAGTTGTCCCCACACCGGTAGTCCGCTTGAGTGGAACAGGCATGAATTCCTGAGTCCGGACAAGCGCTACATCCAGTGCGCCATGCACGCGGCGCTGTTTCGACTGGCAGATGGCGGGTGTGTGGCCGGGCCTTGTCCCGGCACCAGCCTCACTGCAATTGCCGTAGCGGTGGAATCCGGCCTGGTTGTGCTGCAGCCTGTAACCCCTGCTGCGGGCGTGCCCTGAAGTCGCCATGGCCGTGCGTATCACCGCTTTATTTCCCCTGTGGGCGTTGCTGGGTGCGCTGCTTGCCTGGTTCGTACCGGCGCCGTTTACGGCCTGCCGACCCGCCATTCTGCCATTGCTTGGCGTCGTCATGTTTGGCATGGGGGCAGGATTGCGGGTGGAGAATTTCAAGGCCGTTCTGCAACGGCCGACTCCCGTATTCCTGGGGCTGGGCCTGCAGTTTCTGATGATGCCCCTTGCCGGCTGGTTGCTGGCGTCGCTGGCCGGTTTGCCCCCCCGGCTTGCGGCCGGGATGATCCTGGTCGGTTGCAGTCCGGGGGGCACCGCATCGAATGTGATTTGCTACCTGGCGCGGGGTGATGTTGCCCTGTCGATAACGCTAACCGCATGTTCCACCCTGCTGGCAATCCTGGCGACGCCACTGCTGATGCTGCTGTATGCAGGGGAAACGGTGAATGTACCGGTACTGGATATGCTGCAGACAATTTTCTGGATAATCTTTCTGCCGGTGGCGCTGGGAACAGGTCTCAATCACCTGTTTCACCGTTCCATGGCAGGCATGCGCAATGTTTTTCCTCTGCTGTCGGTTTCCGCAATCGTATTCATCATTGCGATTATCGTGGCGCTCAATCGGCAGCAGCTTGCTGATGTCGCGGCGGTTCTGTTCATGCTGGTGGTATTGCATAATCTTGCCGGCCTCGCGGGTGGCTACTGGGTAACCCGCTGGCTGGGTCAGGACCGGCGTATCTGCCGCACCCTCGCGATCGAGGTCGGCATGCAGAATTCAGGGCTCGCGGTTGCGCTGGCCGTGAAATATTTCGGTGCGGCAGCGGCACTGCCCGGCGCGCTGTTCAGTGTCTGGCATAACCTGTCCGGGGCCATGCTGGCCGGGCACTGGAATCGCAGGGCATTGAATGATGAATAGCCCCGCCATCGAGCTGGAGCATGTCAGCAGGCGGTTTGACGATGTACTGGCTGTTGATGACGTGACTTTCTCCGTCAGGCACGGTTCGATCTGTGCCGTGCTGGGTGGCAACGGTGCCGGCAAAACGACCCTGCTGTCCATGCTGCTCGGACTGCTGTTGCCCACGGCGGGTCGCCTGTCAGTGCTGGGTTGCGATATGCAGCGGCACCGTTACCGGGTGTTGCATCGCATCAACTTCTCCTCACCCTACGTCGATCTTCCACAGCGGCTGACAGTGCACGAGAATCTGTGCGTCTATGCCCGTCTCTACAGCGTCCGGCAGTTCCGGCAGCGACTGGTGGACCTGGCAGAGCAGCTTGAGATCGAGCGTTTTCTTGACCGGGTATACGGGACCCTGTCTGCGGGACAGAAAACCCGTGTGGCGCTCGCCAAGGCGCTGCTGAACCGGCCTGATGTCCTGCTGCTGGATGAGCCGACGGCGTCACTCGATCCGGAAACAGCAGGTACAATCCGCGGCTTGCTGCGACGTTACCAGCGGGAAAGTGGCGCCACCTTGCTGATGGCTTCACACAACATGCTTGAGGTCGAACGCCTGTGCGATGATGTCATCATGTTGCGTGCCGGGCGCATCGTTGACCGCGGATCTCCCGCAGACCTCCTGGAACGCTACAGTCGCAGCACGCTGGAGGATGTGTTTATCGATGTTGCCAGGGAGGCTGGTGGTTCGTCGCCAGAGGGCAGGGTGCAATGAACTCTGCGGGCCGGATCTATGCCATGGTGCTGCGTTACGTATATCTGTTGCGACGCTCCTGGCCGCGTATCCTGGAACTGGTCTACTGGCCGGCTGTGCAGTTGATCCTGTGGGGATTTATCAGCAAGTTTTTCGTTGAGCACAGTTCCTGGCTGGCGCAGGCATCCGGTGTGCTGATGGCGGCCGTCCTGCTGTGGGATGTGCTGTTTCGGGCCCACCTGGGCGTGTCGCTGGCATTTTTCGAGGAGATGTATTCACGCAACCTCGGACACCTGTTCGTCAGCCCGTTGCGCGTTACCGAACTGACCGGCGCACTGCTTAGCATAAGTTTTCTGCGGACGCTGATTGGCATCAGTGGTGCCGCCCTGCTGGCAATCCCCTTATACAACTTTTCCATTTTCGGGCTGGGTTTGCCGCTGCTCGGATTTTTTGCAAACCTGCTGGTGATGGGCTGGTCCATCGGACTGCTGGTGGCCGGGATGGTGCTCCGCTACGGCCTGGGAGCGGAAAGCTTTGCGTGGGTATCGATTTTTGCCATCGCCCCGTTGATCGGGATCTACTATCCGGTATCAACCCTGCCCGAGTGGCTGCAGCCTGTTTCGTGGCTGTTGCCATCCAGTTATGTATTCGAGGGCATGCGGCAGCTGATGTTCGGGCAGGTGGTGCGCGGCGACCTCATGTGGCAGGCTGTCGGCCTCAATCTGCTCTACCTGACTGCCGGGGCAGGATTTTTCCTGCGTGCCTTCCACAATGCCCGCCGCAACGGCTTGTTGCTGCGTGTCGGCGAGTAGCTGTCAGAGTTTCTTCAGCAGTTCCTGTATCAGGCACATGTACTCATCGACGGGCGAGCACTTAGTCGGGGCGTATGCCTGTTTGACAGGCCGCAGCGCGACGCCGTACTCGGGAAGATCCGCGTAATTTTCGATGGTGGTGACGCCGGTGTTCTCTGATATTATCCTGCCGGTCGACAAGTCATAGATGGTTGCCATTTGCTGTCTCCTGCGTGTGCCAGTAACTGGCATATCGGCAAAAGACGTTGGCGGTTAAGGCCTGATGGTTGTGCGGCTGTCAGATTGTTCGCCGGATGGTGCGACCGCGCTGCTAATCCAGTTCGTCAATTGGATTGATGTGGTCATTTGGCGACGTCAATTCCAGATCGACGCCATAGTCATCACGTTCGATGTCCAGAGAACCTGACCAGTCTTCCGGTGGTTCGCTGGGTATGATTTCCATATCACCCCATGAGTCAAAGTCGATTTCCTCTATCGCACCGTCGTAGTACTGGATTTCCATTGTGGCTTCATCTTCGTCAAGAGCCACGATCTCGAAGGTGTCCCCGTTGATGTTCTGGTACCAGTCACCAATACGTGGTTGAAATTCATTCGCCATTTCAGATATCCCCGCGCTTGCTGTTTGACTGTCAGGCTGGTTGGAACTCAGCGGCCTGCTTGTTATTAAGTTCTACTTTATAAGACTTGCCGGGGCGAATGGCAAGCGCCCCTCAGTCCGGCCCCGCCGTGCATCAGGACGGCGTCGGTGGATGCCCCGCCTGCCGGAGTGTGCGGGGCCTTGTTCGGGTCGTGATCGAAGCCGGGCTGGCTGCTGATCCCGGGTTTCATGAAGTTTACATAACTGACTGCAATTAATAAAAAAGCCCCAAGCCCGGGGTGTCCTCAATTCAGGATGCGAGCGGTAACATTCCGGCCTGTTGATGCGCGTTGCCCCGGCCAGGGGCATTGCCGGCCAATTCGCAATTACGGCTCGCGGGTCCGGCTGGCATGCGGTCAGTGCGACCCGGAATTCATGTCATGGCTGTATGTGGCTGCAACGGGATGGTTGATATGGCCGTGGTGCTGAAAAATCGGCGCCATTAGGGTAAAGTGCGCCTTCTCTGAATATTCTATACCCTTGCATTTATTTGAACGAGGACATCGTTATGGCCGATTACAAGATTGCACCTTCTATTCTCTCGGCGGATTTCGCGCGGCTGGGTGAAGAAGTCACCAATGTCCTGAATGCCGGTGCGGATATCGTGCACTTCGATGTCATGGACAACCATTACGTGCCAAACCTGACGATCGGGCCGCTGGTATGTGAAGCCCTGCGCAAGCACGGAGTCACCGCCGATATCGATGTGCACCTGATGGTCAAGCCGGTGGACCGTATCATCCCGGATTTCGCCAAGGCAGGGGCGACCTATATCACCTTCCATCCGGAGGGCAGTGAACACATCGACCGTTCCCTGTCCCTGGTTCACGATAACGGCTGCAAGTCAGGGCTGGTATTCAATCCTGCCACTCCGCTGGATTACCTGCAGTATGTTATCGACAAGGTCGACATGATCCTGTTGATGTCGGTCAACCCGGGCTTTGGCGGGCAAAGCTTCATCCCGACCACACTCGACAAGCTGCGTGAGGCGCGCAGGATCATTGACGAAAGCGGTCGCGATATCCGGCTGGAAATCGATGGCGGGGTGAAGGTCGACAATATCGGCGAGATCGCGGCAGCCGGTGCCGACACCTTCGTCGCCGGGTCCGCAATTTTCGGTGCGGCAGACTACAAGGCCACGATTGACGCCATGCGAACCGAGATTGCCAAAGCGGTCAGCTGATGCGCAAGCCGGAGATGATCCTGATAGATGTGGACGGTACGCTGGTTGACAGTGTGCCGGACCTGGCCTTTTGCGTTGATGCCATGATGCAGCAGCTTGGCAGGGAACCCTGGGGTGAGGCGCATGTGCGCAACTGGGTGGGGAACGGTGTGGAGCGGCTGGTACGCCGTGCCCTGACCGGGACCCTCGATGGCGAGCCCGATGAGGCCGATTTCCAGCGCGCCTACCCGATGTTTCTGGAACTGTATGCGGCAAACACCTCCCTGCGTTCCCACCTGTATCCCGGTGTCCGCGAAGGGCTGGACATGCTCAGGGCGGCTGGCTACAAGCTCGGCTGCGTTACCAACAAGGCGGCGCAGTTTACCGAGCCGTTGTTGCGTGACCTGGGGGTCCACAACGTTTTTTCCATTGTGATCAGTGGCGATACCTTAAGCAAAAAGAAGCCTGATCCCGCACCGTTGCTGCATGCGGCGGAATTTTTCGGCTGCAGTCCCGAGCAGTGCATGATGATTGGCGATTCAGTGAGTGATGTGCGTGCAGCGCGTGCGGCCGGATTCCAGATTGTCTGCATGGCTTACGGCTATAATCACGGCGTCGACATCCGCGAGTCGCACCCCGATGCGGTCATCGATTCCCTTACGGAAATCCATTCTTTGCTGGAAAAGGCGGCCTGATGCGTATGGCGCGCTTCACTGGAGAGACATACCTGGCGAGTTGCATTGTCAGCTGGCGATGGCTGCGGAAATTCGCTGTCTGACCACGCTCCAATATCCCGCTTGGTATGCTCAAAGGTGAGTGTAATGAAAGCTGAACAGTTCAAGGCCCTGGCTGACCAGGGATATAACCGGATTCCGCTGACGCGCGAGGTCCTGGCGGATCTCGATACCCCCCTCAGTACCTACATCAAACTGGCCAAGGGGGCGTATTCCTACCTCCTCGAGTCGGTGCATGGCGGTGAGAAGTGGGGGCGTTATTCAATCATTGGCCTGCCATGCAGCCAGGTCCTCGTCGTGCGCGGCCATGAGGTCACTGTGCAGGAAAAGGGCAAGGCTGTCGAAACGGCGGATGTGGCCGATCCGCTGGCCTGGATACAGGATTTCCAGGCCGGATTCAGGGCGCCGGAACTCCCCGGCTTGCCACGGTTCACCGGGGGGCTGGTTGGCTATTTCGGTTATGACACGGTGCGGTATATCGAGCCGCGTCTGGCCGAGTTCTCCAAACCGGACCTGCTCGACTGCCCTGACATCCTGCTGATGGTGTCCGATGAGTTGCTGGTATTTGACAATCTTGCAGGCACCCTGCAGTTAATCGTGCACGTCGACCCGTCGCAGGAGAACGCACTCGAGCGCGGCCAGGCACGGCTTGAAGAACTGGCCACGACCCTGCAAGTGACTGCGTCGGTCTATGATGCACAGCGTGGCCAGGCCGGCAAGATCGAGGAGGCTGATTTCGTCTCCGGCTTCACCCGTCAAGGTTTCGAGACGGCTGTCGATCGTATCAAGGAGTATATCGTCGAAGGTGACGCCATGCAGGTGGTGCTGTCGCAACGGATGTCGATCCCGTTCAAGGCGCCGCCGCTGAACCTGTACCGGTCGCTGCGCAACCTCAATCCCTCACCTTATATGTACTACCTGGATCTCGGTGATTTCCATGTGGTGGGGTCTTCGCCGGAGATTCTGGTGCGTCTGGAAGAGGGGCTGGTAACCGTGCGTCCGATAGCGGGAACCCGGCCACGAGGTCGGGACGAGGCGGAAGACCGGGCGCTGGAGGCGGATTTGCTGGCCGATCCCAAGGAACTGGCGGAGCACCTGATGCTGATCGATCTGGGGCGTAATGATGCAGGTCGTGTCAGTGAAATCGGCAGTGTCAGGCTGACCGAGAAAATGGTGATTGAGCGTTATTCGCATGTCATGCACATCGTCTCGAATGTAACCGGAACGATCCGTCCCGGGATGAGTGCGATTGATGTCTTGCGTGCGACATTCCCGGCTGGCACAGTAAGTGGTGCGCCGAAGATACGCGCCATGGAGATAATCGATGAACTGGAGCCGGTGAAGCGGGGTGTTTATGCCGGTGCGGTTGGCTACATCGGCTGGTCTGGCAATATGGATACCGCAATTGCAATCCGTACGGCCGTCATCCGGGATGAAGTACTGCACATCCAGGCAGGCGCCGGTATAGTCGCGGATTCGGTACCAGCGAATGAATGGGAAGAAACCATGAACAAGGGACGGGCTGTTTTCAGGGCCGTCGCAAAGGCCTGTCGCGGTCTGTAGTGTGGTTATGCCGCGATACTTTGATATCCAACAGTATGTATAGAGTGGAAAATTGAATATTCTCGGAATATCAGCCTATTATCACGACAGTGCCGCGGCGCTGGTGCGTGATGGAGAGATAGTGGCGGCGGCACAGGAAGAGCGTTTCAGCCGCAAGAAGCACGATGCGCGGTTTCCCGAGCACGCGATTGCCAGCTGTCTGTCACAGGCGGGCATCAAGCTGGGTGATCTTGATGAAGTGGTTTTTTACGACAAGCCGCTGGTCAAGTTCGAACGCCTGCTGGAGACCTACCTGACGTACGCGCCGCAGGGGTTCCGCTCCTTTGTGGCGGCGATGCCGGTGTGGCTGAAGGAAAAGTTGTATCTGAAGTCGACCCTGAAACGGGAA
>Ga0210101_1000502_pt1 | contig 12767 bp, 4 predicted proteins | sample Muzzi_PWC_D1_FD_185534 | JGI IMG/M metagenome (GOLD analysis project Ga0210101, IMG submission 185534) | Wetland microbial communities from San Francisco Bay, California, USA, that impact long-term carbon sequestration - Muzzi_PWC_D1 (SPAdes) | ecosystem: Environmental > Aquatic > Marine >...
GAGGTGAGCAGTGATACCCCGGTATTCAGGCAACGACGATCAGGACTCGGGCAATGGTCTCCTGCTGTATCGTGTTGTTATGTGGTGTTCGTGCTGCCAGAGGACCGGCATCGCGGAGCCCCTATTACGTCAGGGCTTCATCAGTTTCTGGTATTCCTCGATATGCTGTTCGGTCTTCGAGCCCGGCTGCTTCGCCTTCTCGGCCAGCTTGCCGACCATATCCGCCTCCTGCTGGGCCAGACGCACCATATTGTCTTCATAGACCTCCACCGTGAAGTCGTTTTTCCGCAGGTCAATGACATAGGCATCCAGCTGGTCGTGGATGTAACGACGCCTGGCCAGCTTCCGGGTTTGCCCATCCTCGAAGTCGTCGAACTTCGCCTCCTTGACGTCGAGCACCCTGAACAAGTGCCAGCCCTCCGTGGATTCGACCGGCCCGCCGATCTCGCCGGGCGCCAGTTTGAAAATCACCTCGTCAATTGTCGGCTGGGCACGTCCTTGCGCCACCCAGCCCACCTCCCCCAGTTGCTGCTTGGCGCCGGGGGCGATGGAATAGTCGGCGGCGGCCTGGTACATGGTCAGTTCCCCGGACTCGACCCTGGCCTTGAGCGCCTCGGCCTCCTCGCGGGTTTTCAGCAGAACCTCCTGGGTCTTGCGCATTTCCACCTGCATGATGGCGTTGCGATTCGCCTCGTAGTAGGCCTTCAGCTGCTCATTGGAAGGTTCTCTCTCCCGCGCCAGGTTCTCCCGGTGCAGATTCACCAGCCGGGTTTTCCGGAATTCTTTCAGACGCGCCTGGTACACGGGGTCCTTGTCCAGCCCCGTCTCACGGGCCTTCTGCGCCATGAGACGCTTGTCGATCGCTTTCTGCAGGGCCGCGAGCCGGGCATCGGCCTCCACGGCCTGCGGATTCATGGCGGTTGCCCCCTTGCCTGCAGCGATCAGGGTGACCTTGACGTCACCCCAGGTGATGACGTCGTCGCCGATCTTTGCAACCGGCGCCTCATCGGCCCGCGCGTCATCCCCCGCTCGATCCATGTTACCCGGATAGAGGTCAATCCCGATTCCCTGACGCAGCGCTTCACGCTGCGCCGCCAGGCGCTTGTGCAGCTTGCGCTTGCGCAGCGTGGCCTCGATCTGGGTGTGCAGATCCTCGGTCATTTCCGTATCCGGCACCATCGTCTCCTTGAAGAACGTCTGCACCTCTTCTTCCGACACCGGAATCTCGCCCGCCATGACCTGGCGCAGGTACTGACCGGCCAGCATGCCCGTGGCAAACTGCCGCAGCTCGCGCTGATAGGTGGGATCCTTGTCCAGGCCCTGGCGTTTGGCGTCGAGATACAGCAGATTGGCACTGATCACCTTGTCCAGCACCACGATGCGTGCCGTGTCGCGTTCCGGGGTGCCCAGCGCCGGCACCGATATCCCGACGACCGCGGAACTGTTCAGCATGGTATTGATCTGGTTGAACGTGATCGCCTGGTCACCCACCTTAGCAATCACATCACTCGCAACGGCCGCCCCGGGCTCCTCGGCCACCGCCACGGCTGCCGAAGCACCCCCCAGCGCAATGGGCAAAACGGTCAGTACCGCCAGCATGATTTTCTTCATCAGTCACCTCTTGATACTCTGTACCCTGCCTGCCCTGGCGTCGACATCAGGCTCAACCAGTGAGCCCCGGCCCCGCCGCGGCAGACATCTCTTAGCACGCTTCCCGGGAGACAAGAAAAATGGAGGGGAACCGGGTTCCCCTCCATTGGTTAGCGACTCACTCGCTCCAATCCACCGGAGCGGGCACCGTCTCTCCCTGTCACTTACCAGCCGCAGGTACCCAGTCCTGCAATTGCGGATTCATCTTCCCATGGGGTCTCGGAAACGCGGCCCTCGATCAGATGTCTCATCCATACCTGGTTGCAGTTGTTGGGAACTCTTCGTGTTCCGTTATTATGGCAGTTGCTGCACAACTGCTCACGCTGGGCACCCGCAGTTTGACCGAACACCTGGCCGTTGTTGACGGCGCGCTCGGCGTTGTCCATGGCCTTGCGCGACGTCCGGTTCACCATGGCGTGCTCCAGGTACTCTTCCTCGCCGATTTCCGGCACTTCAAAACCATGGCAGTTCTGGCACACGTCCTGGACCGGATCGGCCTCGGCCGTATAGGTGTGCATCCAGCCTACCGCACGTTCGTAGTTGCCACTCACCGGACCCGAATCCATCCCGGTGGGATCGGTGTATTGCAGGTTCAACACCCAGGTCGGGATCTCGCCATTTACGTGGGTATGACAGGTGGCGCACTTCAGCGGACCGTGCGAATTGTCGTTGTTGAGCGCAGCCGCCTGAGCATAGCTTGTCGTGTCGATGGCCGGGGTCACTGGATAGAGGCCGTGAATCGACTCGTGACAGCCCTGGCAGCTGACGTCCTGGTGGCCACGGGTGTAGCGCATCAGGCTGGCCTTTGCCGGGTAGTTGAACGGCGGGTAGGGACTGAAGTTGCCGCTCTGCTCCACATAGGGTGCCGCGTGGCAGTCCGCGCAGTGGGGTTCGCCGGCGGCCAGCCAGTGATCCCGACCGTCGGTGGCCGCACTGAACGGCACCGGATAGCCCGAGTTGTTCACCGGATCGATGAACGCATTGGCCGGATAGCGCCACTGGCTCTGATCAGTCTTGTTGGCGTTGATACGGCTGACGCAGTCCGGCGTGGTGCAGAAGCTGAGGATATTGACACTGATATCACCATCCGCATCCGTGGTCACCACCGGATTACCATCCTGGTCGACCTCGATGGTCGCCACGCCGGCGTCTGTGATTGCCGGGCTCCACACGGCGTGGGTCTGGTCACTGGTGCGATCGAAGCCGTTGACCTTGGGATCCAGGAAGTTGATGGCATCCTGCTCGGTTAATGGCGGTAACGGCGGCGTCAGCGCAGCCCTGCCGGTGTTGATGGCAGCCACGACGTCGCTTAATTCAGGACCGGCCGCACGCGGGTTGAACACGCAATCACCGGTGATCAAGTTATTGCAGTCCTCGGTGCGCCACAGTTCCTGGCCCAGCTGGCTGTGGCAGTTGGTGCACCAAACGCCGCGCCAGTCACCCTGATCATGAACAACATTGGTCAGCAGCCAGTCACCCACTGCGTTCAGGTGGCTGACCGTACCTCCCACCCCGTCTTCATCCTTCAGCGGGTTGGAGTGCACGTCGCGGCCGACGAAGCAGCCACCGGGATTGAGGCGGTTGTCACCGTCGGCGTTGATGTTGTCGCCGCCCAGGGTGATGGGATAGTTGTCCATCACGCCATCCGAACGGTGCGCCGGGTGGCAGCCCTGGCAACCGCCGTCACGGCCGAGGCTGTCGTTGAACACGATCTCGCCGCCTTCATCCGCATTTCGGTGCTGGTCGTGGATCGCCTCGCTGATCGGCGGGATCGGGAACTGCCCGGCCGCGTCAGTGGTGCCTGATCTGACATTGGCAATGACGTTGTCGGCATGGCAGCGCTGGCAGATGACCGACTCGTTGCCCAGGCGCGTGTTCTGCGGGATGTTGCTCGCATTGGTCAGGTCATTCAGACCGTTACTGGACGAGCATGGATAACTCTCCGGCGGAATCGTCGGATCGGTCGGATCAGGATTGGCCGAACACTCCACTCCGGCATAGTTCGCCGTGAAGCTGGTGCCCTGGTCAATGTCGTGCAGGGTTAGCATGTTGATCGCCGCCCCCTTGAGCCGCGGGTACCAGGTCGAATCCGCGCCCGGGATGATGTCATAGTAGGCCAGCCAGAAGTTGATCTCCAGGTTGGTCATGTCCTCGAGTCCGATACCGAGGAATGGGCCCGAATGCGGGAAGGTGTCATCCGCGCCCACATAGTTCGGGCTGTTGACATTCGGCATGCTCGTGTCGGGATTGATGGAGGGCGCCGAGTGGCAGCGCTCGCAGTTCGGGATGTCGATCGGTGCGGTGCCGAATCCGATCACCGGCTCGCCGTTGCTGCCCATGACCTCATTGCCCGATGGATATTCGTGCAGCGAGGCCTTCATGGCCACGTACGGCCGCACCGCATCTTCGTCCACGGCACCCGGATCGGCAAAGAAGCCGATGGTGTCCTCGAACGGCGTCAGCGGCAGACCCAGGGCCTCCCAGATCCGCGGCGAGGTCAGCATGATCGGCAAGTCCTCCAGCACCTTGGCCTGAGTGAAGACCACGGTGCCGGTGTCGCCCGAGAACGTCAGCAGGTTTTCAAACGCCCCGTTGCCGGTCGGCCCCAGGGGCTGCAGGGCGGCGCCGGAATTCGCCGGATACTCCACCTGACCGGCGACACCGAGGCGCATCTTGTCGGCCTCAAGCCCGGTGTTGCCCAGGCCTTCGAGGTTGCCGTAGATGTAGAAGTGGTTCAGCCAGGCATTGGCATAGTTGTCGGTGGGCACATCCCCAATCACGCCGCTGCCCTGGATCACGTTCTGCACGCCGTTGTAGGGTCCGTACACCAGCGCATTGCCGGCGTCAGGCTGGGCCGAATCGAACACCGTGTTGAAGTACTGCAGCGAATTGCCCTCCGCGTTACTGATCAGCGTACTGGTGTTCGGCTTGCTGGTGTTGCCCTCCTGGCGCGGCTGGGCGTCGTGGTAGTAGCGCAGCTGGTACTTCTTGAACTCGTTCTTGGTGTAATCCCAGTCGCGTACCACCGTCTCGCGGTTCAGCCCGTCCAGACCTGCAACGGGATCACCCTCGAGCAGGCGCGGGAAGCCGTCGACGAAGTTATTGCAGCCGTCCTCGTTCTGCGCGCAGGACGGATCGCCCTGTGCCGGCTTGATCACCTGCGCCAGGATGGAGTTGTACGGCGGCAGCACGCAGCAGTAGGCAAACTCGAACCCGGTGCAGTGCATGCCCAGTTCGTAGTTCATGGTGATCTTGAAGTCGGTCTGTTTGGACAGCATCTGGATGACCACCTTGGTCACACCCGAGAGGTTACCGTCCACATCCTGGGCCTGGTAGGTGAAGGTGTCTATCGCATTGTCACTGCCAACGGACGGGTCGTTCGGGTCGGGTGCCGGTGGCGTGTAGTTGAAGGAACCGTCGGTGTTCAGCGTCACCGTGCCCTTGGTGCCGGTGGTGTCGGGATTGACCGCGGCCAGCGCCGTACCATCCGGGTCAAAGTCGTTGTACAGCACGCCCGACAGCCGTGAGGCCGTGACCTTGAGCGGTACACCGACGGGGGTGGAATACAGGTCACCTCGACCCACGGGCGCGGCGGCGACCGGCGGCTGTGGTGCACAGTCCGCGGGAGCATTGGCCACATCCGCCTGGCCGCAGATCATGCTGTTCGGCTGTTCCACCCGCACGGCGCAGGGCACCGGGTTCGGGTTGCGGAGTTTGAAGCTGAACTTGCCGGAATTGCCCTTGGCGGTAGCCAGCATCACATTGCCGGTGTCATAGGCATTGTACAGGACGAAATCACCGTTCCTGATGCCGGTTCCTTTGACAGTGAGCTCGGTGTTGTTGCCTTTGGTGCCAAAGTTCGCCTCGGTGATGGTGATGCCCTGGCAGCCGCCGCCGCCCTGATCGGTGATGGTGGCCGTGGTGCTGGCGGTGTCGGTGTCACCGGCGTCATCGGTCACGGTCAGGGAGACGTTATAGCCCCCCGCAGCCGCATAGGTGTGGCTCGGGGTTACGCCGGTGCCGCTACTGCCGTCACCGAAGATCCAGTCATACGACACGATGGTACCGTCGGGATCACTGGAGCCGGTGCCGTCGAAGGTGATGACGGTGACGCCGGCGATGCCGCTGTAGGGACCGTTCGCATCCGCCACCGGAGGCTGGTTGACGCCCGGGTCGGTGATGGTGGCGGTGCTGGTGGCCGTGTCGGTAAGGTTACCGTCATCGGTCACCGTCAGGGAAACCGTGTAGGTGCCGGCGGTCGTGTAGGTGTAACTCGGGGTCGCTCCGGTACCGGTACCGACGCCGTCACCGAAGTCCCAGGCGTAGGAGACGATGGTGTTGTCGCCATTGGGATCCGTAGAGCCGCTGCCGTCGAAGGCCACGGGCTGGCCGGTCGTGCCGGTATAGGGACCGTTCGCATCCGCCGTCGGCGGCTGGTTGCCGCCGCCTGTCGGATCCAGCGTGCCGATAGTCGTAGGTGCGGTGTCGTTACCCGCCGGGGCGCAGCCGCCGCGGGTAACAACAGGAACAGTACCCGTAGTCCAGCCGGGTTGTGTGCTGGCGTTGATCTCCTGGATATCCGTAAATCCACCGGCATCGCCGTCCGAATTCTGGTTTCGTGAGGCAGCAGCATTAATTCGTTGCGTGATGTTTCCTGAATTACCACAAGCCGTGGCAATTTGAGCGCCATAGGGGTTCAGGTTGCTCTGGCCGCCGGCTCCGTGACACAGCTGACAGCTGGCGTTGTTCTCCGAGCTGGAACCGGGATAAATATTGGCCCAGATGTTAACGTAGCCGCCTGATGCGAATACCGGCTGCGGGCCCGCGAGTCCGGCGAACCACGCCAGGCCCGCGATGAGAAGTATCCACCACGTCTCGCGCAATTTAATCTGCAGTGTCTTCATGTTCTCCTCCCTCTGTTTTACTTTAACGCCCTGCGAATTGCCCCCGACTCGCAGCGCGTCGCTATCCAGATTTCAAAATGTAGCTTTCATCGTGCCGACTCACTTAGCCGCCACGGTACGATCGAGTATCCATTCACACCACCGGTACCCGGGTTCGACAGGAATTTCGCTGTGCTTCTTCGTTAAAGAGAGGCAAATCCAATGCCAGTTGGTGTAAATTTCCCAAATGGTTGTTACTTCTTCACACTTTCTTAACAGTCAATTAATTGATGCTTTGAATACCTGTCAATGCCTGTCATTTGCTGACAATACTGTCAGTTTTTTATGTCACAAATGTCATGACACCATCGTGTTGAATCATGTCGCAACGTGACCGAGCAAGCTGCCACGCCGATCGGACCCAGAGTGCGCCCACAGTGGGTGGGTCAGTTTTTCGACGGGCGGCGTCATGGGGAAATCCGGGAATCTACCCTTTGAAGGACAACTCCACAGATTCGGGACCGGATTGTCGGCACCAGCGTGTGGGCACTGCCGTTGGACCCGTGAGGTACGGGCTCGCGAGTCGGCGCGTACAAGCAGAGAAAAAACAATTCTGCGTTATGCCCAAATGACAGGGCCGCCCGAAGGCGGCCCTGTTATCCCGCGCTCGACGCGGGTATGGGACTTTGGTAACCCTACGGAACCACCACGTTGCAACCCGGCGCGGTGGCCTTGTCGCCGACGCAGTACGGCACCATCATTTCGTTGTCCTCGTGCTCGACAATATGGCAGTGCCACACGTACAGCCCTGCGATATCGAAGGTCGAGTTGACGCGGGTGACCTCACCCGGATAGGCAATCACCGTGTCCTTCCAGCCGGCCTCGGTAGCCTCCGGCGGATTGACCACACCGCTTAGCTCCCCGGTCTCCGGATCGAAGGCCTCGCGATTGACCACCTTGAACTTCACCAAGTGCAGATGGATCGGGTGGCCGTCCACGGTCCAGTTCCACAGTTCCCAGGTTTCGGTCGAGTCCAGCGCCGGGTTGGTGGCAAGGTCATCCGACCACAGGGTCACGTCACCGCCGGCCGCACCGTTAATGCCCAGCACCGCGGCCTTGGGTGCGAAAGGAAAGGACTTGGCCAGTTTCTTGTCCTTCTTGGTGCGACAAGTTCCGGGGTTGGCCGGATCGGGATCGGCTTTCTTGTCATAGATCACGGTGCCGGCCACCGAAACGGTGGCGCACACCAGCTCCGATTCCTCTTCGAGCAGCGCCATGTCGCGTACTGTATCCTGGACTCCATCATTGGCGGGGTCACCGGGATCCGGCAGACTCAGCACCAGATCCTCGGGCGCCGTAAAGCCTTCACCGGCAGAGGTATCCGCCACGACGTTAAACTCCATCACCTGACCGGTGGTGGACGGATCAGCCGGAATGTCGGGGAAGCCACCGAACGGGGCATCCGGGGCGGTATTGATCATGCGTACCTTCACCGTGCCCGCGGGCAGGCTGGAGAAGTCGACGAGGGTGTCGGCGCGCTCGGCCAGGCCCATCAGCAGGGCCGTAGGATCATTAGCGTTGGGGGCTGGGGTCGGCTCGTTGCCGTCACCTTCCAGCGCTACCTTCTCACCCGTCAGAATACGCACCACCTTCGGCAACAGGCTCTGCTCGGCGCCGATCTGGTAGAACGGTACCTCGCCGAGGTCCAAATCGCTGTCGTCGAATGCCCGAAGGCTCAGGTTAAGAAAGCGCGAGTTGCAGCCGTTCAGCAGGCGGAAGCGGTACAGGTCGGGCTCGACATCCAGTGTCGGCCAGGAGACACCGTTCACGACCATGACGTTGAAGAACGCCTCCGGGTTCCAGATGGGCGCGATGTCGGATTGATACTTGGCATCGCCGATGAGGGGGGTATTCAGCATGTTCGGCTCGATGCCCTCGAAGAACGCCCGGTCACCCGGGTAGAACAGCGAGCCGTCGGCGTTGAAGGAGCGATCCTGGACCACTATCGGGATCTCGCGATACTTCTCTCGCGATCCACCGAGCGAGGTCGGGAGGTTGGTCGTGGCGAGATCTTCGGCCGCGACCGGCGCAGGTCCCGGCAGGGTGCCGGACACCAGGCCCGTTTCGCCACCGTCGGCTTCGCGAAGCAGCCAGAAGCCCGCCGGTCCCGCATAGACATTGTTGCGCGTCATGCCAAGCGAATGGTCGTGGTACCAGATGGTGGTCGATGGCTGATCATTGCGGTAGATGAACTCACCCACGCCGGGCCGGCTGCCCGGGTTGGTGATTCTGCCGTACTGGTTCACGAGCGTACCCTGCGTAGCATAGGTTGCCGGAATATTGTTGGCACGCGGCAAGTACCAGGCCTCCGGGTAGCCGTCGCTCTCCGGGGTAATGTGTGCACCGTGCACGTGGGTGATGATCGGCACCGGTCCGAGGTAGGGCTGTTGCAGCATGGCGCCGTTGGCAGGGTCCGGACGGCAGTCTATGGTCTTGGTCGTGCCTGCACAGGGCAGCTGTTCCGGATTGGCCCAGTGCAGCGAACGGTCGATGGGCAACAGGTGGCTGATATAGTTACACGCCGAATCGGTGGCCGGGGTCGCACTCGCCTTGCATGCCCAGGGATCGGCTACCAGGTCATTGATCCAGTCCACGGTAACGCTGGTGTCATCTGGACCGCCCAGGTCGTTGTTAACCGTGGCCTCGATGGTGTAGGCCGGGTAATTGAACTGGGAATTCGGCGCCGGGGCGATTCCTGCACCGCCGCCCAGCGCCGTGGAATCGGGGCTCGGATCGCTGTCCGGTCCGTAGCTCCACACCGTGGTGGCCGGGAAAGCATCGGCGCGGCCGTTGACGGTGTTCCAGATACCACCCGGCAGGATCTGCTGCTGGAACTGGCGCACGGCGATGTCGTAGTCGTTGGCTGTGCCCGTAGTGTTCATCACCGGCGGAATCACCAGCGGCGTGACATATTTCGGGATGGTGGTCGGATCCAGGGTCCCCCCCGGAAGTGGTTGTGCTGTCGCAGTGAGCGTGAGTGCCATACTCAGCACACCCAGCGTGGCGGCGGGCAATAATGCCGCCCCTCCGATGAGAGTCCGGCCGACAGCCCCCGCTTGCCGGCTGATTATCACTATATTGTGTTTCATTATGTGTCCTCCACACGTTTTGGATCATTTGATTACTTCAGTACATTTGCTTCTTGTTTCATTTACTTCACTCGTACAGCATCTCCCGCACGTCGACAGGCGGGTTTCAGACGACATTTGCGACTGATGCAAGTATTCACGAAGGAGGCTACACCGGTGATACCGGCATGCAATTGGTTCTCCCCCCGAGTCATTTATTTTTTTCTTCAACCACCCAAACGCTGACTGTGCGTTAACCTTAATTCAAGGTTATGTTTGCGTCAATTCAAGGTTAAGTTTGTGTCAAGAAGGCAGTTTCTATGCCAGTATCAAGATACCGTTCGATTGTTTTATACAGGCGCAAATTTTCATCTGCGAGTCATTGGCTTTTATTTATTAATTGAGAATTTACTTGAAGCATCCCGTCGAACTCCCGCGATCAAATATGACAGGCATGACACCAATGACTGACATTATTGTCAGCTATTGGTGTCATGCCTGTCAACCACACTGACAACCGCTTTTCAGCGTTTATGCCCAATCTGGTATGAGAACACACTGATCATTCCCGTCATTTCCGCGAATGCGGGAGATACTCACACAGCCCGGCGAACGGCAAAAACGAATACAAGGAACGCCGCAACTTCAGAATCAGTGGTATTTTAGCTGGTTGATCCACCCACGTAGTTACGGTGCACAGGGCTGAAACCGGCGCAAGAATAAACCTGCAACCCGGTGGTGGTGTTGCGAACGACGCATGAGAGGTGCATCACAGATTCGGCATGCCATTCTCAGTGATGTGGCATCTGGCCGATATTTCCAGCGTCGCCATCACACAATTGAGGACCCTGGTCATGATACGCATACTCTCAACCCTTGCCCTGTGTTTGACATTGCTGACCCCGGGCATCGCCAGCGCCAAGAAACCCAACCCGGGCATCGTCTCATGTGCACTGCTGCTCGAGACTAATCCGGCTGTCGTCTACACCGGCATGCCGTTTACGGTGAAACTGGTCAGGGTTCCCTCCTATCCCGGTGCGTTCCGCAATCCCACGGTGTCGATCGACGTCAGCTATCCGGCCAACGGCGGCGAAATCACCCAGAATGAGACGCGCACCATCCACGCGTTCAATGTAACGTATGTGGAAGTCGGCTTTGTCGTGCCATTCAAAAGCAGCGGCATTGAGATTGGTGGAGAAGTCACAATCGCTGCTACGGTTTCCGAGGGTCTTAAAAAGAATAAATCCAAGAGAATCAGCTGCATGACGAATGCAATGGTACAAGAGAGCATGTAATACTATGAACGGGGAAAACCTCCTCCGGAGACGTTAATCCAAATCACTCAACACGCGCCTCGAATGGCGCCTTCATTTACCTGACCGCGCCCGGGAGGCGCGGTCAGCATACCCACTCCACGCCGCCCTTATCCCGGGTCGACCGCATCATCTACCTGGCAAGTCGATTCATGCAGCCTCGGAGTTCAGGCCTTGCGATGCCTGAAAACGCCAGGTGAGGGTGGCTGTCTTCCGTGGACTCTGTGGCTAATCACAACGATTGGGGACCAGGCAAGCACCCTTGCGTTCTGCCTCGCGCTTTTATCCGGGGAAGCTCCCGGTGTGGTCTCGGACCGGGTTACGGGCACCAACCTTCCGTTATCGCACGGCGAATTGCCTCAGCGGCATTCAGTGTGCCATTTGTGCCGGGAGATCGAAGGCGAACGTCGTGCCGCGACCGGGTGCGCTGTCGGCGCGGATATTACGGCCGTGCAACTCGACGATGCGCCTGGCGATGGCCAGCCCCAACCCCGCTCCTCCGCGCGTGCGCATCTTGTCGGATTGATAGAAACGCTCGAATATGTGAGGCAGGTCTTCAGACGCAATCCCGGAACCGGTGTCGATGATCCGAACCGCCACCGCCTCCCCGACAGGTTGTATCGTCACCGTCACCGTACCACCCGCCGGGGTGTGGCGCAGGGCATTCTCCAGCAGGTTGTCCATGACCCGTTCAATCAGTGCGATATCGCCCACAACGAACGGCAGGGTCTCGTCATACCGCGCCAGCAGGGTTACATCGTGCTGCCTGGCGCGCAGCTCGAATTTGTGCACGACGTCCTGCACCAGTTCCGGCAGTGAGAACGGTTCCAGCACCGGCTGCACCTCATTGGCATCCAGTCTGGCCAGATCGAACAGTTCCTCAACCAGTCGGCCAAGATGTTCGCAGTGGCGATGAGCGACCTCGAGATAGTGCATCCGCTCCGCCGCATTCAGAACCTCGCCCTTCAGACGCAAGGTCTCCAGATAACCCTGCAGTGAGGCGAGCGGGGTGCGCAGGTCGTGCGAAACATTGGCCACCAGTTCGCGGCGCTGGCTATCGATGTCCTGCAGGCGCTGTACCTGTCTGGCGATACGTTCCGCCATCGCGTTAAAACTGAGCGTCAGCCGGTCGATCTCATCGCCCCCGTTCCTGCCCCGCGGTAGTACCCCGGTGAAACCGGCCTGCTGGAAATTTTCAACCGCACGGGTGAGCCGGCGCAAACGCCGTGTCAGTACGGCGAACAGCAACAGCCCGGCCAGCAGGGCGAACACCACCACCAGCAAAGATAACAGGGCATTGATCTTGATGACGTAACTGCCTGCCAGCATCTGTGCGACACTGTCGTACTGCTCGCTGGCGAGAATCACATACAGATACCCGGTGCGTCCGTCATCCACCTCGATAGGCGCTGCGGAGAATACCTTCTGCCGCTCAAGGCTGCGCGGGTCCTCCCCGCGCAGCGGAGGCGTGTAATCGCCACGAATGAATTGCCGGACAGGCGCCAGATCGACGTTTTTGCGCAGCACCTTGCCGGGAGGCGCCGAGAAGTCGATGATCCGCCCGTCGGCATCGAGCAAATAGAGCTCGACCCTGGGGTTGATCACCATCAGGTTATGAAACAGGCTCTCGAGCGCAGCGTGATCGATCCGGCCATCCCTGATCAAAGGTTGTCCGTCGACGATGTTTTCGGCGAGCGTGGCATTGAGCTTCTGGGCCACTTCCTGCTGATAACGTTCGGTTGCCTGGCTCATGAGCAACACGAACACCAGCGCCACCAGACCGAAAAGCGCCG
>Ga0210101_1000505_pt1 | contig 12738 bp, 12 predicted proteins | sample Muzzi_PWC_D1_FD_185534 | JGI IMG/M metagenome (GOLD analysis project Ga0210101, IMG submission 185534) | Wetland microbial communities from San Francisco Bay, California, USA, that impact long-term carbon sequestration - Muzzi_PWC_D1 (SPAdes) | ecosystem: Environmental > Aquatic > Marine >...
ATAATCACCGCCATGACTATTTGCCATAGAGCGACGGCGCAGTATAATAACCGACTATTTTGCTCAGTTATTAATTTGAATTTCCCGGCGACCCGCGCGGCAGTTGTTGTCAGGCGTTGCAGCGGCGCGCTCAACCGGGCACAAGGATCCAATCATGAACGGTGAACCCGCCGAAGCACTAACCACCATACCCGACGTGCAAGGAACCGCGGATACGCGCGAACTGGCGATCAACAAGGTCGGCATCAAGGACATCAGACACCCGGTTATCGTCAAGGATCGCTCCGACGGCCATCAGCACACGATTGCGACCTTCAACATGTTCGTGTTCCTGCCGCACCAGTTCAAGGGCACCCACATGTCGCGCTTCGTCAGCATCCTGAACAACCACGAAAAGGAAATTTCCTATACGTCGTTCAATGAAATGCTGCGGGAAATGGCCACCCTGCTGGAAGCCGATTCGGCTTACATCGAAATGCGTTTTCCTTATTTCATCAACAAGAAAGCGCCGGTTTCGGGGGTGCGGTCATTGCTGGATTACGAGGTCACGCTGGTCGGCGAAATCAAGAACGGCGTCACCAGCACGCGCATCAAGGTACAGGTTCCGGTCACCAGCCTGTGCCCCTGCTCGAAATCGATCTCCGACTACGGTGCGCACAATCAGCGCTCGCACGTGACCGTCGATGCCAAGACCATGGGCTTCATCTGGATCGAGGAGTTGATCGATATCGTCGAAAAACAGGCGTCCTGCGAACTCTACGGGTTGTTGAAACGCCCCGACGAAAAATACGTTACCGAGCGCGCCTACGATAACCCGAAGTTCGTCGAGGACATGGTGCGCGATATCGCCGGCGAGTTGAACAAGGATGACCGGATTCGGCAGTACGTGCTCGAATCCGAGAATTTCGAATCGATACACAATCATTCCGCTTACGCGCTGATCGAATACGACAAGGACGCGGTCAAAGCGTAATCCAGTCGAACCCCTGCTGCTGGTCCGCGAGTACCGGCGCCGGAATATCGTCGAGTTGGCGCAGCAATTCCTCGACGATGCCCGGGGTATTGTTTTTCTCCGAAATGTGCGCCGCCACCAGGCAGCTGAGTCCGGAAGTATCCATACGCCGCAGCAATTCCATCGACTGCAGGTTGGACAGGTGGCCGTGGTTGCCGCCCACGCGTTGCTTGAGCATCTCCGGATAGGGCCCGTTCTCGAGCATCTCGGGATCGTAATTGAATTCCAGCAACAGGCCGTTGACACCGCTGAAGGCGTCGACGATGTGACTGGTGATATGACCGGTATCGGTGAGCAGGCCGAGCCGATTCCCGTTGTCGCGCTGGTGAAACACGAACTGCAGCGGCTCGCTGGCATCGTGCGGCACGGTCACCGGCAATACCTCGATATCGCCGAAATCGACGCTGCGGCCAGCCACCAGGCTGCGGTAGGCAAAGTCCGGCGACAGGGCCGCGCGCGCGGTACCCACCGCCGTCCACAGCGGTATGCCGTAGTTGTCGCAGAGGCGCTCGACGCCGCCGCTGTGGTCGCGGTGCTCGTGGGTCAGCAGTACCGCATCGATATCCTCGGGTTCGAGCTGCAGGCGCCGCAGGCGCAGCACGAACTGTTTCAGTGAAAACCCGTTGTCGATCAGCAAGGTGGTATCGCGATGGTGCACCAGCGTCGCGTTACCCCGGCTACCGCTGCCCAGCGAAGCGATTCTCATGCGCTATCTGAGCTGGCGGTACAACAGGGTGATGAACTCGGATGCCTCGGGCGAGGTATCGCGGTCCCCTGCGCTGTTTTCGATATCCACGCGCGTCGATGCATGGGACTCCTCGGACAGTACCAGCACTACCTCGCGCTCGCGGGTATCGGAACTGGGCTTGAAGGAAAAGAAACCGCCGTCGTCGGCTTTCTGCTTGACCAGGGTCTTGACGAAGATCACCCCGTCTCCCGAAAAACCGCTCTTGAATTCCTTTTTCTCGATCTCGAAATTCAGCCGGTCGAGTTCATGCACGACCCGGTTCCAGGCAATCTGGTACGGACTGCTGATGATCAGGTACGGCGAGCTCTCCGCGCTGTCGATATGCAGGAAAGCCTGCGGCGAGTAAAGCTTGAGATTCGCGACCTGCTTATCGACCTCGGCTTCCTGGACCCCGAGGTAAACCATCAGGCGCGACAGCATCTCGACCTCGAGCTCGGGGTCCGGTTGCCGATGCTGCCACTGGTCCTTATTGTTCACGCTGGTGCTCACGTTTCTGCCGGTGTCGCTGGGATCGAAGACGTGTTCGTACTCGGTGCCGCGATGGGCGATATAAACCCGGTTCTTGCCATCGGGTCCGCGCTCGATGCGGGTGCGGAACTGGTCCTGCGTGGCGGCCAGATTGTTACTGCCGAACAACTTTTGCAGCCAGCCCTGAGATTGCTCGCCGCCCTCCTCGGTGTAGACCCACTCGGTCTGCATGAGGCCGATAACCGGCTCGTCGACGACCAGCCGGTAGCCTTGCTCGCCCCAGAAGTTTTTCACCAGTCGATACAGGTCGTCGACGGGCTTTTCGACGACGAGCCAGTACATGTCGCCGTTGCGCTCCAGCTTCAACGAATCGACTTTCGCCAGCACCGGGACCTTGCCGGGCGCGGTCTGGTCGTCGCCGCTGAGCGTGGCCGGTAATTCGAAATTCGATGTGTCGCCGGACTCGATCATGTCGGGAGGCAATTCGAGCTTCTGGTTCAGCGACGCGTCGAGATAGCGCCGATCCAGTTCGTTGGCGCAGGCGGTAAGCAGGATTGCCAGCAGCAGCGACGCCGCGGCACGAACTACGTTCATAAGGCTCCGCAGGCAATCAGCGCATCTCGCAGCGGTGCCTGGTATTGTTCGTCGAGTACCGTCATCGGCAATCGCAGGTTCAACTCGCCGAATCCCATTTGCGAAACTGCCCACTTGACCGGGATCGGGTTGGATTCGACGAACAGCAAGCGGTGCAGCTCGGCGATTTCGGCATCCGCCGCGCGTGCTTCCTCGGTACGCCCCTCGAGCGCCAGCCGGCACATGCGCGCCATCCTGGCCGGCACCACGTTGGCGGTTACCGAGATCGCGCCGTGGCCGCCGTTGAGGATGAATTCGCAGGTGGTGGAATCGTCACCGGTAAGCAGGTCGAAATCATCGCCGACCTGGCGCTTGATATCGGCCAGCCTTTCCATGCTGCCGGTGGCTTCCTTGATACCGACGATGTTGGGGACCCGGGAGAGCTCGGCGACGGTAGCCGCCTGCATGTCGCAGGCCGTGCGCCCCGGCACGTTGTAAAGGAGCTGCGGAATATCGACCGCCTCGGCGATGGCCTTGTGATGCAATACCAGGCCTTTCTGGGTCGGCTTGTTGTAATACGGCGTCACCAGCAGGGCTGCCTCGGCACGGCTTTGCTTCGCACAACGCGTCAACTGGATCGCCTCGGCGGTGGAATTGGCGCCGGTGCCGGCGATCATCGGCAGCCGCCCGGCGATGATTTCGTGACTGCGCTCGAGCAATTCGCAATGCTCTTCGTGGCTAAGCGTGGCGGATTCGCCGGTGGTGCCGGCAATCACCAGCGCCTCGGTACCTTCACGTACGTGAAAGTCGATCAGGGCTTCGAGCTGGGTGTAATCGACGTCGCCGTTGCCTTGCATCGGCGTGACCAACGCTACGATACTTCCTCTGAACATGGAAGACCTCTCACTCCATGGCTAATCGAGAGCGGTATGGTATAAAGACTGCCTGCAATGTACAAGAAAATGCTGGTTATTCAGCGATCATCTCCTCGGTCGGCCAGGCCTTCAGAATCGCCTGTATCAGCGTGGCCAGCGGAATCGCGAAAAATACCCCCCAGACACCCCACAGGCTGCCGAAAAATACCACCGCGACGATGATTGCCACCGGGTGCAGGTTGACGACTTCCGAGAACAACAGCGGCACCAGCAGGTTACCGTCGATGAACTGGATCACCCCGTAAACCGCCATCAGCCAGCCGAAATGCGAGGTAAAGCCCCATTGGAAAAACGCGATCAGCGCTACCGGAATGGTGACCACGGTCGCGCCGACGTAGGGAATGATCACCGACAGGCCCACCAGCAGGCTCAGCAGCATCGCGTAGTTGAGCCCCATCAGGGTGAAGGCGATAAAGCTGGCGACCCAGATGATCACGACCTCGATGACCTTGCCGCGCACGTAGCTGGCGATCTTGACGTCGAGTTCCGCCCAGACGGTGCGCAGCAGGCGGCGTTCCTCGGGCAGGAAATTCGCCAGCCAGTCGAGGATCAACTGCTTGTCCTTGAGGAAGAAGAACACCATCAGCGGCAACAGGATCATGTAGACCAGGAAGGTGATCGCCCCGACCACCGACGACACCGAGATACTGACCACACGCTGGCCCAGCGCGGTCAATTCGTTGCGCGCCAGGTCCAGGATTTCCTGGATCTGCCTGGCGGACACGTAATCCGGGTACTTGTCGGGCAGTTGCAACAGTATTTGCTGCCCCTTGCCGAGCATGACCGGCATTTCGCGAAACAATTCGCTGATCTGCTTCGACAGCAACGGCAGCAGGACGAAAAACACCAGCAGGATCGCGGTGATCATCAGCGCGGTGACGATGCTCGCGGCCAGTTTACGGCCGCAGTTGATGCGTCCCAGCCAGACCACCATGCCCTCGGCAAGGTAAGCGATGATGATGGCGACCAGGATCGGCATCAGGTATGCGCTGAGCAGGAAAATCAGCAATCCGCCGACGATCAGGATGAAGGCGAAAATCACCGTCTGCGGATCGGTGAAATGGCGGTGGTACCACTGCTGTAATATATCGAACATGGTCTCGAGACTAGGCGTTCTTCTTGAAGTAGGCCTTTGCGAACTCGAGCAATTCCTCCATCACCGTGACGCGGAATTTCTGCCGCTGGCGGACGAAGGAGAACGGCCGGCTCAGCGGCGGGTCGAGTTGCAGCTCACACAATGTATTCAGTTTCAATTCCTTTTCGATGATCGATCGCGAAATGATCGTAATGCCCATACCGGCCTCGACCGCGCCTTTGATCGCCTCCGGGCTGCCGAGTTCCAGCGTGACATTCAAATCGGCCGGATTGATCTTTTCCTGCGTCAGGTAATGCATCACGAACTCGCGCGTTCCCGAACCTTCCTCGCGGCCGACGAAAGGATACTTGATCATCTCGGCCGCCCGGACCTTGCCGCCGCGCCGCGCGAGTTCGTGGTCGGGCGCGGTGACCACCACCAGCTGGTCGTCGTGGCAAACCTCGACGATCAGGTTCTTGTTGCTGACCGGCGACTCGACCACGCCGAGATCGATGACATTGTGCTCCACCATCGACACGATACCCTCGGAGTTCGACACCTTTAGCCGCAGGTTGATATCCGGGTAGCGATTCTTGAACTCGCCGAGCAGCGCCGGCAGCATGTACTCGGCAATCGTGGTGCTGGCGCCGATGGTCAGCGCGCCGCTGATTTCGCCGGTCAGGTCGCGCACCGAGTTTTCCATCTCGGAATACAGATCGAAGATGCGCTCGGCGAATTCGGATACTTTTTCACCGGCCGGCGTCAGGTTGACCTTGTTGTGCGTACGATCGAACAGCCGGGTATTGAAATACTCCTCGAGCTGTCTCACCTGGAAAGTTACGGCCGGCTGGGTCATGTGCAAGGCCTCGGCGGCCTTGGTAAAGCTCAACAGCCTGGCCACGGTATGGAAAACCTTGAGTCTGCGGTCGCTCATGCCCTGCTATGGCCCTTAAATGGGGGTGGGAAATTATATATTGTTTTTATTAATAGCTACAGGAGATATAAATTTGTTTGATGATAAACGTGAAATATGCCCTATATTCATAAAAAAGGCGCCATTGAAAGTGGCAATTATTTGGATGACATCTATTCTTTGGATTCGTACACTAGCAACACGAGATTTTCAGGAAAAACAATGCGCTACCTGATTTGCGCACTACTGCTGGCCACCCTGCCGCTGCACGCCGGGACGATAAAAAAGTGGGTCGACGAGGACGGCAACGTCCATTACGGCGATTCGCCGCCAGTGAGCGCCAAGACCGAAAACATTCGCGTCCTGTCGGCGCCGAGCAACCCCGGCAAGGCACTGCCGCGGCTGAACGATTCCGCTTCCGAGGATACCGCGAGCAGCGGCGGCGGCGAGGACGGCAATGCCGGCAAGGTGCCCGCCGACCAGGCCAAGGAAGCCTGCGACCAGGCGAAGGACGACCTGAAAGTCATCTCCAGCAGCAGCCGTATTCGGCTCAAGGCGGCCGACGGCACCACGCGTTACATGACTACCGAAGAAATCCAGGATCGCAAAAAGCAGGCCGAAGCCGACATCAAGCAATTCTGCAAGTAGGCGGCCGCACCGTTAATCCCTGTTAACCCTTCGTGGAATCTCTATAATGCGCCTATAACCTAATATCAGGCGCGTTACAGCCGTGTTCGCAGACTCATGAAAGCTTCCCGATTCCACTTCGCCACCCTCAAGGAAACCCCGGTCGATGCCGAGATCGTCAGCCATCAATTGATGCTGCGCGCCGGCATGATCCGCCGTCACGCGGCCGGCATCTACAGCTGGTTGCCGCTCGGCTTGCGCGTACTGCGCAAGGTCGAGCGCATCATCCGCGAGGAGATGGATCGCGCCGGCGCGCTGGAATTGCTGATGCCGTCGTTCCAGCCGGCCGAACTGTGGCAGGAATCCGGCCGCTGGGGACAGTTCGGTCCCGAGCTGCTGCGCCTCAAGGATCGCCACGAACGCGACGCCTGCATCGGGCCCACGCACGAGGAAATCGTCACCGATATCTTTCGCCGCGAGGTCAGCAGCTACCGGCAACTGCCGATCAATTTCTACCAGATCCAGACCAAGTTCCGCGATGAGATCAGGCCGCGTTTCGGGGTCATGCGCTCGCGCGAATTCATCATGAAAGACGCCTATTCCTTCGATCTCGATCCGGCGGGCATGCAGCGTTCCTACGAAGTGATGGACGCAGCCTACACCCGCATCTTCGATCGTTTCGGACTCGAGTATCGCGCGGTGAGTGCCGATTCGGGCGCCATCGGCGGCAGCAAATCGCAGGAGTTTCACGTCCTCGCCGATTCGGGCGAAGACGCGATCGCCTTTTCCGACCAGGGCGATTTCGCGGCTAACATCGAGACCGTCGAGGCGCTGGCGCCGGCGGGCGAACGCCCCGCGCCCGGCGCCGCGATGGAAACCGTCGATACGCCGGGCATGTATACCATCGACGATCTCGCCGCCGGCCTCGAGGTCAGCCCGGCGCAGTGCCTGAAAACCCTGATCGCGGAATCCGCGGAAGGCGGCCTGGTGGCGCTGGTGCTGCGCGGCGATCACGAATTGAACGTGCTCAAGGCGCAGGCCGTGGAGGGCGTCGCGAGCCCGCTGCGGCTGGCGCGGCGCGAGCAGATACAGCAGCAGCTCGGCAGCGACATCGGTTCCATCGGACCCATCGACCTCGGTATCGAAACCTTTGTCGACCGCAGCGCCGCGCAGCTCGCCGATTTCGTTTGCGGCGCCAACCAGAACGACCGGCATCATATCAACGCCAACTGGGGGCGCGATTGCCCGCAACCCCGGGTGGCCGACTTGCGTAACGTGATCGACGGCGACCCGAGCCCCGACGGCAAGGGTAGCCTGAGAATACTGCGTGGTATCGAGGTCGGACACATCTTTCAGCTCGGCCAGAAATATTCCGAATCGATGCAGGCCACGGTGCTCGACGAACAGGGTAAGTCCACGGTGCCCTACATGGGTTGCTACGGCATCGGCGTAACCCGCGTGGTGGCGGCCGCGATCGAACAAAACCACGATGCGCAGGGAATCATCTGGCCGGCCAAACTGGCGCCTTTTCAACTGGCGATTTGCCCGATCAACTATCACAAGTCGGAAGCCGTGCGCCGGGCCGCCGACGAGTTTTACCAGGGCTGCGTCGAGCTCGGCATCGAGGTTTTACTCGACGATCGCCCGCTGCGCCCGGGGGTGATTTTTTCCGACATGGAACTGATCGGCATACCGCACCGCGTGGTATTCAGCGATCGCGGCCTCAAGGCACAGCAATTCGAATACAAGGGGCGACGCGACGCCGAGTCGCGCGACTTGCCGCTCGCCGAGTTAACGTCTTTTACGAAAGATCTGTTTGCGGACTGATGCGCTCACCGGGAAAGCAGCTAGCGATATTTATTCTGCTGCCGCTACTGCTGGCAACATCCACGTCGCTGCGAGCCTCTGCCGCCGACCCCGAGCTGCGCCGGCTGCTCAAGGAAGCCGTCGAGTCCGACTATGGCTTCGAGGACCGCTTCGACGCCCAGGTTTGGCTGCTCGACATGTCGAACCGGTTGAAAAAATTCGTCGCCGATCCGAAGACCCGTATCGAGCTGCTCAAGCGGGTGCACTACGAGGCCCGGCGGGTCGGCATCGAGCCCGAACTGGTGCTCGCGGTGATCGAGGTCGAGAGCCGCTTCGACGAGTACGCGATCTCGGTGTCGGGCGCCCGCGGCCTGATGCAGGTGATGCCGTTCTGGCTCGACGAAATCGGCATTTCGGACAGCAACCTGTTCAAGATTCGCACCAACCTGCGCATGGGCTGCACCATCCTGCGGTATTACCTCGACATGGAGCCCAATAACCTCGGCCGCGCGCTGGCCCGCTACAACGGCAGTCTCGGCAAAACCGTATACGCCAACAGGGTCATCACCGCGTTGCGCAGCAACTGGTTCAAGCACTGATCCCGGCCTGCCCGTCCGCCGCGTAACCCTGCCCACTCCATGTCCCTGGCCGCCAAACTGCGACGCATTGCACTCGACCGACAGGGCTTGCTGGCGGTAAACCCGTTCGGACGGGGCAAGCAGGCGGTGCAGCGCACCATCGAACACCTGGGTTACGTGCAGATCGATACCATTTCGGTGGTCGCGCGCGCCCACCATCACGTCCTCTGGTCGCGTGTCGCCAACTACCAGGATGCCTTCATCGATCGGCTGGTGCGCGAAAGGCGGATTTTCGAATACTGGTTTCACGCCGCCTCGTGGCTGCCGATGCGCGATTACCGGTTTGCGCTGCCGCGCATGCAACAGCTGAACGGCGAGCGCAACTGGTTCGGCGATTGCGATCGTAAACCGATGGACGAAATCCTGCGCCGTATCGCCGCCGACGGCCCGATGCGGGCGCGCGAATTTGTCGACCCCGCGCACCGCGGCAAAGGCTGGTGGGAGTGGAAACCCGCCAAGCGCGCGCTGGAACAGTTATTCATGCAGGGAGAATTGATGGCGACCTGCCGTGACGGTTTTCAGAAAGTGTACGATTTACCGGAACGCGTGCTCCCCGACTGGGTGGATACGCGCCGGCCGTCGCTCGCCGAATACGCCGCCTACCTGGTCGATACGACCCTGCGCGCCCACGGATTCGCGACGCTGCAATCGATGACTTACCTGCGCAAGGGCCAGCCCTTGCGCAAGGCGGTAAAGGAATTGCTGGATGCGCGCCTCGACGCCGGCGAACTCTGCTGCGTCGAATTCGCAGGCAACCGTTTTTATATCGATCCCGAGCCGCTCGAATCGCGCGCGCCGCGCAGCGCCGGCCGGGTAAGGCTGCTGTCGCCGTTCGACAATGCGCTGATCCAGCGCCAGCGCGGCCGCGAGGTATTCGGCTTCGATTACCAGATCGAATGCTACCTGCCCGGTCCGCAGCGCCAGTTCGGGTATTTTTGCCTGCCGATCCTCTACCGCGATCGCTTCGTCGGCCGCGCCGACTGCAAGGCGCACCGCGAGCGCGGCCTGCTGGAAATTCGCAGCCTGCACCTCGAGCGCCGCGTCGACGACGGCTTCGCTGCGGCCCTGTGCCGGGAGTTGCAAGCCTTTGCCGAGTTCAATGGCTGCCCGGACATCGCCGGGCGCGGCAAGACGGCGCAAAGATACCTGCGCCAGTTGCAGGACGCGCCGACCTGAGCGCCGATCCGTCGGTTTCGGGAATTCTTTCCTTCGGCGAGTGGCCGGCAGCGCCACCGGCGGCAGCACCGGTTACGCCAGCAGCGGTGCGGCAGTTTATTGCAGGTCGAACAGGTTCGCCGGCGCCCAGTCCGCGTGCTGCAGCAGCCAATCGCCGTCACCGTGCCTGACCAGTCCGAGTTCGAAGCGGTATACGCGCGCACGTATCGATTCCAGCGCCTCGATACTGGCGATCACGCTGCCCGCCATCGCCACGTAAACGGTCACCGCCGCCTGTTCCTCGCCGAGCCAGTCGATGTTCTCGATACGGGTAAACAGGTGAATATTCTTGTGGGTGAAAAAATAAGCGCGCAGCAAGCCGGCGATCTGTTGCCTGTCCTGGCCCCGGCGGTCGAGGTATTTTTCGTCGATCAATTTCAGCAGTTCGCCGGCATCGCGCCGCTCGGCGGCATCCGCGGCCGTGTCGATCATCGCCTTGACGGCTTCCTCGGGTGTCCGCTCGCCGTCGCTGCAACCGATAAGCGGCGCCGTCAGCACTGCCAGCAACAGCAAGGGATAAGCGAATTCCCGCACCGCGAAACGTTCAGCCGTCGTAACGGGGAGGCGCGACCTTGAGGACTTCCTCGATTGTCGTCAGGCCGCGCGCGACCTTTTGCGCACCGGCCAGGTTGAGCGGTTTCATGCCCTGGCGAATCGCCGCCTTGCGAAAATTGACGAGATCGAAATCGCTGTCGATTTCATGCTTCAACGCATCCACCAGCGGCATCATTTCGTAAATGCCGATGCGTCCGATGAAACCGGTTTGCCGGCATTCCAGGCACCCCTCGGCAACCGAGATCTTTTCCGGCGGCGAGGTCGTCCACGGCTTGATCAGCGCTTCCCAGTCCAGCAATTCGAAGCTGGTTTCGTGCTTGCAGTGCGGGCACAGGGTACGTACCAGACGCTGCGCCACGACGCCGATCAGGGTCGCCGAAATCAGGTAGGGGGGTACGCCGATCTCGGTCAGGCGGGCAATTGCCGACGGCGCGTCGTTGGTATGCAGCGTCGACAGCACGAGGTGGCCGGTGAGCGCTGCCTGAACCGCCATCTCGGCGGTCTCGCGATCGCGAATCTCGCCGATCATGATGATATCGGGATCCTGGCGCAACAGGGTTTTGACGCCGCTGGCGAAATCCAGGTCGATGTTGTGCTGCACCTGCATCTGGTTGAAACTGGGTTCGACCTGTTCGATCGGATCCTCGATGGTGCAGACGTTGACTTCCGGCGTCGCCAGGTGCTTGAGACTGGTGTACAGCGTGGTGGTCTTGCCCGAACCGGTCGGGCCGGTGACGAGTATGATACCGTAGGGACGCGAAATCATTTCCTCCCAGATCTGCGATTCCTTCTTTTCGAGGCCCAGCGCGGCGAAATTCTTGACCAGCACCTCGGGATCGAAAATTCGCAGCACCAGTTTTTCGCCGAACGCGGTCGGCATGCTCGACAGGCGCATCTCGATCTCGGCGCCCTCGGGCGTCAGCGTCTTGATGCGGCCGTCCTGCGGCTTGCGCTTTTCGGCGACATCGAGCCGGCCCATGATCTTGATACGGCTGATGACCGCGGCGGTGACGTTGGCGGGAATCTCGTACACCTGGTGCATGACGCCGTCGATTCGAAAGCGCACATTGCCCTGCTGGCGGCGCGGCTCGATATGGATATCGCTGGCACGCTGGCTGAACGCATATTGCATCAGCCAGTCGACAATGCTGACGATGTGCTGGTCCTCGGCGTCGACCTTGCCGGTTTTGCCCAGCTCGATGAGTTGCTCGAGATTCTGAATGTTGCCCGGCATCGCCGTGGCCTTGTTGCCGGCGCCCTCCATCGCCTTGCTGACGCTGTAGAATTCGACCAGGTAGTTCTTCAGGTCGCGAGGATTTGCCAGCACGGTCACGATCGGCCGCTTGACGATGTGATCGATTTCCTGTTTCCAGCTCTGGTTGAAGGGGTCGGTGACCGCGATCGTCACCTCGCTGGGCGTTACCTTGACCGGCAGGATCCTGAAACGCGATGCGTAGGCATAGGAAACCAGCGAGGTGCAGGCGGCGACGTCCATCTTCAGCGGGTCGAAGTGATAGCGGGTCAGGCCCGCTTCCTGGGCCAGCCAGTCGGTCAGCACGTCCAGCGTGAGAACTTGCTGCGGACGGGACTTGTTGTTCCACTGCCGGTTGGCGATGATTTCCAGCGGATGCCGGCTCATGCGGTCCTGCTCGGATACCAGCGAGGCAATCATGCTGGCCTTGTCCTGTTCGACGATATCCTGGGATACCAGTCGCTCGAGGATACCGTCCAGGCTGCAGGAGGATTCAGTCACGCGCAAATATGAAACTCGAAGATTTAATTCATATTAGCAGGAATTCGAAGCCTTGCATTGCCCTACTTCTCAACCCGCATGACCGGGCCGTGCTGTTTGATAAAATCCTCCAGCATGTCGCGCGTCACCGGCCCGACCTGCCTGGCCACCACCTTGCCCTCGGGCGATACCATGAAAGTCGTCGGCAACCCGGGAATCAGGCCGAGCTCGGATTGCTGGGCCGGCGCCGAGACGTAAATCGGGTAAGTAATGAAATAGTCGTCGAGAAACGCCTGTAATCGATTCTCGCTGATATGCTCGAGGTTGATGCCGATGACCACCGCGTCGTTCTGCGCATGCGCGTCGTGAAAAATCTGCAATTCCGGCATCTCGCTGACACAGGGCGGACACCAGGTCGCCCAGTAATTCACGACCACCCAC
>Ga0210101_1000506_pt1 | contig 12719 bp, 11 predicted proteins | sample Muzzi_PWC_D1_FD_185534 | JGI IMG/M metagenome (GOLD analysis project Ga0210101, IMG submission 185534) | Wetland microbial communities from San Francisco Bay, California, USA, that impact long-term carbon sequestration - Muzzi_PWC_D1 (SPAdes) | ecosystem: Environmental > Aquatic > Marine >...
GGCTTCCAGGTCCTGAACGGGCTTCTCCCGGCCAGAAAAGATCGCCAGCAGCAGTGCTGCGGCAATCAGAAGCAACAGCGGCAGGCTGAGCTTTTTCCGGGGAACCGTGCTGGTCGTTTTGGGAGGCTGAAAATCGATATTCACCGGTTTGTTCCGCAGATTGGCGTGGGCAGGTCCCGAGGGTCGAGAAGAACCGCTGATGACCGACGGCATGTTAACAGGACTGGTGCGGTTTTGTCCAGTTGTCAGAACCGGGGAGGCTCAATGGCAGTTGCAAATCGGCATCGGATGGGTTACACAGGAAGAGCCCCGGCGAAGTCAGCCAGGCACCTCATGGATTTCACCCAGGGAGTTTTCCTTTATGGTCAACAGTACGCGAATTGCGGAAGAATTTACCCGCCTTGCGGCCATCTCCAGCCCCCCGCTGAGAGAGCAGGAGATCGCCCGTTATCTGGCGGAGCGATTGGCCCGGTTGGGGGCCGAAGTTCTTTTTGACCGGGCCGGGGAGGCCACGGGGGGAGAAGTCGGCAATCTGGTCGCACGTTTTCAAGGCAGGGGGCGAAGTTCTGAACCCCTGCTCTTATCGGTGCATATGGACACGGTGGAACCTTGCCAGAATGTGCAGCCGCGGCTGGCGGACGGAATTTTCACCAGCAGTGGCGAGACCATCCTCGGTGCCGACGACAAGGCGGGGATCACCGAGATCATTGAAGCCCTGGAAGTGGTTCGGGAACGGAACCTGCCGCACGGGCCAATCGAGATCGTTGTCACCATCGCCGAAGAGATCGGGCTGGTCGGGGCCAAGCATCTTGATTTCAGTCTGCTTAAAGCACGCCGCGGATTTGCCCTTGACACCCCCGGCATCGGCTGGATCGTCCTGCGAGCGCCCGGCGCCAACCGGTTAAAAATCGAGGTTACCGGCCGGGAAGCCCATGCCGGGGTCGCTCCGGAGCAGGGATTGTCGGCGGTCCAAGTCGCCGCCCGGGCTGTGGCAGCCATGCGGCTCGGCCGTATCGACACCGAAACCACGGCCAATATCGGATTGATCAGCGGCGGCCAGGCGGTGAATATCGTGCCGCGCACGGTCCGCCTGGAAGGGGAGGCTCGCAGCCACGATCCCGATAAACTGATCCGCCAGACCGACCACATGGTACACTGCTTCGACACGGCCGTGCGTGAAACCGAAAAGGAGATCGACGGCCTGCCCGTTCGCGCCAAACTCGCTTTTGACATCCAACCCGATTACCCCCGCATGGCCGTGGCCGAGAATTCTCCCTTGGTTCAGCTGGCGTTTCAGGCCGCGGAAAACCTCGGACAGACGATGCAGGTTCGTTTGGGCGGGGGCGGGTCGGATGCGAATATTTTCAACGCCCACGGAATCGAAACCGCCATTCTCGGCACCGGCATGGAGCATGTTCACTCCTTTGAAGAGCAGGTGGCGGTCGCCGATATGGCTCATGTGGCGAAGCTGCTGGTGGAGATTATCTCCCTGGCATGAGGCCATGAGAGGGCAGGCTGATGGAAAATATCGGTCTTCGGTGTTGTCCTCATTCCTCGTCAACGACGTGTTTTCCGATTATTCCTTTCTCCTTCGGGACGGCGCCCGGGTCGCGGAATGAAATTTCCCGTCTCTCCCCATATTGAGGGGGTCCACTTCCCACCGATTTCCGAGGTCAAGGAATGGCTGGAAAATCGGCCCCCGACCCCCGGGCCGGGGCTGATCGACCTCTGCCAGGCCGTTCCCGATTATCCTCCGGCCCCGGAACTTGTGGCCCACCTGAAGGCGCTGCTCGACGATCCGACCGTCTCCAGGTACAGCCCCGATGAAGGCCTCCTGGAAGTCCGCGAGACGGTCTGCTCCTGGTACCACCGGCAGTATGGCGGCGGCCCGCAACCGGACCACCTCTGCCTGACCATTGGCGCTAGTCAGGCCTTCTGGCTGGCGATGACGGTTCTCTGCCGGGCCGGGGACGAGGTCCTATTGCAGGCCCCCGCCTATTTCGACCATCCCATGGCCCTGCAGGTCCTGGGAATCCGCACCGTCTATGCTCCCTTCGATCCTTCTTCAGGCGGACTGCCGGACCCCGTGAAGATCGCCGAACGCATCACCCCCCGGACCCGTGCCCTGCTCCTGGTCAGCCCCAGTAACCCCACCGGCGCGGTTATTCCGCCGGAAACCGTCCAGGAGTTGGCCGAACTGGCCCGGCGCAAAAAAATCGCCCTGGTTCTCGACGAAACCTACAACGCTTTTATCGACGGTTCTCCCCACCACCTCTTTCAAGATCCGGCCTGGCCCGACCATTTCGTCCATCTGGCTTCCTTCGGCAAAACCTTCGCCCTGACCGGATACCGGGCCGGCGCACTGATCGCGTCCGTCCCCTTTATCCGCCAGGCACTCAAGGTCCAGGACACCATGGCGGTCTGCCAACCACGGATCACCCAACATGCAATTGCCTTCGGTTGCGCAAGGCTCGACGACTGGACGGCCGCTAACCGCGCCATGATGCTCCACCGCCACGATCTCTTCCACGACCTGTTCCGAAAACCGGGAAATCCCTTTGAACTGGTTGCCTCCGGAGGGTTCTTCGCCTGGGTGAAGCATCCCTTTCCCGGTCGAAGCGGCCGGGAGGCGGCCCGCCTGCTGGTTGAACGGGCCAACCTCATCTGCCTGCCGGGGGAGGTGTTCGGTCCCGGCTTGGAAGATTATCTCCGCCTGGCATTCGGCAACATTACCGAGGCTGAGATCCCCGGAGCGGTAGCGCGGTTTCGGGATTTATCGGGGGCTTTGTAGGAGGCTGATGAAAAACGTCTATCTGCCAAAGAGCTTGTCGAAACGGGAGAGAAATCTATTGCGAACACGGCAAATCGGCCTGTATTTCCGCAAATTCTAACAAATAGATCGGAATATTCGTTCTCGAATTTGCGAAGACCTGTCCACGGATTTTCCGATTTCTCATGACGATTCCCCAAATTCGAAAGGCTCCGGGTTATCTTCATCTCCCGTTGAAGCTTTTCAACAACCTGCCAGCGACCAGCGTTGGAACGTCTCGGCCAAGAAACAACAGACTGGAAATGGTGGGGCAAGTCCCGGAAACTTCTCGATGGGACAAAAGGGGATAGGTGGGTGCTGTTAGATAATTTTCGAAGGAGAAACAATCGCCAGGGAAAGAAACGACGCGCGTCGTTTCAACCCGGCTTTCTGGCCACGATGCCGGCTAGGGAGCCGCCCTTTTTGGAGGGCTCGCCCCCCTCCTCGTGAATTAGGATTTCCCACCCGGAAAACTCCCCAGCCAATTCTCCGGGCTGCAAAACGAATGTTGGATCGACGGTGGGGGGAGAAAAGGGGCCGGCGGAACTGAAGGTTCGTATAGCGATCATGCCGCCGGGCCGTACCGCGTTTCGCAAGGCGGGGAAGAGCGGACGGTGCAGATAGAAAAATTGCAGGACCAGGTCAAAGGCTCCGGATGGGAGGCGCGGACTGGACTCCAGGTCGGCCCGGATCGTATCTATAGTCAGGCGACGGCGGGCAGCCTGGTGACGGAGTTGGGCAATAGCCTCTTCCGAGATATCGATCGCGGTCACGGCCCAGCCCTCCTCGGCAAGGTACAGGGCATTGTCGCCTCGGCCGCAGCCGATGTCGAGAGCGGTCCCCGGCAGCAGCAAAGGCCGGATTTGGAGGAGCCAGACATCCGGAGCCCCGATTTCCTCCCTCCTCTCCCGCCAGCGGGCGTTCCATCTGGCGCGGGGGTCGTCAGCGAGTTCTTCCGCCATTGATCACCCCCCGCAAAGTTCGACAATCCGGTCCACCACCTGCTCCGGATTTAGGTCGTCCGTCTCAATCGCGAAGTGAGCGGCAGCGCTGTATTTCGGGATCCGGCGCTCGAGAACCTCCGCAACTTCTTCGGTAAAAGTTTTTCCGGCGACCAGGGCTGGCCGTTCCGTGTCCCCCTGAATACGGGCGACGATCGTCGGCACCGAGGCCTTCAGCCAGACCACCTTTGCGTTGCTGCGCAGGATTTCCACATTTTCCGGCCGTTCGATCACCCCGCCCCCCGTATCGATGATCAAATCGTCCCGGCCGGAGAGTTTGCGGGCTTCCTCAGTTTCGAGGTCGCGAAACCTGGTCCAGCCGTGCTTATCGACGATTTCCGGAATACTCATCCCGGCGTGGGTGACGATCTCGGCGTCCATGCCGATGCGTTGCATGCCCAAACGCCTGGCGAGTCGCTTGCCGACCTCACTCTTTCCGGCGCCGCGATAGCCGATCAGGACGATGTTCATGATGTCAAGCGCTCCATGATCACCCGGCGCATCACGTCGACCGGGGCGTCTTGGCCGGTGAACTTTTCAAATTGCAATACCGCCTGGTTAACGAACATTTCCACGCCCGACACCGTCTGCAGCCCCCGGGCCTCAGCGTCGGCCAGCAGCTTGGTTTTCAGGGGCGTGTAGACGATATCGAAAACGACCTGCCCGGGACGGAAGAGATCAGCCGGAACGAGGGAGGCATCCTCTTTGGGATGCATGCCCACCGGGGTGCAGTGAATGATGACGTCCGCTTTCGCCATGGCCGCGGCCAGGGTTGCGTCGGTCATCAGGTCCGCAGTGATTTTGGCGGCAGTGTTGGTTTGAAGATCGTCGGCAAGTTTGTTGAGGACCTCGGGAACGATATCGAGGATCGCCAGCTCGGCGAGCCCGGCCCTTGCCGCCAGGGTGAAGGCGATGGCCCGAGCGGCGCCGCCGGCGCCCAGCATGAGCAATCTTTTTCCCTGCATATTCACCCCGGCATCGACCAGCGCTTTCAGGGCGCCGGGACCATCTGTCCCCAATCCGACCAGTCTCCCCCCTTCGTTGACGATGGTGTTGATCGAGCCGATGTGCCGGTCGACCTCGGCTATTTCGTCGAGGTACTTTATCGCCTCGATCTTGTGAGGAATGGTTACGCTCATGCCCCGGAAGTTTTCCAGCGCCCGCATGCCGGCCAGGGCATTTTTGACATCCTCGACCCGGAAGGCGATGTAGACGAAATCAAGGCCGAGTTCCCGAAAGGCGGCGTTGTGCAGCGCCGGAGACAGGCTGTGGGTGATGGGGTTGCCGATCACGGCGCAGAGTTTTGTTTTCGGGCTGATCGATCCACTCGACATTATCTGATCCTCCGTGGAAATAAGTCCGGTCACAGGGAGAAAGAAAAAAACCGGGGACTTCATGCATAAAATGGACTGAAGTTTTACAACATTCCAGGGCGGAAGACAACTTCGCTTGCCCAAGGGAAGTTTCCACGAGCTTTTATCAGAGCTGTTTTTTACTGCGATAGACCGCGCCTAAAGCGAGGAGACCCAGGATCAGGCATGCGATTCCCACCTTTAACGTCTGATCGAAGGCGACAGGCGACCGGGTCAGTTTTTCATAAAGAATGAGTGCGCCGATATTGGTAAACACCAGGCCGTAAATCAGGACCAGGGTTCGAAAGACTTTGCTAGTGCGCAGCTTGGAAGGAAGATCGTTTTTCATGGCTATTTCTTGGGAACCTATTCTTTTCGAGATTGCAAGGCCCCATCTGGAATTGGCTGGCCAGATTGTTCAAAAACCGAATTGAGCCGGTGGCGCAGCGGCCATCCCCTTCGCGTTTAAAAATTCCCGCGCCATGAAGGGATGGCCTGGCAAAATCGCAACGCTAGCAATTCCGAAGCTGGCGGCATCCTCCCGCGATGGTGGAAAGGATAAATTATTCTACCGGAAATGGGAAGAAGGCCCAGGATGCAGACAAAAAAAACGGGCCATGATATATTTGGCTTCCAGAAAAGTGGGAACTGTTTTTTTGTTTGTATCGTATCTGAACAAAAAAACATTTGAAATTTTCAGGGGTTGATCGTTTTGGCTCTCTTGGATCGACAGGCCGTTTGGCCTTCTCTTGAATACATAAAAAATGCAATGTTTGGAATTAAAAAATGTCCGGATGCCTAGCTGAATTTCCGAACAATACGAAGACCCAATGAGAGGGAGTCTCAGACTGATGTCGCTCATCGATCATATCAGGATGCATCCCTATTTGATCGTTTGGGGAGTTTTTTTATCACTGATCACCACATGGATAGTTGCTGCTGCTTATGGCGTTTTTTTGTTTGTAACCAAAGTTGTGATTTTACCCTTTCTCCTGATTGCCGCAATAGGTTCAGTCGGAGCGAGGATGTTTTTTCGCGACTGGGCTATTTTTCTTGCCCTGATAGCCTTGTTTGACAGCATTCGGGGTGGAATTTATTTAATAGTCCGGGAGTATGGTCTGCCAGTGTATATGGGATACGCGATACGATGGGAGGAGAAAGTCGCCGGTGTCCCTTCCGTCCCCCATCTGCTTCAGAACCTTTGGTTGGCCAAAATGCCGAATTGGTTTGAAGGTTTTTTGGTCATGCTCCACGGGTCTCATTTCCTGTTTTTTTTGTTCTTCGGGTTCTTTGTTTATCGGTGTCGACCCATGGTTTTCCCAGTATTCAAAAAAGGGTTTTTAATGATCGCCTACTTGGGGTTGCTCTGTTATTTTTTAGTGCCGACCGTTCCCCCCTGGATGGCCGCAAATGAATTTGGAGTCCTTCCTCCACTTACTCGCATTATTGATTCCTACTATTTTGTTCATGCGCACGAGCTGTTTCAATTTTTCAATACCAACGAAATTGCCGCCATGCCTTCTCTTCACGTAGCTTTTCCGATGTTTTGCGCATTCCTAGCGCTTCGTCACTTTAACCGGATAATCGGTTTGACAGTTGTTCTTTACGCCTTTGCCACGGCGTTCGCTTCAGTTTATCTCGGTGAGCATTATCTGGTCGACGCGCTGGGCGGCGTGTTTTTTGGAGGGCTGGGATATTTAGTTGCCGAAAAATTTTTCCGACCCCTGTTTAAAACAGAACAGGTTGGCTTGGATGGGGATATTAATCTCCTCCCCAAAATCCTAAACCGGCCTTTGAGCAAGGGCTCAATAGGCATTTTTTTTCTGGTTGTTTTGCTCGGTTTAGAAGTCGGGTTTTTTAATAGGAGCCATTGGCGACCACTGATTCCGGATGAAAAGTTTATTGTTTCCGAGTTGGAGGGAGTCTCGGATCTTGAGAGCTTCTACCGAGGTCTATTGGCGGCCGATCGAGGGGATTGGGAAACCGCGAGGAAAAAAATTCTCCAAGGCATGAAATTTAGTCAAGTAGGGAACTTCTATGGTTTCAAGCGACTGCTGTACACCCTAAAATCGGAAGAAGATGCAAGCCAAATCATCCATATCCTTTCAGCTCTTCCGGTTGAACAAAGGGGCACTGGAGGCCAGAAGCTTTTGAGGGCTCTTCAGGAGAGTTTTCCACGCCTAGCCAAATCCGAAATGAGTTCCAAATCGTAAATCCCCCTCGTAAATCCCCATGGCAGCTCCCTCCGGTGGCATAGTCTGAAATCTCCCGGGGAATTCAAACCCCTTATACTTACTCTGTAAAGACGGCATCGAAAAAATATCCGGCAACCTCCAGGCGAGATTCAGAAGTTGAAAAATAACCCCCGGAAAGGCTTTCCTGGGGCATAGGGAACATCCTTTGCCGATACGGATCATATGGGATTTCGCCGATCGGAATCGACTGAGCCAAAGGCTTTTTGACAGTTTATCCCAACCGCTCAACCTCCAGAGAGTCCGGCCCCAATTCGTTGTTCGCCTTCGCCAGGGCTTCTTCAGACGCCAGGACACCAATAGCGCTGTTGTCCCGGCCGTTTTGAAGGTAACGGGTGGCAACGGCGGTTATCTTATCCTTTTCGACCGCAAGCAGTCTCTGCCGATGCTGGTTGCGGAGTTCCGGGGTCAGCCCCTGGCGAAGGTTGGCGAACTCCCGGTAGCCTCTTCCCGCTGGGGAAAGGGGTGTGTCCTGATCGCTGAAAACACCAAGAATCGCCTCGGTTATCTGTTCTTCGGTGAATTCACCCCGCACAGCCCAATCGATGGCATGGTCGTAAACCTTCAGGGTTCTGGCTAAGTGGGGGTCCCGGTAAGACATAAAAGAAAACAGGCTGCTTTCGGGATCGAATGCCGCAAAGCCGCCATAGGCGCCGCCTTTTTCCCGGATTTCCCGGTGTAGAAAGCCGGACCGCAGCAGTTTGGCCAGCACCTGTAGGGGGGCGGTATCGGGGTGGGCATAGGGAACGGTCGGGAAGATGCGGGTGACGTAATTGACCGGGACCGGGGTGGCCCACCCTTTCCGTTTCGGGATCGGCGCGGCCGCGGGCAAATTTTCTTCCCGGCGGAGGGATCCCATCGGGAGAGCCTGGAGCATCGCGCCGACGGAGGGTGCAAAAACCCGCTCCTGGCCTGTTTCGGAGGTTATGGAACATGCAGCACGATTTTTCTGGAACAATGCCCCGGCCAGGGACTGCATCCGCCGTGAAAAATTGGCCAGATCCTCCGGTGTTTTTTCACTCAAATCTTTGATCCGTTTGAAAAGGGTGAGACCGGTCCAATTTTCCCGGCGGCCGGCGCCGGGTGTCAAGCCTGCGGCCGCCGCCCGAGCGGCATAACGGTGTCCCGCGCCCGGAATGGAGTTGTTGAGAGAGGTTTTGATCTGGTTCAGAACGGTATGCAGACGCTTGAGGTCACTGAAGTCTGGATCGCGGCAGAGGTCCGTAAGGATGCCGAAGAGTTTGCCCCGGTTTTGAAAAAGCGCTTTTCCCTTCAGCTCGACCAACCCTTCGTAAACGGACAGATTGTCGGGGTTTTCCAGAACTTCAAGGCCGGCCTTGACTCCGCCCGTGCCGGCCTCGATCCGTGCCGCCATCTCCGCGAAATCAAGACCCGCTGCGCCGACCTGGGTCAACAGGGCGCAAAAAAGGGGGAGATCCTCGATCTGCTCAACCGCGAGGCCGGCAGTGGAAAAATGAGCGAGGAAATAGCCGATGCCATTGGTCGGCTGACTGAACCAGCTAACCGTTTCCCCGTCAACGGTGATCGTTCGGCAAGGAACCGGAAATTCCTTCGCTGGAATATCCTTTCGCCCGAGGGTCGGCAGAGAAGAAATGTCTTCCAAAGCTTCTTGCGCCGCTTGAAGCTCCTTGGTCCTGGTTAAGATGATTTCCCGGCCCGGTTCGCTCAGCCGGGCCTCGATCTTGACGAGCCGTTCATGGAGCGCTTCGTCTTCCCGTCTCTGATGGTCCGGGTCCGGTCTCAGGATAAGCGTCACCCTTTTAGGATTCTCGATGAGGTACCGACGAATCAGGTCTTCAAGAAAACCCCCCTTGTCGATCGCCTGCTTCAATCGCTCCAGGTCCTCCTCGATCTGCAAGGGGGAGACGGCATCGTCGAAGTGCAGCCAGGGGCCAAGCAGACGCAGGAGCAGAGAAAGTGGGTAGGGATAATGGTCGCCGCTAACCTCCCGGTGCCCGAACTCAATCCGGTGCAAGGCCCCATCGATTCGATCCCGCGGGAATCCGGTGCGGACGACCTCGATCAACGTATTTCGAATGAGGCTTTCCATGGTGTCGGCCGCTGTTTCCGGGATGTCCTGCAGGCCGGCGGCGAAGAAGGTCGTGCGGTAATCATCGTGATACCCAGTGCCCGGCGCCAGGTTGGCCCCCAGCCCCGATTCCAACAACGCGCGATAAAGCGGCGCTCCCGGATTGCCGATCAACAGGAGAGCCAGCAGATTCAGCCCCAGTCGCTCGAAATTATCCCCCACATCACAAGCCAGCCATCCGACCTGGATAAAGGCTTTCGGTTGCGGTTCGGCCGATGGGTCGACCGGGAAGGTTTCGACAAACCTTCCCGGCTGGATTAAACCGTTCTCGGCGGGAACGGTGCTGATAACCGGCTGCGCTTCGAACCGTCCCAGAGCGAGCCGGTCTATGGTATCCAACTGCCGCCGCAGATCGAGATTGCCGTAACTGTACAACCAGGCATTGCTCGGATGGTAGTACCGCTGATGAAACAAACGCAGGTCTTCCCAGGATAGATCCGGAATTGAAAGGGGCTCTCCGCCCGAATTGAATCCATAGGTGGTGGTCGGAAAGAGGGCTCGGGTCAAACGACGGCCCAGCAGGGACGGCGGAGATGCCATGGCTCCTTTCATTTCGTTGAAGACCACGCCTCGAAAAGTCAGTGGAGAATGGCTGTCCACAGGATTAGTGAATTCAATGCGGTGCCCCTCCTGGCGGAAATCCTGTTTCCTCAGCAGTGGGAAAAATACAGCATCGAGGTAAACCCCCATGAGATTGTAGAAATCCTTGCGATTTTGAGTCGCGAAGGGGTAGAGGGTCCAGTCGCTGGCGGTCAGGGCGTTCATGAAGGTGCTGAGGCTTCGCTTGAGCATGGCGAAAAACGGGTCCCGGACCGGATAACGTTCTGATCCGCACAGCACGGTATGTTCAAGGATATGGGCGACCCCCGTTGAATCCAGAGGAGGGGTGCGAAACCCGACCGCAAATAGATTGTTGGGATCGTCGACCGCCAAATGGAGCATGCGCGCTCCGGTTTTAAGATGCCGAAGGCGAAGAAGGTTCAGATTCAGGGTCGAGATGGGATGTTCATCGAGACATTCAAATCCGGCGTGGCATTCACCGGGTTTTAAGGGGGAAAGGGGCATGAAACGAGACTCCTGAAAAAACCGTATCCCCTGCCCAATCGGTGGACCGTGACAGAAGGAACCGGACGCGGTTGAAAAAGCTTAGCAAGGGAGGATTAAAAACAGCCTGCTAAAAAATGGCGGCCAATCGGTCGAAGGATTTTCGCAGGCGGATGGAGACGGCGAGTAACATGCCCTTAAGGAGTTTGGCCCCCAGGTCCGGGTGCTCTTCCAGCAACTCGGCAAAACTTTCCCGGGTTAATATGAGCAGATTGGAGGGTTCCAGAGCGACGGCGGTGACTGCCCGGGGAGCATCGTCGAGAAAACCGAGTTCCCCGACGATACTGCCGCGGCCGTAGACGCCGACGATTACCTGCTTGCCTTTAAACTCCGTGACTTTTTTTGCATCAACCCGTCCCTCCATGATGAAGGCGACATAGGTGGATTCGTCTCCTTCCGACCAGAGGGTTTCCCCGGCTTCAACCTGTTTGCACTGGAAATGATGGGCGAGAAATTCGAGGTCCTGGTTCTCGAGATAGCGGAATGCGCTCAGGTCGTTTTTCATGCGAACGCAGACATCGCCGCCGACAGGTTTCAAGGCTTCACCTCTTTGGGGTCGGCGCCGTTCTTGAGCGCCTCGATTTTTTTCTCCATTCTGTTGAAGAGACCCTCGAACCCTTCTTTCCGGACAATTTCATCGTAAGTGCTGCGGTAATTGCTGATCAGGCTGACCTTTTCAATGACGACATCGTAAACGCGCCACTCATCCGTTTCGAGCAACAGCTTGTAGTTAATCGGAATTTCCGCTGATTTGGTCACGACCAGGGTCTCCACTAGGGCCTTGCCCTTGCGAACCTGTTCGCCGACGTATTTGACGTGTTCATCGGTGTACTCCTGCACATAAGCCTCGATCCGACCACGGTAGGTCGTCTCGAGGAGTTGGGTGAAGAGATCGACAAACCGGTTTTGCTGCTCCGGTGTTGCTTTGCGCCAGTTGATTCCCAGGATCCATTGGGACATGGTCTGGAAATCGAAACGGTTGCGGATCAGGTTGTCGATCTGCTCGATTCGTGACGCAGAGTCTATTTTCTTATCCTTCAGCAAATCCAGAATGTGATCGACCTCGACCTTGACCTGTTCGGTCGGAGTGACGGCGGCGCCGGCGGACATTGCGAGGATCAGGCTAAGACAGAGAACGGGAAGGAATAGTTTAACCATTCTTTTCATGGCGAACTCCCCAGCTTCAGATTAAGAAAGGTGTTTTATGTCTTCCTTTATTCGGCCACCAGCGCCGCGCGGCGCTGGGCATAGGCGTTGCGAATGAACAGATAGGGGTCGAGGGAATCCTCTTTTATCCCTTCGTAAGTGTCCTTGTCGAGAGAGAGGAAGTTGACCCGGTCATAGGTTTTCAACGCCAAAGATTCATACCAGTGAAGTTTGACGTAATAGGGGGAGGTGATCGGGTCGATGAAATAGTCTGCAACTCGGCCCACGGCATCGCGGGGATTGGAGGGGCCGAAAACCGGCAAAACCAGATAAAACCCTGGACCGACACCGTATCGTCCCAGAGTCTGGCCGAAATCCTCATCCTTTTCCCGCATTCCCTGCGCCTTGGCAAAGTCGAACAGGCCGGCAACTCCGAACGTCGTATTCAACAGAAACCTGGTAAGTTCGATTCCCGCGTCGCCGACCTTGAGTTGCAGGGCGGAGTTGGCAAAACGCACCGGAGTGCCGAGGTTGGAGAAAAAATTTCCGACGGAGATCCGGACCGGTTCGGGAACGATGAACCGGTATCCACGCGCCACCGGCTTCAGGAGGTAGAAATAGAGCTTGTCATTGAACCAGAACATGGCCCGGTTAAAGGGTTCAATAGGGTCGCTGACCTGGACGTTGGCGCTCTCCTCGGCAAAGGGATCTTCGAACCCAAGGGCATTTTCAACAGGTGCAGAGATCCCGGCACCGGTAGGGCTGAGTTGCTCGGCGGCGATCGCGGGGAAACTCATGCAAATTAACCAGAGACTCAACGTGACCGCCAGAATAAGAGAGCGCATGCAAATGACTCCTTCTGCAGGATCTTAAGGGAATTATTCTTTTTCAAAAATGTATTTACTGATCAGCTCTTCGATATTTATCGCCGATTCGGTTTCGGTG
>Ga0210101_1000508_pt1 | contig 12697 bp, 12 predicted proteins | sample Muzzi_PWC_D1_FD_185534 | JGI IMG/M metagenome (GOLD analysis project Ga0210101, IMG submission 185534) | Wetland microbial communities from San Francisco Bay, California, USA, that impact long-term carbon sequestration - Muzzi_PWC_D1 (SPAdes) | ecosystem: Environmental > Aquatic > Marine >...
ATCAAGGTAGCTTCCATGGCGGCCGAAACGGTACCGGAGTAAGTAATGTCGTCACCAAGGTTCCCTCCCCGATTAATTCCGGAAACGACCAGATCCGGTTTTTGCGGCAGCAGCCCGTGAATGCCGAGGTTTACGCAGTCGGTCGGGGTACCGTCGACGGCAAAAAATCCGGGACGGATTTCGTCGGCCCGGAGGGGCGAATGGAGAGTCAAAGCGTGTCCGACACCGCTTCGCTCCCGATCGGGAGCAACGACGACAACCTCCCCGAGGTTACGCATTTCATCAGCCAGGACGCTCATCCCGGGGGAATGAATGCCGTCATCGTTGGTCAGAAGTATAAGCAAAAAAACCTCGGCAGGAGGAAGGCGCGAACGATATCCCGCCAATCAGGAGGGGTGTTCCAGGGATTTACGCAGTTTTGTCAGATCCGCCCTTACTTCTTCCAAAAAGTTCCGGTAGCGATTCGGATCAAGGGGAAGAGCCATCTGATCTTCAGCGTCCGAGGGGGGGGCGGGCATCACAGGCTGGCGAAGAATCTTCTTGGCTCCGGCGATCGTGAAGCCCTGATTATATAGAAGATCCTTAATGCGCAGGATAAGTTCAATATCCTTTTTTCGGTAAAGACGTTGGTTGCTTCGGCTCTTGTTCGGACGTATGGCAGAGAATTCCGACTCCCAATACCGAAGCACATAAGGTTTAACATCGGCCAGGAGGGCAACTTCACCGATTTTAAAATATAATTTGTCGGGGATCTGAACCTGCATGGTCCCCCCAGCCGAAAAAAAATAATTCGGCGTCGATACTATTGGGAAGAATTATTGATGGCGGCCTTCAGCACCTGGCTCGGCTTGAAGGTCAGGATTTTGCGGGAGGAGATTTTTATTTCCTCTCCAGTTTGTGGGTTGCGGCCGCGCCGGGTCGCTTTATCTTTGACCACAAAATTTCCGAAACCGGCGATTTTGATCTTTTCCCCGTCCTCAAGAGTCGACTTGATGAGGTCGAAAACCATCTCGACTATCTCGGCGGATTCTTTTTTGGAGAAACCGGTTTTCAGATAAACGTTTTCGATCAAATCCGCCTTGGTCATGACACCTCCCCTGTAAAGTTTACAAAGGTCACTGAATTTTCAGGACTTTATAACATACAGCCCCGTGGTAATCAACCGTTTTTAACGAATCTCTGCTTCGAGTTGGTCGATTAATGCCTGAACCATTCTACCATGTTGAGCGTTGATTTCATCATCAGTCAAAGTTCGTTCCTGGCTCCGGTACCGTGCCCGGAAGGCCAGACTTTTTTTCCCTTCGACCACGCCCTTCCCACGGTAGAGATCAAACAACAGGATCTCTTCAACATCGCCACCGCGGGATTTCTCCAGAATACGCAAGAACGTTTCCGCCGACACATCCTCCGTCACCAGCACGGCGGTGTCCCTGAACGTATCTGGAAACTTGGAAAGTTGCCTGAATCCGGGATGATCCTGCGCATGCTCCAATAGGGCCTGGAGATTCAGGTCGCAAACCAGAACCGGGGGTTCGAGGTCGAATTCCTTAACCACCAAGGGATGAATTTCTCCAAGGGTTCCGACCGGCACATCATTCATTTTCAGAGTGCAGGATTTTCCGGGGTGATAAAACGGTTCGGTGAGTGAACTGTCCCAGGTTATCCCCTTGATCCGCAGTCGTTCGAGAACTTCCTCCACAAAACCCTTTATATCGAAAAAATCGACGTCTCTTTCGATCTGCGCCCACCCCACCGGCTCCCTCCGTCCGGCCAATAAGGCCGCCAGCCGCAATTCCTCCTCCGGCAGTTCTTTCCCCGGCCGAGGGAGAAATGTCGGCCTCAATTCGAAAAGAGCCAGATCGCGCAACCGGTAAGCGAAATTCCGTTGGGCAGTGCCAAGAAGACTTGGCACCAGGGTGGTTCGCATGACCGATTGCTCTTCGGAAAGGGGATTCAGAATTTTGATCGTATGCCGTCGGACATCATCGGCTGGAAGCAGAATCCTATCCATCGAGTGCGGCGCAACGAAAGAATAATCGAGGACTTCCGAAAATCCGTTGTTGACCAAATTCTCACGAATGGCACGGATCCTGCGCTGCCTAGGCATCGAGGGCCGACAAATCGATCGTCCAACGGGCATTGACGGAGGGATATGGTCATATCCGTAAAGTCGAGCCACTTCTTCAATGACGTCCACTTCTCTTTCGATATCCGGCCGGAAGGAAGGTGCGGTGACCTCTAAACCCTGCTCACCTTGACTATCAGTTAGCCTGGCAGGCAATCCGATCGAGTCGAGCAAGTGAATGATGTCATCAGCATCGATGTCGACGCCGAGGATTTGGCGGATTTGTACCGGAGAAACAGCGATCTGGCGTTTGGGAATCTGACTGGGGAAGACATCAAATCGCCCCGCGGCAAGCTTCCCGCCGGCAACATTGAGTATCAGTTCCGCTGCCCGGTCAAGGGCAACAGGCACTATGTCCACGTCAGCTCCGCGTTCGAACCGGTGAGAAGATTCGGTATGCATCCCCAGCCTTTTGCTGGTTCTACGAATGGCCGTCGGTTGGAAATATGCGCTTTCGAGAAGGATATCTTTAGTATCTTCCTGGATTTCTGAATTTTGCCCACCCATGATTCCTGCAAGAGCCACGGGTCCCACCTCATCGCAAATGGTCAGGTCGGATTCAGCTAAGATTCTTTCTTGGCCATCCAGGGTCTGGAAAACCGATCCCTTTTCGGCCGTCTTAACGATAATTTTTCCGCCTCGCAAGAGATTGAAATCAAAGGCATGCAAAGGATGCCCCAATTCCATCAGGACATAGTTGGTGACATCGACGACATTATTGATAGAGCGTTGGCCGACAGCTTCCAGGCGTCGCCGCAACCAGTCAGGGGAAGGCCCGATTCGGACCCCCTGGATAAGGCGTGCAGCGTATCGGGGACATCGAGTGGTATCCTCGATAACCACGGACGTCAACTCACCGATGTCGGGCCCTGCCTCTACCAGGGTCGGTTCCCGGTGATGGAGAGACTCTCCAACGAAAGCCGCGACCTCCCTGGCGACCCCCAGAACACTGAGGCAATCAGGTCGATTGGGAGTCAGGCCGAGTTCGTAACGAACGTCTCGAAGCCCAAGAACTTCAAAAACCGGTTTTCCCAACGGAAGATTCCCCGGCAGGATCATGATTCCGTCCGACTCTTCGCTCAAACCAAGCTCAGGCTCGGAGCAGAGCATTCCCATGGAAATCTGGCCCCGGATTTTGGACTTTTTAATTTTAAGTCCGCCGGGCAATTGCGTCCCTACTTTCGCGAGGGCCACGAGATCGCCGGCTCGATGATTTTTGGCCCCGCAGACCACCTGGACGGATTCCTGGCCGTCGTCAACCAGGCAAAGGGTCAACCGGTCCGCGTCCGGATGCGCCTCGACCGATTTCAAGCGAGCCACTACAACGCTGTCGAGCCCACCGCCAATTTTCTCCATCGCGTCGACTTCGAGCCCGACCATGGTAAGCCGATGGGCAAGGTCTTCCGGGGACAAATCGAAAGGAACGAATTCCTGAAGCCAGTTCCGGGTAACTATCATTTCAAATCTCTTCTCGGATATAAATCAGCCTTCCGACCGCCTCAGAATTGCTGAAGGAATCGGAGATCGTTTTCGAAAAAAAGCCGCAGGTCATTGACTCCGAACTTGAGCATGGCGATTCTTTCCAGCCCCATTCCGAAGGCAAAGCCCCTGAATTTGGCCGAATTATATCCGACCGACTTAAAGACCTCCGGATCGATCATCCCGCTGCCAAGAATCTCGAGCCAACCAGACTGCTTGCAGACCCGGCACCCGCTTCCTCCGCACATGACGCATTGAATATCAACTTCAGCGCTCGGTTCGGTGAAAGGAAAAAATGACGGCCGGAAACGAACTCCGGTGTTATTCCCGAAATACTGGGTCACAAAGGCGGTCAGCACCCCCTTTAGGTCGCCGAAAGTCACTTTTTCATCGACCAGGAAACCCTCGATCTGGTGAAACATCGGGCTATGGGTCAGATCTGAATCCCGCCGGTAAACGGTTCCCGGCGCAATAACACGAACGGGTGGAGGGTGCCGCAACATGGTCCTGATTTGAACGGGTGAGGTATGGGTTCGGAGGAGGATGTCTTCAGACACGTAAAAAGTGTCCTGCATATCCCGGGCGGGGTGATCTTTGGGAATATTCAGGGCTTCAAAGTTATAAAAATCCTTTTCAACTTCGGGACCCTCCTCAATCCAAAAACCCATGGAGGTAAAAATTTCCGAAATTTCTTCGGTTACGATGGTGATGGGATGTTTGGACCCGCAAAACGAACGACGGCCAGGCAGGGTGATGTCGATTCGTTCCTGTTCCAGGCGTTTGCCGATAGCCTGTTCTTGAAGTATTTTGAGTTTTTCCGCAAAAACCGTTTCAAGTTTTTCTTTCGCCTGATTGGCTAATGCTCCTAAAATGGGCCTTTCTTCGGGCGGAACGTCCCGCATCCCTTTCATAATAGTGGTCAATTCCCCTTTTTTCCCGAGGAACCTTACCCGCACTTCCTGCAACTCAGTTTCCGAACCTGCCGCATTAATTGCACGGCAGGCATCATTCACCATCTGGTCAAACTTTTGTTTCATCGATCCACCGGTTCCGAGCCAAAAAAGAAGAACGGAAGCCAAGCGGCTTCCGCAGTGGGCATGCGGAGAAAACGAAGAGATGGGGGCGACCCATCTCTTCAATGATTTTAAATCTGAGCCTTGGCTTTTTCTACAATTGAGCCAAACCCTTCGGGATCGGTCACCGCAAGTTGTGCGAGAACCTTCCGGTCGAGGGCTATGTCGGCTTTTTTGAGCCCATAAATAAGCCGGCTGTAGGAAACACCGTGCAAACGGGAGGCAGCATTGATGCGGGCAATCCACAATGCCCGAAAATCGCGCTTTTTAACTTTTCGGTCCCGAAAAGCATAGTTGAGAGCCCGGTCGACAGCTTCAGTGGCGCTACGGAAAAGTTTCCCCCTGGCACCACGATACCCTTTAGCAAGTTTAAGAACCTTATTCCTGCGTTGTCTCGCTTTGAATCCGCGCTTTACTCTTGGCATAACCTTCTCCTTCTGGGGGATAATCGGCGGGTAATATCAACTCCGGATCTGAAGGAGGAGACGAAGCCCCTCAGTTCGCGGAGTATGGTGCCGCCGTTAATGAATCAAAGATAAGGAATCAACCGTTTGATGTTTTTTTCGTCGGCCTTGGCAACAACCGTTGATTGTCGCAGGTTCCTTTTCCGCTTCGTCGTTTTCTTGGTCAGAATATGACTGGTATAAGCTTTATTCCGCCGGACTTTCCCGGTCCCGGTTTTCCGAAACCGTTTGGCGGCACCGCGATTGGTTTTGATTTTTGGCATTTCTTTCTCCTTCAAAATTAAGTCGAAAATCGATCCGTCGGGGGCGCCGAAAACAGTATCGACGGATCACATTCTCGGATTTTTACGAATGTCGGTCCGGTTATTTTTTGATGGGAGCAAGAACCATAGTCATAAAGCGGCCCGCCATTCTTGGTATCGATTCAATCATGGCAATATCTTCAAGATCCTTGGCCACCTGTTCCATGATTCGCACACCGAACTCGGGGTGGGTGACTTCCCTGCCCCGGAACATGACGGTCACCTTAACCTTGTTCCCCCCTTCAAGAAAACGGCGGGCGTTTCTGACTTTGAATTGAAAGTCGTGGACTTCGGTTTTTGGCCGCAGTTTGACTTCCTTGATATCGACCCGCGCCGTTTTCTTTTTAGCCTCCGCAGCCCGTTTGCTGGCCTGGTACTTATATTTCCCATAATCCATGATGCGACAAACGGGAGGAACGGCATTCGGCGAAACTTCGACCAAGTCAAGACCCCGTTCACCAGCGGCCTTCAAAGCGTCATCCAGGCTGAGAACACCAATTTGTTCGCCTTCTTCATCGACCACTCGGACTTCCCGGGCGCGGATGTCCTGGTTGATATTCGTTGTTGGCTTGCTTATGGCTTCACCTCCGTGAACAGTCGGGCTGGAATCCAACCGACCTAATTATATAACCGGCATTCGGCGTGAATGAACCGGGCGAACTCCTCAGGAGTCATTGGTTCCAGATTTTTTCCGGAACGATGACGGGGAGCAATAGTGCCGTTCTCTTTTTCTTTGTCCCCTACCACAAGCATGTAGGGGATTTTTTCCACCTGGGCCTCGCGAATTTTATAGCCGAGTTTTTCGTTTCGCAGGTCCCTCTGGATTCTAACCCCTTCCGCCCGCAGCTTTTCCCAAACCGTCTCTGCATAACCGGCCTGGTTGTCGGTGACATTCAGTATCGTTGCCTGGACCGGGGAAAGCCAAAGGGGGAAGTTGCCGGCATAGTGTTCAATCAGAACACCCAGAAAGCGCTCGATTGCACCCAAAATAACCCGATGTACCATGACGGGACGATGTTTGTTGCCGTCACTCCCCACGTAGGTAAGATCGAAACGCTCAGGCAGGGTAAAATCGCACTGGATTGTAGCACACTGCCACTTCCTGTCAAGGGCGTCTTTAAGCTTGATATCGATCTTCGGGCCGTAGAAAGCGCCATCTCCTTCGTTGATCTCGAATGGCAGTCCGGACCCTTCCAGAGCGTTCATCAAAGCCAGGGTCGCTCTCTCCCAATCCTGGTCGCTTCCGATCGACTTTTCCGGTCGGGTAGAGATTTCCAATTCGTATTCGAAACCGAAAATCCCCATGACATCCTGGACAAACTTGAGCACCCCTTTAATTTCGCTGTCGAGCTGTTCTGGCGCACAAAGAATATGGGCATCGTCCTGGGTAAAACCCCGTACGCGAAGCAGCCCGTGAAGAACGCCGGATTTTTCGTGCCGGTGCACGGTGCCCAGTTCGAAAAACCTCAAGGGAAGATCACGATAGGACCGGATCTTCGATTTGTAAATCAACATATGGGCGAGACAGTTCATCGGCTTGATGCCGTAGCTCTGTTCATCGACCTCGGTAAAATACATATTTTCACGATAGTTTTCGTAATGACCCGAGGTCTTCCAAAGTTCGGTACGAAGAATCTGCGGCCCCATGACAATGTCGTACCCGCGCTTGAGATGTTCGCGTCGTTCAAAATCCTCCAACAGCGTCCGCAGCAGAGCGCCTTTGGGGTGCCAGATCACCAGTCCGGCACCGGCCTCCTCGCTGAAAGAGAACAGGTCAAGTTCACGGCCAAGCTTGCGGTGGTCTCTCCGCTTGGCCTCCTCGACCTTGGCCAGGTAAGACTTGAGTTCCTTCCGGTCAGGGAAGGCAGTCGCATAAATCCGCTGCAACATGGCATTTTTTTCGTTCCCCCGCCAATATGCCCCGGCCACGCTGGTGAGTTTGAAAGCTTTTATCTTTCGGGTCGACGGCAGGTGGGGGCCCCGGCACAAGTCGACGAAATCCCCCTGGCGATAAAGGGAAACGGTTGGGTCGGGAAGATCCTCGATTAATTCAACTTTAAAGTCTTCACCCATATCCCGAAACAGGGAAATAGCGCTGTCCCGGGTCATTTCCTCCCGTTCGATCGGCAGGTCGGCATCAATCAGTTCCTGCATTTGTTTTTCAATCTGATCGAAATCCTCGGGGGTAAATTTATGCCTTTCGCTGAAAAAATCGTAATAGAACCCATTTTCAATGGCGGGCCCGATGGTGACTTGGACTTCGTCCCCGAATAGTGATTTTACGGCATGCGCCATAAGATGAGCCGCAGAGTGTCGATAGACCTCCAGCCCGTCGGCCGAGCCCAAAGTTACCAGTTCCAGATTGGTGTTTTTGGTGAAGGCCGTTGTCGCATCGACCAGTTTTCCGTCGATGCGGGCTGCGACAGTGTCGCGGGCAAGGCGTTCTCCGATCGACTGGGCCACATCCAGCGGAGTGGACCCGGAAGCCATTTCCTTGATGCTGCCATCGGGCAGGGTAACCGAAATCATCGTTATATTCACCTGGGCTTTAGCGAACGAAAAGAGGCATCCAAGGATGCCTCAAGCGGTGCGCCGGGAATTGGGAAAATCTGGTAGGCACGGGCGGGATTGAACCGCCGACCCCTACCGTGTCAAGGTAGTGCTCTCCCACTGAGCTACGTGCCTATCCCCATAACGCCGGTCACTTTTAGCAAAGACGCGGCTAAAATGTCAAGGCTTTTCCGATCCATCAATTTTTTGCCGGCCGATTAACTCTTCCTTTATTCCAAATCGGTCTCGATCCGGATGAAATGGCTTGGTTCCCGAATAACTTCCAGTCCGTCGATTTCCTCCAGGGCCGCGCGAACATCGGCCTCTTTCGCCTCATGGGTCATGAGAACGATGGGGACCGCTCCGCCGACCTGCCGTTCCGGCTGAATCATGGAAGCAATACTGATATTATGCTGACCAAGACATCCGGCAATCTGAGCCAGCACTCCCGGCCCGTCAAGGGCCGCAAACCGCAGATAATAATGGCTGACGACCTCGGCCATCGGCTTGATGGACAGTTCACCGACATACTGGGAGAGGTATCCCAGAGGAGGCGTCCGCACCGATCCCTCGGAGAGCAGGTTGCGCGCGATCGCCATTACATCTCCCACGACGGCACTGGCCGTTGCATTCATACCTGCGCCCAATCCGTACAGCATGACCGGACCGACGAAATCTCCGGCGATGCGCACCGCATTAAACGCACCATCCACATCAGCCAGAGGGTAATGCAAGGGAATCATCGTAGGATGAACCCGGGCCTCAATAGCTCCGTTGTCCTGCTTGCTGATGGCCAGCAGTTTGATTTTGTAACCGAATTGCTCGGCGAATTGGATGTCCAAAGGGGAGATATGGCCGATTCCTTCCGTGTATATCTGATCGAAGGGAACTTTTGTCCCGAAGCAGAGGGACATGAGAATGGCCAATTTATGGGCCGCATCAATCCCCTCAACATCGAAGGTGGGATCGGCCTCGGCATACCCTTCTTTTTGGGCATCCTTTAAAATGTCGGCAAATTCAGACCCTTCGTTGGTCATGCGGGTCAGAATGTAGTTGCATGTTCCATTCAGAATGCCCAGCACGCTGCGGAAGGCATTGGCACACAGATTCTCTTTTATCGCCGAAATGACCGGTATTCCCCCGCCCACTGCCGCTTCAAACTGTATGTCGATCTGTCCGGCTGCGGCTGCATCGAAAATTTCTTCGCCGTGAAGCGCCAGCAGCGCCTTGTTGGCTGTCACCACGTGTTTCCCGTTTTTGATCGCCCTCAAAACAAAGGACCGTGCCGGTTCGTATCCTCCAATCAGCTCGATAACCACGTCAATGTCAGGCGCATCCAAAATGTCCTGCGCATTGGTGGTCAGCAAATGAGGTTCGATAGATATTCCCCGGTCGGAAGTAATGTCCAGATCGGCAATTTTAGCCAATTGCAGCCTGGCGCCGAGACGTTTCTCGATCAGGGAACCATTTTCCCGGAGCAACTTGACCACACCTGTGCCGATGGTGCCGAAACCCAACAAACCAATATTGATTACACGCATTTTCTTGTTCCCGTTCTGGACATTATTTTATAAATAAGGGTTTATTTTCGATGGATTTTTGCTACCCGGTCGAGAATCCCGTTGACAAATGCCGGGGTTTCTTTGGTTCCGTAAATTTTGCCGATTTCTATTGCTTCATTAAGGACCACGCTGACGGGAATTTCCGTGCAGAACAGGATTTCGTAGGTCGCAAGCCGAAGTAACGCAAGATCGACCCGGGACATCCGCTCCAGGCTCCAATTGGCCGAGATTTCGACCAAAACCCGATCGATCCGATCGAGATGTTCGACCACTCCCCGGCACAGTTCCTCCGCAAATAGCCTGGTTTCTTCGGAAAACCCCTTCTCTTGAGTACAGAAATTGTCTTCGGAAAGATCTATGGGCCGCCTGAAATGCGCCAAAAATTCATCAAGTTTCCTGTTCCAATCCCCTGATTGATCGCGCATTCCATAAAGAAATTGCAGCGCGATTTCCCGACCTTGCCGGCGCTTACCTTTGGACATGGCGCCGGTTTCTCAAAGGTTCTGCAGCAGATTGACCATCTCGATGGCACTGCTGGCGGCATCAAACCCTTTGTTCCCGACCTTACTGCCAGCCCGCTCAATGGCCTGTTCGAGAGACTCCGTAGTCAGAACCCCAAACGTCACCGGGATGCCGACCTCCAGACCGACCTGGGCTATTCCCTTGGACACCTCTGCGGCAACATAGTCAAAATGAGGGGTGGCGCCGCGAATGACCGCCCCCAGGCAGATCACCGCATCATATCGACCGGAGCCGGCAAGTTTTTTTGCGGCCAAAGGCAATTCAAAAGCGCCGGGAACTCGAACTAAATGAACGCTGTCACGTTCGGCGCCATGCCTTAAAAGGGCGTCCAGCGCTCCTTCGACAAGGCGATCGGATATAAAACTGTTGAACCGGCTGACCACAATGCCAAAACGCAATCCGCTGGCGTCCAGTTTGCCTTCAATAATTTTGGTCATGAATTGAACCCTCCACGTTCAATTAGTTTAAAAAAACTATATGTTTTCAAGCAAATGACCCATTTTTTCTCTTTTAGTCTTAAGGTATTTCAGGTTGGCTCCCGTCGCTTGAACCTGAATAGGCACTCTTTCGGCAATCTCGAGTCCATAACCTTCCAGACCAACAATTTTTTTAGGGTTATTGGTCATCAGGCGAATTTTCCTGACTCCTAGATCGATCAGGATCTGCGCGCCGATGCCATAATCGCGAAGGTCGGCTTTAAACCCGAGAACCTCGTTGGCTTCAACGGTATCGTGACCCTGATCCTGTAGAGAATAAGCCTTCAGTTTATTCACCAGACCTATGCCTCTGCCCTCTTGCCGCATATAAAGGACGATGCCGCATCCCTCCTGGGAAATCTGGTCCATTGCGGCATGCAATTGATCGCCACAATCACACCTTTGGGAGCCGAACACGTCGCCGGTCAGGCATTCGGAGTGAACCCTGACCAGAACCGGTTTTTGACTGTCAATTTCGCCTTTGATCAATGCCAGATGTTGTGCGCGATCCACATCATTCTCATAGGCAATGGCCAAAAACTCCCCTCCCCAAGGCGTAGGGAGAACTGTTTGTGCAGCCCGGCGGACCAACAACTCCTTGCGCATGCGATACGCCACCAGATCGGCAATGGTCACGACCTTCAACTGGTGCCGGGCTGCAAATTTCTTAAGCTCAGGCATACGGGCCATGGAGCCGTCGTCGTTCATGATTTCACAAATGACACCAGCCGGTTTCATGCCTGCCAGCCGAGCTAAATCGACCGATCCCTCGGTCTGGCCAGCCCGTACCAGAACTCCCCCCTTTTTGGCTCGAAGGGGGAAAATGTGCCCCGGGCGGGCAAGATCCGCGGCTGTCGTCTTGTCGCCAATGGCGACTTGAATGGTGCGAGCGCGGTCCGCCGCAGAAATCCCGGTCGAGACCCCACGCCGCGCCTCAATGGATACGGTAAATGCAGTGCCGAAAGAGGAAGTGTTCTCTCTAACCATGAGAGGCAAATCCAGCAGGTCGGCCCGCGCTTCGGTCAAAGAAAGACAAATCAACCCTCGCCCCTCTTTGGCCATGAAATTGATCGCCTCGGGAGTGGCCTTTTCGGCGGCCATCGCCAGATCTCCTTCATTCTCCCGATCTTCGTCGTCGACAAGAATGACCATTTTCCCTTGGCGAATATCTTCAAGGGCTGCTTCTATTTTGGCCATTGGCATTGATCAATCACCTCCAGTGGGCTCCAATATTTCACGAATATCCATGCTTAGCAAGAAAATCCAGATCGATTTTGGGGGTCCTTGAGGATGACGCACCCTCCCCGATCAGTCGCTCCAGATACTTGGCCAGCATGTCGGTCTCGATGTTGATTTGGTCGCCAGGGCGGCGGAATTGAAAAATCGTCTGCTTCAACGTATGCGGAATGAGCAGGACGGCAACCCTTTGTTGATCAACCGCATTTACCGTCAGGCTGACGCCGTCAATGGTAATGGATCCTTTGACCGCAACATATTTCAGCAAATCCCCGGGCAGCTGAAAAATCATGGCCATGACCTGGCCATCTCTTTCAATGGTCAAAAGGGGTGCCGTGCCGTCAACGTGGCCGGTGACAAAGTGGCCGCCGAGACGGTCGCCAACGCGCAACGCCCTTTCGAGATTCACTCTTTCCCCGACACGAAGGCTCTTCAGATTTGATCGATTGAGGGTTTCGGAGGAGGCATCGGCCCAGAACCCAATTTTTTCAAGATCGGTAACAGTCAGACAGACGCCGTTAACCGCAATGCTGTCGCCGACCCGGGTCAAGTTCCCGGTCAATTCCGTCGCAAAGAGAAAACGGCGGCCCCCTTCGACAGACTCGAATCGGTGGACCGTTCCCAGGTCTTCAATCAGGCCGGTAAACATCCTGCAATTCTCCATCGATGAGCACATCACCGTCGATTCGGGAAATCTCGACATTCTTCAGCAAGTGGGCATCCTCCATTCGCACGACCCCGGTACCGGCGAACAGCGGTTTCCCATCGTTTCCACCCAGAAGTTTCGGAGCGACAAACAGTAGCATCCGGTCGATCAATCCGGTTTTGAGTAAACTTGAGTTGAGCCGGCTTCCCCCTTCCACCAGTACAGACTGAATTCCTTTTTGGCCCAGGCATGCCATGACCTG
>Ga0210101_1000509_pt1 | contig 12691 bp, 9 predicted proteins | sample Muzzi_PWC_D1_FD_185534 | JGI IMG/M metagenome (GOLD analysis project Ga0210101, IMG submission 185534) | Wetland microbial communities from San Francisco Bay, California, USA, that impact long-term carbon sequestration - Muzzi_PWC_D1 (SPAdes) | ecosystem: Environmental > Aquatic > Marine >...
CGACCGGCGTGCCGCAGGCCAGCGCCTCGACCGGAGCGATGCCGAAGTCCTCCACGCCGGGCTGGAGGAGGCAGAGCGCACCCCGGTAAAGCCGGCGGAGCTCCTCGGCGTCCACCCGCCCCGGCCATCGGACTCTCCAGCCGGATCGCGCCCCGGGTCGCGCCGCCGATTCGACGGCTCGGGCCAGGCGCTTCAAGTCCTTGGAGTCGGGGCCGCTGCCCACCACCACCAGGTCGACCCCGGCGCGGGCCGCCGCCTCGATGGCCAGGTCGACCCGCTTGTAGGGGGCGAGGGCCGAGACCACCAGGCAGTAGGGCGGCTCTTCGCCCTTGGGCGAGCTCGGGGTGCTCTCCGGCTCCGGGGTGAAGAAGGCGGTGTCGACCGGCGGCGCCAGCACGTCGGCCGATCGGCCGTAGTAGCGCCTGATCCGCTCGGCCACGAACCGGGAGTTGGCCACGAACCGGTCCACCCGATGGGCCGAGGCCGCGTCCCAGGTGCGGAGCCGCGAGAGGGCCAGCCCCCGCAGCCGGGCCACGGGGCCGGTACGGCCGGGGAAGTAGGCGTGCTCCTGGTCCCAGGCGTAGCGCATCGGCGAGTGGCAGTAGCACAGGTGCCGGGCGCCGGGCTCGGGGACGACGCCCTTGGCCACGCAGTGGCTGGTCGAGATCACCAGGTCGAACCCGGCGAGGTCGAAGTCTTCGATCGCCGCCGGGAAGAGGGGCAGGTAGTGGCGGTAGTAGCGCCGCACCCCCGGGGCCCGCTGCAGGAAGCTGGTGCGGATGGGATGGCGCTCGAGCTCCGCGCTGACGCTGCCGGGAAAGTGGAAGAGGGTGAAGATGGGGGCGTCGGGATACTCGGAGGCGATGGCCTCCAGCACCTTCTCGCCGCCCCGCATGCCGGTCAGCCAGTCGTGGACCAGGGCGACGCGGGCCGGAATCTCCGGATCACCCCCTAACCCCTCAATCCCCGTCCCACCCTCGAGGTGGGAAGGGGACGCCCCCTCCCCTGCGTTTCGGGAGGGCTTCGTCAGTTTCGGGCGATGTGTCACCGGGCCTCCCCGTGGGCCGTGCCCCGGCGGCGTCCGTGGGAGCCCTTGGCGGCGAGCGCCTCTCGATAGAGCTCCAGGGTCCGTTCCGCGGTCAGTGGCCAGCGGAAGTCCCGGGAGCGGTCGAGGCCCTTGTCCGCGAGGCTCGCCCGGTACTCGTCGTCGCTCATCAGCCGCGCGATGGCCTTGGCCATGCGCTCCGTGTCGAGGGGGTCCACCAGGTGGGCGCAGCCGCTGCCGATCTCCTTCAAGGCCGAGGTGTTCGAGGTCAGGACCGGCGTGCCCGAGGCCATCGCCTCGACGACCGGCAGACCGAAGCCCTCGTAGAGCGTCGGGTAGAGGAAGAGGCTCGCTCCCTGGTAGAGGGCTGGCAGCGCTTCTTGGGCGACGTGGCCGAGCAGCCGCACGCGGTCGGCGATGCCGAGCTGATCGGCGCGCTGGCGGAGCTTGAACTGGGCGGCCGTGCGGTCGCCGACGCAGACCAGGGGGCCGTCGAAGGTGCCGATTTCGAGGGCCCGGGCGTAGGCCTGGATCACCCGGTCGAGGTTCTTGTGGGGTTTCGGGTTGCCCACGAAGAGCAGGTACGGCTGGCGGATGTCGAGCTGCTTGAGCCACCGGTCGAGGTCTTCGTCGGCGAGCCGCGTCCGGAAGGTCTCGTCGACGCCGTTGTAGATCACGCGGATCGCTTCGCTGTCGACGGAGAAGTACTCCATGAGGTCGGACTTGGTGTTTTCCGAGACGGCGATCACTCCGTCGGCGCGGTTGAGGCTGCGGCGCATCATGCGCTGGGCATAGACGAAGGCGAGGCGGTTGGGCAGGAACTGGGGGTAGAGCAGGTGGATGATGTCGTGGATCGTGACCACGACGCGGGAGGGGACGTAGAAGGGGAGGACGTAGTGGGTCGAGTGGTAGAGGTCGAGCCGGAGGCGGGCGAGGCGCCAGGAGAGGACGACCTGTTCGCGCAGTGAGTAGACGGGGCAGCGTTCGACGAGGACGCGGAAGTTGTCCGGCAGGTCGGTGAGCTCTTCGCGGCCCTGGGGGCCGGTCAGGAGGACGTATTCGTTCTCCCGGTCCAGGTCGGCCAGGCCGTGGACCAGGTTCCGGATGTACGTTCCGATTCCGAAGTCTTGGACTTTTCGTGCGTCGATGCCGATGCGATAGGGCAAAGAGGTGACCTCCGGCGGGCGGGGAGATTGTACCGGAGTCGGCGGGTCGGGAGGGTGGTTGTTCGGCGGGGCGGGTTGGGGGGGGGGGGGGGGGAGAGGGATCGAGGGAGCCGGGGGCGATTCGATCGACCGGTCCTTCGCCGGGGCATGGTCGGGAGCGTCGCGGGGCCTCCCTGCCGGGGACCGGCCTGCGCTCGGGTGGTGGGATGGGGCGGTGCTCGGCCTCGGTTCAGGAGGGCGGCGTGGCGTCTTCGGTGAGGAGCCGGTCCTGCGCGCGCCCTCCTTCAACGCCCCCGGCAGGGAGGCCCCGCGCCGCTCCACCCATCGACCGTTCGTTGCCATGGTCGGCAGTGGTTGTCTTGGCCGGGAGGTGGTCGATCTGCCGCGGTGGAGGGTGGTGGTCGGGCTGCTGAGGTGGCGGGGTGGCCGGTCCTCCTCGGTGTTGGGATGGTCGACCTGCCGCGATGGTGGGGTGGTCGGGCTGTCTCGGTGGCAGGGTGGTCGGTTTGCTCCGGTGATGAGGTGGGCTGTAGGGGCGGGGCTTGTCGCCGCCCGCCTCCGGCTCTGGTTGGAGTGGTGAGAGGGCCCCCATGCGCTGGATTTGTCGTGGGCGGCCGCTATGCTTCACCGGTCGACGCTTCGCTGCCGTAGCTGAGCAGGTGTGCGCTGAAGCGCACCCGCCCTATCCGCATCCACGGTTTCCAGAGCACGAAGCCCTGCGTGCCGGAGAAGAAGGGCCGGGCGGTGGCGTCCCCTGCCTCCCCTGGGGGAGGAAGGGGATCGAGGGGCTTGGCGGGGGATCTAGTCGGCGGGGGATCTAGTCAACCGCGGCGCGCAGCACCTCGTCCATTCGCTGGGCGCTCGTGTCCCAGCGGAAGGTGCGGGCGCGTTCGATGCCTCGGGCCGCGAGGTCGGCGGCCAGGCCCGGGTCGTCGAGGAGGTGGCGGAGGGCTCCGGCGATGGCGCCGGGGTCTTCGGGGCGGGCGGTGAGGCCGGCGTCGCCGATGACTTCCGGGAGGCTCGAGCGGTCGGAGGTGACGACCGGCACGCCGGAGGCCATGGCTTCGGCCACGGGCATGCCGAATCCTTCGTAATAGGAGGGGTAGGCGAAGAGCGTGGCGCCCCGGAAGAGGCGCAGGAGCCTGTCTCGGTCGACCCGGCCGAGAACGTGGAGGTCGCCCCGGAGCTCGGGAGCACGGCGGAGGCGTTCGATCCGGCGCACGAGGCCCCGGGAGCGCCAGCCGTAGCCGCCCGCGAGCACCAGGGGGGGCGCGTCGCCGTCGTCGGCCCGGAGCGCGAGCCAGGCGTCGAGGAGCGCGGCGACGTTCTTCCTCGGCTCGAGGGTGCCGGCGTAGAGGATGTAGCCGCCGGGGCAGCCGAGCTCGGCACGGATCGCCTGTCGTTCGTCGTCCGTGGCGGGACGGAAGTCGGGAGAGACGCCGGGCGGGATGACGTGGAGCTTGTCCCGCCGCGTGCCGTTCCCCTGGAAGGCCTGCGGGAAGTGGAAGCGCAGGTCTCGGGCGCTCGATTCGGAGATCGTCACTACCTGGCGGGCCGCCTGGATGGAGCGTTCGAGGAACGGGATCTGGCTCCACCGGACCTTGGACCGGTGGGTGTCGGGCAGGAGCAGCACCGTCAGGTCGTAGACCGTGAGCACCGCGGGCACCGGGCAGCGCATGGGCAGCGTCTGGAGCGGCGACCAGAGCAGGTCCACGTCGCCCGCGGCCAGGCGCCGTGGCAGCAGGAGCTGCTGCCAGAGGACGCCGAGGGGAGCGCTCTGGTGCTCGAGCGAGACGCCGAGCTCGGCCAGCTCCCGGGCGCCCCGGGGCTCGCGGTGGGCGAGGCCGAGGTAGTCGAAGCTCCCCAGGGCGGTGAGCTGCCGGAGCATCTCCAGGGTGTAGACACCGATCCCGGTGGGCTCCGGAACCAGGGCGCGCAGGTCGACGGCGACGGTCTGTCTCACGCGGCGGATGATAGCTCCCCGGTGGTAAAGTTCGTCGAGCTCTTACTCCTCCCTTCACCGACTACGAGAGCCCAGACGATGCAGCGACGCTCCGTCCATCTGCTCGCCGCCGGCGTGCTTCTGCTCACGCTGTCCTATGCGCTGCCAGGGCCGACCGTGGCTCCGGCCGGCGCTCAGGCGACCGTCCTCGGGGCGGCGTCGAGCCTGTGGGAGGACGGGGATCTCGAGCTCGATCGGGAGGACGCCGCCCGGGTCGAGCGCCAGTGGCAAGGGGCGGCGGCGGGCCTCGAGCTGGTCGAGGCGCCGGAGGCCTCGAACGTATCGGAAGGCGCCGGCGCGCCGAGCGGCGCCACGCTGGTCTACGCCTGCTCCGTGGTCTACCCGACGGTCGCCGCTCCGTTCTACGGAGCGCTCGGTCCGCGGGGCTTGCGGGTGCTCAACGTGGGTCTCTTCCTTCTGGCCTTCTGGGTCGCGTGGCGGGCGCTCGGCCAGCCCAGGGGATGCCGCCGGCTGCCCCGGAGCGGCCTCACCTTGGCGGCGTTCTTCTTCGTCTCGGCCGCCCTCGCGCACGTCCTGACCCTGACCCCGAGCGCTTTCGAGATGGCCTGCCTGTTCCTCGGCCTGACCCTCTGGTGCACGGTGCGGGAGCGGCCACTCTGGGGGCCGCGCGAGCTCGTGCCTCTGGCCGTGGCCGGTGGCCTCGCGGCGTGCGCCATGGCGTCCCAGCCGGCCCTCGGGCTGTTCGCCCTGCCGCCGGCGGTCGATCTCCTCTGGTCGCGCCGCTGGAAGGGGGCCGTCGCGTACGTCGCGGTCTTCGTGCTCGCCGCCGCGGGGCTGCTCGCAGCCCAGACCAGGGCCACCGGGGACCTGGAGCTTGCGTGGAGCTGGGGCCTCCCGGAGCGCGCGGAGACGTTCAGTGGAGCGTTGCCGTTCCAGGTGGGCGCCGACCCGGTGACGGCGGCCGAGCGGCAGGCGGCGAGCCCGTTCCCGGACGGTCTTCCGGGAAACGGCCCGGGGGAGGGCGCCCTCGGCACGCTCCGCAGCGTGAGAGATCTCTTCGTCGGCCGCCACGTGGGCCTCGTCCCCTACTTCCCGTTCGCCGTCTTCGCCCTCGGCCTCTACCTGGTCGACCTCGGCAAGCCCGGCGGGAGGACGCGCCACCTGCTGGCCGCCGCGCTTCTCGCCTACACGGTGGTGGTGGCCGTCCACCTGGAGGCGGCGGCTGCGGCGCCGGCCGCTCCGGGGCTCTCGGCGTTCGCCGCCGTCTACCCCCTTTTCCTCTTGCTGCCCTGGAGGCTCCGCGCCGGGAGGGCGGTGCTGTTGCCGTTCCTGGCCGCCGGGCTGTGGACGGTGCCGGCGTTCGTCGGTGCCCTCCGGCCGCCGGTGCCGGCCGCGGTCTTCGAGCTCCACGCCCGCGACCCGGTCTTCCGCCCGTTGCCGATGGAGGTCGCGCTGCTCGCCTCCGGTCGCCTGCCCGGCTTCGCCCGGTTCGAGGAGCCCGCCGGCCACGGCCTCGGTGTGTGGCTGGTGCCGCGGGAGACCTTCTTCAACCTGGAGGTCAACCCCATGGGCGTCTGGGTCCGCGGTGCCACGCGCTCGGAGGTCTACGTCATCGCGGAGGGGCCGGACGCGCCGGTGATCCGTTTCCGCGCACGCTCGATCTCGGCGGAGAACGTGCTCACCGTCCAGGGAGCCGGCGGCCGGGTGATCGTGCGCTTCGACTCGCCCGCCAAGCGCCTGGGCACACCGGTGGAGGTCGAGGCGGAGCCGGTCGCGGAAGGGCTCTGGCGGTTCACCCTCGAGACCACTGAAGGGGCGGTGCCGGCCCGGGTCAACGCCCAGAGCGTCGACCAGCGGTATCTGGGGACGTTTTTGGAGTGGGAGTCGGTGTAAGGAGCGTCACCGCCCGCCAGCGGCTTCGCGGAACACCTCCACGTGCTCGTCCGCGGAGCGCTCCCAGGTGAACCGCCGCGCGCGCTCGGGGCCCCGGGTGCCGAGGGACCGGGCCAGGTCTCCGTCGTCGAGGAGGGCTTCGATCCGCTCCGTCCAGAGGTCCGGCCGATCGGGTGGTGCGTAGAGGGCCGCGTCCCCCGCCACCTCGCGGAGCACCGGAATGTCGCTCGCCACGACCGGCGTGCCGGCTGCCAGGGCCTCGAGCACCGGTAGGCCGAAGCCCTCGTAGTGGGACGGAAAGGCGAGGAGGAGGGCGCCTCGGTAGAGCCCGGCGAGCTCCTCGTTGGCCACGTAGCCCGGGTGGTGGAGCCAGCCCTCCGCACATCCGCGGTCGAGCTCCCGGCGGAGCCGCTCGTCCTTCCAGCCCACCTTGCCGCAGACGACGAGCGCCGGGGCGTCCGGCCGCCGGCGCCGCAGCCGGGCCCAGGTATCGAGCAGGGTCTCGATGTTCTTGCGCGGCTCGAGGGTGCCGACGAACAGGCCGAAGCGCTCCGGAGCCCAGTCCGGAAGCCGTCCCGACCCGACGCGGTCGACGGCGGCGAGCTGCCCAGGGCCGTGGTGGATGGCGCGGACCCGCCCCGGCGGCGCCAGGCCGTCCTCTGTGATCTCGTGGCGGACCGCCTCGGACGGGGTGATGATCCTCGCCGCTTCGACCAGGACCCTGCTCAGGTTTCTCGACAGCAGGGCCAGAGTGTCCTCGTCGAGCGTCCAGGGGAAGGAGCGGAAGGCGAGGTCGTGGACGGTGGCGACGAGCCGAGCGTCGGTCAGGCCGAGGGCCGGCTCGAAGCGGGTGGGAGGATAGAAGTTCGGAGCGAACACGACCCGGTTTCCGTCCGCCGCGATCAGCCACCGTTCGCAGCGGCGGAGCGTGCGGATCAGCCGATCCGGATGGACGAAGGTGTCGTCCGGCGTGGGGTAGAGGACCCGCTCGATGGCCGGCCCCTCGGGGAGCGGCACCGACGGGTCGGGGACGATCTCCGTCGCGGCGAGGCTCGGTCCGTACAGGCGCAAGCAGAGATCCGTCCTCGGAGCGAGCTCGGCAAGGACCCGGTCGAGATACCAGCCGACGCCGGTCAACGGGTTCCACAGGGGCGTGATGTCGATGGCGACGGTGGTTCGCGGCTCGGCGCGGCGGCGGCGGACCGCCCGAACGACCGAGTGGAGCCATCGGATGGAGCCGATCAGATTCCGCCAGCGCAGGCGGCCGAGCCGCGCCTGAGCCGCCCGGACGAGCGATGCCGCGGTCCGCGTCGGGCCACCGTGTCGGCTGTCGACGGGGCCTCCCATGGTCAGGCCAGCTCCGCCACCCGCCGGAGGATCTCGATGGTCTCGTCCGCCGTTCGCCCCCACGAGAACCTCCTGGCGCGTTCACGGCCTCGGCGCACGAGCTCGCCGCGCAGGTCTGCGTCGCCGAGGAGCTCCGCAAGCCGGGCTTCCCAGGTGTCGGGCCGCCCCGGGGGCGCGTAGAGGGCCGCGTCTCCGGCCACCTCTCGGAGCACGGGGATGTCGGAGACCACCAGGGGCGCACCGGCCTCGAACGCTTCGAGGACCGGCAGGCCGAAGCCCTCGTAGTGGGATGGCAACGCGACGAGGAGAGCGTTGCGGTAGAGGGAGGCGAGCTCCGAGTCCGAGACGTAGCCGAAGTGTCTGAGCCAGCCTTCGGACTCGGCCCGTTCGATCCGCTTGGCGAGGCCTCCCGACTTCCATCCGAGCCGGCCGCAGACGACCAGGGACGGTGGGTCGGCGGATTGTGCCCGAAGGCCGCTCCAGGCGTCGAGCAGGGTCTCCAGGTTCTTCCGCGGCTCGACGGTTCCCACGAACAGGGCGTAGAGCTCCGGAGCTCCGGCCGGTGGCTCGCCCGGGTCGCCCGGGTCGTCGGGGTCGTCCGGCCGATGGGCGGCGGCGAGGTGGACGGTCCGGACGCGGCTCGGCGCGGCGAGGCCGGCACCGACGATCTCCCCGCGGACGGCATGGCTGTCGGTCAAGATCATCGCCGCCCGGCTCCACACCCAGTCGAGGTGGCGCTCGAGGTTGTCCTGGGTCTCCTGGCGTACCGCCCAAGGAACCTTGAGGTAGCTGAGATCGTGGACGGTGGCGACCAGGGGCGTGCCCAGGGCTTCCACCAGGAGCCATCGCCGTGGCGGGAAGTAGTTCGGGGCGAAGAGCACCCGGTTGCGGTCCGCGGCGAGGAGAACGGGGCCGAGGAGCCGCGCCACGGTGGCGGTGAGCATGGAGAGGGCGGTCCAGCGGCTCCGGGGGGGGGCGTACGAGACGTGCTCGAGCGCCGGGCCGGACGGCAGGCGGACGACCATCCGCTCCGACTGCCGGCCGTCGACGAGATCGGGGCCGTAGAGCCGGATCGCCACGTCGGTTCGCGGCGCGAGCTCCTCGAGGAGGCGGTACAGGTACCAGCCGATGCCGGTGAGCGGCTCCCAGAAGGGCGAGATGTCGATCGCGATCGTCGGTCGAGCTTCACGCCGCCGCCGGCGGACCTCCTGGACCGTCGCGACGGTCCAGGAGGCGAGCGGCCCCAGGAACCGGAGGTTCCGCATCGGGGCGAGGGAGGCGAAGGCCAGCCGGAGCGTCTCTCTGGCGTTGGAAGGAAGGCCGCCCATGTCGGCCGGAAGGGTAGCAAGGCGGGGGCGAGTTGGGAACGTCTCCGGCGACCTGACCGGTGCCGCTCGCAGCGTAGCGGCGGGTCGAAGAACCGTGGATCCCGTGGTCTCGTCAGGTGAGCCGGGATCCAAGGTTCTCCGCAGGGACGGGTCGAGTCTCGCTCGAAGCTCAGAAGTTGCTACGGAGCGAGAAGGACGCTTGGTACCACTTCCCGGACGTCAACGTGACGTAATCGGTGCTGCTGCTATAGGGCCCTCGACCCGCGCCGAGACCCAGAGTTCCGTCGCGTGTCTCGTTCCAGGAAATCAGCTTCTGCCAGGCGAACTGGTAGGGGTTCGTGTAGATCCCGGTTCCCAGGTTCGGCACTCCCAGGTTGGTGTACTGGAAGCGAGGCGAGCTCAGGGATAGGTTCGAGGCTTCGCCGGTACGGATCCACGAGCCGTCGGTCACGGCGAAAGCGGGGGTGGTGTAGATGTCCTGGTTCTTGTGAGGCGTGGGGCAGGTTGGTCCGAGCGCCATCGCGACGATGGTGCCGGCGCTGTAGGGCCCGTAGGGGGAGAAGCTGGTTCGAAGGGTCAAGGAGGACTGGTTGTACAGCGGGCGTCCGTAGACCGTGCCCGGCCACTGCGAGCCCGAGCCCCCGGCATCGACGCTGCCGTCGAGCACCAGGGCCCACTGGCTTCTGGTGGTTTGCCTGGCGTAGTGATAGCTCGTAAAGAACTTGCTGGCGCCCGAGACGACCTCCAAGGAGTGCTCGGTCGGAGGGGCATACTTGTCCCACCAGTGCTGCTCTCGGCGGGGAGATGCCGAGCCCGGGATCAGCTCGTTGTGGGCCCAGTTCCAGCAGCCGTCCGGACCGGTTTTCCAGTAACGGAAGTAGGACGTGGACGGGTTGAGGGTCCACCAACCGGCCAGCTCTCCCGAGCGTTCCCAGCGAGCTCCGAAAGGTGGGTTGCCGAAGGAAATACCATCGTTGGTGCTGAGGTCGAACCAGGCCAGGTAGTTGTTGTTGACAAAAATACGGTCGCCACTCTTGAAGAGTCCTTTGTAATCCGGTGGATCATAGGGACAGCCTTCGGTCGTGGAGCGGTCCGCGGCGATCACCAGGCTCGTGACCCAACTGTTGGACCAGGTCGAGTTGTTGTCGACCGTTACTGACTGTCCGCCGTCCAGGGCGACCGTGATCCGGGAGATGGCGAAGGAGGGGCCGGGGCTCAGCAGAATCCAGACGGCGAGAAGAAAGCTGCACCGCAAGAACGTTTTCATGTCTCTTCTCCTGTTCATTCCTCCGGGATCGATCCAGTTCGAATCCCATCTTCAATATTAGCACCAAAGAAAATGCGCAATGGCAACTACTTAACAAGAGTCGGCCGCTCGAGGGCTCGTTGGGAGGCTCCCTCGGGAAGTGCGCAGCGTCGGCGAGCCTGAGATACGATCCCGGCGTGTCGTGGCGTTCGCCATCCTCCGCTCTCCGTGCTCCCGTTCGGGCCCTGCTCCGTCGGAGCGGGTGGCTTCGCCGGCTCGCGAAGCGTGCCTTGGCTCTGTTGGTCCGAGGGGCGCTCCAGTTCCGGCGGGAGGATCGACGTCCGGAGCACCTCGACCCGGATGAGATCCGTGCGCGGAGCGACGAGCTGAATCAGGCCGCCGAGCGGTACTACACGGAGTTCCCGGACCCCGAGTTCCTTCTGTCCAAGCCGTTCTCGGAGCCCGATACGTTCGCCCGGCGGCTGTTCGATCTCGGCGTCTTGTTCCATGCCCTCCGACTGTCGCCGCGGGACGTGGTGCTCGAGCTCGGGGCCGGGGCTTGCTGGGTCTCCCACTTCTTGAACCGATACGGCTGCAAAACCTACTCCGTGGACGTGTCGGAGACCGGCCTGCGCCTGGGGCGCGAGCGGTTCGAGAGAGAGTCCGGCACGCGGTGGGACCTGGAGCCGGAGTTCGTGGTGTACGACGGCTACCGGATGCCGTTGCCGGATGGCTGCTGCGACAAGATCGTCATCAACGATGCCTTCCACCATTTCCCGAATCCCGGTGAGATCCTCGAAGAGATGGCGCGGGTGTTGACGGTGGGAGGAGTCGTGGCCATGTCCGAGCCGGGACCGGGTCACTCCGAGGTCGAGCACACCCGCCGCGAGGTGGAGAACACCGGTGTGCTCGAGAACGAGGTGATTCTCGAGGAGCTCGACGAGATGGCACGCGCGGCAGGGTTTACTTCGGTGACCTTGGTGCCTCTTGCGCTGCCCGAGCTGCGGGAGGTGCCGGTGGGGAGGTTGGGTGGCATCGAGGAGGTCGAAGCTCATCTCGATCAGTGGCTGGCTACCGGACGCGAGAACCGCTACGTCGTGCTCCACAAAGGCCGGTGGATGCCGAACACGCTTCGACCGGAGAGGCTCGACGCGCGGATCGAGATCCTCGCTCCCCAAGGGGGGACGGAGGTCGCCGCCGGTTCCGCCTGTCCGCTCCGGGTCCGAGTCGCAAACCGTGGGGACACCCGCTGGCTCGCGACCATCACCGAGCGGCCCGGCTGGGCCCGGCTCGGCGTGCATCTCTACCGGACGACCGGCGACGGGGCGGAGGAGCCGCCGGGCGAGCTGGTCGACTTCGACTGGCTGCGGGTCTCCTTGCCGTTCGACATGGAGCCGGGGGACGAGGCGACGGTGGAGGTCGAGCTGCCTCCGATCGCGGAGCCGGGCGCGTACCGGTTGGTCTTCGACCTGGTCGCGGAAGGGGTGCTCTGGTTCGCCCAGAAGGGCTCGCCGACCACCGAGCTGGCGCTCGAGGTGGGGGGCGGGGACGCGTAGGGAAGCTGTTTCGGACGCGACGCTCCACGTGGAATCCACCGGCGGCCGGTGGCGTTGTACCGAGAGCCGACGGTTCCCTCCTCCGTGGTGACCGTGCTCCCGACACGACGACCCCCGACCGATTGACACTCTTCGACGCAAGGGCTAATCTCACCAGTCTGTCTGCCTGAAGTGGCACGTTCTATGAAAATCCGTCTTGACGAGATCGGCGACGAGCCGTGGAGCTGGCACAGCGAGGAGACCGTTGAGCCGAGCTCCCTCGAGCGCGACGAGATCCTGGAGCTTTCGCCCATCGAATGGCGGGGCGAGATCTCGCGCCTCGATCAAGGCTTTTTGCTGAGGGCCCACCTGTCCTACGGCCAGACGCTGGCGTGCCAGCGCTGCCTGCGTCCGGTGACCGACAAAGTGGACGACGAGCTGGAGCTGCTGCTCGTCGATCACGAGCCGGGAGCGGAGGAAGAGGAGCGGGAGCTCGAAGAGGAAGATCTCGGGGTGCTGGTGATCGACGAGCCGGAGCTCGACCTGTGGCCCTTGCTGCGGGAGCAGGTCCAGCTCAACGTTCCGATGCGCCCGCTGTGCACCGAAGACTGCGCGGGCTTGTGTCCCGTGTGTGGCGCCGACTTGAACGAAGGCGCCTGCGACTGCGCGCGTCAGAGTTTCGATCCCCGCTGGTCGGGATTGGCCGCTCTGCGTGACCGCCTGGCTCCCGAGGCAGACGAGCCCGAGGACTGATCCGGCGGATCGGTCTTGTGCGGGCCGGCTGCCCGGACGGATTCCATAACCCCGACGAACTGACGACGACCGAGGAAACGAGTCATGGCCAATCCGAAGCGACGGCATTCTCAGGCCCGGCGGGACAAGCGCCGTGCCCACGACGCCCTGCGCCGCCCCGCGGGCTCTCTCTGCGAGCACTGCGGCGAGGCGAAGATGCCGCACCGCGTTTGCCCCCACTGTGGTCACTACCGGGGTCGCGAGGTGCTCGAGGTCGAAGAGACCCTCTGATACCCGACCCGAGCGGGGCCGGCAAGGTATCCGGTCCCGCGCCCCAGCTTCCCGGTGACCGAACCCCCGTTGCGGATCGCGGTCGACGCCATGGGAGGGGACGAAGCCCCCACCCAGGTGGTCGAGGGCTGCCTGCTCGCGGCGG
>Ga0210101_1000511_pt1 | contig 12659 bp, 12 predicted proteins | sample Muzzi_PWC_D1_FD_185534 | JGI IMG/M metagenome (GOLD analysis project Ga0210101, IMG submission 185534) | Wetland microbial communities from San Francisco Bay, California, USA, that impact long-term carbon sequestration - Muzzi_PWC_D1 (SPAdes) | ecosystem: Environmental > Aquatic > Marine >...
TTTCGCAGGGCGCGATCACCGATCGCGACCAGTGGCTGGGTCTTGCCGGCAACTTCGGCCAGGTCCGCGTGGGTACCATCTCCACCAGCTACAAGTCACACGGTGCCATGCTCGATCCGGCCTACCGCACTGTCATCCAGCAGCGTGGCTGGGGGCTCCAGTCTGACCTGCACAACGGTGCCGGCCAGCAGGGCCAGGGTCGTGCCACCAATACCGCGCGTTACGACAGCCCGGACTGGAACGGTCTGAAGGTGACGGCTACCTATACCCTGGACAGCGCCACGCAGGGTCAAAACGAGAACCCTTACGGTGCCGGTGTGCAGTATGAAAACGGCGGCATCCTGGTGTTCGCTGATTACATCACGACCGATCAGGGTAGCGACGACAGTGCCTACAAGGTGGGCGCCAAGTACACCCTGAACAACTTTGCCGTGTTTGGCCAGTACGAGGTTGACGATGGCCTGATTTCTACCAATACCTTTGGTTTGGCTGCGTCTAATCCGAATAAGGTTACGGGTGCCGATGTCTGGATGCTGGGCGGTACCTACACCATGGGCAATAACACCCTATACGGTGCTTATGCGCAGGGTGACAATGCAGAAAATACGGCTGCTACCACGAGCTACGACGCTTGGGAAGTCGCTGGCATCCACAGCATGAGCAAGCAGACGCTGGTCTATCTGGGCTATGGCCAGATTTCGCCTGACGCGAACGGCGCGGACGATGCCACTGGCTGGGCGCTGGGTATGAAGCACAAGTTCTGAGTGCTGGCTTGACCGGAACAGGGAAACGGGGCCGCTTGGCCCCGTTTCCTTTTGTCGGGCACCTGCCTGTCTGATGTCCGGACTGGTAAGGGGGTGTTGCATGCTGACAACAGTTCCAGGCCATGTGTTGCATTTTTGCATTTTATTGCGTTAAATTACCGGCCATTAAGCGGTTATCCGCAGCAGGCCAGGTCCATAAAGTCAATCCGGAGGGGATGATAGTGAACAGAAAACTGTTGCCGACCATGATCGGCGTTATTCTGGCGGGGGGGGTGGCAGCGGCCCAGGCCGATGTCAGCCTGTTTGGCCACATCGATACCAGTTTCAATGCGACCGACCAGGACGGCGGCAGCGATGACACCACCTTTGCCTGTACCACCTGCTCCATCGGCTTCAAGGGCAGCGAGGACCTGGGCAACGGCCTGAAGGCGATCTTCAGTATCGATTTCCAGTACGATACGACCGAGCGTAATCCGCAGAAGACCAAGGTTAAGGGTACCGGTATCACGCCTACGCCTTCCCTTGGCAGCACCCTGACAACTAAAAATGTAGTTTCGCAGGGCGCGATCACCGATCGCGACCAGTGGCTGGGTCTTGCCGGCAACTTCGGCCAGGTCCGCGTGGGCGCCATCTCCACGGTCTACAAGTCGCACGGCGCCCTGCTCGACCCCCTCTACCGGACTGCGTTGCAGGGGCGTGACCGCGGCCTGCAGTCCCGCTTTCACAGCGGCGCCGGCGAGGACCTGCAGGGCCGTGCCACGAACACCGCCCGCTATGACAGCCCGGACTGGAATGGCCTGAATGTCGGGGCCTTCTACACGCTGGATGGCAACGAGAATGATGGCTACGGCGGAACCGAGGACAACGATCCCTATGGTGTCGGTGCGAGTTATTCCAATGGCGGCATGCTGGTCTTCGGGGATTACATGAACAACAACGGCAGCAGCAATGATGTCGGCGGTGATATCTGGGCCTGGAAGGTCGGCGGTAAATACGGTCTCGGCATGTTCGACTTCACGGCCCAGTATGAATACTCCAGCACCGACGAGAATTCTGCGGCCGCCATGGTCGACGTCGATACAACGGTCTGGTTCCTGGGTGCATCGGCGACCCTGGGCAACACCATGGCCTATGCCGCCTACGGTCAGGGCGAGTTCGATTTCGCCAGCAGCCCCACGGAGGACTATACCTCCTGGACGCTGGCCCTGGTACACAACCTGAGCAAGCAGACCCTGGTTTACACCGGTTTCAGCGAGGTGGATTGTGACAAATATGTCGCCGGATCGGTGTGTGACCAGGTCGGTGGTTCCGGTGGCGAGGACGACAAGTTCTCCCTCGGTATGAAGCACAAGTTCTAGCCGGGCAGTGCTCCGGAGATCCGCAACGGGGCCGTATGGCCCCGTTTTTTCATGGCGAAAACGGAGCCGCATGGCAGTGTGGAGCAGGTGGTCCGGACACAGCGTCGCGTAATCCGGGGCTGGTGGCAGGGCTTTCAGGGCTTGTTCGCTGCGCTGTTCGTGCGGGCCGTCCTTCAGCACACTCCGTGCTGTTGTCGGTCCTGCGGAACCCCACCCTGGCTGTATCGAAGCTGTTGGCGGTTAAGGCATGAATTCACGCAATGACGCCCTGCAGGTGCTGATCCACTGCCTGTGGCCGGGCGCAAGATGTGGGAAGGGCGGGGCGGCCAGGCACCCGTCCGTGTCAAGTGGTGGTTTACAATTTGATGCATCGCCTCGTTGCTGGTGGTGATGACGGTATCGGGATCCCTTGAATGAAAGGCATCGTGAAAACGCTGCATGCTTCCTGCAAGCCTGCCCTGCAAGGTGCTTTACTGCTGTGCGCGGCCCTGCTCATCGCGGCCTGCGCCGGCGGGCCGGTTGCCGAGCCGCCGGCCGTGACCCATGAGAATGCACACAGCGGCGGCAGCGTTGTCAGCTTCAGCGAGAGCGGTGACCTGCTTGCCTCGGGTGGCTGGGAGGGAACGGTACGGCTATGGCGCATGCCCGACGGCTCACAACTGCGCTTCTGGCGTGACCATAGTGATTCTGTCAACGGTATTGCCTTCGCCGACGATGACACCCAGGTTATCACGGCCGGCTACGATGGCCTGCTTGTCCGCCGCGCGGTCAATGGTGCACGACTGGCAAGTGTCGCTACCGGGTCTCCCGTCACCCATATGGCGGCGGACAGCCGCGCTGACCGGGTGCTGACCGGACATGCCGACGGCAGGGTGCGAGTCTGGCGGCTGTCGGATTTTAAGCTGCTGCAGGAAAGAGCCTTGCACAGGGGGGTGGTCAAGGCAGTTGCCATTGACGGCCGGATGCCGCGCTTTGCCTCCAGCGGTGCTGACGGCCAGGTTTTCATCTGGAGTGAAACCGGCGCGGAGCGCGCCCTGCAGGCGCCGCCGGTGGATGCCTGGACGCTGGCATTCTCGCCGGACGGACGCTGGTTGTCCGGCGGCGGCTGGTTCCGGCTGTTCCGCTGGAATCTGCAGGACGCCTCGCTGGCGGTTATGTCGACGCCGCACCACGGCATTATCAAGTCGGTGGAATACCTGGAGGCGGGCGATGTGCTTGCCACCATCAGCAGGCAGACCGACAGTTCGGTGTATTTCCTTGATCCAGCCAGCGGAGCCCTGCTGCGTCGCTTCCAGCGGCACGACCTGTGCGGTGCTGATATTTCGGTGTCTCGGGATGGTCGTTACCTGGCAACGACCAGTGATGATGCGAGTGTGCGCATCTGGAGGCTGGAACCTGCCGAGTAAGCGCGACTGGCAGTGGCGCCATTATGCAGCGCCGGGTTTATACAAAATCTGCCGGTGCGGGCCGGGGCTGTGACGCTGCTTGCTGAATATCCGCCATTGCAGCGACGGGAGGAGGTGCGACTGCAGGGAGAGGCGCACGCAATGGCGTGATTGCCGGATTGTCCGGGAGTTTCCTTGTGCCAGAACCCGCCTTGATCGCCTCTGAGTCCACGCAAGACACGGCCGGCAAGAGTCCAGTATGCCATGTCTTTCTGTGTCCTTCCGTGACCGGTGAGAGCGTCTGAACGGCAGACATCCCCCGGGCAAGTGCCATTGATGCCGGCTGCGGGTCTGCATTCAGGCGAGGCACCGCAAGCCTGCCGGATTCAGGTGAGCTTCCTGACCCCGTCCTCGGTCCCGAGCAGCAGGATGTCCGCGGGGCGCCTGGCAAACAGGCCCACCGTAACAATGCCCGGGATGTTGTTCAGGTCTTCCTCCAGCGTGACCGGCTCCATGATTTCCATGTTGTGGATGTCCAGAATGATGTTGCCGTTGTCCGTGATAAAGCCCTCCCGGTAGACCGGCTGGCCGCCGCGTTTTACCAGTTCGCGCGCCACCATGCTGCGCGCCATCGGGATCACCTCGACAGGCAGCGGGAAGGTGCCCAGGATATCGACCAGCTTGCTGCCGTCGGCGATGCAGACAAACTTGCGGCTGCAGGCCGCCACGATTTTCTCGCGGGTCAGTGCGCCGCCGCCGCCCTTGATAAGGTGCAGGTAATGATTGGCTTCATCCGCGCCGTCAATGTAGACGGACAGCTCGCCGGCGGAATTCAGGTCCAGCACGGGGATGCCGTGCGACTTCAGTCGCGCTGCGCTGGCCTCCGAACTTGCCACGGTTCCCTCGATCCTGTGCTTGATGCCAGCCAGGCAATCGATGAAGTGGTTCGCTGTCGAACCTGTACCGATGCCAATCACGGTGCCTGGCTCGACGTATTCCAGTGCGGCCTCGGCAACCATCTTTTTCATTTCATCCTGTGTCATGCGGGTGCTCCGTGTTATTGATTGCAGTGATAATACCCGCGCCCCGGCTGCTTGTCATGGCCGTGGCGTATGCCATGGCAGGGTATCTGGGCAAGCGATAAACGAACTGCTACTGTACGCCCTATGCTGACACGTTATCTCAAGATGATCGAGAACTCGCGCGTATATGATGTTGCGCGGGAAACACCACTCGAAGAGGCCACACGCCTGTCGCGCCGGCTTGGCAACCGGGTGCTGCTGAAGCGCGAGGATCTGCAGCCGGTTCACTCCTTCAAGTTGCGTGGCGCCTACAACAAGATCGCGGGTCTTTCCAGGGAAGACTGTGCGCGCGGTGTCATCGCTGCGTCGGCGGGCAACCATGCGCAGGGTGTGGCGCTGGCGGCGCGCAAGCTGGATGTGAAGGCGCTGATCGTCATGCCGCGGACCACGCCCTCCATCAAGATCGAGTCAGTCAGGGACTATGGCGCGCGGATCAAACTGGTCGGGGACGCCTATGATGATGCCTACCGGTTTGCCGCGGCGCATGCAAAAGAAACCGGTATGGTGTTCATTCATCCCTACGATGACCCGGAGGTGATTGCCGGGCAGGGAACGATTGGACTGGAAATCCTGCGTGACCATTCGGAAAACCTGCACGCCATCTTCGTGCCGGTGGGCGGCGGCGGGCTGATCGCTGGCATCGCCGCGGCGGTAAAATCCCTGCGACCGGAAATCCGCGTCATCGGTGTCGAACCTGACGAGGCACCGTGCATGTACGAGGCGCTGCGGCGCGGGCGGCGGGTCACGCTCAAGCAGGTCGGTATATTCGCTGACGGTGTAGCAGTGCGGCAGGCCGGCAAGGAACCGTTCCGTATCGCGCGCGAGTATGTCGATGACGTCATTACGGTCGGTAACGATGCGATCTGCGCCGCCATAAAGGATATTTTTGATGACTGCAGGTCCATCGTCGAACCTGCGGGTGCGCTCGCCGTTGCCGGGATAAAGCAATATGTGCAACAGAGTGGTGTGCAGGGTGAAAACCTCGTCGCCATCAACAGTGGCGCCAATATCAACTTCGACCGCCTGCGGCATGTCGCGGAGCGCGCCCAGCTCGGTGAACAGCGCGAGGCCCTGCTTGCCGTAACGATCCCGGAAGAGCCCGGCAGTTTCCGGCGGTTTTGCCAGGCGATTGGCAAGCGCGGTATTACCGAATTCAACTACCGCTATTCAGGCCCGCAGCAGGCCCATGTGTTCGCCGGCGTGCAGCTGCAGCAGGGTGACAGCGAGCGCCATGCGCTGGTCGATGACATGCGCGGCCGCGGCTACCCGGTAGAGGACCTTACCGACAGTGAACTGGCCAAGCTGCACATTCGTCATATGGTGGGCGGGCATATGCCTGGCCTCAAGGGCGAACTGCTGTTTCGATTCCAGTTCCCGGAGCGCCCCGGGGCCTTGCTCGCGTTCCTGTCCTCGATGGGCAGGCGCTGGAATATCAGTCTGTTTCACTATCGAAACCACGGTGCGGATTACGGTCGCGTGCTGGTTGGCATACAGGTGCCCCGTTCAAGCCGCAAGGAATTCAGGGCGTCGCTGGACAGGCTGGGTTACGTGTATCGCGAGGAGACGGATTGCGTGGCCTACAATCTGTTCCTGGGTGGCTGACGCGGCTGGTTTTCAGTGGGCGTGGAGGCATAAAAAAAGCCCGGGTGGATTGCCCGGGCTTTTTTGTCGTTGTTTAACGACTAATGCTAGCGCGTCTTGCGTGCAGCTGTTTTGCGCTTCGGTGCAGCCTTCTTCCTGGTTGCTACCTTCCGCTTCGGAGCGGCCTTCTTCCTGGTTGCTGCCTTGCGCTTCGGTGCAGCCTTCTTCCTGGTTGCTACCTTGCGCTTCGGAGCGGCCTTCTTCTTCGTTGCTGCCTTGCGCTTCGGTGCAGCCTTCTTCCTGGTTGCTGCCTTGCGTTTCGGAGCGGCCTTCTTCTTCGTTGCTGCCTTGCGCTTCGGTGCAGCCTTCTTCCTGGTTGCTGCCTTGCGTTTCGGAGCGGCCTTCTTCTTCGTTGCTGCCTTGCGTTTCGGAGCGACCTTCTTCCTGGTTGCTACCTTACGTTTCGGAGCAGCTTTTCGCTTTGTTGCTACCTTCTTTTTTACAGCCATACCAAACCTCCATTGCATACAAATTGCCCAAGGTGAGTATAAACAAGTAATTACAAATTACCAGTTTTTTTTCGAGGTAATGTTTGCATGTGTTGCATGCATTGTTACTGCGTACAAGACAGTTTTGTTGCATGTGCAATGTACGTTGAACAGTTAATGCATGACAGCGATGCAAGCGTTACTCGAGACTGTTTCGACAAACTTTAGAAATACTTTTGCATGCATGCAGTAATACTCGTTTTTAGAATCCTGTTTTGTTGTATGTCGAGAGTCGCTGTGATGAGTGTGACGAGTGCTTGCGCGGACAGGAAGGTGCATGTGCTGTTACGGAATAGTTGACACAATTGTTCTTTGTGCTGCGTGGGGAAGGTGTAACCCTGATGTTGCCAAAACAGCTTTATTTACAGCTCAAACATGAGGTTATACAAGCGCCCGGGATGCGGCTGCGGCTTCGTGTGTGAACTTAACCGACAATGCCCGGGTGTGGTAGAGGCGGCATCGATTGCAGTGCGCTTGCACCTGGCAGCGTCACGTTACTCCAGGGACAGAATGAAATTCCATTGTTTCCCGGTAACCGGCATGACGGACAGACGGTTGCCACGTCGCAGCAGTGGCAGGTCCTGTAATGCCTCGCAGGATTTCATTTCGGTCAGCGTAATGATGCGTTTCAGTTCGCGAACAAAACGCACGTCCACCATGTACCAGCGCGGGTTGTCCGGATCACTTTTCGGGTCATGGTATTTTTGTTGTGGATCGAATGCAGTGTGGTCCGGATAACCTGTGCGAACGATTTTCATGATGCCTGCAATACCGGGTTCCTTGCAGTTCGAGTGATAGAAAAAGGCGAGATCCCCTTTTTGCATTGCGTCGCGCATCATGTTGCGTGCCTGGTAGTTGCGCACACCATCCCAGCTGTCGGTTTTGTTCGGGCGTTGCTTCAGGTGCTGAATGCCAAAGACATCGGGTTCCGATTTCATCAGCCAGTAATTCATAGCGGGATTCCTGTTATTTGTTGCTTAAAAGTAACAATAGGGTGCCTGCGGGTTGCGGGCACCCGGGATGCGGCTTGCAGCTTACCTGCCTGCTGTGTAGATGTGCGCTTCTGTCGCGATGCCGTCCAGCGGTATGTCCCACGGGTTCGGTTCGATCATTTCCCGCTTCTGGAATTCATAGGCAAGTCCGAGCCGACGGGGTTTCTGCCAGTGATGCCGGTTGTGTAAAAAGGCGAGGCTGCGGTCGTAGTAGCCGCCGCCCATGCCGATGCGGTGTCCCGTCGAATCAAAAGCCACCAGCGGTGTGAGGATCAGGTCAAGTGCCCAGGGTCTTATCAGGTCGCGGACCAGCGGTTCGGGAATACCGTAACGATTGGCTACCAGCGGGTCACCGGGCTGGTACCTGGCGAACCACAGCCGCTGGCGGGAGAACGGGGCAAGGACGGGTAAATAGAGCGTCTTGCCGGAGGTCCACAGCCTGTGCGTCAACGGCGCGGGGTCGATTTCCCCGTCTGCCGCCAGGTAGGTGGCGATATGACGGCTGCTTGCAAGCAGCCGGTGATTGCACAGATTGCAAGCCAGAAGCTCCGCACAGTGTGCAGCATCATCCGCGGTTACGGCTCTGCGTTTCTGCCTGATGGACTGGCGCAGCTGGCGCAGCGTTGACATGAATATGTCCTGCTCGCGGAGCCCCGCCTTTACCGGGCTCCGGGTAATGGGGAGGGCATCCTCCGCTCGATCCGTTGCAGCTGTTGCCCCTGAACCTTAGGTTCAAGAGGGGGACATCAACACTGCCTCAGGCTTTCCGCGCTTGGCGGACATGCGCACTGGCAGTGAATTTCAGTCCCCTGGATTGGAGATTAGGCTCTAGGAGATCCTAGCCACTATCGAGAACAGCAGGGGATGCCCAAATTTAACCTGTCCTGGTTCGGGACCTCAGTTCAGCCCCGGTTGCCGGTATTCGGCCAATGCCGCTTCTATGCGTTCATTGAGTTTGCTGAGCCGCGCGCCGACGGATCTTGAACGGTTGCCGCCGATGACGCCGGACTCGATCGCCTCATGGGCAATATTCAGACCGGCCATGACAGCGATCCTGTCCACTCCGACGACCTTGCCGCCGGCGCGGATGGTGGCCATCTTGTCATTCAGATGCTTTGCCGAGGCCAGCAGGATGTCCTGTTCGTCTTCCGGGCAGGATACCAGGTATTCCTTGTCGAGGATCTTGATCTTGACGGCATGGGGTTCACTGCTCATGCGCCGCTCTCCAGGGATTTCAGTCGCGTAACGATGGCATCGACGCGGTTGCGAACCTGGTCGTGTTTTTCCAGCAGACCGGCGCGTTCGACTGCCAGTGAGTCCTGCTGGATGCGCAGCGAGCGGTTTTCACGGGTCAGGCGTTCGATTATCGCCAGCAGGCTGTCGACCTGTTCCTCGAGGTGGGCAAGCTCCTGCTCGACGCCAAGTGTATCTTTGCTGTTGGTTGCCATGTCGCAAATATAGTGCGGTTGCCGGGTACGGTCAATGCCGTTGCTGCGGGCGCACACACGTCGTCGCGGCGCGAGTGTGCGATAATGCAGGCAGGAAACCTGCGGCGGCTCGTCTGCAGGTGCAATCCCGGGTCATACTGAAGAGGGCGTAATATGCAGGAAACGCTGTCATGCAGCCACGCGGAACTGGATGGATTGCTGCATGGGGCTGGCGCTGACAGTGGTGCCGCCGAGGCGCATGGACTGTTGTGCGGCATTGCCTGCGCCGGTGGCAGCGTTGCCGGCAGTGTCTGGCTGGAGCACCTGCTGGGCGAGAACAATACCCTGAGTGTCGCTGCGCAGGACTGCAGCGATGCACTGACAATCCTGCAGCAGGAGATCCGGCGCCAGTTGAATGACGATGCCCTGGGGTTTGTCCTGCTGCTCCCTTCCGATGACGAACCTCTGGCGCTGCGTACCCGGGCACTGAGTCACTGGTGCGAGGGGTTTCTGTACGGCATGGCGCTGGGCGGCATGCGCGATGATTTCCCGTTGCCGGATGACAGCGCCGAGATCATCGGTGATTTTTACCAGATTTCACATGCCGGCTTTTCCTCCGAGGGTACCGGGGATGCCGACGAGGCAGCGTATCAGGAAATCGTGGAGTATGTGCGCATGTGCGTGCTGCTGGTGCATGAGGAGTTGTGTCCACTGCCGGCAAGCCCGCGACTGCAGTGAGCGGCACGGTCAGGATCGAATGACAATGAACGACAGCAACAGGCAGACGTTTTGCACCGGCATGCCGGCCGCCGCGGGAAACACCGGCTGTGCCGCAGACCGACGGGCGCCGGCCGGAGGTCAGGCATGATCGGGCTGCGGGAATTCGGCCGGCGCCGCAAACAGTTGATGCGCATGATGGGCAAGGGTGCGATTGCCATTGTGCCCACGGCGACGGAACAGGTGCGTAACCGGGATGTCGAGTTTCCGTTTCGTGCTGACAGCGACTTTTACTACCTGACCGGTTTTCACGAGCCGGACGCGGTCGCCGTTCTCATTCCCCAGCGCAGGCACGGCGAATACCTGCTGTTCTGCCGCGAGCGCGACCCGGCCATGGAGACCTGGACCGGGCGGCGTGCCGGTACCCGGGGTGCGGTTGATACCCATGCCGCGGATGACGCATTCCCGATCAGTGATATCGACGACATTCTCCCCGGACTGCTGGAAAGCTGTGAACGGGTGTATTACAGCATGGGGTCGCGGCCGGAGTTCGACAAGCGTGTCATGGAATGGGTCAACCGCATTCGCCAGGGCGCGCGTACCGGCGCGCGCACCCCGGACGAGTTCATCGCGCTGGATCACCTGCTGCATGACATGCGCCTCTACAAGAGCCGTTCCGAGGTTGTGGCCATGCGTGCTGCCGCGAAGGTGGCTTGCCAGGCGCATCGGCGTGCCATGCTGGCATGCCGGCCGGGCATGCATGAATATGAGATAGAGGCGGAATTCCTGCACGAGTTCAGGCGCGCCGGCATGGTGCCTGCCTATCCGAGCATCGTGGGCGGTGGCAAAAATGGCTGCGTACTGCACTACACCGGCAACAGCGATCCCCTGCAGGACGGCGATTTGCTGCTGATCGATGCCGGCGCCGAGTACGACTGTTACGCCTCCGATGTGACGCGCACCTTCCCGGTGAACGGGCGCTTCAGTCCGGCGCAGAAGGCGTTGTACGAAGTTGTGCTCGCGGCGCAGACCGCCGCCATCGAACAGGTCCGGGCCGGGAATCACTGGAATGCGCCCCATGCAGCGGCTGTCAGGGTGTTGACGCGCGGGCTGGTGAAGCTGGGTATCCTGAAGGGTAAACCCGCCGCGCTCATCAAGTCAGAGGCCTACCGGCGGTTTTACATGCATCGCACCGGACACTGGCTGGGGATGGATGTGCATGATGTCGGAGACTACAAGGTGGGTGGTGAATGGCGTGAACTGGAGCCCGGTATGGTGCTGACGGTGGAGCCGGGTCTGTATATTCCCGAGGGCAGTCGCGGCGTAGCGAAGAAATGGTGGAACCTCGGTATCCGGATCGAGGATGACGTGCTGGTGACGCGCGGCGAGCCCGAGGTGTTGAGTCATGCGGCGCCGAAAACCGTTGCCGGCATCGAGGCGCTGATGGCAGGTAATGGTGGATGGTGACGCGGTGATGGAATCATATGATGTCCTCATTACCGGAGGCGGCATGGTCGGTGCCAGCCTGGCCTGCGCCCTGTCGGGTCAGGGAATGCGCATTGCCATGATCGAGGGTGTTGCGCCGGCAACGCGCGCCGAGCCCGGTTACGATGACCGCGCAATCGCGCTCGCCTACGGGACAAGCCGGATTCTCGACGCCCTGGGCCTGTGGCAGCCGCTGCTCGGTGATGCTGCTCCCATCCACCGGATACACGTGTCCGACCGCGGGCATTTCGGCGTCGCACACCTGGATCGTGCCGATGAGGGTTTGCCGGCCATCGGCTATGTCGTACCGGCCCGGGCCATCGGCCAAGTGCTGGAAGCCGCGCTTGCCGGGGCGGCGGATGTCGAGCGTTTCTGTCCGGCGCAGGTGACCGGTGTGGAGCGTTCCGCTGCCGGGGTCAGCGTGCAGCTCAAGCAGGACAAGGCGCACTTCACCCTGCACGGCCGCCTGCTGGTTGCGGCGGACGGTGCCGATTCCTTCGTTCGCGAGCATTTCGGTATCACCAGCCTGGAACGCGATTACGGGCAGTCCGCCATCGTCACCAACATCACGCCGCAACTGCCACATCGCAATATCGCCTACGAGCGCTTTACCGACAGCGGCCCGCTTGCGCTGCTGCCGATGACGGAACAGCGCTGCGCGGTCATCTGGACCGTGGCATCAAGCCAGGTCGATGCCGTCATGCAGTTGCCGGATGAGGACTTCCTGGCGCAGTTGCAGGAACGTTTTGGACAGCGCCTCGGGCGCTTGCAGCGCGTGGGCCGGCGCCAGGCCTGGCCGCTGCGGCTGCTGCATGCGAACGAGTCGGTGCGGGAGCGGGTGGCCCTGATCGGCAATGCCGTGCACACATTGCATCCGATTGCGGGGCAGGGGTTCAACCTCGGGGCCAGGGATGTCGCGGTGCTGGCGGAGGTGCTGGTCGATGCCGTGCGCAGTGGTGAGGACCCCGGTGCGCTTGCGGTTCTGGAGCGTTACGGGCAATGGCGCCGGCATGATCACCGCAACGTTACGGTCTTCACCGATGGTCTCGCGCGGCTGTTTTCCCTGTCGCTGCCGGCACTGGGCATGGTCCGCGGCGCCGGCTTGCTGGCCTTTGATCTCCTGCCCCCGGCCAAGCGCCTGCTGACGCGCATGACCATGGGGCGTTCAACCCGCCTGCCGCGGCTGGCGCGGGGTGTGCCGCTGTGACGACGGATTGCTTCGATCTCATCGTCATCGGCGGCGGCATCGTGGGTGCCACTGCGGCCTGTGCGCTGGGCGAGGCGGGTCTCGATGTCGCCCTGGTCGAGGCGCGCAACGCC
>Ga0210101_1000512_pt1 | contig 12640 bp, 9 predicted proteins | sample Muzzi_PWC_D1_FD_185534 | JGI IMG/M metagenome (GOLD analysis project Ga0210101, IMG submission 185534) | Wetland microbial communities from San Francisco Bay, California, USA, that impact long-term carbon sequestration - Muzzi_PWC_D1 (SPAdes) | ecosystem: Environmental > Aquatic > Marine >...
AGTGTCGCGGTGGTCGAAGCGCAGGATCTGGCATCCGGCACCAGCAGCCGAAGTTCGAAGATGATCCACGGTGGCGTTCGGTACCTGGCGCAGGGAGATGTCGCTCTGGTGCGAGAGGCGGCCAACGAACGGCAGATCCTGAGGCGGATCGCCCCCCATCTGACGCGCTTCACGCCGTTCGTGCTGCCCACGAACTCGCTGGCCGGGATGGCGAAGTTCCGTGCTGCGATGTGGGCTTTCGAAAAACTGGGGAACATCCCCAGACCGGAGCGCCACGAAGTCTGGAGCGCGGCGGAGTTGGCGGCTCGCGAACCGCTGGCGGCTTCGGAGTCGACCAACGGCGCGGTGCTCTACTTCGAGTTCCTGACCGACGACGCTCGCCTGACGCTGGCGAATGCGCGCAGCGCGGCCGCCGACGGCGCACACATCCTCACCTATGCCCCGGTGACACGCATCGCGCTCGATCGCGGCCGCGCAGTCGGAGTCCACTGTCACAGTGCGCTCGCTGGCGAGACCCACAGCGTAGTGGTGCGTGGCCGCGTGATCGTGAACGCAGCCGGTCCGTGGGTCGACGCGATTCGCGCGTTGGAGTCATCCGACGACGAGGCGCGGCTCGCGCTGACCAAGGGAATTCATCTCGTCGTGGCCCGCGAGCGTCTGCCGCTCGCGCGCACGGTGCTGATGACCGCACCCGACAAACGGCCGATCTTCGCGGTGCCGCGGGGCGATGTGACCTACCTCGGAACCACCGATACGTTCCACCGGCCATCGAATGGCACGCTGGGTTACTGGCCCGAGATCGACGGCGACGACGTCGACTACCTGCTCGACGCGGCATCGCGGGCATTCGCCGTCGAACCTCTGTCTGCGCGTGACGTCGTGTCTTCGTGGACCGGTGTGCGGCCGCTGGTGTCGCAAGCGGGCAAGAGCCCTTCGGAGATTTCGCGGCGTGACGAAGTGTGGACCGGACCCAGCGGCATCCTTTCGGTTGCCGGCGGCAAACTCACGGCCTATCGACGAATGGCCGAGCGGTTGACCGACACCGTCGTGGAACGGCTGGGTGGGCTGAAGACGCGCGACGTGCCGGACTTCCGACCGCTGGTGGGGGGTGACGTCGCATCCGATCCGATCGATGCGGCGGCGAAGGCGGGCGCGCGCCGGCCCGACCGGCTGGTCGATCTCTACGGATCCGAGGCTAGCGACGTGGCGGCCGACGGGGGGGATGTCGCCGCCGAAGTGCGTCAGGCCGTTCGACGCGAGGGCGCGCTGCGGCTGGAGGACTACTGGGTTCGGCGCGCGGCGCGGGCATTCTTCGATCTCGATGCGGGGCTGTCGGCGTTGACACCGGCCGCGAGCGAAATGGCAACGCTGCTGGGGTGGAGCGACGAAACCCGGGAAGCCGAAGTCGCAGCCTGCCGGCAGCGGCACCAGACGAACAACGAACTGTTCGACCGGGCCCGGAACCCACAGCGGTCGAAACGGATCGACTGCAGATGAAGCGCGCGTCGACCGGGACAGGGAGCGGCAAGGTGGGCGAAGCCGTTCTCGACAGTCTGCGCGAGCGAATCGGTGAGCAGCAGGTTCTGACCGGTGCCGAAGCACTCCGCGAGCGGCGTCACGACTACTGGGTTCTGAGTCACCTGCAGAGCTGGCGGGACGAACCGCTGCCGCTCGCGGCGGCCGTGGTGCGCCCGAGGTCGACCGGTGAGGTCCAGGCGATCGTGCGAACCGCGATCGAGACGGGTACTCCGCTGGTGCCCTTCGGGCTCGGTTCCGGTGTCTGCGGCGGCATCCGTCCGGACCCGTCCGTCGTGCTGGTCGATCTCGGTGCGATGTGCCGGATCCGCGAGATCGACGAAACGAACCTGCTCGCATCGTTCGACGCCGGTGTGCAGGGGCTCGAGGCCGAAAACGCCGTTGCACAGCGAGGTCTCACGATCGGACACTGGCCGCAATCGATCGCGATCAGCAGCGTCGGCGGCTGGGTCTCGACACGGGCCGCCGGCCAGTTCTCGACGGCCTACGGAAACATCGAAGACATCGTCTACTCGATCGAAGCGGTGCTTCCGAGCGGTGAGTTGGTCCAGCTCGGGAAGGCGCCGCGCGCGGCCGCTGGACCCGATCTGCGACACCTGCTGATGGGAGCCGAGGGCACGATGGGAATCGTGACCGGCGTGACGCTCGCGTTGCGTCGCCAACCACAGCAGCGCGCCTACTCGGCCTACTACACACCGTCGTTGTCGGCCGGGTTCGACGCGCAACGCGAGATCGTGCATTCGGAATGGCTGCCGCCCGTGATGCGCCAATACGACGCGATGGAGGTCGTGCGAAACTTTCACGAACTGACCCGGGCGACAGCGAACGATCGGGGCCTGCTGCTGCTGGTGCACGAGGGGCCGTCTGCTCGTGTGTCGGCGGAACTCGATGCCATCGGGGCGATTGCGAAGCGATTCGGGCTCGAGGCCGCACCGGCGGAAGTCGGACCGCACTGGATGGCGCACCGAAACCACGTCCCCTCGTGGCGCGAGTTGTTCGAGCGGAACCTGGTCGCCGACACGATCGAAGTGTCGGCACCCTGGACGCGCGTCGAAGCCGTCTACGACGCCGTGATCGCGAGCCTGCGCGAAGTCGATGCCGTCGTGATCGCATCGGCGCACAGCTCGCACGTCTATCGCACCGGCATCAACCTGTATTTCACGTTCGTCGCGCGCCACGAGGATTCGGCCGAGATGGAGGCCACGTATCTCGGCTGCTGGCGTCGGGTGATGGAACAGACGGCGCGCTGCGGCGGCGGCGTGGCGCACCATCACGGTGCCGGGCGGCTGCGCAAGCCGTATCTCGTGCACGATCTCGGCCGCGAGGGTGTCGCGCTGCTGCGGCGCGTGAAGGCCGCTCTCGATCCGCAGGGGTTGATGAATCCCGGGAATCTGATTCCGGACGAGTGATTCCGGTTTCCGGACGAATGCGGGCGGTGTGGCGTCAGGCCGCCCGTTCGAGTTCGATGCAGCTGCGGCCGCGCACCAGAAACGAGTCGACCAGCGGCATCGGCCGGGCGGGCGGAGCGAACCCGGACAGCTCGGGGATGATGGCTTCGAACGCCGCGCGCGCCTCCAGGCGCGCCAACGATGCACCCAGGCAGAAGTGGTGACCGAACCCGAACGCGACGTGCGCCCGCGGTGCGCGGGTGACGTCGAAGGCGTCGGGATCTTCGAACTGGCGCTCGTCCCGGTTCGCCGATCCGATCAGCACGCCGACGGCCTCTCCCTTTCGGATCCGGGTGCCGTGCAATTCGGTGTCTTCGGTCGCGTTGCGAAAGACGATCTGGATCGGCGCGTCATAGCGAAGCGTCTCTTCGATCAGGCTGGGGATCAGATCCGGGTCCTTGACGACGTGATCGAGCTGCTCGGGATGTGCGAGCAGCGCGTGGGTGCCGTTGCCGATCAGATTGGTCGTGGTCTCGTTGCCCGCCACCAACAGCAGCAGGGTGAACTGGATGAGTTCGAGCATCGAGAGCCCGGTCTCTCCGTCGGCCGCACCGACGATGGTGCTGATCAGGTCGTCGCGCGGGGCCCGTTGGCGCTCTTGCACCATGCGCTTCAAGTAGTTCGAAAAATCGATGAACACGTTCTGGAACTCGCGGCCGAACCGGTTGGTGCGCCCCGAGCCGCTTGCGACCTGGACGACGCTGTCGGACCAACGCTTGAAATCTTCCAGGCGTTCGGGTTCTACCCCCAGCAACTCGGCGATGATCGTGACCGGAATCGGAATCGCGAGGTCGCGCACCACGTCGAATCGCTGCACGGTGCGCATGCGTCCGATGCACTCTTGGGCGATCTCGTGTGCGCGGCTTTCCCACGCGGCGATCTTTCGCGGAGTGAAACCGCGATTCACGATCGCGCGCATCGACGCATGGCTCGCGCCGTCTTCGGCGATCAGGGATCTCGCGGTGTTGAAACCGAGCGGATTCATCCGGGTCTTGATCGCCATGCGGGCCAGGAACTTCATCACTTCGAGAGTCAGCGGCGGGTTCTCTTCACCACCATTCATCAGCATTGTGAACATGGCCCGCGACGAATACGTAGCCGGTGTCTTCAACACGTGCATCACGTCGTCGTAGCGCGACACGATCCAGCAACCGATGTCGGGGGCCCAGTGGACGGGGGCTTCGTCGCGAAGCCGCCGATACACGGGGTACGGATCGTCGCGATCGGTGAGTCGCGTGGGGTCGAATGAAATCGTCATCGGTGCCTCCGGCTGTTGCATCGGCACGGTAGCGCGTCGACCCGGAAACATGATGCGAACTCCGAACTACCGAATTGCAGCGAATCCGAACGCCGGCGAGTCCGCGCTACAACACCTGGTAGACGTCGTACTCGACTCCGCCGCGGACCGTGTGTCCCACTCCCACCGCCTGGATGCCGTTGAGCCAGCTGTAGCGCTCGTCACCGGTCTCGAATGTCGGTGCGGTCCGGATCTGCAGCGAACCGTCGGGCTGGGGGTGTCCGACTCCCAGATACGTCACCAGGATCTCTGCTCCGTCGTCGGTCTTCATCAGCAATCGCACATCGAGCCGAAGCACGCCGTCGCCGGCCATCGTGACCCAGTCGCCGCCGGGTGTCTCGACGCTGCCGCGCAGCCGCGGACCCTCGAAGCTTCCGCCGGTGACGCTGACGATGATCCGATTTCCCTTCGGGCCAGCGCCCACCGGGTGCGGCGCTCCGGTGTCTGCGCGCAACGTGAACAGGTAGTCGACTTCGAGCGATTTGGTGGGCATGTCTTCTCCAGGTTGAAGCGATGTGAGCGCTGTGCCGTTGTGGGCGCGGTGTGGGCGTGGTGAATGGCGAATCAAAACTCGAAGGGCAGCCGCAGGTGGCCGCGAACGAATTCGGTCCGCAGCATCTTGGCGCCGGCATGATCGATGTGGTATTCGGGCATGCGCTTCAGGACTTCCTGGAGCATCACGATGCCTTCCATCTTTGCGAAGTGGGCGCCGAGGCAGCGGTGAACGCCGTGACCGAACGTCAGGATCCGCTGATTCGGACGGTGGATGTCGAAGCGATCCGGATCGTCGAACTCGCGCTCGTCTCGGTTGCCCGACGGGTAGACGAACATGATCGAGTGGCCCGGCTGCAGCTTCTGGCCGCGCAGCTCGTACTCCTTCGTGACGCTCCGCATCAGGAACTGTGTCGGCATGTCGTACCGCAGGCACTCCTCGAGCGCCTGTGGGATCAGTTGTGGATCGGCGACGAGTTCCGCGCGCTGGTCGGGATGTTCCTCGAGGCGTGTCAACGCCGTCGCCATCACCTTGGGGAAGGTGTCGGTGCCGCCCACCAACAACAGCAGCAGGTGCTGACCGACGATGTCATCCGACAACGGTTCTCCAGCCGATTCCGCTCGCACCAGCACGTCGATCGGCGATTCGATTTCACCTTTGTACTGGCGCCGTTCTGCCGCCAGACCCGACAGATACGCGAGAATCTCGCCGAATGCGGCGACCCCGTCCGGGGTCATCCCCTCGACGCCCTCTTCGCGCGCGGTGAAGCGCGCCACCAGATCGAGCATCTTGTCGGCGTCGGATTCGGGGAAGCCGGCTGCCTCGCAGGTGACCTTGACGGCGATGATCTGTGCGAGATCGTCGACGATGTCACCCCGGCCCTTGTCATAGAAGGCGTCGATGCATTCGGTCACCCAGCCGCGGATCCGGCCCTCGAGAGAATTCACGCGCTTCGGCATGAAGAAATGCATCAACGAAGTGCGCAACTGCGTCTGTTCCGGTGGATCCATGTGATTCAGATTCGGAAGCGCCGGGATGACCTTGGTCAGCAGGTAGGGCGACGAAGTCCCCTTCACGGCCGTGAAGTGCTCGTTGTCCATCGCCAGGTTCCAGATGTCTTCGAACAGCGTCAGCGCCCACGATTCGTACTTCTCGACGAAGTGAACCGGCGATTCGGCTCGAAGCCGCTTGTAGACCGCGTTCGGATCGTCCAGCGCTTCGTCGGAAAACGGATCGTAGTCAACCACGGTGGCCTCCTCGGATGCAGGGCAGGTGTGGCAGAGCATTCCATGGCTGGCGGTTGGCGTCGAGAGGTGTCTAGGACGCATGGCGTTCCGGGCGATCCGATGTGCGAACCCATATCGCCCCGATGACCACGATCGTTGCACCGGCGATCGCCACACCCCAATAGAACGGACGGGGCTCGAAGCGGTAGACGACCTCGTGACGACCCGGTTCGAGCACGACGCCCCGGTACAGCGTGTTCACCCGGTGGACAGGCTGCTCCCGCTCTCCGACGTAGGCGCGCCAGCCCGGATAGAACAGATCGGTCAATACGACGAGGCACTTCTGTGCGCAGTCGGCATCGAGCACCACCCTTTCGGGCGCGTAGGAGGTGATCGACACGCGATTGGGCGGCAGTCGCGCCGGCAGTCGTCGTTGGGGCGAAGCGACGAGCGAGGCCGCTGGCCCCCTCGGATCGATCGCCTCGACGATGGCCTCTCGGCTCGGACGGAAACGGCGTCTTGCGATGAGCTGCATCGCGCGTGCGGGGTCCGGTTCCACGAGGATCTGCTGCACCGCGTAGGCGCGGGGCAAGGAGCCTGCGTGGTCGAACAGGATCGCTGCGCCGAAGTCTCGTTCGAGGCCGCGCGCGGCGTTTCGCGGCTCGTCGCTCTCTCGCCCCGGCGGCGCGAGGTAGTAGCGCACACTCATCAGGTCGAGCGGCCGAACGAGTGCGGGCAGGTGTGGGGTGAATTTCGCCCCCAGTTCGCCATGCCAGGTCGGGTTGGGTTGGCTGAAGTAGCGGCGGTAGGCCTCGGGTATCGCGGGTTCGTAGTCCGGCACGGCGAAGAAGCGGTGTGCCGTCCCCGATTTCGTCGTCAACCCGGACCCATCCCCGAACTTGAAATTCCCGATGAACACCCGTTCACGCCCCGGGCTGTGCCTGAGCAACTCGATCAGATCGGTTCGTGGGAGCGATGGCTGCCCCTCCAACACGGGGTGCGTCGAGACGAGTCCGGTGCGTGAATACAGGTCGATCACGATCACCAACACGATCCCGGCGGGAAGAAATTTCGCGGGCATGGCTCCGACCCGATCGAACCCGCGCAGCCAACGGGTGAGCGCTTCGACCCCGATCGCGATGCCCATTCCCACGCAGAAGCTGTAGACGAACGTGAATCGCATCGGTGCCCGGAACAGGTCGCCGAACGGGAGAGCGAAATAAAGAGAATACACGGGTGTGTGTCCGCCCATCACGAACAGGCCCGAACCGATGGCGGCGACCACGAAGAAGAGCCAGTGAGGCCGCAGGGTGCGGGGTGCGAATCCGCACAACAGCAGCGGCAAACCCAGCAGAGGCCAGGCCGTCGTCCAGCGAAGCGGTCCCACCGGATTTTCCGCTACGAGCGGTGCGGGCTGGCCCACGGTTCCGCGCAGTATCCGGGTCGGAGAGTGCGAGGAAGCCGTGGCAGCGGCCAGCGAATGGCCGTCGAAGCTGCGGACCGCCTGCTGTTGCAGTTCGAGTGTCGGCAGGGCCTGTGGCGCGACCAGCCCAGCGGCCAGAACGCCGCTTGCCGCCACCCATTGGATCGCGCGAACACGTTTCGATCGCCGTGTCACCGCCCAAAGCGCGAACACGCCATAGGGAAGCGCGAGGTGGAGTGAGTAGACGAATCCCTGCGCGTGGCCCCCGAGGAACGAGAGCGCAAGCGTCGTCGCGAGAGCCAGGCAGGCGCGTGGTCGCACGTCGCTGCACAGCCGGTGGACCGCCCAGAGGATCGCGGGAAGCCACGCCATCGTGGCGAGGTAGGTCGGGTTGTAGATCCCCGACACCAGCGATCCGCAGAGCATGTAGGCGACCGCGGCCGAGGCACACGCCGCTGCGCCCAACCCGATACGCGCGGCGAACAACCAACTGAAGGTTCCGGCGACCCAGAGATGCAGCACCGTCAGCGCGGCGAGTGCGATCGCGGGAGGAAGCAGCCCGATCAACAGCAGGTTCGGTGGATACAGCGCGCCGGGGACATGCAGTGCCAGGAACGGTTGTCCCGCGAGCTGGTAGGGATTCCACAGGGGCAAGCGCCCTTCGCGCAGCGATTCGTGCAGGTAGACAGCCGTAGGATAGAAGTACGCGGAAGTGTCATAGCTCTCGAAGCCGTGCTCTCTCGGCGCTTCGATCCAGACGCGGTGCGTGAACAGCAGCGCTGCGAGTGCGGCGAGCAGGACCAGTGCAGCGCTACGACCCATGCGGAGCCTTCGCGAACTCGAGATGGCGATCAGACTGCGATCGTCCCGCTGGCGGGATGCCGGGTGCGGAGTGAACGCTCAACGTGGGATTCCAGCCCAACAGCCGAATCCGGGCTTGCAGCGGAAACGGCGCGGCCGAGCGTGATGACGAGATGAAACCGGGATCACGATGATTTTCCGTCCTCGCAGGGATCGTGCACAACCGAGCGACGGTCCCGCTCTATACTTGCGACTTGCGACTTGCACGATGGACGCACAGGCCGCCGGTGCAGCCCTGCCGCGAACCACTCCTACGAGACTATCAGGTACGCAAGGCAAAGGTACGCAAGGCAAAGGCAGTGAGGGAGCAGGTGTTTTCGGTGAGTCTGGCCCCGGGTTTCTGCAGACGATCGCTGTCACTGCTGGTGACGCTGGGTGCTGTGATGTCGGTTGCATGCAGCGAACTCGCGGAGGCCCCGAAGTGGAACGTACTCGTGATCGTGCCCGACACGATCAGGGCGGACCATCTTTCGCTGTACGGCTACGAACGAGATACTTCGCCCGCGCTCGTGCGATTGGCATCCGAGAGTTGGGTTTTCGAACGCGCTACGACGGTCGCACCACGCACCTGGCAATCATTCTCCTCGATCCTGACAGGAGTCGTGCCGCCCGTGCATGGGGTCCGTCACATCTTCGATCAGCCGATCCCGAGCACGATGACCACGCTGGCCACGGTCTTCTCGAGTGCCGGCTTCAGAACGGGCGTGTTCGAAGTCGGACAATTCGTGCAGCAGATGACGAGTGCGCGGGGTTTCGACGCAATCGTAGGAGCTGCGGGGCGCCGAGAGGGGGAGCCCGTCGACGCGGAGAGACGGCTGCTCGCGAGGCTGTTCGGATGGATGCAGCATCCGGGCGGAGAGCCGTTTTTTGCTTTCGTCGCGTTGACCGGGGGGCATTGGCCCTACGTCGCGGGACAGCCCGGCCGCTTTGCCTCGTGCGTCGGCGAAGATCACGCCTTCAACCGCGGCTCGTACGGAATCGAGCTGCACGGGGTCGGCGGCGGCGTCGAACTGCGCGACGCGAACCAGTTTGCGCATCTCATCTGGCAGCCGCACGATGAACACACCCGACAGCACGCCATCGCGCATTACGACGCCGAAATCCGCTTCACCGACGACTTGATCGGGCAGCTGCTGGATCGAATGCGTCAGAGCCCGCTGTGGGAACGAACCATCGTGCTGATCACTTCGGATCACGGTGAGAGCTTCGGAGAACACGGCTATCTGCAACACGGGCCGCGAGTCGACGAACCCACCATGCACGTACCGCTATTGCTGCGTCTGCCTCGAGGTCATCCGTCGCACCACGCGAGTCGGAGGGTGGATGTCCCGGTCAGCGTAGTCGACATCTTTCCGACGCTGATTCGTGTCAGTGGCATCGAGGCGCCAGCGGGTCTGCAAGGCAGGGATCTGCTCGAAGCGCCTCTGGATGATACGCCTCGATTCCTCTATGGAGAAACCGGACGCTCCTTCACCGGTGTGGATCCGGAGCGCTTCTACCCCGGCGTGCGGGGCAAACAGCGAATGATCCGCGAGGGGGACTGGAAGCTCGTGTATGTGCCGCGCCCCAACGGAGCCCAGTACCGCCTGTTCCAGATCGGGAACGACCCGGGCGAAACACACGACGTCGCCGCCGCTCGACCAGCCGTGGTGGCGCGGCTCAAAGCAGAACTCGATCGCGTTCTGGCAGCCGATCCGATGGATGAAAGCCCAGAGTCCTTGAACGACGCGCAGAAGGCCAAGCTCCGCGAACTCGGCTATCTGGAGTAGTTGCTCGCGACCTGGGCGATGGGGGTATCGCGATCGATTCCACTGCTGCTTCAGGAATCGAGTCAGGCTGCACGACGAGTCCGGCCTCAAGGAGCAAGGCCACTTTCCCGACAGAGAGGTACGGGAGAACCACGCTTTGTTGAGTTGGATCGTAGTCGGAAGTTTCATCGCTGTGACCGTGCTCGCGGCCGTACGTCTCCTCGCGCTCTATCGCGAAACGGGCGGGCTACCGGAGCTGTTGATTTCGATTCTGATTCTGGGTGTGGGAACGCTCGGCGTAGGTGCCGGGTTCGTGATTACGACGACCGTGCCGGACGGCGCGCTGCACAGCGTGCTGAGCTTCGTGCCGATCATCGGCGTCAGCGCCGGGATGAGTGCACTGTCGCTGTTCAACTGGCGCGTCTACCGCGCCGAAAGCGGGGCGGCCCGGGCGTTGAGTGCGTCGCTGATCGCCGGATCGCTCGGCCTGGTCGCCTACGCACTGGTCCACGGGAACACGCTGGTGCTGCGGGAGCGACCCGTCGCCCTGGCGAGTTCGACCATCTATGTGACGACGATGGCCTGGAGCGCGATCGAATCGCTGCTGTACTGGCGGATGATGAAGCGTCGGCTCGGTCTGGGACTGACGGACGCCTTGTTGACCAACCGCTTCCTGCTCTGGGGGCTGGCTACCGCTACGGCGGCTCAGGGAATCGCCATCGGTGCCGTCGCGCAGCTGGTCTTCGGCGTGGTCGCCACCGGCGCCACCTGGGTCACCTTGTGTTATGCGGCGCACGGCTCGCTGACGGCCGTGTTCTTCTGGCTGGCCTTCTCGCCGCCGAAGCGTTACGCCCGCTGGATCGCCGGCGAAGCCGAGGCGAGCTGAGCGCTCGCTCGAGACGGATCTCGAGCGAGCTTGAATGGCCCCGCTCGACGATCAGCCCATCTTCATCTCGAAGAAGCACAGCTTGTTGCCGTCGAGGTCGCGGACGTAGGCCCCGTAGAAGATCGGCAGCCTCTCGCCGGGCGGGCCCTCGTCGGTCGCACCGAGTTCCATCGCTTTGGCGTAGAGCTTGTCGACGCCCTCGCGGGTTCCGCCCGAGATCGCGATCATGTTGCCGTTGCCGGTCTCGTGCGGCTGTTCGTCGTACGGAATGCACAGCGCGAGCATGGCCTGATCGGTGGACGTGCCGTAGAACTTGATGCGGTCCATTCCGAACAGTTGCGACGCACCGATCTCCGACAGCAACGCGTCGTAGAACGCGACGGCGCGATCCATGTCCTTGGTGCCGATGGTGGCGTAACCGAGCATTCGATTCTCTCCTTTTCTGGGTATTGGGCGGGTAGCGAGCGGCATCGGAGGATACACGTTTGCTACTTGTCGACAGGCTCGCTGCGCAGGATCCTGCAGTCGAGTCAACAGCCGCATCCAGTACGGGAAGGGTTTCGACATGGACACGAAGAACCTCTCGGGAAAGGTCGCTGTCGTCACGGGAGCGGCCAGCGGGATCGGTCGCGCCACGGCGCTGGCGATGGCCGGTCGGGGAGCAGACGTCGCGATCTGCGACATCGACGAACCGGGCCTGAAACAAGCGGCCGAGTCGATCGAAGCCGGGGGCCGGCGCGTCGCGACCGCCCGTGTCGACGTCGCGAACCCGCAGGATCTTCGCTCGTTCGCAGATCAGGTGGACACGACATTCGGCCGGGTCGACATCGTCGTGAACAACGCCGGTATCGGTGTCGGAGGTCTGTTCGTCGATGTTCCGCTCGACGAATGGGACCGGATCGTCGGGATCAACCTGAAGGGTGTCGCCTACGGCTGTCACGCGTTCGTTCCGCGGATGATCGCCGCCGGAAACGGCGGACACGTCGTCAACATCGCGTCGATGGCGGGCTACTGCCAGGCGCCGGGGATGACCGCGTACTGCGCGACGAAGTTCGGAGTCGTGGGGTTGTCGGAGTCGCTTCGGATCGAACTCGCGGATCATCGGATCGGCGTCACTGCAGTGTGCCCGGGCGTGATCAATACACCCATCGTGCGTACGGGCCGCAACTACGGAGCCCTCGCGACCGAAGAGAGACGCGAGCAGGGGATTCGCGCGTTCGAGCGGCGAAACTATGGCCCCGAGCGCGTCGCCGAAGGGATCTTGAAAGCGATCCAGAAGAACCGCCGCGTGGCTCCGGTTTCTCCGGAGGCGTGGGGCGGGTACTGGATCAAGCGTCTTTTTCCGGGGCTCATCCACGGGATCGGCCGATTGGGGATGCGGGGCATGCGCTAGCCGATGCATCCGGCTCGAACAGGCAGCGATCGATGCGCGAGTGCGAGTGTCTCGAGATGACCGACACTTCCACTGCTACCCCGGGGCGTGTGCACGTGATCGCCGGTGGGTTCCCACGCGGTTCGTCGGCTGGTCACGATATCGACTACGCGCGCTTTCGGATCCTCGAGATGCTCCAGGGCCGTGCGCTGGCGAGCGTGTCTCCAGACTACGGCGACGTCGGCAGCTTTCTCGAGGGCTGCGATCTGATGGTGACGTACGTTGCCGGGCCGTACCCGGACGAGCGGCAGTGCGACGTGATCGGCGAGTGGCTCGACGGGGGAGGGCGG
>Ga0210101_1000516_pt1 | contig 12582 bp, 12 predicted proteins | sample Muzzi_PWC_D1_FD_185534 | JGI IMG/M metagenome (GOLD analysis project Ga0210101, IMG submission 185534) | Wetland microbial communities from San Francisco Bay, California, USA, that impact long-term carbon sequestration - Muzzi_PWC_D1 (SPAdes) | ecosystem: Environmental > Aquatic > Marine >...
GCATCCAGCCGTCGAACTGCAGCGAGTAGATCTGTCCGCCAATGTCGAGCGGGTCGAGCATAACCGGATCATCCAGCAAAACGTAGACACCAGGGTTGGCGTTGTCAACCAGGTAGGTCACAGTACCCCAGGAGTCGCCCTCGCTGGCGTATTCCCAGTTGAACTGGAGGCTATGCTCGCCATTCATGATTTTTTCATCACCGGCGTCGAATGCAGCCAGTCCCCAGCCGCCCTGTTCCAGGATATCGCCAGTTTGGGCACCGGAGTTACTGTCATTGCTACCGACGGTAGCATAGATCAGATTCATATAGGTCTGGGATTCCGAGTCCGTATCAAACACAAAGGTGGATCGAGTTGAGGAATCTTCCCACTCGTAGGCGAAATGATCGACGCCGCTCAGGACCGTGGCAGAGTTATCCGGACGCACCACGCTCTGAACTTCCATGTTGACTTCATAGGTCGTTTCATCAATCCGCTTGACAATAAAATTGGCGCCTTTGTTATTGATATAGTATTCCCGCCCGTACGGGAAATCGAAAGGAATGTCGGTCGAATCAAAAGTCGGGGTCCAGCTCTGCTCGTCAAACCCGGTGACGACCTTCTCAACCCAATTGGTGCCGTTATATACGATGTAGGCGGAGCCGTTCACATTCACCCAGAGGGAAGCACCATCAGCAGGCGACAGTGGTGCGCCCGGGTTTTGGCTATACTGGCTTTCAACCAAAGAACTGTCCTGCTGCACCTCGACCTGAGGATATGAACAGTTGGCCGGGAAAGGTGAATAGGAATCGCAGAACTGTCCGCCAATATTGATCATCTTGCGACTGTCTTCATCATTGATCAGTTTGGTCATGTCGAAAGCGTCGGTGGCACAGCTATCGTTCCAGATCTCAAAGCCTTCACCGTCGACCCCCTGGAATTCGAAGGTGCATTTCTTCCAGCCGCCGGAACCGCTGTTGAGCGTGCTGTCGTAGCGCAGGTCGAAATTATCGGACATTCGGATTTCGACCGGGATGTCCTGAACCTGCGCCAGGGTCCCAGCCACCAGACCGCGTCTGGTCAGGGTCCCGTCGAAAACAACGGTGGTAAAGGTCCGTGGGGTGCTATCATCCCAGACATCTTCAATAACTTCACTGCCGTCCGGCAGACTGCTACCATCCCCCATCCCCAGCCAGAGTTGGTGACGTCCCTGCCAGGCCCCGTAGAACCCGTGCATTTCATTGTCGCCATCGACGAAATAGACCGGGAAACCGAACTCCTTGACCTTCTCTACGTTCTGACCGGTGACCGCGTCAAACAGGCCATAGCGGTAGTAAATCTCGGCCGGGTCACTGCGATCCTTATAAATTGTATCTCCGCCAACGTCCAGGACCAGGGTGTCTTCGTTATAAGCATACTGGACATTGGTTTGCGGAAGGATTCCATCAAAACCGGCATCGGCACAGGGGCTGGGTCCACCGCCGGTATCCCAGCAATAGCTTTGATCGGCAATCAACGCTTTCCCGTAGCCGCTGGCCGCCGATTTATTCAAGATCGCTTTGGTGCGCTCGGTAATATCGATATTACTGGCACCTCCCACATTCTCGGAGCGGGTGAAGTCCTCAGACAGCCGCAATTGAGTCTGCCCGCCGACAATTTTTGCATCGGCAAAGAAAACGCCGCCGTCAACATTGGCAAGAATGCTCCACTCGCCGTAGTCAAGGTAATTGCCATCGGCGTCCTGGTTAGGAGCTGAGGTAATCGATACCGTCACACTGACCGGTTCCTGCGGATCGTCAATCCAGACCTCGACGACATTGACACCATCGACCATATCCGAATCGACGATCCATTCTTCCAGAGTCTTGGCCGACTGCCCGTTTTGATCCTCATACCAGGCGACAACAGCTTTATAAGGACCGGCTCCAATGTTTTCAGCATCGGCATAATTGGTCTGGGCGGTCGCCTTGAGAATTGTTTCAATGATGCCGAAAACTTCCAGGGTTGGTTCATCAACGAATTTAGCCGGTTTGGTTTTCACGTAATCGGATGATGCCGGCAGATCACTGGCAGCCCTGGAAAGGGCCCGGAAATTTGCCGCCAGAGAAACCGGTGCCGCACCGGAACTGGCAGAAACGGCGGAGACCTCGGTCGGCAAGTCAATTCCGGCATTGGCGGCACTACCACCCCCGGACGAGCTGGAGCCTCCTCCCCCACCGCCGCATCCCTGCAGCAGTCCGATCAAACCGAACAGCACAAAACACAATCCCAGCTTGATTAGGCCTCTTTTTTTCATCAGCGTTCTCCTTCTCCTGAACATTGGATTTGCCTCTGTCTCGACGAATGTTTTTTCGGGAACAATGCTTACTGAAAGAAATTCCCTTTTGTTAAAAAACATTATATCTTTTTAATTGTCAACGGCTAATGTACAATTTTAATATTAAAAAAATATCCATTTTTTAATAAAATACCTACATTTCCGAGGTAAACATTTGAAATAACAAACCATAAAAAGGTGAAGAAAACTTATTTTTATATAGGATTTCCCCTAGATTAGAGAATTTTCAATCCGTCATTTACACTTGTGTGACATTTGGCATAATATGGATCAATTGGCTGTACCCCGAAGGTCCTGATGGATAATCTTTTTTCTCCGTATCCGTAAGCGAGGTGAAAATGTTCCGGAAAAAATCGACCAGCGGCTATGCAAAGGTGTTGGAAAAAATCGAGCGAAAACCCCTGGTTCACGGAAAGAAGACCCTGATGTGCGAATTTCGCCTGCAACAGGGTGCCGTCATACCTGCGCATAGTCATCCTCATGAACAGACTGGGTATTTGGTTTCCGGTCGGTTGGAACTGACCATTGGTGAAGAAATTCACCAAGTGGCACCGGGTGACAGCTGGTGCATTGACGGCAAGGTGGATCATGGAGTTCTTGCCATTGACAATTCGCTGGCGCTGGAAATTTTTTCCCCGGTCCGTGAAGACTACCTCCCGTAGCCAGGAAACTGATGCCGAAAATTTACCACTATTGTTTTTCCGTCCCGGCCACCGCCAATGATGCAAACGGTCATGTCAACAACGTGGCCTACGTCCAGTGGATGCAGGATGTTGCCACCATGCATTCCGATGCCCAAGGGGCAACACGCGATCTTTATCATCGGCTCGACAGCAGCTGGGTTGTTCGTTCGCATCAGGTGGAATACCTGCGGCCGGCTTTTGCCGGCGACGAGATTGAGGTGCTGACCTGGGTCTGCAATCTAAAACGGTCCCGATCCTTGCGTCGCTACCGGTTTCTCCGTGCAGTTGATCAAACCCTGCTGGCCCGAGCAGAAACCGACTGGGTCTATGTGAACGCCGAAAATGGCCGACCGCGGAGCGTTGATCCTGAAGTCATTGCGGCCTTTGAGTTAGTGGACCCTGAGGAAGAACCATGACCTTTGCCTCTGCCCTTGCCTTCGCCCTGGCCATGCTGGTCTTGGCCGCCAGTCCGGCAACCATATTCACCTGCCGGAACTGAAATCCGGACAAAGAAAAAGGCAGGTCAAGGCCTGCCTTATTTTCTTTTGATCATTGCGATTGAAACAACATGGCACTTTTTAGTGGATTTTCACCTCGATCGGCTTGGGTTTGTCCACAGTTTTTTTCGGGACTCGCAACATCAGCAGACCGTCTTTGAAGTTTGCTTCGATGTGTTTTTCATCAATATTCGGCGGCAGACTGAAGCTGCGGCTGAAGGCGCCGTAGAAACGTTCTACCCGGTGAAACCTGCGCCCTTTCTCCTCCTTTTCTTCCTTGCGCTCACCATGGATGTTCAAGACACCTTCCTCAAGGTTGATTTGCACATCCTCCTTATTTATCCCCGGAATCTCAGCGGTAATCTGGAAGCTGTTTTCGGTTTCGCTGATATCCACCCTTGGCGACCAATCACCGCTGCTCGGAAGCATTCCCTCCTGGCCTTGCAGCATACGCAGCGGCAGGCTCATCGACCGAGCGTAACGGTCAAACAGGTCTTCAACGTCCCTATAAGGGGCCCATCTGATAAGACTCATAATTGTCCTCCATATCTGTTGCGGGGAGCAGACACGCCTGGCGAACCGCCCGCTTTCAGTTCGTCAGGACCCAGGTGGCCGACATCCTGACAAAAAAGGAGCCTTCATTCTCCTTTCAGCATAACCCTTTTCCGGACAATCTCAACACTCAGAAAAATATATTTCAAAGATTTTATCTCAATAAATCGGTAACTTGAGCATCAATATCAAGAATGAAAAACAACCCTGCCCCCTCAGGGACGATCTTTCCGCACCACCCCTAGAGCTTCCTTGACTTTCATCTGCCGACGGCCGGTGATCAGGCGGGCATTCTTGGCAAGGGAGAAATAATTCCAGACCCAGGAAAAAATCACCGAGAGTTTGTTGCGAAAACCGATAATGGGAATAATGTGGACCAAACCCCAGATCAGCCAGGCAAAAAAACCGGTGAAATTCTGCCCGGCAAGATGAGCAACGGCCCGATTCCGGCCAATGGTCGCCATCCCCCCCTTGTCCCGGTAACTGAAACGATCCCGCTGAGGAGACCTGTCACCCAAGGTGACTTCGGCGCGGATGCTGCGGGCGACAAAATTTCCCATTTGGATGGCTGCCGGAGCGACTCCTGGTATCGGATTGCCACTCTTCTCATCAACCACATGGGCCAGGTCTCCGACCACAAAGACTTCCGGATAACCAGGAAGAGACAGGTCGGGGTCGACCGGAACCCGCCCTTGAGGATCAAGAGCAATCCCCAACCCTGCCGCCACTTCCGATCCACGTACCCCGGCTGCCCAGATGATGTTCTCAGCCGGCAGCAACTCCTCACCGATCCGCACCGCTCCTTCGCAGATTTCCGTTACCATGCTGTTCAACCGCACCTGCACCCCCATCTGCTGAAGGTCTTGGAGCGCCCGCCGCCCAAGCGGTTCCGGCAAGGCCGCCAGCAGCCGGTCGAAGCCCTCGACCAGAATGACTTGAGCAGTGGTGGTATCAATGTGGCGGAAATCCTTGGGGATGGTCTGAGAAGCAATTTCCTTTAGCGCTCCGGCCATCTCCACCCCGGTCGGCCCGCCGCCGACAACGACAAAAGTCAGCTTGGCCTGGCGAGCGGCAGCATCAGCTTCCCACTCGGCGGCCTCATAGGCCAGCAACACCCGTCGGCGAATTTCCAGGGCGTCATCTACGGTTTTTAATCCCGGGGCCAGTGGCGCCCAGTTGTCATGACCAAAATAGGAATGGGTTGCCCCGGTTGCCAGCACCAGGTAATCATAGGCGACGTCGCCGCGGGCAAAACGGGCCAGCCGCCGTGGCAAATCGACAGATTCCAGCTGTGCCAGAACCACCTGGACATTCTGTTGGTTGCGCAAAATGCGTCGAATTGGGGAGGCTATGTCAGCCGGGGACAAAACGGCTGTGGCCACCTGATAGAGCAACGGTTGAAAAAGATGGTAGTTATGCTGGTCGGCCAGGATGATATCAACCGGCGTCTCGGCCAATCCCTTGGCGCAGTGCAGACCGGCAAAACCGCCGCCGACGATCAGTACTTTGGGTCTGGCTGTCGCGGATAAGGTTTCGGACATTTTTCAGCCTCCTTCAAGAAACTTGGCAGATTCAAGGATAGCCTATGGAGGCGTTTTTGGGTTGGGTTTTATGATTGGAGTGCAGAATATATGGACAATTCTCGGGCAGCACGTTCCTGGTCGGGGTCATCAATCGTTTCGACCCTACGAATCTGGTCAATATAGTCGGTGGGAAAGCCGTTTTCCTGGGCTCCGCGCAAAACATGTTCCTTGTACCAGTGAAAAGGGCGCAGGTGCGGATTCAGGTTGTTCGGATAGTAAATCAGTGCCTGTGCCGGATCCCCGGCTGGGAGTTGAATCGGAATAAATGCATCCCGATATTCAACACCCAACCCTTCGTAAAAATCGAGGACCGATTTCTCCGCCGCAAGGATTCGATAGAGTACGGCAATGACCAGATCATCGGAACCCCCGGTAAACCAGGCGGCACACTTGGCTGACCCATCCTTGGTACTGGCGTTGTCAAAGGTAAGGCGATGCCCCGGCAGACGGAGCAGACCGATTTTTATGGCACTGCTAACCCGTGCCCGCAGTCGGTTCTCTGCCATATTCGATCCGTAAGCCAGATAGTAGATCATGCCAATTCCTTCCGGGAGATCCGGATTTTCCCCTGTCCGCCAACAGGACCGCGATCTTCGGGTGGGTCAAGCTATCCACTGAGAGCACTATTTACTCTTAGGTTTCTTCAGAGTCACTGGGCGCGGTTTTCCTGTTCGATCAACAGACCTTTGAGCTGTTCGATCTTCTCCACAAGATGCTGATTTTCCTCTCGAAGCGCCGCCGTTTCCCCCTCCAGCGATTCGTGTTCAGAACGCAGCGTTTCCAGTTGCTCCTTGCGCTTATCCAATTCCTGGGCGTAACGGACAATGGTCTCCGCCCATCGCCCCCAGTCGCTATCCGGATCTTCATCCCGAATTTCTTCCAGCAGCTCAATACGGTTGCTGGAGGAAAACTGCTCAAGAGCCTTGGCAAACTGCTGCTGCCTTTGCCAGTTTGCGGGCGAAGGAGGCAAGGAAAATGAGCTGCAGCCTGATAAAAGGATCAAAAAAAAGAATAATGGAAATATCTGCCGTTTCACTATTTCCGCCGGTCCAACATAAAGTTACTCCCTTCCTGTCCTTTGAGAAATTCTTTGACCCGGGCACAATCCTGGCTGATCGCCAATCGGGAAGGGTAGTCATAATGATCGGAACGGATCAGGGCGACCGACATCGTCATCAGAGGAAAGACCCGCTCTACACCGTACCGGTCTTCACCGGAAATAAAGCCGGCTTGGCGGTCAGCGTCATTGTAAAAAGAGGGCGCCATCCCGTCAAACTCATCGAGGATTTTCTGCGCAAGGATTTCGCCGAGGGCCAGGGAGGAGAGCACCACATAATCATCGCCGCCGATATGCCCGACGAGATCTCTACGGGTCCCATTTTCGAGCACCACCTGCTGGAGCATCTGCCCAACCCGGGCCAGTACGTCGCTACCGGCCTTATAGCCATAGCGGTCGCTGTAGGCTTTGAAATTATCCAGATCGATATACAGATGGGAAAAGGGAATATTGCAGTCGATCCGCATATCAATTTCCCGATCGATGGCCAGGTTACCCGGCAGCCGGGTCAGAGGATTGGCATCGAGGCGTAACTGTTCGAGATCGCGGAGTTTACGTCCCATCCGGGTAAAATCCTGGGCCAATTGGGCAAATTCATCATTCCCGGTCAAAATCGGCTGATGTTCGAAACTACCGTCGGAAATTTCCAAGGTGGCTTTTTTGAGGGCTCGAACCGAGCGATGGATACTGAGAACCACGGTCACGGCAACCGGCGCTGAAAGACAAATGCCGATCAAGGCGAGAACCAGAGTCAATTGGAAGGCCTCCTCGGTTTTTTTCGACAGTTCGGACAGGCCGGAATTCATCCGCTGTTGTTGTTCCTGACGAACCTCACCGAGGACTTCCAGAAGTTGGGTTCGAATCGGCGCGGTCTGCTGATTGGAGATTTCTTCGGCAACCGACCAATTCCCCCTGGCCAGAGCTTCGGAAAGTTTGCCATCGGCAGCCCGATATCTGCCGATGGCCTCGGAAAAGCGGGAGAAGAGTTCCGGTACAGGCAATCGTCTTATGCCATGATAGTAACGAACCAGTTCTTCGTTGCGGTTCAGTCGCAACTCTTGCAGGGCCGAATCACGGATGATCAATAGTTGCTTTTCGATGTTCTCCTGAGCAAGCAGATTCTGCTGCAGGTCACGGACCAGTTCAAAGGCCCGGAACTCGACGCTGACCAGCTGCTCGGTCTGCCTGGTCTGGGAATGCAATCGATAAAGCGCAAAACCGATCGCCAGCAAACTGAACAACAGGATAACCAGGTATCCGATGACGACTTTTTTGGTAACGGTGGAAAAAAGGTTCCGCATTAATCGGCAATTCTCCATGCTCAGCGAAAGATCGAATTTTAGCACAGCCCGTCCACATCCGGCCAGACCGTATTAGCTGAAAACAGTCTTCGCTATCATTTCAGATCAGCTATTACCGGGCAAGCATAGGATAAAAATATGCTCGACAAGGGACTGAAGCCAACGGAAAAATGAGACCCTGCTGTGTTTGGCATGAAAAGAAGAAAATGTTCTAGGAGCCTGTCGGACTATACGGGCCGAAGCGAAAATTTGGGCATTTGAGACCAGATTTCGGCTCGTTCGCAGGCTCATAGTCGAAACTATGGGTCAAAAAGGGGCTGAAATATGGGGCAGATGAACGAATTTGCAGCCGGCTCATGGATAGTCCGACAGGCTCCTAGGCGAAACTGATTTTGGTTTTTCTCTTGAAGAGTTAGAGTCCCAGGTAAGCTTTGCGGACATCATCATTGCTCAGCAGATTTTCCGCCGAATCAACCAAGGTGATCCGGCCGTTTTCCATGACATAACCACGATCCGCCAATTTGAGAGCCTGGTTGGCGTTTTGTTCGACCAAGAAAATGGTGGTGTTATTTTCTTTGTTGATCTGCCGGATAATTTCAAAAATCTGCTTGATGATCAACGGCGCCAGGCCCAGGGACGGTTCATCGAGCAGAAGAATCCGGGGCCGGGCCATCAGCCCCCGGGAGATTGCCAGCATCTGCTGCTCACCTCCGGAGAGGGTGCCACCGAGCTGGTTGCGGCGCTTTTCTAAAATCGGGAATAGGGTCATGACATAATTCAGATCCTGCTGAACCAACTGCTTGTTACTGCGCAGGAAAGCGCCCATCTCCAGATTTTCCTGGACCGTCATGTCGGGAAAAATCCGTCTTCCCTCGGGCACCTGGACGATGCCTTTCTTGACTATTTTATCCGCATCCAGCCCGTGTATCGGATCACCATCAAGCAGAATTTCTCCACTACGGGGATGATTGATTCCGCAGATCGACATCAACGTCGTGGTCTTGCCGGCACCGTTGGCACCGATCAGTGTGACGATCTCCCCTTCGTGAATTTCAATAGAAACATCCTTGAGCGCCTGGATGTTGCCGTAGTAGGTCTGAATATTGTTGATTTTCAACATAATCGGTCTCTCTAAATTTGGAACTCGCTAAGCAAAAATTTTGCCCAACAAGGCGGAATGAATTTCAGGGGCGAAGGCAGACACCAGTCTGTCGAGGTCCTGAAAGTTCAAGACAACGCCGTAGGGCGATATTTTTGCGACGCGATCAGGCATCGGTTTCTTCTCCCAGATAGGCTTCGATCACCTTGGGATTGTCCTTGATCTGTTGCGGACTCCCCTCGGCGATCTTCTTGCCGTATTCCATCACGTAAATCGGGTCGGAAATATTCATCACCAGTTTCATGTCATGCTCGATCAGCAGGATAGCGATCTTCTCCTCTGCGCTGATCCGGCAGATCAACTGATCCAGATCATGGGTTTCCTGCGGGTTCATCCCGGCTGCCGGTTCATCGAGCAGCAGCAGGAAGGGCTCAGTGGCCATCGCCCGAGCAATCTCCAGACGGCGCTGGGCTCCATAGGGAAGATTCTTGGAAAACTCGTTGGCAAAATTCTCCAGCCCGACTTTTTCCAGCAGTTGATAGCTCGTTTCGACAATCTGCTGTTCCTCCCTGCGCACTCCCGGCCCACGGAATATCGAGCGTAGAATCCCGGAATGGGTCCGGCAATGACGACCGATCATGACATTTTCCAGGACGGTCATATCCGGAAACAGACGGATATTCTGGAAGGTCCGCGCCAAGCCCATTTCGGTAACCTTGTTCGGTTTCAGGCCGTTGAGCCGCCGGGTGGTCTGCCCCTTGGGATGCAGCAGGATATCCCCATGCGTGGGATTGTAGATGCCGGTGACGCAGTTAAAAAAGGTGGTCTTGCCGGCGCCGTTAGGACCGATCAACGCGGCAATCTCCCCTTCACAGACGTCCAGGGATACGCTGTCGACTGCGCGCAGGCCGCCGAAATCCATGGTCAGTCCTTTGACTTCGAGAAGTTTATGTTTTTGCTCAGCCATGATCGGTCTTTTCCTTCAAGCCTTTGAATTCATATTTCTGACGGATATTGCTGATGATCCCCTGTGGCCGGAAGATCATCATCAGTACCATCGCGGCGCCGAAGGCCAGCATCCGGTACTCGGAGAAGGCCCGCAGGTACTCCGGCATCAGGATCAGGATGAAGGCCCCGAGGATCACCCCGAGGATCGAGCCCATTCCGCCCAGGACCACAATCGACAGAATAATCGCCGATTCCATAAAGGTGAAGCTGGCCGGATTGATAAAGGTGGTTTTGGCCGCAAAGATCACTCCGACCATTCCGCCCCAGAAGGCACCGAGAGCATAAGCCGACAGCTTGGTGCGCGCCATATCGATCCCCATCGCCACGCAGGCGATCTCATCCTCGCGCAAGGCGATCCAGGCTCGGCCGATGCGACTGTTGCGCAGACGCATGGTGATCAGGATGGTAAACAGCACCAGGCCGATCATGATGTAATAAATATAAGTGGTCGAGCCGTCGATGTTCATATCCAGGCCGAACAAGCCTGGTTTGTCGATATTGGCGATCCCGCTCGGGCCCATGGAAAATTCATCCCAGTTTTCCAAAACGATTTTGACAATCGAAGCAAACCCGAGGGTGACAATCGCCAGGTAATCACCCCGCAGCCGCAGAATCGGAAAACCGAGAATGACTCCGAACAGACAGCCGATGACTCCACCCAGCGGCAGGCAGGTCCAGAAACCGAGGCCGAAATGATGATTAAGCAGCGCGTAGGAATAGGCTCCGGCCGCGAAAAAAGCGACATAACCAAGGTCGAGTAGACCGGCCAGGCCGACGGTGATATTCAGGCCGAGACCGAGCACCACATAAATTAGTGCTGAGATCATGATATTGCTCTGATAGGTGTCAAAAACCAGGGGGAAAATCAGGGCGAAGACCAGCAGCACAGCCATGGCCTTATTTCGGAAGGACTGATCTTCGAGCAGCAGACGAACTTTGGACGCCTGCTCGACGCCACTGTCGGACTCCTGCTTTTTCGTCTGCTGGCGCGCATGCATAAAACGCCAGCAGTAGGAAAGAAAAAAGCTGGCAATGGCAACCCAGAGAATATTCATCCAGCGCCATTCCACGACATTATCCATGGTGTTGACGCGGACCACCATGAGTGGAAAGGTCAGAAAAACAAACCAGAGAGACGCGATGATCGATTGTTTAAACTCCTGCATATCCGCCTCCCCCTAAACTTTCTGCTTGGTGGCTTTGCCGAGAAGCCCGGCAGGCCGCAGAATCAGAATCAACACCAGCAAACCAAAGGCAAACACGTCTTCGTAGTCACTGGAAACGTAGCCTGCGGCAAAACTTTCCGTCAAACCCAGGACCATCCCGCCCATTACCGCACCGGGTATCGAACCGATGCCTCCAAGGACGGCCGCGGTAAATGCCTTCACCCCAGCCAGAAAGCCAATGTAAAAATTGACCTGGCCGATATAGGACGCGACCAAGACCCCGCCGATCGCTGCCAGAGCCGAACCGATAACAAACGTCAGGGAGATTACCCGATCCACGTTGACCCCAACCAAACGGGCCATCCGCAAATCCTGTTGGGTAGCGCGCATCGCCTTGCCGATCTTGGTTTTTTTGATCAGCAGGGTCAACAGGATCATGGTGATCACCGTCGTCACCAGAATCACCAACTCCGGCGACCCTATGATATGGGCAATCGGCTCCATAAATTCAAATTCGGGGATCAACCTGGGGAACGGCAGAAAATCTGGAGTCTGCGCCAGCAGGACATAGTTCTGCAGAAAGATCGACATGCCGATGGCGCTGATCAGTGGGGAAAGACGCGGCGCCCCACGCAGAGGGCGGTAAGCGATCTTTTCAAGGGTGTAGCCGTATGCGCTGGCGTAAATCACGGCAATGATAGCTGCAATGATCAGGATCGAGACGCCGCTGAACCCGTAGATCGTACAGACCCCGGCAACGATCAGGGCGACAAAAGCACCGATCATGTAGATTTCACCATGGGCAAAATTGATCAGTTGAATGATGCCGTAAACCATGGTGTAGCCAAGGGCGATCAGAGCATAGATGCTCCCTCTGGTTAATCCACCGAGAAAAAGTTCGAGAAAATATGACCAATCCATATACACTACCGGGGCTAGGGTTCCAGATCAGGAGATCCCGTATCGTCGATCTCAATCGGCCGCGGCAAAATAGCTTGCAGATTGCCGTAAGCTGACAAAATTCAGGGGGCTGGCAGATCACCAGCCCCCTGAAGGGTCCTCACTGCAGCGGTATTATTACAGTTTTCGCTGCGGTGGATAAGCAGATTATTTCAGCTCGACGAACTCTCCCTTCTCGACATGGTACATCGAGAAGCCGACGCCTTCGGCGTCTCCCTTGGCGTCAAACTTAATTTTTCCGACCGGGGTATCAACATACTGGGTGCGCAGGGCGTTGGTCACTGCTTCATAGTCAGTGGAGCCGGCTTTTTCGATGGCATTCAGCAAGGCCATGGTCGCGGAGTAAGCTTCCTGAAAGA
>Ga0210101_1000517_pt1 | contig 12558 bp, 11 predicted proteins | sample Muzzi_PWC_D1_FD_185534 | JGI IMG/M metagenome (GOLD analysis project Ga0210101, IMG submission 185534) | Wetland microbial communities from San Francisco Bay, California, USA, that impact long-term carbon sequestration - Muzzi_PWC_D1 (SPAdes) | ecosystem: Environmental > Aquatic > Marine >...
CAGGACCACACGCCGCCGGTTTACCGTGAGCAGGTTCTGCTCCTGAAAATGGGCAAACAGGCGGCTGACCGTTTCGATGGCGAGCCCCAGGTAGTTGCCGATATCCTGGCGGGACATGGGCAGATTGAATTCGGTAGCTGACAGGCCGCGCGCGTGGTAGCGCTTCGACAGACTGACCAGGAAGGTCGCCAGCCGCTCTTCGGCGCTGCGCTTGCCGAGCAGCAGCAGCATCTGATGATCCAGAGTGATCTCCCGGCCGACCACGCGCATGATCTGCTTGTGGAGCCCCGGCGTGGTATGACACATTTCCTCCAGGCGTTCGTAGGGCAGAGAGCAGACGCAGGAGGTCTCCAGCACCACGCTGTTGCTGGTATAGTGGCCGTCGCTCAGACCATCGAACCCGACCATCTCGCCGGGCAAGGTGAACCCGAGGACCTGCTCATCGCCGTCATCGGTGGTGTAGTAGGATTTCAGCGTACCGGAGCGCACCGCGTACAGGGAGTAACTCGCGTCGCCGGCGCGATACAAATGCTGCCCTGGCTGCATGGGCGGCTTGCGTTTTACAATCTTCTCCAGTTGCTCCAGTTCGGCTTCCGTCAAACCGTGCGGCAGACAGAGCTCCGCGAGGCTGCAGTTGCTGCAGGATATTCTGATCTCTTCGGTCGTCGGCTGCCTGGTTTTGCGCGTCATCCTGCAACTCCGCTTATAATAATTTCTCTAACAGCTAACGAGACGTGGCCTGCGTCCCGGTATTCAGTGCGTGATCCCGTTTTCAAAACCCGGTGCAAGTCAGGAGTTATTACAGCAAGATCCATACGGAACAATTAGTAATTATAATCATTCGACTAACATCGCTTTTCTGTTAAGGTACCACACCGTAGCAGGCCCATGCACGCCGTCAGTACGCCCGGCAGGGCGCCACACCGCTCAGGAACCACCCCCCTTGTCCAGACCCACGAACAAGCGCCTGTCAGCCCTCATAAACGCCGGTGGAGAAGCCGCCCTCAGGCAGGGCAAAACCGGTCTGGAGAAGGAAAGCCTGCGGGTCGGCCCGGACGGCAGCATTGCGCAGACGCCGCACCCCGTGGCGCTGGGATCAGCGCTGACCCACCCGTGGATAACCACGGATTACTCCGAGGCCTTGCTGGAATTCATTACCCCGCCGCTGCCGGGCCCGATGGAATCGCTGGCATTCCTGCGCGATCTGGAACAGTTCGTCTATACGAAAATCGACAGGGAGTTGCTGTGGTGTTCCAGCATGCCCTGCGTGGTCGAGGGCGAAGAGAGCATTCCCATCGCGCAATACGGCATTTCCAATGCGGGCTTCATGAAAACGGTTTACCGGCGCGGACTGGGTCATCGTTATGGTCGGGTCATGCAGGTCATCGCCGGCGCACATTACAACTATTCCTTTGCGGAGAATCTCTGGCCCGTCTACCAGGACGTACTGAAAGATTCCCGCCCCGCGCGGGACTTCATTTCCCACAACTACTTCGGCGTCATACGCAATCTCCAGCGCGTCGGCTGGCTGATTCCCTATCTGTTCGGCAGTTCGCCCGCCATCTGCAAATCCTTCATGTGCGGCCAGCCGACCATTCTCGAGTCCTTCGGTGAAGGCACTTATTACGGTCCGCATGCAACCTCACTGCGCATGTGCGATATCGGTTACCAGAACAGGCATGAGTACGATGACGGTTTCAAGGCGAGTTATGACAACCTCGATGTCTATGTGGAGACCCTGTCACGCGCCATCGATACCCCCTGCCCCAACCATGAAAAAATCGGGGTAAAGGTCGACGGCGAATACCGGCAGCTCAATCCCAACATCCTGCAGATCGAGAATGAATACTACAGCTCGGTGCGTCCGAAGCAGGTTCCCGAGTTCATGGAAAAACCGACGCTGGCGTTGAAACGGCGCGGCGTACGCTATATCGAGTTGCGCTCCATGGACATCAATGTCTACGATCCACTCGGAATCAGCGAGGATCAGTGCCGGTTCGCGGAAACCCTGATGGCCCTGTGCCTGTTTCAGCATAGCGCGGTGATCAGCGACGGGGAGACCGGCGAGATCGATCACAACCTGGCCGCAGTCTGCTACCGGGGAAGGGAACCGGGTCTGGAACTGCTGCGCGACGGCAGGCGCGTCACCCTGAAACAGTGGGCAGGCGAGATCTGCGAGGCGTTGGCGGAAATCGCCGCCCTGCTCGATGCGGGGGAATCCGCAACGCCCTATCAGGATACCGTGCGCGCGCAGAGGGAGGCGATCGCGGATCCGGACCGGACGCCCTCCGCGCGCATCCTGGCGGACATGCGCGAACACGGCGAGGACTATTTCGGCTTCTCCAGACGCCTGTCGCAACAGCACCGGAATTATTTCCTGGGCCTGCCGCGCGACCCGGAACGCACCTATGCGATCGAAACCTCGGTGGTCAAATCCGTGCGCGATCAGGAAAAGCTCGAGGCGGCCGACACGCTGTCATTCGACGAGTTCCTGCAGGACTATTTCGCACAGAAGCTCTGAAGCCCACATCACCCGACGAGTATCCCGCCATGAACACACTCCCCCTGTTCCTGCTGCTGGCCTACCGGGTGTATTGCAATCCGTTGCAGCCGCCGGCGCGTTCCTGAACCGGCCGGGCGGCGGCCGGCGCACGGTTCACCCCGCCGCGACGAAAGCCAGTCCCGCGAGATAGAAGGCCGCCGGATAATGCCAGCGCCGCGGCCTGCCCTTGAGAAACTCGATCACCAGGGAAAGGCAGACACCCATCACCATATACAGGGGAACCACCTGTATCGAAGTAAAATGCCGCAGGTCGCCGGGCAGGTAGTAAAAGTAGAACGTGCCGTAGAACAGCAGAAAAAAGCCGTTGGCGAGGATCTCCAGCAGCGGCCCGTCCAGGCCGGCCGTCAGACCCTTGAGCCAGGGCCGCTCGATCTGCACACGGTGGACCTGCAGCACCTGGTGGAGGAAATACCAGTAATAGCCATAGACCGGCCAGATGATGAAATTCAGGGCCGAGGTGTAACCGGCGTGTATCGGCCACACCCGGTATTGCCACAAGGGCGTACCAACCAGCAGCCGGTAGGTTCTGCCAAGCGCCACCTCGCAGACGATGGCCACCAGGAAAGCGCTCGCCATGCACAGCAGCAACTCGTAGGGATCGGCGCGCAGCCAGCGCCGCGCGAGCAGCGCCGCCAGCAGGTAAATCAGACAGATCCCGACCAGCGCGCCGGAGACACCCTCAAGCAGCAGACCCGCAGTCATTCGCCAGGAGCCTGCCCTAGGGATGGGAGACGAGTTTCGCTTCCGGCACGGTTTCCTGAATCGCACCGACGATCTCGAAGCGGATACGTGGAATCGGCCGGATGGACACCCAGAGCAGGTTAAGCTTGATATTGAACTCCGCGAATACCACGGCATGGCTGTACCGCGCCAGCGCCAGATGCATATCACTGACCGTTTTGCTGATCAGGCTCTGCGGTTTGTGCTTCAGACCCGGAACGATCACCATAAAGTCGCTCAACGGCCTCCCCTCCTCGTCATGCAGCGGCGCCCGATGCCGCAACGGTACCGAGGCATCATGAAACGGCAGTGAGGTTCGTGGAAGCATCATTGCCGTCAAGTGTAGCGCGAGTATGCAAGCAGCGCATGCTCCGTGGCATTACCCGTCCGGGGCGCTGTAAGAGCCTGAGCCATAGGGTAAAACATCCGTAATGCCTCATAAAACGTGACGGATCGGGCGTGTCCACCCCGGGAACAATAAACGACGATAACCGTCTGGTACGGCTCGCCATTGTCGCGTTTGACAGGCGACATTGCGACTGATGGTCCGGTGAACAACAACTCATTCTGCCGCCACAATCGCCGCAACCCCGGCTCGCGCGTCAATATAATGACCATACAAATGCGGACTATGATATAAATGAAATGGCATCAAACCATTCCTGACCCGCCGGATGGTGGGTGCTTCATCGACTACAATTCGACATAAAGAATAATAACAGCGACTTATCGAGCACTACCTTTCTTCCCCGCGCTTGCTCATCTGCGGGCTTATACCGACCGTGCTGTAAATGCTGAAATCACAGGGAGGAGGTTCTGATGTCAGCAACACCGGACATCATGCAGGGTCACGAGAATATCAATCCCCTGATGCAAAGGGCGGCGGAAACAATCGCGGATGCGGTTGAAGCCGATCATGTCCTGTTGATGTTCTTAGACGACACCCTGGGTGAACACCCTGTCATGAGCTGCAGCGGGACTCTGCCCGGGAATGAATCGACCTCTGGCTCCCTGAACAGCATCCTCGAATCCATTGCCCGTGGCACAATACCGGCCGGTCTGGAAAAAACACAGATCGGCCACAAACATCCGGACTGCGAGGTCCATACCCCATCCCCTGCCTTCCTGCACGAACATGGCCTGCACACCGGGCTGTTCGTTATCCGGAAACACGGCATGTTACGGCTGGCAATGTTGGCAGGCAGATCTGCGACGGAGGCATTACTGGGTGCGTCCGAGGCACAGCATGCCTGCGAAATACTGGAAATCGTGGCGTCGTCTCTCGAACAAGTTTCGGCGATGCTCCGGATCGCCCAGGTCAAGCGTCAATGCGAATCAACCATGGACTCCCTGCCGCAACTGGTCGCCCTGCTCGATACACACGGCCATGTGATACGTACAAATCTGACTCTGGAGAAGTGGAACCTGGGCAGGGTGGATGCGATACAGGGCGTCAACCTTCACGATATGCTGCATCCGTCCTGCGAGGACTGGGACTGCAGATTAAGGTCACTGTACGTGCAGATGTGGCAACAGCTCGGTAGTGACCAGCATGGGGAACATGTATTTTATGACCATAAACTGGATCGATTTCTGCAATTCAGGCTCAGCAGATATCCGAAATCCCGGCGTGGGCACGATGCACAGGAACAGGCCGTTGCTTCCCTTGTTATCGAGGATATCAGTCGTCAGGTACACGCAGAACGCGTGCTGAAAAACTACAACGAGGAACTGGAGCAACGACTGCAGGAAAGAACCCTGGATCTGATCAGGGCCAATGCACAACTGGCTGAGAAGCTGCAGGACCACATACGCGATGCAGAGACAATAAAGGAGTCAGAGAAGAAATATACCTGTCTGGTGGAAACCACATTAACGGGCATTTACGTCATACAGAACAATAGACTGGTATTCTGCAACAGCAGGTTTTCCGATATTTTCGGCTATCCGCAAGATGAGATGTACCAGCAGGAGATGGCGCAGCTGTTTCCGGATGAGCTTGCGGATACCTATACGAAGCCGACAGGCGCCCAACAGGCTCCGGACCCTGGCTTGGACAGGACGGTCGTGAAAGGCATGACCCGGGATGGCGCCACCCTGTGGCTGCATAGAACGCTGACCCGGGTTGATTGCCTGGGTGAACCGATGATCATGGGAAACGTCATCGACATCACGGAGCAGAAAAAGCTGGAAGAAGCCCTGAGCAGCTCCCATGACCAGTTGCGGATACTTTCAGGAAAACTGATGAATACACAGGAGGCGGAACGCAAGCGGATTGCCTCGGAACTCCACGACAGTATCGGGCAGAGTATCAGCGCAGTGAAATTCAGCCTCGAAAATTCCCTGCACGGACTTGGGGAAAAAGCATCGCAATCAGACGGCGCATACCTGCAGAACGCCATCGTCAAATTGCGCGACACCATGGACGAGGTCCGCAGGATATCGATGGACCTGAGACCCTCCATGCTCGATGATCTGGGACTGATCGCAACGATCAACTGGTTCTGCCGGGATTTGCAATCCCTGATACCGGACATCGAGATCAGCAAAAAAATAGAGGCCGCGGAAAAGGAAATACCGGCCGAGCTGAAGATCGTTATTTTCAGAATAATTCAGGAGGCGCTGAACAACACCGTTAAACACGCGCATGCCTCCCATGCAAGCATCCACCTGAAAAAGGCGGATGGCACACTCGAGCTGCTCATCGAGGACGACGGACAGGGATTTGTCATGGAATCAGAATCAGGAGGACACAGATTCGGTCTCGACAGCATGCGGGAAAGGGCCAGTCTCTCGGGCGGCAGGTTTACGATCGAGTCTACGCAAGGAACAGGCACCGCCCTCCGTGTGTCCTGGGAAACGGAAGATGACGGCGCCGTTACGGACTGATCAGACAGTTATCGATGGCATACGTCGTCAATGCAGACACACTGTGCAGATCGAGTTTATTCATCAGGTTGGTACGGTGTTTCTCAACGGTCTTCAGGCTGATCGAAAGATAGTCACCGATCTCGCGGCTCTTGCTCCCTTCCGCGATCAGCTTGAGCACCTGGCGTTCGCGCACGGTAAGAAGATCCCATGAGTATTCAGCTGGCTCGTCCATGGAGCGTTTCAGATAACCATTGATCACCTTGTCGCAGATCCCGGAACTGAGATACACCCGGCCTTTCTGAACACTGGCAAATGCGGCCAGCAGGTCCTTTTGTGAATCATCTTTCAGTACATAGCCATCGGCGCCGGCTTCCAGGGTTGCCCTGACATACTCTTCGGATTTATGCATGGTCAGCGCGATGATTTTTATGCCCGGATTTCGCTGCTTGATGGCTCTGATTGCCTCTGTTCCATTGAGATTCGGCATCGAAAGATCCATCAGGACAACATGCGGCTCGAGTTCCTGGCACTGCTGGATCGCCTGGCGACCGTCGTCAGCCTCTCCAACGATAACGAGATCCGGTTCCTTTGACAGCAGGGCCTTTATTCCTTCCCTGAGGATGGTGTGATCCTCGGCAATGAGGATTTCCTGCTTATCCATGGCGCCCCCTCTCCGGTTCACCACAATTCAAATTGTTATGTGCTGGAAACCAATTATCAGCAATTATAGACTTAGTGCCTTAAATATAGACCATCCGGGACGGGAAAAAGTGGATATTTGTTTTTTTTATCATGCCGGAAAATCAACATCAGGCATTCCCGATGCAGATATAGGGTAAATACCCACCTCAACAACCTGTAAGGCTGCTGTAGTCTCTCTTTATACAAACACATTCCGTTGCTTGCCGAATACGCGGAGTCCGGGCATATGTTCAATACCTTGCTGGTAGAAGATAATGCGGCATTCCGCAGTGAACTCTCGGACATATTGCTTGCATATTTCCCGAAGATTGGTGTCGAGGAAGCGGGCGATGGAGCGGATGCCCTGTCCAAGGTGGAATATCTGCGGCCGGATCTTATCTTCATGGACATCAAGCTTCCGGGAGAGAACGGGCTCGAGGTCACCAGGCAGATAAAACAGGTTTATGCCTATATCGTCATCGTCATCCTGACCAGCTATGACATACCCGAGTATCGCCAGCAGGCCTTCAGAAACGGAGCAGACTGCTTTATTTCAAAAGACCAGATTTCCTTCCTTGCTGATATCCTCGCGCGTGTTGAAGGAACCATGGCGCTCAGACAGGAGCAGGGTTCCGGCAGATAGCGTGTTTTTCCAGTGCGCCTGCATGCCCTGTTATACATATCAGGACAAATCCGCTAGAGTATCCCTGTAGATTGTGTTTGTTCCGGACAGGCACAGACGCGATCAGTCGCGGGTTATGCGGATAACAGGCATAGCATGATCATCAAAAGCCGGCATATCTATCGATTACTGATACTGTCCCTCGCGGGTGTGATGCTTCTGTCCCTTTTCTGGGAATTCTATCTGGAGGACCTGGTTGTCCCCCATGTCTATGTTTATTATCACCCCGAGCCGATATACGAACGTCTTGAGTACGTTATCGTCTCCGTCATTGCGGCGGCAATTGCCCTGATCGTCCCCGGCCGGATAGCGATTCAAAGCACTCGCCAGACCGAGAACGCGATGGAGGCACTCGGCAAGGCACGCGACGAACTCGAGCGGCGGGTGCGGCAAAGAACCGCGGAACTCGAGAACAGCAACCGTGAACTGGTTTCCGCGCTCGAACGACAGCGCGAGACAGAAGAGGCGCTGCGCAGTTCCGTGACAGATCTCAAACTGCTCTCATCCCGTTTGCTCGTTTTGCAGGAAGATGAAAAAAAGCTCCTCGCATCCGAACTGCATGAGAGCGTCAGCCAGACCCTGAGCGCCCTGAAGTTCCGGTTCGAGCATGTCCTGTCTCAGGGGCAGGTCGGCAATGAGGAGATGACCGCCGACATACAGCACAAGGTTCTGCCCACCATCCAGGGCGCAATCAACGATGTCAGAAACATCTACATGGACCTGCGACCGACACTGCTCGATGATCTGGGCCTGACTGCGACGCTAAACTGGCTGAGCGTCGAATTCCGGAAAAAGAATTCTCAAATCCATGTCGTATCCGATATTGCAGTGGAAGAAAGCGACATACCCGAACACCTTAAGATCGTCATCTTCAGGGTGGTGCAGGGAGCTCTCAACAACATTGCGCGACACAGCCGGGCACGAGTGGCGCGTTACTCGATAAACAGGGAGAACGATACCCTGGAACTGGTCGTGGAGGACGACGGTATCGGTTTCGACATGAAGAAAACGCAGCCCGGGGATGCCTCACGCGAGGGAACCGGCCTCAGCAGCATGAGAGCCCGGGTCGAACAGACAAAGGGCAGTTTTCAGATCGAGAACGGCAAAGCTGCCGGCGTGCTGATTCGCGCCTCATGGCCGCTTGGGAAGGGGCAGTTCGCCTGATGGCGGTAACCGGCCGATGGAGGCCGGCATCAGTGAGCAGAGCTATTACCGGTAATATTTCGGGCCGCATGTCTGGCCAGGCTCAAGGACGGATCCACTCAGCATTGGTGGCTTCCGGCTTGCCGTTGAAGACGGGCAGTACATAGCCGCCCTTGTTCAGAAACCGTTGGTCGGGCCCGAAGGTCGGCCGCGGATGATACGGCAGATAGATCGCGAGCCCCTGCGAGTGCTCCAGCATGTCGAGCGCATAGTCACGCAGGAAAAAGCGCCGCATGTGCTTGACCGTGTACCCCAGCGCCATACAGGCGAAGTAGGCTTCCGCCTGGCGGCGCGGTGCAGTCAGTTCAATCTTGCGCGTCTTGGCCCAGACCGCGAATCGCCGGAACGCCGGATCGGTTTCCCCCGGCAGTTTGAACGCGTATGCCTCGAATACAGGTCCCGGGGCTGCGCGGAGACTGTCGGGGGCCTCATTGCCCAGGAGGATTGACGACACATAAATGCGCCCGGCGGGCAACGGAATTTCGAGGCCGGTCAGCTGCGATGGTCGTAACCAAAGGACTGCAGCGGAATCCGGGTTCGCCGCCAGACGTGTGGCAAGCTCGGCCGTCGGCAGCGGCTTGTCACAGTCGAACTGCAGATCGTTCGTCGATTGCCCACGCGCATCCAGCGCCTGCCGCAGGCTGGTCACCGCCCCGGCCGCCGACGCGTCGCAGAAAACCTGGACCACGCCCGAGGCCGGATGCGAAGCCAGATGAGACGCGATGAGATCCGCCTCGAGTTTCAGACCACGCGAAAAGTACAGGGTATAGAAATCTCCCGCCTGTGCGGCCGGCAGATCGGTACCCGGAAACAGACAGGGAATTTCACGTTTTTCACAGAAACGGCCGACCGGTCCCCAATCGCCGGTACCCAGTCCGCTGACGAGAGCAAAGACCGGTGCAGCAGCGTAGTAACGCTCGAGCTGCTCGCCCCAGCTCTCCGCAGGCCCTGTTAGCGTCCACACATCAAGATGCCATTCACGAAATACCGTCGGCAGCCTGGATTCCGGCGTATAGCCCCGATCCCAGCGCTCGCTATCCAGCCGGGTCTGGCGGTTCTTTTCCTCGAAAAACCGCCTCAACACGGCGAGCACACCCTTGCGTTCGGCGGGATCGACGTCCTCGGTCATGACGGTGCCAAAGCGGATCACCTTGTCGTCGACACCCGGCGAATTGCCTGCCGACAGCACCGCGAGGTAGGCGGCGAGTGACGCAATGTCGTCGTCCGACAGGCGGAAACGCGGCATGAGCCGGTCGAGGGTCCGGCCCGACGGCGTTACGCCTTCACGCAGCACGCGAGCCAGGCTGGTAACATCATAGGGGGGTCGTTTCGGCTGCGGCGACTCCGAGAACAGAAAAGGCCCCGCGATGGGCGGCACGATATAGGTCGACTCGCCGGCACCCATGCCGCTGCGTCCATGGCAGCTCTCGCAACTGAACTGCGTACCGAGTATCGGCACGTCGCCTGCAACGAGCGCGGTCAGCGGCTCACCGCTCGGCAACAGCCCGTCAATATAGATGTGGCGCCCGATATCGATGGGGACGCTGCGCTCCGTCGTTTGACCGGCTACGCTGCCGACGACGAGTATGAGCATGAGTACCATGCTGCAGCACTCGACGGCTTTTTTTGCCCGGATCAATTGAAGAGACGTGTCCTGACTTCCTGAGCCAGGCTCTCCCCGGATGCGAGTCCGTCGATACGGATCCAGTCCTGTCCGCCCGGATGCTTCAGGAAAGTGACCGGCTGGTGGTTCATCTTTGAACCGGCGAAAGTTTCGAAGCTCTGCAGCACGGATACGATATCCTTGCTGTCACCGGTCAGGAAGGTCCAGTTACTGCCAGCGTGGAATTGCCTGCCATAGGTTTTCAATACTTCCGGCCGGTCGTATTCAGGATCGATGGATATCGACACAACCTGCAGGTTGCTGGCCTTATCGCCTAGCTTGCGTTGCATCTGCGCGAAGGTTGCAGTCATCACCGGGCAGATGGTGGTGCAGGTCGTGAAAATGAAGTTCAGCGCGACCGGCTTATCCGTATTCAGGATTGCACGCAGCCGCATCGTCGTGCCATCAGCATTGATCAGCGCGACATCAGGGATTTCGTAGTCCTTGTTGCTGACCGTATAGCGGGTCGTATTCATCGCGGCGCGATGGGCGGCATGTTCGTCTCCGGACATGTGCATCCCGTTAGCGTGATGATGCGCATGCTCATCCCCGGACATGGCCATCGCGGTGTGCTCCGGGGCGGCCGAACCATCCTGCGCTGCCCATGCGGTCTGGAAAACCAGCAGACCGACCCCGATCATCGTGATAGTACGATGTTTGCTCATGATGCGTTCACCTTGTTGCCGGAAGCCGGCATCGCAAAGCGTTGGTCGTCGATAGGTGGGTTGACGCTGACGTTTTCGACGGTAATGAAGTGCGACTCGGCCTCACCATGGTAGCGGGTTTCCTGTCGGCGCGGGATCAGGAGGCCATCGACACTGGCCCAGTCCGAATAGGTCGTCTCCATCAGGCGCTCCCTGCCGCGGAGCTTGCGCATGGCCTCCAGCCTGACCTCGAGTGCCGTCTCGTCATCAAGATAGACCCAGCGGACGGTACCGCTCGGCAGCGTAACCTGCAGCTTTGAGGTGCTCCTGCCGTCCACGGCCACATGACCGACCAGTTCCACATGAAAACCGCGTTCGTAGGAATCGAGCAGCAGGCCTTCGGGATCAACCGTACCCGCGATCTCCTGCATCTCGGCCGCAGTCATGGGTTCCGGCGCAGCGCGCCCCATGAACGGCAACTGCTTCCAGCCGGTCTTGCCGTCCACGCACTCAACCGCTTTTTTCTCGTTGAATTCGAACTCCAGGCACATCTTGCCCGGTCGCTTCTGCTCGAGCACGTATGGCACGTGCAGTTTCTGGCCGAGATCCATCTCCCCGGCAAGGCGCAGCGTGCTGACCGCGCGCCATGCATCGGCGCCACCGCGCGCGGCGGCGTTGCGGGAAATCAGGTCATCAACAACCTTGCCATGATCGCCGATGAAGTGAAAGTTGTGATCCAGTACCGCAAAGACGATGGCACCGACCACTGACACAGCTGCCAGGGCAGCGAGGATTTTCGTTTTCAAAACCATGTTTCGATTCCTCACAGTCACATTACCACGAGTCCTTCGACCGCGAAATCACCGATCTGCAGGTTGACGAGGTCGCCGGGTTTGACGAGCTTGTTCGGGTTGGAAAAGAACATCCAGTAGGTATGATCCGCGAGCGGCGTATCGGAATTGCGCAGCGCGCCGGTCTTGGCGGGTACCGGCACGGTCAGCTGCTTGCCGGTACGGACATGCGTGAGCACCGGCTTGGTCTTGCGGACGAACAGCGGTGCCGCCTTCACCGGATCGAGCACCTTGTAGCGGAACTCCAGCATATAGCCTGCCGCGGTCTCGCGCAGGAACTGAATCTCCACGCCCCACTTGCGTTTCATGTAGGTTTTTTCGCGCGGGTGGCGCGGCGCCGGCATCGGTTCGATCACCCTCGCCGCCTTCGGCGCAGCCACTGGCTGCGGACCGGTATCGCCCAGCGCAAGCGTAGCACCCGGTGCCATGACGAGCAGGAACACCATAAAGCCCACCAGCAGTTCGGCGGGCATTCCGGATTTTACTGTTCCGTCAACTCCATTCCCGGAACCCGGCCGGTATGGCCGGGTCCGGTTACGGATCTGCTGGTACATCATCAACAGGCTCCTTTGGGATGAGTAATCACTGACCCGTCAGACTCAGCGTCTTCGGGCTGCCAACACCTCCGTTGTACGTCATCGTCAAGGTACCGTTCTTGGTAGTATTGTTGTTGTGCCGGA
>Ga0210101_1000518_pt1 | contig 12556 bp, 6 predicted proteins | sample Muzzi_PWC_D1_FD_185534 | JGI IMG/M metagenome (GOLD analysis project Ga0210101, IMG submission 185534) | Wetland microbial communities from San Francisco Bay, California, USA, that impact long-term carbon sequestration - Muzzi_PWC_D1 (SPAdes) | ecosystem: Environmental > Aquatic > Marine >...
CGGCCTCGAAGTGCCCATCGGAGCCGGCTGGGCCCTCTTCGCCGAAGGCCGCTGGCACGATGCCGACGACGAGCTCTCGGGAGACTTCGAAGGCTTCGGCGACCTGGACCTGTCGGGCCGGGAGCTTTCGGCAGGGGCGTCCTGGACGTTCTAGTGGTTCGACCACGGTGCGGTGCGCAGATCGCGCACCGCACCGTCCCCTCCAGCGCACCGGTACGGCCCTTCTTCTTCGTTGCGCCCTTCTTCTCCGCTGCGGAGAGGAGGGCCGTTCGCTCCGCTCACACCTCGGCCGGCACAGGTCCGGCCGCTTCACGCCGAGATGGTGGCTCAGGTCCGGCCGCTTCACGCCAGGAAGGTGTTGCCGAAGCACTGTCTTGGATGAAGCGGCCGGGCTCCGTCCCGGCCGGAGTGCGAGCGCAGCGAGCGACCTCACTCGACCCGATCCGTTACGCCAGGGGCTGAGAGGCGCTCGAGCACGTCAGATCGCGATACCTGGAGGAAGGGCAGGTAACGAGGGACTGAGGTGTACGACCGTACTGGCTAGCGCGGCGGAGTCAGGACGCTCCTTAGGGCCGTCAGAGTGCCCCAGATCGTGGCACCCGCAAGCGACGAGCGACTGAGGCGTACCGAGGACCCCGCGCGAGAGGGTGCTCCAGCACCTCGAGACCTGAGAGCGGTCAGAGTGCCCCAGATCGTGGCACCGCAGGTGAGGAGGGACTGAGGCGTACGACCGTACGCCGCAGGGACTGACGAACCGAGGACGCCGCGAGATGGGGTGCTCTGGCCGCTCTCAGGAGAACTTTCTCATGAGGCCGACGACTATCCCCTGAATCTTCAGGTCCCTCGACGACACGTAGATCGGCTCCATCGACGGGTTCGCCGGCTGGAGCCGCACCCGCTCTCCCTCCGGGAAGAAGTGCTTCAGGGTCGCCTCGTCGCCCACCAGGGCGACGACCATCTCACCGGCTTCGGCCTGCTCGCGAAGCTGCACCACCACGAAGTCGCCGTCGAAGATCCCCTCGTCGATCATCGAGTCGCCGCTCACCCGCAGCACGTAGTGCTCGCCGCTCTTGCCGAGCAGGTGGCTCGGCACGCCGAGGGTCTCGTCGCCGGCCAGCGCCTCGATCGGGCGCCCGGCGGCGATCTTGCCGAAGAAGGGGAGGTCGAGCACCCGCGCCGGCTCCGGATCGTCCACGCGCTCCACGAGCTCGATGCCCCGCTTCTGGTTCGGGTCGCGGGTGAGGAAGCCCTTGGTTTCCAGTAACTTCAGGTGCTTGTAGACGGTGCCGTAGGACGAAAAACCGAACCGCTCCCGGATCTCCAGATGGGTCGGGGAGATCCCTTCCCGGCCCCGAAACTCCCGGATGAACTCGAGGATCTGCTTTTGACGACCGGTGAGGTAGTTCTTGCGTCCTTTCGTCATGAGCGGATTCTACGCCGGTAACACGGCGTAAGTCAAGTCGCCGCCGGCCCGCGACGGCACCGCCCCGCCCGGCGGACCGGTCACCCGATCGCGCGTTCCGCGATCGGAACCGTTCCCTCGACGGCCAGACACTGCTAAACTCCGCCACCGCACCCGCTCATGTCCCTCGTCGATCCACCCACCGTCCACCGGGAGCTGGAAGAGCACCGCTTGGCCAATGGCCTTCGGGTCGTGCTCCACCGTGACGAACGGCTCCCTCTGGTCACCCTCAACCTCTGGTACCACGTCGGCTCGAAGGACGAGCGGCCCGGGTTGACCGGCTTCGCCCACCTGTTCGAGCACATGCTCTTCCAGGGGAGCGAGCACGTCTCGGGGACGGACCACTTCCGCTACATCCAGCAGGTGGGCGGCGTGGCCAACGGCTCCACCTGGTACGACCGCACCAACTACTACGAGACCCTGCCCTGCCATCACCTCGACCTCGGGCTGTGGCTCGAGTCGGACCGCATGGGCTTCTTCCTGCAGGCCCTGACCTCGGACAAGCTGGAGACCCAGCGCAGCGTGGTGATGAACGAGCGCCGCCAGCGGGTGGACAACCAGCCCTACGGCCGCGCCCTGGAGCGGGTCCACGAGCTCCTCTACCCGCCGGATCACCCCTACCACTGGCCGGTAATCGGCTACATGGACGACATCGCCGCCGCCACCCTCGACGACGTGCGGAGCTTCTTCCGCACCCACTACACGCCGTCGAACGCGGTCCTGACCCTGGCCGGACGCTTCGACCCGGACGACGCCCTGGCGCGGGTCGAACGCTGGTTCGGGGCGATCGATTCGGCGCCGGCCGCGAAGCCCCCGAGGTCCCTGCCGGACCCTCGCTTCTCCGGCGAGCGCCGGGATCGGCTGAGCGACGCGGTCCGGCTGCCCCGGGTCTACCTCGCCTTCCAGGCGCCGCCGTACGGCGAGGCGCCCTGGTACGCGGGCGATCTCCTGGCCCAGATCCTCACCGCCGGCAAGTCGAGCGTGCTCCACGAGGACCTGGTCTACCGGCGGGAGCTCGCCAGGAACGTCGCCGCCTACGTGCTGCCGACCGAGCTGGCGGCGACCTTCACCATCGTCGCCACCGCCAACCCGGACCAGGAGGTCGAGCGCGTGGAGGGGGCGATCCTCGAGCACCTCGATCGGATCGCCACCGACGGCCCGTCCGAAGAGGACCTGGAGCGCGCCCGCAACCGGGTGCTCCACGATCTCTACGAGGAGCTCCAGACGCTCGACGCCCGAGCCGACCTGCTCTCCCAGTGCGCGACTCTGTTCGGCGATCCGGCCCGGGCGTTCACCGAGGCCGATCGCTACAGCGCGGTCGACGCCGCCGCCATCGCCGCGTTCGCGCGCTCGTACCTGATCGAGGGCGGCCGCTCCGTGGTCACCGTCATGCCCCGTGCCGACGGGAAGGAACGGACGTGAGCGACCGACCGGCCGATCTCGACTCGCTCTCCCTGCCGGTGGAGCGCTCGTCGCCACCGAAGCCGGGGCGGATCCAGCCTTACGCCTTCCCGAGCTTCTCCCGGCACAAGCTGGCGGCCGGCCTCGAGCTGATTCCGGTCCACCTGCCGGGCGTGCCCCTGGTCGGCATCGAGCTGCTGTTCCCCGCCGGCTCGAGCTGGGACCCGGACGACAGGCCGGGGCTGGCGAGCCTGGTCTCCGGCCTCCTCGACGAGGGCACCGAGGCCCGCAGCGCCCTCGAGATCGCATCCTCGATCGAGCGCCTGGGCGGGCGCCTGGGCACGGGGACGGACTGGAACGTCTCCTCGATCACCCTGCGCCTGCTCTCCCGAGACCTGGAGGAGGGGCTCGACCTGCTGGCCGAGGTCGCCCGGCGCCCGACGTTTCCGGCGGAGGAGGTCGAGCGCGCCCGGCGCAACCGCCTGACCGACCTCATGCGCCGCCACGACCGGCCGTCGACCCTGGCGATCGACGAGCTCTACCGCGCGGTCTACGGAGACACCACCTACGGCCGGCCCCTGGTCGGCACCCCGGAGTCGATCCGTGGCCTGGCCCGGGGCGACGTGGAGGAGTTCTACCGGCGCCACTACCGCCTCGGCGGAGCGATCCTCCTGGCGGTCGGGGACCTGGACGCGGAGGCGATCGAGACCGCGGCGGTCGAACGGTTCGGCGCCGCCACCCTGGCGGAGCCGTCGCCCCGCCCCGCTCTCGACGCGGGGTTCGCCGACCGGGTGCGCATCCGCCTGATCGATCGCCCGGGCTCGCCCCAGACGGAGCTCCGCGTGGGCCACCCGGCGGTCCCCAGGCAGCATCCTGACTGGACGGCGCTCGGCGTGCTCAACGGCCTCTTCGGCGGCAAGTTCACCAGCCGGATCAACCTCAACCTGCGCGAGCGTCACGCGCTGACCTACGGCGCGTCGAGCCGCTTCGTGCCGCGGCTCGGCCGGGGTCCGTTCGTGATCAACGCCGCGGTGGCCAACGACGGGGTCGGGCTGGCGGTGCGCGAGATCCTGACCGAGCTCGAACGGCTGCGCCAGGAGCCGGTCGGCGAGGAGGAGCTCGCCGAGACCAAGAGCTACATCCTGGGAGTGTTCCCCTACTCTCTCCAGACCGCCGAAGGCATCCTCCAACACCTCGAGAACCTGGCGGTCTTCGACCTGCCGGACGACTACTACGTGCCCGAGGTGTTCATGGCGCGGCTCGCCGCCGTGGACCGGGAGGAGGTTCTACGGGTGGCGAGAGAGCACCTCCATCCGGACGGCGCCTCGGTAGTGGCGGTCGGACCGGCGGCCGAGCTCCGGAGCCAGCTCGAAGGGATCGGGGAGCTCGAGGTGATCGAGCCCGAGCCGTTCGAGCTCAAGCCGGGCGACGTGTCCGAAGAGCCCGGCACCGCAGGACCGATCGACACTCGGTAGGAGTCTGGAACGCCACGGGGCCGGAAGTAGGGTGCGCTTCAGCGCACCGGGCCATGGTCTGGTGCGCTTCAGCGCACCCTACGCGCACCCTACACTCGGCGGCTCACTCGAGCCGGGCGACCAGCTCCTGGCCCTCTTCGAGCCGGATCTCCAGGCGCCGGGTGATGCCCTCCGGGAAGTTCCCGTCGAGGTTGCGCGTGATCGCCGGCCGGTCCGGTAGCGCCACGATCACCCGCACCGTCGCCGCTCCTGACGGGATCTCGTAGCTGTTCTCGATCTTCCCTGGCGTCCCTTCGAGGCGCAGGAAACGCCCCCGACGAAAGAAGCGGTAGGGCTCGCGGATGAGCTGGCTGTCGTCCAGGTAGACGGTCAGCACGCCCTCGGGGTAGGCGCTGTAGAAGCTGAGGGCGAGCGTCGCCCGCCCGGCCGCCGCCGGCTCCGCCTCGGCCGGAGCGGGCGTCTCGGTGGCGGCGGCCACCTCGTCCTCGGCCGGCTGCTCCTCCGCGGGCGCCGGCGCGGGAGCGGCCCGGCGGGCCGACCGCTCCCGCGCCTGGCGCTCGAGGGCCTGGTCGGCGTCGGCCAGGAGGGTCTGGGCCTCCTCGCTGGTCTCGTCGACCGCGAGGGCAGCCTCCGCCGCGGTCCGTGCCTCGTTCCAGCGGCCCGCGTCCGCCGCCTCGTGGGCCTGGGTCAGGGCCTCCGACAGGCGCGCGGCGCGCTCTTCGGCCTGCTCGGCGGTCTCCATGCTCTGCTCGATGCGCCGGCGGGTCTCGCCGATCGACTCCACGTCCGGCGCCAGCTTCTCGGCGGCCCGCAGCAGGTCGACGGCCACCTGGCCCTCGCCGGCTTCGAGGGCGTCGGTCGCCTGGCGCAGCACCGGCGCCGCCTGGACCCGCTGGTCGTGGACCGGGCTTGGCGCCGACCGGTCGGCGCCGGAGGTCTCGGGACGCACCAGGGACCAGACGCCCCAGGCGATCCCGGCGGACAGGGCGGCGGTCGCCACGACCACCACCAGCAGGCGCAGGAGCGGCGGGCGCCCCAGCGAGTCCGGCACGATGAGCTCGGCCAGCCCTCGGGCACCTCGGCGTACCGCCGCCAAGGCCCTACCGAGGCCCCCGCCCGAAGCGTCCGACGCGCGCCGGGCCGGCGGCGCGGCCCTGGCCGAGCCGCTGCCCGATGCCGAGCCCGATCCGTCACCGCTCTCGCTCGCCGGCAGCGCGGCCTCGGCCGCGGCCTCGAGCAGGATCTCCTGGGTCTCGTTCAGTTGCTCCTGGTTCCGCGCCTCCTGAATGGCCGCGGCGAGGGCCTTGGCCATCTCGGCGACGCTCGGGAAGCGCTCGTCCGGGTCCTTGGCCAGGGCCCGCTCGAGCACGCGCTCGATCGACTTCGGTAGACCGGGGCCGTGGCGATCCGGCGGAATGAAGTCCTCGTAGGCGATGCGGTGGGTGACCACCGTCACGTTGTCGCCCTGGAAGGGCTTCTCCCCGGTGAGCATCTCGTAGAGCACCACCCCCAGGGAGAAGACGTCCGCCCGGTGATCGGCGGCCTCGCCCCGGATCTGCTCCGGGGCCATGTAGTTGGGGGTGCCCAGGAGCTGGCCGTCGTGGGTCAGGTTCGAGGTGCCGAACCGGGCGATGCCGAAGTCGGTCAGCTTGACCCGACGATCCTCGGTGAGCAGGATGTTCGCCGGCTTGACGTCCCGGTGCACGACGCCCCGGGAGTGGGCGTACTCGAGCCCCTCGGCCACCTCGGCGATGACGTGGGCGGCCTCCTCGATCGGCAGCCGGCTTTCGCTGCGCAGAACCTCTTTCAGGTTGGTTCCGCGCACGTACTCCATGGCGATGAAGGTGACCCCCTCTTCGCTCTCCTCCACCACGTCGTGGATGGTGACGATGTTGGGGTGCGACAGGATGCCGGCGCTCTGGGCCTCGCGGATGAACCGGGCGCGGAACATGTCGAGGTCCTGCCCCTGGAGCGCCTCGGTGGCGCGGAAGGTCTTGAGCGCCACCAGCCTGCCGATCAGCGGGTCCTTCGCCATGTAAACGATGCCCATGGCTCCCCGACCGATTTCGTCGAGGATCTCGTAGCGACCGAGGTGCGTGGGGGTTCGCAGCGGCATAGGGCGATTCGGCGTTCCGGCGTTCCAGTGAACGGAGCCGTGATTCTAACAGCCCACGCCCCGGCGCGGGCCGAACGCGTGTGCCGGCACCCGTCTGGCGGCGGCCCTCCCGAGGGGCCCTCCGGCGATCGCTAAGCGCGTAACGAATCAACCACTTGCCGGGCCTCGGCGCGCCCCCTGGAGAGGCTGAATCCGTATGGTATATTCAAGCGCCCTGACAAGCGCCCTGACCGTCCCCCGATCTCAGCAAGCCTTCGAACTCCCGAACTTCCAGAGCAAGGAGATCTCAGTATGCAGGTGGAGAGCCCCCAGCGCATTCGCAACGTGGCCGTCGCCGGACACAGCGACACCGGAAAGACGACGCTCGTCAGCGCGCTCCTGTATGCCAGCGGCGCCACCTCGCGACAGACCAAGGTGGACGACGGCAACACGATGACGGACTTCGACCAGCAAGAGGTCGAGCGCCGCATTTCGATCGGCCTGGCGACGGCGTTCGCTCCCTGGCAGAAGCACAAGATCAACCTCCTCGACTGCCCCGGCTACGGCATCTTCTTCACCGAGACCCGGGCCGGCCTGCGCGCTGCGGACGCGGCGCTGGTGTGCGTCAACTCGGTTGCCGGCATCGAGGTCAACACCGAGAAGGTGTGGACCACGGCGGAGGAGATGAACCTGCCGGTCCTCTTCCACCTGACGAAGATGGACCGCGAGCGCGCCGACTTCGAGCGCGCCGTCGAGCTGCTCCAGGAGCGGTTCGGCCGCACCGTGCTGCCACTCCAGGTGCCGATCGGCAAGGAGCAGGACCTCCAGGGCGTGGTCGACCTGGTGCACCTCAAGGCCTATCTCTTCGACCGTGACGGCGACGGCAAAGGCAAGGAGACCGAAGTGCCGGCGGACCTGGCCGACCAGGTCTCCACCTGGCGGGACCAGCTTACCGAGGCGGTGGCCGAGTCGGACCTGGAGCTCATGGAGAAGTACCTGGAGGAGGGCGAGATCTCCCAGGAAGAGCTCGAGACCGCCCTCGCCAAGGCGGTCCATGGCCGTCAGATCTTCCCGTTGACCCTGGGCTCGGACCTCCACATGATCGGCGCCTCGTCGCTGCTCGACATGATCGTCCAGGTGCTCCCCTCGCCCGTCGACCGGACCTTCCCGGCCCAGACCCTCGGCGGCGAGGCGATCGAGCTCGAGGCGGATCCGGACGCGCCGTTCGCCGCCCTCGTGTTCAAGACCACCAGCGACCCGTTCTCCGGCAAGCAGTCCCTGCTGCGGGTGGTCTCCGGCAACCTTCCGTCCGACACCATGGCCTGGAACAGCCGCATCGAGGAGACCGGCAAGGTGGGCACCCTGATGCAGATGGAGGGCAAGACCGGCACCGCCGTCCCGGAGCTCGTCTGCGGCGACATCGGCGGCGTGGCGAAGCTCAAGAACGCCGCGACCGGCGACACCCTCGCCAGCAAGGACCGGACGCTGCGGTTGGCCTGGATCGACGTGCCGGAGGCGGCCATCGCTTTCGCCGTCGAGCCGGAATCGAAGTCGGACGAGGAGAAGATCGGCGAGGCCCTGCAGCGGCTCATGGACGAGGACCCGACGCTCCACGTGAGCCGGGACCCGGACACCCACGAGTACCTGCTCTCCGGGGCCGGGCAGCTCCACATCGAGATCGCGGTCGCCAAGCTCAAGGAGCGCTTCAAGGTCAATGTGGTGCTCCACCCGCCGAAGGTTCCCTACCGGGAGACCATCCGCAAGCCGGCCGACGGCCACGGGCGCCACAAGAAGCAGAGCGGCGGTCGCGGACAGTTCGCCGACTGCAAGATCAAGATGGAGCCGCTGTCACGCGGCGGGGACTACGAGTTCGCCGACGAGATCTTCGGCGGCTCGATTCCGCAGACCTACCGCCCGGCGGTCGACAAGGGCATCCAGGAGGCGCGCAAGAAGGGCTTCCTCGCCGGCTTCCCGGTGGTCGACTTCAAGGTGCGGCTGCTCGACGGCCAGTACCACGACGTGGACTCGTCCGAGATGGCGTTCAAGATCGCCGGCTCGCTGGCGTTCAAGGACGCCATGGCGAACGCGGCGCCGACCATCATCGAGCCGATCATGCTGATCGAGATCACCGCCCCGGACGACGTGACGGGCGACATCATGAGCGACCTGTCCCAGCGCCGGGGCCGTCCCCAGGGCATGGAGGCGGGCGCCGGCAGCGGCACCCAGATGATCAAGGCCAACGTGCCGATGGCGGAGATACTCGACTACGCGCCGTCGCTGCGCTCCATGACCCAGGGCCGGGCCAGCTTCCACATGGAGTTCTCCCACTACGAAGAGGTGCCGAAGCAGATCCAGGAGAAGATCATCCAGGAGGCCCAGCGGGAGAAGGAAGAGGCGGGCTGAGCGGTCCCCACTCGATGGACCTCTCCACCGTCGCCCTGGGCCTCGTCTGGTACGTGGCCTTCCTGTTCTCCACCACCCTGCACGAGGCGGCCCATGCCTGGGCCGCCTTGCGCATGGGGGACCCGACCGCCTACCACGGCGGCCAGGTGACCCTGAACCCTCTGCCCCACATCCGGCGCGAGCCGTTCGGCATGGTGATCGTGCCGATCCTCGTCTTCGCCCTCTCCGGATGGATGATCGGCTGGGCGAGCGCGCCCTACGACCCGGCGTGGGCCGAGCGCCATCCGAAGCGCTCCGGCCTGATGGCCCTCGCGGGGCCCGCCTCGAACCTCCTGTTGGTGGTCGCCACCGGCCTCGTCATCCGCGCCGGCGTGGCCTTCGGCCAGTTGGCTCCGACCCCGGGCGCCACCCTCTCCACTCTGGCCCGATCCGCCGCGGTCGACGGCGCCGGCTTCGCCGCCGGCCCCACCTTCCTGTCGATCCTCTTCGGGCTCAACCTGATCCTGATGGTGTTCAACCTGCTGCCGCTCCCCCCGCTCGACGGCAGCGGCGCCCTCCCGCTGGCGATGAGCGACGGCCTCGCCGTGCGCTACCGCAACGCCCTGCGCCACCCGGCCATCAGCCTGGCCGGCATCTTGTTGGCGTGGAAGATCTTCTGGCCGGTGTTCCAGCCCGTGCTGAGCTTCACCCTGCGACTGGTCTACCCGGGGATCTGAGCCGGACCCGCTGCACCAGGGCCAGGGTGGAAGGGGGGAGGACGAGCCGCCGCTCTCCAGCGGCTCACCACTGGAGGTGTAGGTCCGGGGCTTGTCCCCGGACGCCCCGGCCCTGCTTCCACCTCTTCAAGGAAATCCGTAGAATGCGCCAGAACGCATTTTCCGCCGATCTGTAACGCCGTCGACACCTGAACGCCCGTCCCGCGGCGTACGGTCCGCCTCACCGCAGGCGCCGGCCAGCCCGACACCCACGGTACGACGCCTGACTCCGAAGAACCTCGTCTTCCAGGAGACTCCGATGCCACGCATGGTTCCCCGATCCCTCCTCGACGCCCTCCGGCGCCGGCTGCCGACGGCGCTTGTCGTCGGCCTCGCGCTTCTGGCCGTGGCCCTCCCCGTCCACGCCCAGGACCTCACGATCTACTTCCCCGACATCGAGCAGGGAAGCTCGACGCTCGTCGTCTCGCCGACAGGCCATGCGATGCTCATCGACGCCGGCAGCGAAATCCGTACCGCCGACGACGACGTGGTCCGCTACATCGAGAACCTGATGGCGGCGGGCGCCGTCACCAGCCTCGACTACGTGGTCGCCACCCACTACGACGAGGACCACATCGGGCACCTGGAGGACGTGCTCTCCTACGGCCTGCTGGCACCGGGCGGCACGGTCTACGACCGCGGCGAGTATCTCCAGACACCGACCAGCTTCGCCTACTCCGACTACGCCTACGCGGCGAGCCTTCACAACCGCGTGACCGCGGTGCCCGGCACCGTGATCGACCTGGGCGGCGGCGTGACCGCCACCATCATGGTGGTCAACGGCCAGCTCCCGGATGGCTCGTCGGTCGACATCACCACCTCGAACCAGTTCGAGAACGCCGCCTGCCTCGGCATGCTCATCGAGTACGGCGACTTCGATCTCTGGATCGCCGGCGACCTGACCGGTAACCTGGCCGAGTACGGGGTCGCCGAGGTCGAGCAGGCGGTGGCGCCCTTCATCGGTGACGTCGACGTCTACACGGTTCACCACCACGGCAGCCGCACCAGCTCCACCCAGCCATTCCTCGACGCCCTCCAGGCCGAGGTCGCGATCAACCAGAACTCGGCGGACAACGGCTTCGGCCACCCGAACTCGATCACCGTCAACCGGTTCCTCCAGACCCCCGACACCTGCGGCCTGTCGCCGCTCTGGATCCAGCAGAACCCGGGCAAGCCGACCGACACCCGCTCGGACGACACGCTCGCCGACGGCATCGCCGACCCGGACGACGTGGATCGGGTGGTCGGCCTCTCCGGCACCATCGAGCTCCGCTCGGACGGCACCGCGTACCAGATCTTGGGCGGCAACGTGCCCCCCTTCACCCTCCACACCGACTGCACCCAGCAGCCGGCGGCCGACTTTCCACCGTCGGTCCAGCTCCTCACCCGGACGCCCTGGGTACCGCTCGCCTCGGAGGCGACGACCGTCGAGGCCGAGGTGCGGGACGAGGGCTCGGTGACCGCGACGCTCCACTGGAGCCTGAACGGTGTCGACCAGACGCCGCTCGTCATGGCCCAGGTCGGCGGCACCTCGATCCACCGGGTCGACATCCCGGCCCAGGTGGACGGCTCGCGGGTCGAGTACCACGTCGAGGCCTCGGACAGCGGCGCCCAGACCTCGCGCTCGCTGCCCCAGGGCTACTTCTCCGGCGTTACCCCGATCTCCGCGGTGCGCCTCGACGACCTCCGCGGGGTCCTCATCACCGCCGAGTACGGTGTGCGCATCGAGGGCGACCTGACCGTCGAGCCGGGGATCTTCCATCCCTTCGTCTCGCAGATCTTCGCCGAGGACGCCACCGGCGGCATCCAGATCTTCGGCAGCTCGCTGCTGCCGATCGCCCGGGGTGACCGGGTTCGCTTCGTCGGCGAGCTCGAGCAGTTCGCGGGCCAGACCGAGCTCAACATCGCCCAGGCCTTCGGTGGCTACGGCTACCAGTTCGTCTCCTCGGGCACGCCGCCGGCGCCGGCCCCGGTGACCGTGGCTCAACTCGTCGCCAACGGCGAGGCCTGGGAGGGCCGGCTCGTGGCCCTCACCGGCGTCACCGTGACCAGCGGCACCATCCCCGGCCCCGGTGCCGGCAATGGCTACCTCACCGTCACCGACGATGGCGGGGTCTCCACCTTCGAGGTCAAGATCGACGCCGACACCGACATCCCGGGGGCGGGTACGCCCACCCAGCCGTTCGATCTGGTGGGCGTCATCTCCCAGTTCGACTCCTGGCCGACGTTCGACAGCGGCTACCAGTTGAGCCCCCGGGACCGCGCCGACTTCACCTCCGACGAGGTCAACGTGCCGCCGGTCCTGATCCATGAGATCCACGCCGATCCGGACCCCAGCGGCGGCGACGCCAACGGCGACGGCGTGGTGAGCGTCTACGACGACGAGTTCCTGGAGGTGGTCAACACCACCTACACGGCGATCGACATCTCCGGCTGGACCCTGGCGGACGGGGTGAAGGTGCGTCACACCTTCCCGATCGGTACGATCCTGCCGGCCCGTGAGGCGGCGGTCGTCTTCGGCGGCGGCGCCCCGAGCGGCAGCTTCGGCAACGCCGCCGCCAACGGCCTGGTGTTCACCGCCTCGACCGGCTCCCTCTCCCTCAACAACTCGGGCGACACGGTGACGCTCACGGACGACCTGGGTACCGTGGTCCAGCAGGCGAGCTACGGCTCCGCCGGGGGCGACAACCAGTCGCTGACCCGGAGCCCGGCATGGTCCAACTCGCCGCTCATCCGCCATACCCAGGCGGATCCGACCGGCACCAGCCTCTACTCGCCCGGCACCTGGGCAGAGGACGGCAATCCCTTCACCGTGCCTCCGGGGATGGTGCTCCTCTCCGAGGTGCTCTACGACGCGACCGGCAGCGACGGCGGCCTCGAGTGGATCGAGATCGTCAACACCGGCGACTGGTCGATCGACCTCTCGACGCGACCCCTCAGCCTCGGCTGGGGCGGCAACGACTAC
>Ga0210101_1000519_pt1 | contig 12552 bp, 9 predicted proteins | sample Muzzi_PWC_D1_FD_185534 | JGI IMG/M metagenome (GOLD analysis project Ga0210101, IMG submission 185534) | Wetland microbial communities from San Francisco Bay, California, USA, that impact long-term carbon sequestration - Muzzi_PWC_D1 (SPAdes) | ecosystem: Environmental > Aquatic > Marine >...
GACCGCCTCTCCGCGCGCCAGCAGGTAGCGGCGCAGCCCCCCCGCGACGGCGGCGACGATCACGTCGTTGACCGTGGCGCCGAGGGCGTGGCCGGCTCTGCGCACCTCGCCGACGGGCACGGCGCGAGACCAGGCGACCTTCTTGTCCGGGCAGAGGCGCCCCTTGAGCGCGGTCCGCGGATCCGGCGGCCGGAGCGCCAGGCGCCCGAGCGCCGTCGTCGCCGCCACCCCCTTGAGCCAGCGCCCGGCCGCCGCCAGGCTCTCGGCCGGCTGGAGCATCAATCGCATCCCCTCCGGCATGAGCCGCTCGGCCAGGTGGCGCACCCGCGCCAGGTCGCAGTGGGCGCCGCTGAAGAGCGTGCGGAACGGGTTCTCGTCCTCGCTCCACAACCGCTCCCGGCCGGCCGGGTCCGCCATCGACAGCAGCACGAGCATCAGGGCGATGCCGTCCCCCATGCAGTGGTGGAGCCGCACCATCAACGCCACGCGGCCGTCATAGCCCTCGATCAGGTGGAAGTGCCAGAGGGGGTGAGCGGGATCGAACGGCGCTCCCATCAGATTGCTCACCGTGCGCTGGAGAGCGAGCTGCCCGCCGGGCGGACCGAGGCGGCAGCGGAAGAGGTGGTGGTCGAGATCGAAGTCGGCGTCCTCCTCCCAGCGCAGGCGCCGCAGCGTCCCGTCGCATGCGATCCGCTGACGGAATCGGGGGATCGACAGCAACCGCTCCTCGATCACCCCGGCCAGCTCGTCGCGCGTGATCGGCTCGTCGAGCACGAGCACGCCGTTGATCACCATCAGGTTCGACGGCTCGTCCATCTTGAGCCAAGCGGAATCCACCGCGGTCAGGTGTTCCGCGGTCCCGGCGGATGGCATCGGAGAAACCTCCTCGATCCAGAAGGATACGCCTCGGCGCCGCCTCCCGCGCCACCCCCGAGGGCGGTCTTCGGAGGCGAGGGCTCGAACCCGGAGCCAACCGGCCCCTCAGCCCTGCTAGACTCCCTTCCCTCGGCCCCCCCTTCACCATGAAACGCTTCGTCGTCATCGGCCTCGGCAACTTCGGCGCCAGCGTCGCCTTGCGGCTGCACGAGATGGGCCACGAGGTGGCCGCCCTGGACGTGGACCTGGACAAGGTCGAGCGGGTGGCGCCGCTGGTGCGCAACGCGGTCGCCGGCGACGGCACGGACTTCGAGGTGCTGGAGCGGCTCGGCGCCGACGAGGCGGACGCGGCGATCGTCTCGACCGGCGAGGACGTGACCGCGAGCGTGCTCGCCGCCCTGGCGCTCAGGGACTGCGGCGTGCCCGAGATCCACGTCAAGGTGATCTCGGACCTCCACATCCGCATCCTCGAAAAGCTGGAGGTCGCCCAGACGATCTTCCCCGAGCGCGAGGCGGCCCAACTGCTCGCCAAGCGGGTCGAGAGCCGGGCGATCCTCAACGTGGTGGAGCTGGGCGAGGGCTTCTCCGCCCAGGAGATGGCGGTACCGCAGCAGTGGGTGGGACGGTCGCTCCGCGAGCTGGAGCTGCCCCGGCGCTACGGCATCGCGGTCATCGCCGTCCACGACTTCCTGACCGACGAGATCGTGCCGATCCCGGACCCGGACGCGCCGCTCAAGGACTCGGACACTCTGCTGGTGGCCGGCGCGGACGACAAGCTCGCCCAGGTGACGGACAAGAGTTGAGAGGGAGGGGGAACGGGGCTCAGCGGGGCCGGGCGATCCAGCCGGCAGGGCGGGCGCCGGGGGCGATCAGCAGCTCGAGCTCCACTCGGACGGCGCCGCCGTCGACGCCGATCTCCTGGCGCACCGGCTCTGCGGACGCTGCCCGCCGGCGGCCTTCGTCGCGAATCCAGCCGGTGACCTCGTCGTCCGCGTCGCCCAGGTCGGCGTCGCCCGCCAGGCGGGAGCCCGACAGGTCGTAGAGCACCGCGTTGTCACCCGCGGCCCCCAGCAGACCGAGGACCAACCGGCGCTCCTGGGCCACCCGGCCCCGGCTCCGCGCCTCGAGCTCCTCGTAGCGATCGAGCAGCCCGTTGACGTTGCGGGCGATGAGGCCCAGCTCGTCGCCGCCCATCTCGCGCAGGCGCCGGTGCTTGCCGGCGGCGATCGAGCCGACGCCGGTGCGGAGCTCGTCGAGCCGCGCCAGGATCTGCCGCTGGAGCGCCCGGGACAGGAAGACCAGCGAAACCAGCGCCACGACTACCAGGAAGCCGAGCCAGGTGCCGCTCTGGATCGCCGCCTCCCGGGCCTCCTGGTCGGCCTCGAGCATCGCCCGCTGGTTGATCGTCAGGAGCTCTCGTACGTCCTGCTTGACCTGGCTGAAGCGGGGGAAGACCGCGCGGTTGTAGGCGACCAGCGGGCGCTCCGGACGCTCGGCGATGAGCTCGTCCCGTGCCTGGCGGAAGACCTCGTAGCGCTCTCGGATTCGCTGGAGCGCCGCCGGCTCGTCGGCCTCGGTGACGTTGCCCGCCGCCGTTTCGAGGGCCCGCTGGAACTCCTCCTCCTGCTGGATCATGCTCGAGGCCGCGGCGCGGGCGGCCTCGCCCGACCCCTCCCGCCCCTCGATCAGCAGGGCGAGGATCGCGCTGTCCTGACGCTCGAGGGCCTCGGTCATGGTCATCGCGGCGCGGATGCTCTCGAAGTTCTCGTCGAGCACCACCTCGATGCCGGCCGACAACCCGAGGAAGCCGAGCACCGCGCTGCCGGCGACCAGCAGCAGGAGGGCCACCAGGTAGCCGTAGCCGAGGAGCAATCGGGCGCGCAGCGTCATTTGAGGGCCGCCACCCCGGTGATGGCCGGATCACTGCCGAGGAGCACCAGCACGTCGCCGCTTTCGACCGGCTCCTCCGGCTCCGGGTTGGCGAGCACCAGGTCGCCGCGCTGGATGGCGATCACCGTGACGCCGAACCTGCTCCTGAGGTCGAGCTGGGCGAGGGAGCCGCCGACGAAGCTCTCCGGCGCCTCGACCTCGGCCACGCGCACCTCTCCAAAGGCGATCTGGTCGAGCACGCCGGGACGCACCAGGCGGCCCGCCAGCCGCTCCCCGCTCTCCTCCTCCGGGTTGAGCACCTCGTTGGCGCCGATCGCCAAGAGCAGACGCGCGTGGCGCTTGTCGAACGAGCGGGCGACGATCCGCGGCACGCCCAGGTCCTTGAGGATGGCCACGGTCAGCAGCGAGGCCTCGGAGGCCCGGACCCCGATGGCGACCACCACGCAGGACATCCGATCGAGCTTGAGCGCGGCCATCGCCGCCTCGTCGGTGGTGTCGGTGCGCGACGTGGCGTCGACCTCGGAGCGCACCTTGTCCAGCCGTTCGGGGTCGAGATCGATGGCGAGCACGCCCTGGCTCTCCTGCACCAGGCTGCGGGCGACCGCGCGCCCGAACTGTCCCATGCCGATGACCGCGAACTCAGGCATCGCTTCACCCCACCATCAATCGGGTCTCGGGATAGCGGAAGCGCACGCGGCGCTCGGCCCCCGTGCCCAGGAGGAGAGCCAGCGTCAAGGGTCCGATCCGGCCGATGAACATGACCGCGATGATAGTCAACTTCCCCGCCGGACCGAGCGCCGGCGTGGCGCCCAGAGACAGACCCACCGTGCCGAAGGCGCTGACCGCCTCGAACAGCAGGTCGAGGAACGGCTGGTCCTCGAACAGCAGCAGCAGGAAAAGCCCCACCACCACGACGGCGACCGAGATGACGACGATCGCCAGGCTCCGGTAGACGATGTCCCGCGGCACCTGCCGCCGGCTGAGGGTGGTCGACTCCCCCCGGCGGGTCGTCGAGCGGATCGCCGCCAGAAGGACCACGGCGGTGGTCGTCTTGATGCCGCCGCCGGTCGAGCCCGGGGAGGCACCGATGAACATGAAGAGCATCATGAACAGAACCGTCGCCGCGCCCAGACCGCCGAAGTCGACCGAGTTGAAGCCGGCCGTCCGGAGCGTGACGCTCTGGAACAGGGCGTTGACCAGCCGGTCCCCCACCGACAGGCCGGCCAGGCTCCGGCGCCATTCGCAGGCGGCGAACAGGACGGTTCCCCCGACCACCAGCACGCCCGAGGCGACGAGCACCGTCCGCGCCTGGACCGAGAGCGGCGCCGAGCGAGACCGCCGAACCGGCCGCCCGGTCCGCCACCCGACGCGTCTGCCCACCCGCTCCCCGAGGCGGCTCGTCACGCGGGTACCGAACCGGGTCCAGACGCCGGCCAGCACCACGAACCCCAGGCCGCCGAGCACGATCAGCGCGGCGTGGAGGAGCAGCGGCAGCGGCGCCTCGCGGAACATGACGATCGAATCGGACTGGAGGGCGAAGCCGGCGTTGCAGAAGGCGGAGACGGAGTGGAAGACGCCGCGCCAGATCGCGTCGCCCACCGGCGCCCCCGCGGCGGCGAAGCACCCGGCGAGCCCCACCGCCCCCACCGCCTCGACGGCGAGTGTCGAGAGCACGATGAAGCGGGTGAGCCGGTAGGCGCTCGGCGCCGTCTGGAGATCGAGCATCTCGCCCAGGGCCTGCTCCCCCCGGAGACCGAGGCTGCCGCCCAGCATCACCGTGGCGAAGGTCGAGAGGGTCATGATCCCCAGGCCACCCACCTGGATCAGCCCGAGAATCACCGCCTGCCCGAAGGGCGAGAAGTCGACCGGCGTATCGAGCACCACGAGACCGGTCACGCAGGTGGCGCTGGTGGCGGTGAAGAGCGCGTCGAGGGGCGAGATCGCATCCGGTCCGGCGGAGGCCGCGGGGAAGGTCAGGAGCACCGTCCCGACGAGGATGGCGCCGCCGAACGAGACCACGATCAGCCGGGACGGATGGTCGAAGAAGTCGCGCAGAATCTCGGCCGTCGTCTGATGCTGGGCGACCAGCACCAGGAGCAAGACCGCCTGGGCCACCGCCAGGAAGGACAGCATGGCCCAGGGCCAGGGGGCGGCGATCACGCTCGCCACCACGGGCGCACCGATCAGCAGCACAGAGCGGCGTCCCTCCCGGTAGAGGAGCCGCAGCAGGGGGAAGGCGACCCCCAGAGTGCTGAAGGCGAGCACCAGGCAGACCCCCTGGGCGAGGACGTGACCGCTCAACCGATATCCGACCACCGCCACCGAGAGGGCCAGCGAGGCGCCGCCCAGGTTGCGGAGCGCCGGCCACAGCCGCTCGAGCCGCGCGTCGACCTCGGACTCGATCGCCGACTGCCCCGGCGCGACCGGCAGCGGCAGGTGGCGCGCCGGGAAGAGCTGCTGGGCGAGCAGCACGGCGTTGAACACCACCACCAGCCCCGCGACCAGGGGATCGGAGGCGAGGGCCGGCAGGAAGAGCCCGATGTTGACCGCGGGGATCGCGGGCGCCAGCCAGGCGGAGAGGCGCCGCCGGCCGCGGACCGCCAGCAGCAGCAGGGCGGTCAGGCCGGTCAGGGCCAGGGCGTAGGCGGCACCGAAGCGGGTCACGTGGTCGGCGGCGCCGAAGTAGCCCTGGGGCATGTGGACCGCGATCTGGGCGATCACGCCGAGGGCGCAGGCCCCCACCAGCCGCGCCGCGATCAACGCCCGGCTCCGCCGCCATAGCTTCGTGCTCGCCATCGCGGCCGATCTTACTGCTCTCGCCCCGGTGAGGGCGCCTCAGCGCCAACGCCGTAGCCACCGAGGCTGCCGTCACCACCGGAAGGGCAGGCGCTCGGGTACAATCGCCCACCTGCCTCCGATCGCATCGATCACACCTCCCCCCCGGCCCTTTCCCGACCGAACGCGCCCGCGACCGCCCATGCCTCCCGAGTCCCGCACCGAGCTGTCTCGAGACCTCGGCCTGTTCACCATCACCATGGTCGGGGTCGGTGCCATGATCGGCGCCGGTATCTTCGTCCTCACCGGCATCGCCGCCGGCACCGCCGGACCGGCGCTGATCCTCGCTTTCGCCGCCAACGGCGTGGTCACGTTCCTCACGGCCCTCGCGTACGCCGAGCTCGGCTCGGCGATCCCGGAGGCGGGCGGCGGGTACCTCTGGGTCAAGCAGGGCCTGCCCGGGCCGAACGCGTTCCTCGCCGGCTGGATGAGCTGGTTCGCCCACGCCGTGGCCGGCAGCCTCTACGCCCTTGGCTTCGGCTCCTACCTGGGGCTGGTGCTCGAGGAGCTCGGGTGGCTGCCCTGGGGCCTCTCCGCCGACCACCTGGAGAAACCGTTCGCGGTCGCCATCGCGCTCGCGTTCGTGGCGATCAACTTCAAAGGGGTCTCGGAGACCGGCCTCGCCGGCAACATCGTGACGATGGCCAAGGTGGCGATCATCGGGGTGTTCATCGTCACCGGCCTCTGGGCCATGGTCCAGGAGCCGGCCAAGTGGGGGAACTTCACGCCGTTCGCGCCGGAAGGCCTGGGCGGCGTGCTCGCCGCCATGGGGCTCACCTACATCGCCTTCGAGGGCTACGAGATCATCGTCCAGGCGGGCGAGGAGGTGAAGGACCCGAAGCGCAACATCCCGCGGGCGGTCTTCTGGTCCCTGGCGATCGTCATCCCGATCTACATCCTGGTGGCGGTGGCGGCGGTGGGGGCGGTCGACCCGGGCGACGGCACGCCCACCTGGCAGTGGCTCGGCAATCACCAGGAGCTCGGCCTGGCGGAGGCGGCGCGGCAGTTCATGCCGCTCGGGACCACGCTCCTCCTCCTGGGCGGGCTGCTGTCGACCATGTCGGCGTTGAACGCCACCACCTTCAGCTCGACCCGGGTCTCCTTCGCCATGGGCCGGGACAGGAACCTCCCCGGCCTGTTCGCCAAGATCCACGCCAAGACCCGCACCCCCTACCTGGCGCTCGTCGCCTCGGGCGGCCTGATCATCACCATGGCGCTGACCCTGCCGATCGAGGACGTGGCGGCGGCGGCGGACGTCATGTTCCTGCTCCTCTTCCTGCAGGTGAACGTGGCGATCATCACCATCCGCAAGAAGTACGGCGACAAGCTCGACTACGGGTTCCTGGTCCCCTTCTTCCCGGTGCTGCCGATCGTCGCGATCGTGCTGATGATCGGCATCGCCGCCTTCATGTTCCACTTCTCGCCAATCGCCTGGTACTTCGTGGGCGGCTGGATCAGCGTCGGCTTCGTGCTCTACTACACCTACGCCCGGAAGCGGGAGCACGAGAAGCGGGCAACGCCGGTGGTGCTACGCGAGACCCTCGAGCGCGAGGAGCGCTTCCGGGTGCTGCTGCCGGTGGCCGACCCCTCGCGGGCGCGGGCGCTGATCAAGCTCGCCTCTCTCGTGGCGCGCCGCCGGGGCGGCGAGGTGACGCTCCTCCACGTGGTCCAGGTGCCGGGCCAGACGCCGCTCCGGGTCGGGCGGGAGTGGATCCAGCAGGCCCGGGACGAGGTCCTCGACCGGGCCGAGGAGATGCTGGAGGGAACCGACACGCCGTTCAACATCGTCGTCCGCGTCGCCCACCAGCCGGCCGAAGCGATCCTCGACGAGGTGATCGAGCAGGACATCGACCTGGTGGTCATGGGCTGGCGCGGCCACACGCGCCATCCACGGACCGCCATCGGCTCGAACATCGACCACGTGCTGCGCCACGCCGACTGCCACGTGCTGGTGCTCAAGGCGGCGGACCTCGAAGACATCGAATCGATCCTGGTGCCGGTCTCCTACCCGGAGCAGGCCCGCCTGATGCTCGAGGTCGCCGGCGACCTGGCGGCCGAGCACGACGCCACCATCGACCTCTACCACGCGGTGGCCCCCGGCATCGGCACCGAGGAGCGGCGCGAAGAGATCGGCGAGCTCCGCGAGGGGCTCGAGGGGATGGAGAACCTCGAAGCCCTGATCGGCAGTGGCAAGGTGGAGATCGAGGTCGACGAGACCAAGAACGTGGTCGGCGGCATCGTCCGCCGCTCCCGCACGTACGACCTCACCATGGTCGGCGCGTCCCGCGAGGGCTGGTGGCACAAGCTCGTGGCCGGCACCGTCCCCGAGCGTGTGCTCCGGCGCTCCACGGGACGCCTGCTGCTGGTCAAGCACCGGCGCTCGGTCGTCCGCTCCCGGGTGCTCGACCTCATCGACTTCTTCAGGTGACAGCCTTGAGCCTCGGAAGACAGCCATGAGCCTCGGAAGACAACCATGAGCCTCGACGAGCTGAGAGACCAGGGCATCCTTCTCCCCGAGGAGGAGTGGGGGGAGCACAGCCTGGAACCGACGGTCGCCAGGGGGCCGCTCCTCGTCGTCCTCCTGCTCGCCGCGGTCGGCCTGGTGGCGGCCTTCGTCGGCGACGGCGCCTGGCCGACCTGGGTCGGCGTGGGGCTCTTCCTCGTCTGCCTCTACGTCGCGACCTTCCTCTGCGACCGGGCGATCGAAGTCCAGCGCGAGCGGATGAGCCGTCGGCGAAGGTAGCCCGGGACACGTCTTGCCCGGAGGCCACGCTCAGAAGTCGAGGCCCTCCTCGGCGTCGTCCAGGTCGAGGACGATGTTCGGCAGGTACTCCCGCTCACCGCGGAAGCTCTTGAGCGTCTTGCCGAAAACCGCCGCCAGATAGCGGTCGGCCCACCAGAAGACGTCCTGGTTGCGGATGCGCTTTTTGAGCCGAGCCATGCGCTCCTTGCGCTCGGCGAGCGGCATGTCGAGGGCCTGCTTGAGCGCGTCCGCCACACCCTCGATGTCGTATGGGTTGACCAGCAACGCCCCGTTGGCGAGCTGGGCCGCGGCGCCGGCGAACTCGGAGAGCACCAGCACCCCCCTCCCCTCCACCTGGCAGGCGCAGTACTCCTTGGCCACCAGGTTCATGCCGTCCTTGAGCGGCGTGACGAAGGCGACGTCCGCCATGCGGTAGAGGGCCACCAGGGTCCGCCGCTGGACGCTCCGGTAGTAGTAGTGGACCGGCACCCAGCCGACGGTGGCGAAGCGGCCGTTGATCTCCCCCACCAGCCGCTCGATTTCGACCTTGAGGTCCTGGTACTCCCCCACGCCTTCGCGGCTGGGCACGCTGATCTGGAACAGAATCACCTTCTCGTGGAGCTCCGGATAGCGCTCCAGCAGGTTCCGGTAGGCCTTCAGGCGCTGGGGAATCCCCTTCGTGTAGTCCTGCCGGTCGACGCCCAGCAGCAGGGCGGCGTCGCCGATCTCGGTGCGGAGCTCCGCCACCCGCTCGGTGACGTCGTCCGAGGCCGCGGTGTCCGCGAACCCGTCGTAGTCGATACCGACGGGGAACCCGGCCACCGCCAGCGTGCGGCCGTCGATGTCGGCCTGAACCAGCGACCCGCGCCCCCGGGTCTTGATCTCCGGCATCAGCTCGTGGAGACAGGTGAGGAAGTTGCGCCGGTCCCGGAAGGTCTGGAACCCGAGCACGTCGTAGGCGGCGAGGGCACGGAGAATCGCCGCGCGCCACGGCAGCTTGACGAAGATGTCGAGGGGCGGAAAGGGCGTGTGGAGGAAAAAGCCGATGCGCTGCCTCGGGCGCTTCTCGCGCACGTACTGGCCGACCGGGATGAGCTGGTAGTCCTGGATCCAGACGAAGTCGTTGGGCCCCGAGCTCTCGAGCACCTCCTCGGCGAACTTCCGGTTCACCTTCCGGTAGGCCCGCCAGTAGCCGGGATCGAAGTCGCACCGGTCGAGGAAGTCGTGGAACAGGGGCCAGAGCACCGAGTTCGAGAACCCGAGGTAGAAGAGGTCGACCTCCTGCTCGGTGAGCGGCACGGGCGAGAGCTGGTAGCCGGTCTTCGCCACCGCCTCCTGGGCCACCTCGCGCCACCCCTCCTCCTCGCCGGCCACCCCTGGCCAGCCCACCCAGAGGCCACCGTGCTCCTTGAGGATCGGCGCCACCGCCTGGACCAGACCGCCCGAGCCCGCGTGCACCTGCCACTCGGAGCCCTTCTTCTCCAACACGATCGGAAGCCGGTTGGACACGATCACGGTCTTGTCGAACTGCATGGATCTCCTTGCCTGCCGGTCGTCCCCGATGGCCGCGCCGGCGTCGGCCGCGCGAAGCGTCCGGGGCTTGTAATTCCTACACGCGTCCGGTCCGGAGCCCGATCACGCGGTCGCCCGCAAGGCGTTCCGGAGCCGCTCCAGTCCCTCGAACGGATCGTCGCCGAGGTCGAGCCGCAGCACCCGCCGACCGCGCTCCTCGAGCGCCTGGGCGTCGCCCACCGCCTGCGCCCGGATCAGCGAGCGCAGATCGATCTCCGTTTCGGGGATCGGGAGCGCGTCGGCCGGACGATCCACGAGCTGGAGGAAGATCCCGATGTCCGGGCCGCCCTTGTGGAGCTGGCCGGTCGAATGGAGGTAGCGCGGTCCGTAGCCCGCGGTCGTGGTCAAGCCCGTCGACTCGGTGACCAGGCGGCGCAAGCTGCCCAGGGCCTCGTCGGCCGCGACCGACGGCATGAGGAACGCCTGGAGCGCCACGTAGCGGGGAGGTCGAGCGCCCTCGAGCCAGGCGCTCAGCTCCTCGATCAGATCGTCTGACTCGACCGACAGGACGCCCGTGTCCTCGGCCGGCACCCCGCCCGCGAGTGCCTCTTTGGCACGGTGCTTGGCGAGCTCCACGTCAGGTTGGTCGAAGGGATTGACGCCGAGGATGGCACCGGCGGCGGCGGTGGCGATCTCCCAGAGGAGCATCTGGGCCCCGACCTCCAGGCGGTCGGCCAGACGGATGCGAACCACCGGGTGTCCCTCCTCCTCGAGACCGGCAAGGAGGTCGCTCACGCCCTCGTGCTCCGCCAATCCCCCGAGACTCAGACGGACGAAGAAACGGTCGTCGCCGTACGGGGTGGTCGGAACGCCCCTGTCCTCGCCGAACGGCCAGAGCGGCTCATCGACCACGGGCACGATGCCGGCTCCGTCCTTGCCGGTGCTCTCGGCGACGAGCTGCTCGATCCAGGCCGGCAGCACCGCCAGGGCCGGAGGCGCGATGAACGTGAGCTTGTTACGCCCGACCAGGGCCGCTTCGCCGAGGGCCGCGCCGAGGAAGAGCCCGGGATTGTTGGGCGCGGCGGACGACAGGGAGCCCTCGGCGGCACGCCGGGCCCGGGCCACCAGCTCACCGGCGTTGCCACCGCATACGGCGGCGCCCACCAGCCCGTACTCGGAGAGCGCGGAGTAGCGACCACCGACATCGGGCGGAGCTTCGAAGAGCGTGCGGAACCCGCGCTTTCGCGCCAGCGCGCCCAGACCGCTGCCCGGATCGGTGATCGCCGTGAAGTGCCCGCCCGGATCGCGGGTCGGGCACTCCCGCTCGATCCATCCCCAGAAGTAGCGGAACAGCGAAAGGGTCTCGACCGTGGAGCCCGACTTGCTCGCCACCAGAAAGAGGGTCCGGGCCGGATCGCATTCCCTCTCGACCGCGCGCACCGCCGCCGGGTGGGTGGAATCGAGCACTGTCAGCCGGGGGAAGCCCATGCGGTAACCGAACACCGACTGGAACACCTCCGACGGGAGGCTCGACCCGCCCATGCCGAGGAGAACCACCTGACGGAACCCCGAGTCCCGCACCTCCTTGGCGAACCGCTCGATCGCCCCGAGCTCCGGGCTACCCGGTTCCATCCGAAAGGGCAGCGCGAGCCAGCCCAGCCAGTCAGCGAGCTCGGGCGGAAACGGCTCCCTGGCCCACAGGGTCAGGTCCTTCCGCCACATTCGCTCGGCGAACCGCTCCTCCTGCCAGCGTGCCAGGCGCTTCTCGACCACGTTGCCGAGCTCCCCCAGCACCAGGCTCAGCGCACCGGTGTTGCCGTCGGTCTCCGTCATCTCGCCTCCCTCGCTCCTCATCACTCAGCTCACGGATCGTTGTCACAGCGTATCGCCCCTGCCGGCTCTTGCAATGCCGATACCTGCCACCCCTCCCGCGGGAGGGGAACAACCTGCCGGCCACCTGCCCCCCACAGTCCGGACCGGCCGAAGCGCGTCTGGAGCCGCCTTGCCACCGGCACGAGCGGCATCACATCGCTCGTGTCGCCGGGCCAGAGCTCGCACGAGATCGGCCGGGCCTCCTCGATGCGGTCCTTGGTGCAGCGGGGAGCGAGCGCCCCGGCGAGGACCACCGCCAGAGTCGCGAGCAGCAGGCCCATCGGGAGCGGCAGGCGGCTCGGTTCCCGGATTGTTTCTCCGTCAAGGTTGCAGGCTTCACGTTAAGTTGCGGCCCGTGGACTTGCTCACCGCTGCATGGCTTGCGCCGCCTCGCGGGCTTCCGAGACCTCGCTCGGGCGACGGGGTCTCCCCCGCTCACGTGGGGCCTGCTACTTGGCGCACCGGCGCTTATCGAGGCGGGGCTCTCACCCGCTGGAGACGCGCAGCAGGCATACCCCGACCCTACGGCTCGGTCGAGGTCCGCTCCACGACGCACCATGTGCGATAGGCTTACCGTCGCGTCTGGCCCAGGAAGCATCGGACCCTCTTCGCCTACTACGACCGGCACCCATGACAGACTTACTGACGATCGACATCGGACGGCTGACCGCCGGCGGAAGCCCAGGACCCACCGCGTTGCGCGACGCCCGGCGCGACCGCTTCCGCCGCTTCCAGGAGTCGCTCGCACGCGGTGAGTTCCCGATCTCTCGGCCCTTGCAGGATCTGGACTCGGCAGCCGCGGTGCGCGGTCTCGCCGCCAAGCT
>Ga0210101_1000520_pt1 | contig 12552 bp, 8 predicted proteins | sample Muzzi_PWC_D1_FD_185534 | JGI IMG/M metagenome (GOLD analysis project Ga0210101, IMG submission 185534) | Wetland microbial communities from San Francisco Bay, California, USA, that impact long-term carbon sequestration - Muzzi_PWC_D1 (SPAdes) | ecosystem: Environmental > Aquatic > Marine >...
CGACCCTGGACATCTCGGCTCGATGTGGGGGTGCGTTGATATCGCGGTCCTTCGGCCTACTCCGTCACGCCCCGGTAGGTGGGAATAGAGAGCTGTTCGCAGCGAAGGGCCGGGCGGTGGCGTCCCCTCTGAGTCACGGCGTGTGAAGCGGCCGGACCTGTGCCGGCCGATAGGTCACCGATCCTCTCCGTCTCAGAGAAGAAGGGCCGGGCGGTGGCGTCCCTTGCCCCCCGTGCGGGGGGAAAGGGATCGAGGGTTTTGGGGGGCGATGAAGATAGGTGGCGTCCCTTGCCCCCCGTGCGGGGGGAAAGGGATCGAGGGTTTTGGGGGGCGATGAAGATAGGTGGCGTCCCTTGCCCCCCGTGCGGGGGGAAAGGGATCGAGGGTTTTGGGGGGCGACCCAGTCACTCCTCCCGCAGCACCGTCACCGGGTCGACCCTGGCCGCCCGGGCCGCCGGGAGGTAGTTGGCGGCGAGGGCGATGGCTCCGAGGATCGCGGCGGCACCGCCGAAGACCACCGGGTCGAGGGCGCTCGCGCCGTAGAGGAGGCTCGAGAGGAGCTGCCCGGCGCCGGCCGCCATCACGAGCCCTACCGCTGTTCCCACTCCGACCAGGCCCATGCCGCTCCTGAGCACGAGGCCGATGACTTCCCGGGGGCGGGCACCGAGGGCGAAGCGGATGCCCATCTCTCGCTGCCGGCGGCTGACCGCGTAGGCGATGACGCCGTAGAGGCCGAGGCTGGTCAGGCCGAGGGCGAGGATGCTGAAGGCTCCGAGCAGGAAGACGCCGGCCCGCACCGGGTAGAGCGAGACGTCCATGAAGCCGGCGAGGGTGGTGGTGTCGGTGAACGCCAGCTCCGGGTCGAGCTCCAAGGCCAGGCGGCGGAGCTCGCCCACCAGGGGGCGGGCGTCGCCGGTCGCCGAGCGGGCCAGGAGGTAGCCGTAGGAGGTGGGCCGCTGGTCGCGGGAGAAGTGGATCATCGGCCGGGGCTCCTCGCCCACGGTCCGCACCTTGTAGTCCGCCACCACGCCGACGATCTCGTAGGGCTCGGCGTCCGGGCCGCCGACCCGGAACCGGTGGCCGACGGCGCCCGCGGGGGAGTCCCAGAAGCGGCGGGCCATGGCGGCGTTGATGACGGCCACGGGCGGCGCGTCCCGAGTGTCGCTCGAGGCGAAGCTCCGTCCCCGCAGGAGCGGCACGCCCAGGGTCTCGAAGTACTGCCGGTCGGTCCAGGTCACGTCGAGGGCGTAGCCGGAGTGGTCCGGGGGCAGCTCGGCGTTGTCGGGGTAGATCGATTGGTTGTGGAGGTTGATGTCGAAGGGGACGCGGGTGGCGAACGCCGCATCGGTAACGCCGGGGAGAGCCGCCGCCCGCTCCCGGAGGGTGCCGAGCAGCGCGTCCGCCTCCTGGGGTTCGTAGCCGTGCATCTCGAGGTTGACCCCGAGGGCCGCCACGCGGTCCGGGGCGAAGCCGACGTCGATCGCCCCGGCCGACAGCAGGCCGCGGACGAGGAGCCCGGCGGCCACCAGGAAGACGGCGGAGACCGCCACCTGGGCGACCACCAGGGTGTTTTTCAGGGTGAAGCGCCCGCCGCTGCCGGTCGCCCGGTCGCCGTCCTTGAGGTGGGCCACCAGGTCGCCGCGGACGCTCTGGCGGGCCGGCGCCAGGCCGAAGACGAGGGCCGATGCGAGGGCCACCGCCGCGGTGAAGAGCAGCACACGGCCGTCGATGCCCATGTCGATGCCGAGCGAGAAGGGGATCGGCGGCTGCCAGGCGAGCAGCAGGCTGGTGGTCCAGCGGGTGACGACCAGGGCGAGCGCGCCACCGGCGACGGCGATGAGCAGGCTCTCGGTCAGGAGCTGGCGCACCAGCCTCCCCCGGCTTACGCCCAGGGCCAGGCGGACGGCGACCTCGCGGCGCCGCGCCTGGGCGCGGGACAGGAGCATGTTGGCGAGGTTGGCCGAGACCACCAGGAGCACCAGGGCGACCGCCCCGAGCAGGACCGCCGCGGCCGGCCCCAGCACCTTGTCGATGTCCGGGTGGTAGCGGACCTCGGAGAGGGGGCGCACCACCGCGGCCCGGCCCTTGTTGGTGATCGGGTGCTCGGCGGCGAGCCGGGCCATCACCGTCGCCACCCGCGCCCCGGCCTGGGTCGCCGTCACGCCGCCGGCGAGGCGCCCCTTGATCCACATCCAGCGGTAGCCGCGGCGATCGCGGAAGGTCTCGCCCGGGTCGCCGTGAACCGAGTGGATCTGGCCGGCGGCGTCGATCTCGTCGGCACGGGAGGCCGGCACCCAGAAGTCGGCGGCGACCCCGGGCAAGAGGCCCGGGAAGCTCTCCGGGGCGATCCCCACCACCTGGTAGCCGTGGCCGTTGAAGCGCACGGTCGAGCCGAGGACCGCCGGGTCCCGGCCGAAGCGCCGTTGCCACAGGCCCTGGCCGAGGACGACCACGCGCGGCGCCCCGGTGGCGGCGTCGTCCTCGGGCAGCAGCATGCGCCCCAGGGCGGCGTCGACACCCAGGACGCGGAAGGCGTCGCCGGTGACCATCTCGCCGACCACGACCTCGCTTTGCCCCTCGTGCTGGAGGGTGGCGATGGCCGTGGCGTGGCCTACGAGGCCCGAGAACGCGTTCGTGCCGCGCTCCAGGTCCTCGAAGTCGGCGTAGGAGCTGGTGGCGAAGGGCTCCTCGCTCCAGCTCGTGAAGACGTGCACCATCTCGTCCGGGCGCTCGACCGGCAGAGGCCGGAAGAGGAGCGCGTTGACGAACGTGAAGATGGTGGAGCTCGCGCCGATGCCGAGGGCGAGGGTGCCGATGGCCACCGCCGCGAAGAGCGGCGAGCGGCCGAGGGTGCGGAGGGTGTAGCGGAGATCCTTGAGCAGGGCGTCCATGGTCGTCTCCCGTCGGGGTTCGGGAGTCCCTACGACCAGGACGGGGCAGATGTTACGAGGGCGACTCTGCCGGTCCCCCGGTTCCCGTTCCCAGGCTCTTCAGATCCCGGAACCCGATCAGCGTGCGGCTCTCCTCGTCCCAGAGCTTCAAGCGTTGGCACTTGAGGCTCTCGAGGAAGGTCAACCGGGTCACGTGCTGGAGCTCCGGCGTCTCCTCCATCGCCTGGCGCAGCCGGTAGTTGGGGATGGCGCTCGACAGGTGATGGACGTGGTGGTAGCCGATGTTGCCGGTGAACCAGTGGACGACCGCCGGCAGGTCGTAGAACGAGCTCCCCTCGATTCCCGCGAGGTGGAAGTCCCACTCCTGCTGGCCCTCCCAGTAGGTGTCCTCGAACTGGTGCTGGACGTAGAAGAGCCAGATTCCGGCGGCGCCGGAGAGGAGGAAGACCGGAGCCCAGACGAGGAGGAAGCTTCCGAGGCCGACGGTCCAGGCCATGGTCAGGACCACCGCCGCGAGCGCCACGTTGGTCCAAATGACGCTCGCCCACTCCTGCTTCCAGGAGAGGGGGGCGTCGAAGGGCAGGCGGTGCTTGACCACGAACTGGTAGGTCGGCCCGACCACCAGGAGAACGAACGCGCTCCGGTAGAGGCGGTAGCCGAGCCGCTTCCAGCGCCCGGCGCTCAGGTACTCGCGGACGGTCAGGGTCTTGACGTCACCCAGCTCGCGCCGGTCCAGGTTGCCGGCGGTGGCGTGGTGGATGGCGTGGGTTCGCCGCCAGTAGCGGTACGGAGTGAGGGTGACGACTCCGAGGATGAACCCGAGCACGTGGTTCGCCCGCCGCGAGGGGAAAAACGAGCCGTGTCCGCAGTCGTGCTGGATGATGAACAGGCGCACGAGGAGCCCTGCCGCAGGGATGGCCAGCAGCAGGGTGAGGGCGTAGGAGACCTGAAGGCTCCAGAGCATCAGTGCCCAGAGGCCGACGAACGGCACGGCCGTATCGAGCAACTGAACGATCGCTCGGCGGGTGTCCGGCTTCTTGTAGGGCGCGAGCACCCGGTTCCAGTATGCAGCGACGGTTTCGGTCTTGGCGGTCATCGGCTCGGCTCGTTCCGTGGGTTCAGGGAATCGCTCAGCGCCCTCCCGCGCCGCGCTTCCGGTTCATGGCTCGGCCGCGGACGCCCGCATGGGCCTCCGGGCGACGGTGTGCGTTGGCTTGAGGCTTGCGACCGCGGCCGGCTCCCGTGCCCGGCTCGGAGGTGCGGCCGGCTTCGCCCGTGGCGTTGCCTTGGGTCTTCGCTCGGGCCTTGGCCTGGGCTCGGGCCCGGTCTTCGGACCGCTTCTTGCGGATGGCAGCGATCCGCTCTCCCACCGGGACCTCGAACCGGCCGCTCGGCTGGGCGTCGTAGTCGAACCCGGCGATCCTGCGCCGCTCGATCCGCTTGCCGACTGCGCGCTCGATGGCGGCCAGCTCGCGGTTCTCGCCCGGCGACGCGAAGGTCAGGGCGTCGCCCAACGAGCCGGCGCGGGCCGTACGGCCCACCCGGTGGATGTAGTCCTCGGCCTGGCCTGGCACGTCGAAGTTGACCACGTGGGGGAGCGCCTCGACGTCGATGCCGCGGGAGGCGATGTCGGTGGCCACCAGCACCCGCAGCCGGCCGTTCTTGAACGCGGCGAGCGCCGTCTGGCGCTGCTTTTGGCTCCGGTTGCCGTGGATCCGGTCGGTCGGGACGCCGGCCTTGATCAGGTAGTCGGCCAGGCGGTTGGCGCGGTGCTTGGTGCGGGTGAAGACGAGCGCGGTCTCGAGCTCGCCGCGGCTGAGCATCTCCAGCAGCAGCGCCGGCTTCAGGCGCTCGGGAACCGGCAGCACCTGCTGGGTGACGCCCGTGGCCGGCGCCGCCGGGCGCTCCACGTCGAGGCGCACCGGGTCGCTCAGGAGCTTGCGGCTGAGCGCGACGATCGGCTTCGGCAGGGTGGCCGAGAGCAGCAGGGTCTGACGCTGGCGCGGAACCGAGGCGAGGATCTTCTCGACGTCGGGCAAAAAGCCCATGTCGAGCATCCGGTCGGCCTCGTCGAGCACCAGGACCTCGACCGCGTCGAGGCGTGCGACCCCAGCGCGCAGGTGATCGAGGAGCCGGCCCGGGGTGGCGACCACCACGTCCACGCCGGAGCGCAGCGACCGTTCCTGGGGCCGGGGGTTGACCCCGCCGATGACCGTGGCGGAGCGCACCCGCGTGTGGCGGCCCAGGGCCCGGAGGTGGTCTTCCACCTGAGCGGCGAGCTCGCGCGTCGGGGTGAGGACGAGCGCCCGCGTGGCGCCCCGGTTGGGGGTTGCCGCCAGGTGCTGGAGCAACGGAAGGACGAAGGCCGCGGTCTTGCCGCTGCCGGTCATGGCACAGGCCAGGACGTCCCGGCCCGCGAGGGCGGCCGGCAGGGCGGCGCGCTGGATCGTCGTGGGCTCGGTGAAGCCCTGGTCGGCGATACCGCGGAGCAGAGAGGCGTCGAGGTCGAAGTCAGTGAAGCTCATGGAGTCAGTCGGGTCCTTGCTGCGGGCGCACGGCCATCGTGGCGGCGTTGACGCCTGCGGGTCATCCGGCGGGGGCTTTCTCAGAGGACGGGAGATTCGCCGGGGAGGCTGCCGTCCGCGCCCCTAGCCTAGGTACTCGGAGGGCGCTTTGGCGTGACGCCGGATGTTCCGACGTCTTCCACAGCACGCTCGCCTGTGGCCAGGAGCCGCGATGTCGTGGTCGCAACGCGGCTGCACTTCCACCGTGGACCGGTGAGGACGAACGGCTGCGGGGCGAATTGGTGGGACCATACCAGATACCAGGTCCGACCGGGTTTGCAAGGGGGACGGGCTCCGATCCGCGATCGTCACGCGGTGTACCGGGTGGCTGCGGGCCGGGATCCGTTCCGAGGCAACGTGGTCAACCTGGGGCAAGGTACCGGAATTCCCCAGGAGTCTGCGCGGCAGAACCGTGCGGCCGCGTTGCGAGAGCCGCAGGGACGGTGCCGCGGAGGGCAGTCCCAGGCGATTTGATATTTCATGAGTTCGCAGTTGTATACTTCCGCAAACTTCGGATGGCTGGGCGCCGGACGTTTCGGGATCGACCGCCGTGGTCGAGCCTGGCCTTCGCCTCGTGGCCAGCCTCCGGGAAAAGGAGACTGTGATGAAGACCGTGTTCCACGTCGTCCTCTGTCTCTGTTGTCTCTGTCTGCTTGCCCTGGCGGGTCCGGCTGCCGCAGCCGAGGAGCAGGCGGCCCCGAACGCCGCCGAGACCCCTGACCTGTTCCCGGTCGCTCCGCTCGTTCAGGCCTGCACGCTGCAGCTCGAGTGCGCCGACGGCTCGGTCATCTCGTGCAACGGCAACAGCTCGTGCTCGACCAGCAGCAACGGACGTTGCACCATCTGCGATGGTGTCCAGACCGCATGCTGCCCGAAGACCTGCTGCGAGGTGTGCGACGAAAACTACTTCCAGTGCTCGCTCGGCTGCGATCCCTCGATTCCGATCACTTGCCGGATCTGCGACAGGGTCTACGACAAGTGCATCAACAACTGCACCGGCGGCTGCTTCTAACCTGAGCCGGTCGGTCGGTCGATGGCCCGGGGAGCGGGGCGAGGCGCCGCTCCCCGGGGTTCGTACCGCTCGCCCCCCGGGTCCTCACCGCGCGAGGCCCGGCGTTCCCGCCTCCTGCCGCTCCGCTCGCCCTGGCAAACCGGTTCAAGAGATCGTAGCTCGAAGGGCAACAGTGTCCGAAATGTTGGACGCTCGCCCGGGGTGCGCGTGGCGCGGGACGCTGTTCACCGCCGCCCGGACCCCTGATGGTACGTGTACTTGACGGCATTGCGCTCTGTTCGCGCCGCGCTCGCCCGCTCTGGTACGCGCCTTGCTCGATCTCGATGCATGGGGAGGAGGGTCACCAGGATCGTGGGAACGGACCGGGACCTCCTCCGGCTCCGGCTGGGAGAGGGCGCGAGCCACCTGGATGCTCGCCCCGCCCCGGTCGGAGGTCGATGGGCCGGGAGGCTCCGATGAACGAGGTCCGGCGCCTGCGCTTCGGCGAGTTCGAGCTTCGGCTGGCGAGCGGTGAGCTGCTCCGCGGGGGCGAGTCGGTGGCCCTCCAGCTTCAGCCGGCTCGGGTCCTCGAGACCCTGGCCCGCGGCGCCGGCCGGACGGTTCTCCGCAGCGAGATCGTCGATGCAGTCTGGGGACCGGACGCCCACGTCGACGTCGATCAGAGCATCAACTACTGCATCCGCCAGGTCCGCCTCGCGCTCGGCGACAGCGCGGACGAGCCCCGCTACGTCCGGACCGTGCCCCGGCGCGGCTACCGGTTCGTCGCGCCGGTCGAGGAGGTGTGGGGGAGCGGCGTGCCGGCCACGAGCGCGACCGGCCGAGAGGAGGCCGTGGCGGGCGGTGGATTGGGCGCGACGCCGGCGCCCGGCGCTCCGGCGGTGACGGTATTCGGCCGGCGCCCGTGGACGGTGCGGGTCGCGGTCGCCGGGGCTCTCGTCGTCACCATCGGCCTCGGTGGCATGCTGGCCCTCGCCGACCGGCCGTCCGGGCGAACCGGCACCACGGCCGCTCGCGTGGTCATCCCGGAGGGCGCCCACGACCGCTACTTGGAGGCCCGCTACCTGCTCGATCGGGCCGAGCCGGAGGAGTATGTGGAGGTAGGGCAGGCGGCGGTCGAGCTCCTGTCCGAGACCCTCGCCGAGGCCCCGGAGTACGCCGAAGCCTGGGTCGCTCTCGCCGAGGCCTGGCACTACCGCTTCGACGTCCCCCGGCCCGAGGCGCTGGGGAACTCTCTGGCCGCGGCACGCCGGGCGCTGGAGATCGACCCGAGCCTGGGCAAGGCCCACGAGATCCTGGCGTCGTACAGCTTCTTCCACGACCTCGACTGGCAGGCGACCGCGGGTCACCTGCTGCAGGCTCTGGAGGCCGACCCCGAGTCGACCGACGCCCTCTTCCTCGAAGCCCTGCTGATGAGCGCGGCCGGGCGCCATGAGCACGCCATCGCCACCGCCCGGCGCTCGGTCGAGCTCGATCCGGGCAAGCTCCAGGTGGCCTCCCTCGGCTGGCTCCACTTCTTCGCCAGGCAGTACGACCGGGCGCTCGACGAGGCGGAGCGGGTGCTCTCGCTCGCACCTCTCGACGTTCCGAGCCACCGGGTCGTCGTCTACGCCTACTTGAAGCTGGGCGACAGGGAGGCGGCCTTCGACGAGCTGGCGCGCTTCTGGCGGCTGCGGGCCGAGGCCCCGGACGACGCCCAGCCGCCGTTCGCTACCATCGATGAGTTCGCCCGGCAGGGCCTGGAGGCGAGCAGGGAGAGCACGTCGTGGGTGAACCCGGGGCTCGCCGCGACCTACGCGGTCTTCGGGGGCGAGCCGGATCAGGCGCTCGACCTGTTGCTCGAAGCTTGCACGAAGAAGACTTGCGGTTGGGACTTGCCGTTCGTGCTGATCGATCCCCGCTGGGATGCGCTGCGCGAACGACCCGGCTACGACCGGCTGGTCGAGTGCGTGGGATCGCCACGGCTCGCCGCCGACCGAGTCCTTGCCGTGGAGCGGACGGCCCGACTGTTCGGCCGTTGAGGGCCGGAACAGGCGCTCCTCGGGGTAACATCGCGCCCCGATGGCGAGACTCGACGAGCTTCCCCTGCACCACCGCGCGTTCCTCAAGGCCTACCGTTGGCGCCGGATCGATCCGGTGCCCTGGACCCCGCCGGCGAAGCCTTTGGCCGAGTGCCGGCTCGCCCTGGTCTCGAGCGCCGGGCTCACCCTGCCGGACGACCACGGCTTCGACTCCAAGATCCGTGGTGGCGATTCGAGCTTCAGGGTGGTTCCCGCGGACACCCCGGCGGGCATCCTCGAAGACCACCACCGGAGCAGCAGCTACGACCACGCCGGCATCCACCAGGATCCGAACGTGGCGTTTCCGGTCGACCGGGTGCGGGAGCTGGCGGCGGCCGGTCGGATCGGCGAGGTGGCGCCGCGCCATCTGTCGTTCATGGGCTCGGTGACGGCGCCGGGGCGCCTGGTGCGCGACGTCGCTCCCGAGGCGGCCGAGGCCCTGGTGTCCGACCAGGTGGACGTCGCGCTGCTCGTTCCCGTGTGACCGATGTGCAACCAGACCGTGAGTCTGGTGGCGGCGGAGATGGAGCGGCGTGGCATCGTCACGGTGGTGGTGCAGCTCCTGCGCAACGTGGCCGAAGCCGTGCGCCCTCCCCGGGCGCTCTGCGTGCCGTTCCGCTTCGGCTACCCCCTGGGTGCGCCCGACGATCCCGTGCTGCAACAGAGTGTGCTCGAGGCCGCCCTGTCCCTCGTGGAGGAGCCGGGCGCGGAGCCACCGATGCTGCGGGATCTGGTCCTGGGGAGATCTCTTCCGGGGAGCGCCGCGACCGTTCGTCCGGTCAGGCCCCGCGCGCCAGGCGGAGCGTGAAGAGGGCGAGCACGATGACGGCGATGACCAGCGCCGACCAGAGGAGGAGCTGCTGGAGGCCGCCGCCGGAGAGCAGACGGAGCCCCGTGCGGTAGGCGGGGTTGTCCTCCAGCGCGCCCGCCTCGGCGGGGGCCGCGGCCACGGCCAGCACCAGCTTCCGGGCGCGGGCGAGCTCGTAGGAGGGCGCCTTGGCTTCCGGGTCGCCGAGGAGCAGGGCGTAGTCGCCCTCCGGCGCCGGGAAGTAGAGCTCCGGCAGGGGGAAGCGTCCCCGGGCGTGGACGATCGGAAGCGGCGCGTCGCTCCCGTCCTCGACGTCCAGGAACAGGCTCTCGACGCGGCTTCGGGGGAAGGCGACGGTCACCGGGCGAGGGTCCCCCGGACGTCGGTGGAGCCGCCCCCGGGCGAGCTCCCGTTCCTTGGGCTCACCGTTCCTCCGGGAATCCGGCAGGCCGGTGAGGACGAAGGGCCGGTCGAAGAACGGGGCGTCGATCTCGAGCACGATCCGGTCGAGCGTGGCGGGCTGGGCAGGCAGCGTGAGCTCGTAGCGCGAGGTCGCCGGCCGGTCGCCGTCGCGTCGCGCCACCGGGAGATCGATCAGCGCGGTGGGAATGTCGTCCTCCACCAGGTAGGCCCACTGGCGCTCGTCGGCGTCGACGACGCGCAGGTCGGCCAGGTCCGGCCGGGCCCGGGCCAGGTCCTCGGGCGAGAGGGGCAGCCGGGCCAGGCCGTCGGGCGAGGGGTCGACGTGGAGCGCCCGGCGAAAGCGAAACAGCCGCGCGTCCACCCGGGCGCCGGGCCGGTGGGCGAAGGAGAGGGCCGGCGAGGGATCGAACCGCGGGTTGGCTTCGACCGTGCCGAGGTGGGCGTCCGCCAGGTAGAGCGGGTCGACGAGCCGCTCCCCGAGCTCGGCTCCCTGACCGGCGACGCTCCGGCCCGGGGTCGGCAGGGCAGCGAGGAGAGCGCCGAGGTCGTAGCGCGGGGCGTAGGCCCGGCCGCCGCCGAAGAGGAGCTCGGCCGACGCCTCCGACGGCTCGGTCCCCAGGTCGCCCGGGAGGCTGAAGAGGAGCGCCGGCCGGCGGACCGCCGCCGCGAAGGTGAGCTTTTCGAGGGGCGGGCTGTCGCCGTTCAGGATTACCACCCGCAGCCGGTCGCCGCGGCCGGGTGCGAGGGGGATCTCCAGCTCCTCGACGGCGAGCTCTCCAGTCGTGCCTCCCCGGGTGTTCGTTCCAGGGGTCGGCAGCCGAAAGACCGTGCCGACGCCGAGCGCTCCGTCGACGGCTCCCGGGCCGTCGTCCCAGACCTCCAGGGTGCGGCTGAGAGCCGGCGTCGCGGTGCCGAGCACCAGAAGATCGGGCACCAGGCCACGGGGGCGGGAGAGCTCGATCACCGTGCGCCCGTCCGCGCTCCGCTGTGTGAGCGTGGCGAGCGGCACGCGGGTGCGCTCGAGGCCGGGCAGGCGCCGGGAGCGCTCGTAGCGGAACGAGGGCTCCAGGAACCCCCCGCCCTCGCCTTCCAGGGTCACGAAGAGCCGCTCCGTCCGTCCCTCCTCGCCACCGGGCTCAGCGGTCGTTTCGGCGAGGGGCGAGGGCAGCGCGAGCCGCAGCCGCTCGCGCCGGGTGCGGCGCTCCCCGGACTGCGCGCCGTCGGGCGCCGAGAGGCGGTAGACCGAGCCTTCGGCGAGGACCCGCCCACCGCTGCTCCCGTCGCTCCCGCCATCGTTTTCGGCCGTCGCCACGGTGATCCGGCGCACGAAGCGCTCCCGGTCCGTGACCACCACCAGGTCCCATCCCTCGCCGGAGCTCGATGCGGGCGGCGCCGCCAGCTCGTAGGCCTCGCGCAGGAGGGGAGGCGCGTGCTCGCGGCCGATCGTTTGCCGGTCGGCACCCAGGAGCTCGGCCCACCGGGTCTCGAGCACCTCGATCGCCTCGCCCGGAGCCCGGCCGCCGTCGACCACGTAGGGCACCTCGCGGCCCTGGACGTCGACGATCCTCAGGTCGGCGAGGTCGTCGCGGCATGCGGAGAGCACCTCGGGCGGCAGGAGGAGCCGGGCCAGCCGGCCGCCGGGGGCAGTGAGCGCCGCCCGGTGGGGAAAGAGGGCGCCGAGGGCGGGTGCGGCGGACTCGGCGGGCTCCTGGGCGGACAGGGCGCCCGCTCCCGCCAGAGCGGCGAGCAGGGTCCCGGCCACGACGGAGCCTCGGAGGAGGGAGGCGAGCCGCCGAATGACGGAGAACGGGGCGCACGGGAGATGGCTCATCAATCCTCTCCGTCGGAGGGCGGTGCCTCGCCGCCGTCCGGCTCTGAGCGGCGGAAGACGAAGCGCTGATAGGCGAGCGAGACGAGGAGCAGCGACAGCGCCAGGCCCACCAGGGACCCGACCCGGTAGAGATCCTCGAGGCCAGAAAGATCGAGCAGGAAGACCTTGACCACGGTGAGCGTCATCAGCCCCAGGCCGATCCCCCGCAGCGCCCGGTTCGACCGTGCGAACCCCAGGCCGAGGAGCACCAGAGCGTAGAGCGCCCAGGCGAGCGACAGGGTGAGGTCGTGGGCCATGGTGGAGGTGGTGAGACCCGCGCCGTCGCGAAACACCTCGGAGACCGTGCGGTTGATCCAGACGAAGACCACCAGGATGGCGGCGAGGCTGGACACGATGGCGCCCAGGGGCCGACCTCCCGGGTAGAGCGGCGCTTCTCTCTCGCGCAGCCGCCCGACCTCGAGGGGGAAGAGCAGGAGCGAGGCCCCGACGAGCGCCGCCGCCGGAATCAGGTGGGTGTAGGCGAGCCATCCCACGGCGGCCGGGCCGTTGGGCAGCAGCAGCAGCCGGGCCGCTGCCGTGACCAGGAGTGCCAGGCCGAAGAGCTTGAGCCCAGGGTGGTCGAGCCGGCGCCAGAGCGCGATCATCGCAACCCCTTCGAGGGCCCAGCCCAGGGTCACCCACTCCCGGTCGAGCTGCAGCGGCACCGCCAGGGCCGCGAAGCCGAGCGCCACGGCGGCGAACCAGACGAGGCCCCGGAGCCGCCGGGGGTCGCCGGTGCTCCACAGGCCGCGGACCCGGAAGGTGGCGAGGAACGCGACCGCTCCCAGCGCGACCGCCAGGAGGCCGATGGCGTCCGCGCCGAAGCGCTCGAGCCAGAGGTTCCTGAGCGCCGGGAACCAGAGCGGCCCGGCGAGGGCCGCGGCGTACCAGGCAAACCTCTCGCCGTCGAGGCGCGGATGGGCCAGG
>Ga0210101_1000522_pt1 | contig 12544 bp, 13 predicted proteins | sample Muzzi_PWC_D1_FD_185534 | JGI IMG/M metagenome (GOLD analysis project Ga0210101, IMG submission 185534) | Wetland microbial communities from San Francisco Bay, California, USA, that impact long-term carbon sequestration - Muzzi_PWC_D1 (SPAdes) | ecosystem: Environmental > Aquatic > Marine >...
CGACCTGGAATATATTTATGCCAGCTATATACTCGAGCAGGCAGAGGAAGCCGGCGTGCTGGTTGTCAACCGGCCAGCCAGCCTCAGGGATTGCAACGAGAAGCTCTACACCCGCCGGTTCCCGCAATGCTGTGTCGAAACCCTGGTCAGCCGCAGCCCCGAAATCCTGCGCGAGTTCATCGACCGGCATCGCGACGTCATCCTGAAGCCGCTGGACGGCATGGGCGGCAAGTCGATATTCCGGGTGCAGGCAGGGGACCTGAACACCAACGCGATCATCGAGGCGGTCTCCAGGGACGCCAGCTCGCAAACCATGGCGCAACGATACATCCCCGAAATCAGGGACGGTGACAAGCGCATCCTGCTGATCGACGGCGTCCCCGTCCCCCACGCGCTGGCGCGCCTGCCCGCCCCCGGCGAAAATCGCGGCAATATCGCGGCCGGCGCGAGCACTCGAGGACAGGATTTGAGCGTGCGGGACCGGTGGCTGTGCGATCAGGTCGGCCCCGATCTGCGGGCGCGCGGCCTGATTTTCGTCGGCCTCGACGTCATCGGCGATTACATTACCGAAATCAACGTCACCAGTCCGACCGGCGTGCGTGAACTCGACCGCGAGTTCGGCATTAATATCAGCGCAGACCTGTTCGAGTGTATCGAGCGAAAAATTTCCGCCTGACCTGGCTCCTCCTGCTGGCCGCGGCGATCGCCGGCTGCCAGCCCCGGCAACAGCTGGTCGAGCAGCACCTGCTCGAATTCGGCACCATCATCCAGATCTCGCTGGTCACCGACGACCTGCCGCGGGCAGAACGTCTGCTCGAAGAAATCGAAGCCAGACTGCACCGCTATCGCTTCTATTGGAGTGCCTGGGAAGACAGCGACCTGACCCGTTTCAACACCGCCCTGCAGCAGCATCACGAGGCCCCCATACCCGGGAGCCTGGCGCAGTTGCTGCGCCTGTGCCGCGACTATTACAGGACCAGCGGCGGACTGTTCGACCCGGCGATCGGCAAACTGATCGCGGCCTGGGGCTTTCACGGTACAGCGCCGGATACAGCCGCAATCGCCGCCTTGCAAGCCGACATGCCATCGATGCGGGACCTGAAGATCGAAGGCGATCGCGCGATAAGCCATCATCCCGACCTGGAAATCGATCTCGGCGGTATCGCCAAGGGTTATGCGGCCGGGCTGATCGGAGAATACCTGGAAGAGAACGGCATCGTCGATTACATCGTCAATGCCGGCGGCGACATGCTGATTTCGGGCTCTAAATTCGGCCGCCCGTGGCGGATCGGTATCCAGAACCCCTATGCGCCGGGCGTCGTCGCCAGTCTCGAGATCGAGGGCCGGCACAGCCTGTTCACCTCGGGGAATTACCGCCGCCGCTACCTGCAGGGCGGCAAACTCGCACACCACATCATCGACCCGCGCGACGGCAAGCCGGCGCGCGGCCAGAGTTCGGCCACGGTACTGGTTGCCGACCCGGTGCGCGCGGACGTCGCAGCGACCGTATTAATGATCGACGGAATCCACAATTCTCGAAAATTAGCACTATCCTTAGGAATAAAGGATTACCTGATCGTTAGCGAATCCCGCGAAATACGGGTGTCCGGCTCGTTTGCGGAAAAGCTCGAAATCGAGCCTGGATGGAAAGTAGAAATTATTAACTAATTCAAATAGTTTTACTGGTTATCTAGAATTATTCTTGGCACAATAGACCCCTGTAATGGCTCAACAAAACCTCAACCGCCCGCGTATCACCGCCAGTGACCGGCTGGGCTTTACGTTGTTCCTGGCGCTTTCGATGCACGCGATCGTCGTGCTCGGCGTCGGCTTCAAGTCGAGCAACCGCGGCAACCAGGACCCGCTTCCGAGTCTCGATATCATTCTCGCCAATTCGAAGACCGCCGAAACAGTGGAAAATCCCGACTACCTGGCACAGGTCGACCAGGCCGGCGGCGGCAACCTCGACCACAAGGCGCGCCCCAGCGCACCGGTGTCTTCGCCGACCCCGGTGAATCAGCGCGGCCTCGCCGATCGCGACCAGCCGGAGCTCCGCCGCCAGCAGATCGCAATCAGCAAGCTGTATTTCCTGACCCAGGCCGAGGCCGACGAAGCAATCAACCGGCAACGACAGCAACGCGCGCCGGAATCCGACAGCCAGCAGGCGAGCCCGGTCGAGCAGCGGGCGAGCCAGATTGCCAGGCTGCAGGCCGAGATCCGGCAAATGGCCATCGATTATGCCAGGCGCCCGAAAACCCTGACCCTGACCGCGAGCACACGCAAGGCCATCGAGGCGAGTTACCTGGCCTCGTGGGTGCAGAAAATCGAACACACCGGGAATTTGAACTATCCGAGCGAGGCGCGGGTCAATAACCTCGATGGCCGCCTGCGCATGAGTGTGCGCCTGAACGCGGCCGGCGAGGTACTTGCGATGGAAATAACCAGTTCGTCGGGGACCAGCGTACTGGACGAAGCCGCCAAACGCATACTGCGAATGGCCGAACCGTTCGCGCCGTTTTCCGATGAACTCCGGGACCGCGCCGACCAGATCGTCATCATCCGCACCTGGGATTTCAAAAGCAATCGATTTAAAACGCAAAGCGGGGTAAGCTAGAGCCTGTAGATGACCCAACAAGCAGCCAGTCTAGTCGACAAATGCCTGATTGCGACTCCGGCAATCAAGGATCCCATTTTTGCCTCCAGCCTGGTATACATGTGCGAGCACAGCGAAAACGGCAGTATGGGCCTGGTCGTCAACCACGAAACCTCCCAGATACTCGACGATATATTCAGGCAATTGAATATCGAGTGCGACAACGAAGGTATTAAAAATCAACCTGTATATATCGGCGGCCCGGTGCAACTCGAGCAGGGTTTCGTGCTGCACTCCGGCGAGGGCAGCTGGCAGAACAGCGTCGAAGTCTCCAACGGCATCCACCTGACCAGCTCACTAGATATCCTGCAGGCGATCGCCGACGGACAGGGCCCCGAGGATTACCTGGTGATCCTCGGCTTTTCCGGCTGGTCCTCGGGCCAGCTCGAATCGGAACTGCAGCAAAATTCCTGGCTGACCTCCACCTGCAATCCGGATCTGCTGTTTCATCAGAAACCCGAAGACAAGTGGCAGGTGGCATTCGATTCTCTCGGTTTCGATATCAATTCCCTCTCGCCGGTCAGCGGTAACGCCTGATTCCGCGGCATGACCGAAACCCTCAAGACGGTGATCGGTTTCGATTACGGTACGCGCTGGATCGGCGTCGCGGTGGGCCAGACCCTGACCCGCCAGGCGCGCCCGCTGGGTGCGATCAAGAGCGGGGACTGGAAAGCCATCGGCCAGGTGCTGGACGAGTGGCAACCGGAGCGGCTGATCGTCGGCCTGCCGTTGAACATGCAGGGCGAGGAGCAGGAAATGAGCAAACGCGCCGAGCGTTTCGGCCGCCGGCTCGAGGGCCGCTTCGGTATCGCGACTACCTGTATCGACGAACGCCTGACGACGCGCGAGGCCTATACCATCAGCGTCGACAACGGACAGCGCAAAAAATCCAAGCAGGAAATCGACAGCCTGGCAGCGGCGCTGATCACCGAATCGTGGCTGCGCGACTACGATAAAGACTGAATTTCCGGCAACACCCTCGAATCAGGGGGACACAACACCCGTTTCCCCAATGCGCTTCCACCCCGGAGGGACTCCAGCGGAATCTACTATTGCGTCCCCTTGTAGCTGCTGTTTTTGAAACGGATTTATGCTATAAAGCCCCCGCACGAACCTGTGGAGCCTAAGTGACCTTACCCACCGTCGAATCGCTGATCGATAAGCTAAGCCAGGCACTCACCCCCTATTTTTCCAACCCCGAATCGCAACCCGTCATCGTCGGCATAGAGACCGGCGGCGCCTGGATCGCCGAGCGCCTGCGACAGCGAATCGCGCCCAACGCCGAGCTGGGGCGGCTGAATATTTCTTTTTACCGCGACGACTTCACGCGCAGCGGACTGCATCCGACGGTCAAGCCGTCGAGCCTGCCGACCGACATCGACGACCGCACCATCGTGCTGGTGGACGACGTGCTGCACTCCGGACGCACGGTGCGCGCGGCGATGAACGAAATTTTCGACTACGGGCGGCCGAAACGCATCGTGCTCGCGATCCTGATCGATCGCGGCGAACGCGAAATTCCGATCCAGGCGGATGCGGTCGGCGCCACCATGGACCTCGATTCCGATAGTCACATCAAGCTCGAGGGGCCCGAGCCGCTGCGCCTGGTCATCAAGACCCTGGAGAAAAAGGACCCGCATGGCTGACAATATCCAGCTGGACGATAACGGCAGGCTACGGCACTTCCTCGGCATCGAGGGGCTTAACCAGGCAATCATCACCGAGATCCTCGACACCGCCGAATCCTTTACTTCGGTCACCGACCGCGCCATCAAGAAGGTACCGATCCTGCGCGGCAAGACCGTTGCCAACCTGTTTTTCGAGGCCAGCACGCGCACCCGCTCGACCTTCGAACTGGCCGAGCAGCGCCTGTCGGCGGATATCCTCAGCCTCAACGTCGACACCTCGGCGACCGTCAAGGGCGAATCGCTGCTCGATACGCTGCAAAACCTCGAGGCGATGCAGATCGACATGTTCGTGATCCGCCACCAGGACAGCGGCAGCGCACACTTTTTCGCGCAGCACGTGCGTCCCGGGGTTTCGGTATTGAATGCCGGCGACGGCCAGCACGAACACCCGACCCAGGCGATGCTCGACATGTACACGATTCGCCACTACAAGCAGGACTTCACCGGCCTGCGCGTCGCCATCGTCGGCGACATCCTGCATTCGCGCGTCGCGCGCTCACAAATCCATGCGCTCAACCTGCTGAACACCGCCGAGATCCGAGTCATCGCGCCGCGCACCCTGTTGCCGGTCGAAACCGAATCGCTCGGGGTCAGCGTCTACGAAGATCTCGAGCGCGGGCTCGAGGACGTCGACGTGGTGATCATGCTGCGGCTGCAAAAGGAACGCATGCGCGGTGCGTTGCTGCCGAGCGAGAAAGAATACTTCCGCAAGTACGGCCTGTCGCAGGAACGCCTGCGGCGGGCGAAACCCGATGCCATCGTCATGCACCCGGGGCCCGCCAATCGCGGCGTCGAAATCGAATCCAGTGTCATGGACGGGAGCCAGTCAGTCATCCTGCAGCAGGTCAGTTTCGGGATTTCGGTGCGCATGGCGGTAATGTCGATCGTGGTCGGCCAGTCCGGCCTGCAGTCCGGAGGCGCCGCATGAAGCTGCGAATCCGCAACGGCCTGCTGGTCGATCCGGGCGCGGCGAAACCGCAGCAGGCCGACCTGTTCGTGGACGGCGGCAAGATCGTCGCGACCGGCAAGGCCCCGGCAGGTTTCAAGGCCGCGAAGACCATCGACGCACAGGGCCGCTGGGTCATGCCCGGGCTGGTCGATTGTCAGGCTCGGCTGCGCGACCCCGGACAGCCCGAGAAAGCGAATATCGCCAGCGAAACCGCGGCGGCGGTCGCCAGGGGCATAACCACGCTGTGCATCCCGCCGGATACCCAACCGCCGATCGACAATTCGGCCACCGTGGAACTGATTCACCACCGCAACGAAATGTTCGGCCACAAGGCGCGGTTATACCCGATCGGCGCGCTGACGCGCGGGCTCGGCGGCGAGCAATTGAGCAACATGGCGAGCCTGCGGGACAACGGCTGTATCGCCTTCAGCAATGCCCGCTTCCCCCTCGCCAGCAACCTGGTCCAGCGGCGCGCGATGGATTATGCCGCCGGCCAGGATTCGCTGGTGGTGATCCAGCCGCTGGACTTCGAGCTGCTCGGCAACGGTTGCGCCCACGAAGGGGCGATCGCGACCCGCCTCGGGCTACCGGCGATACCGGTGGCTGCCGAAACCGCGGCGCTGGCGAAAGATATCGAACTGGTCGCGCAAACCGGCGCGCGCACCCATTTCGGGCAGCTGTCCTCCGCGCGCTCGGCGGAAATGATAGCTCGCGCCAAGGCCAAGGGATTGCCGGTCACCGCAAATTGCGCGATCCACCAGCTGTTCCTGACCGACCACGATATCGGCACCTTCAACAGCAATATGCTGACTATTCCGCCGCTGCGCAGCCAGTACGACCGCGATGCGCTGCGCGCCGCGGTCGCCGACGGCACCATCGACTGCCTGTGCTCCGATCACCAGCCGCACGAGGTCGATGCCAAGCTGAAACCCTTCCCGTCCGCCGAACCCGGCATCAGCGGGCTGGATACGCTGCTCGCGCTGGCACTGCGGCTGGTCGAGGAAGACCTGTTGCCGCTGGCCGAGTTGATCGCCAGACTGACGCGGAACCCGGCGACGATATTCGGCCTGTCGGGCGGCAGGATCGCCACCGGCGAAATCGCCGACCTGATCGTCGTCGACCCCGAAACCCACTGGATCTGCAAGGCCGAGGATTTCATTTCCAAGGGCAAAAATACGCCCTTCGAAGGCTGGGACTTCAACGCCAGCGTGACCCACACCGTCATCGGCGGTGAAATAGTCTACGAGGCGGCGCCTCCGGAATAGTCCTTCGAACCTGGCTCTCCAACTCCGGGAAAATTGGGGTCAGTCTTCTTCGGAAGGCAGAGACAGTTCTTCCAGGTCGCCCTGCTCGTTGAGATTGTGGCGCGTATCCCGGGACGACGGCTGCTCGCCGCCGAAGTTGATTTTCCATTCGAGGTTGGTGCTCGAATCGGCGTAGGCGAGCGCGTTCTTGATCGTAATCTTGTCCGCCTTGTAGAGGTGGTAGAGCGACTGGTCGAAGGTCTGCATGCCGGTGGTATCGCCCTTTTCCATGATTTCCTTTATCTCGTTGAAATTGCCGTCGCGCAGCAATTCCGAGATGTAGGGAGTATTCATCATGATTTCGACCGCGCAGGCCAGCGTGCCCTGCATGCCCGGCACCAGGCGCTGCGAAACGATGGCCTTGAGGTTCAGCGAGAGATCCATCAATAACTGGTCGCGCATGTCGGTCGGGAACATGTTCATGATACGGTCCATGGCCTGGTTCGAGTTGACCGCGTGCAGCGTAGTCAGGCACAGGTGGCCGGTATCGGCGAAGTCGATCGCCGCCTTCATGGTCTCGGCGTCGCGCGCCTCGCCGATCATGATGACCTCGGGGGCTTCCCGCAAGGCTTCGCGCAAGGCATTGGCGTAACTCAGGGTATCGATACCCACCTCGCGCTGGGAGACGATCGATTTCTTGTGGCGGAACACGAACTCGATCGGGTCCTCGATCGTCAGGATGTGACCGCCGACGGCGTTGTTGCGATGATTCAGCATTGCCGCCAGCGAGGTCGACTTACCCGAACCGGTCGAACCTACGACCAGCACCAGTCCGGTCTGGTTCATGACGACTTCCTTGAGTACCTGCGGCAAGCCAAGTTCGTCGATGGACGGAATTTCCCACTTGATATAGCGGATGACCATCGACACTTCCGAGCGCTGGATGAAGATATTGACACGGAAGCGGCCGACGTCGTTGAGGGTGAAACCGAGATTCAGCTCGCGGTTGATTTCAAAGTCGCGTACCTGCTCGTCGTTGAGCAGGCTGTAAGCCAGTTTTTGAACCTGGCCGCTCTGGAACGGATTCTTGGCAATAGCCGCGGTGCTACCCTGGGTTTTCATATTGGGCGGCGCGCCGGTGACGAAATACAGATCGGATGCCTGTTTCTCTACCATGATTTTCAGGTAGGGTTCGAGCAGCTTGGTAGTCGGTTCACGTGACATCGCCTTCGCAGTCCTCTGTCTAGATCATGCCACCGGCGGTTTCGTCGTCGGATTCCTCGAGTTCGAAATCGCGGTGATCCTCGACGATGCCGGTCTTGCGTGCGACTTCGCTTTCGAGCTTGATGCGCAGGCGGATATCGTTGACCGAGTCGGCATTTCGCAGCGCGTCCTCGAAGGTGATTCTTTCCTGCTCGTAGAGGTTGAACAGGGCCTGGTCGAAGGTCTGCATGCCGGCCTCGTTGGACTTCGCGATCAGCGATTTCATCTCGTGTACGTCGCCCTTGAAAATCAGGTCCGACATCAGCGGCGTATTCAACATGACCTCGATCGCCGGGATACGCCCGGTATTGTTCATCTTCGGGATCAGGCGCTGCGACACCATGCCTTTCAGGTTCAGCGACAAATCCATCAACAATTGCTGGCGGCGTTCGTCCGGAAAAAAGTTGATGATCCGGTCGAGCGCCTGGTTGGTGCTGTTGGCGTGCAGCGTCGACAGGCAGAGGTGTCCCGTCTCGGCGAAGGCGATCGCGTGTTCCATGGTTTCACGGTCGCGAATCTCGCCGATCAGGATCACGTCGGGCGCCTGACGCAAGGTGTTCTTCAGCGCGATTTCATAGGACTCGGTATCGACGCCGACCTCGCGCTGGGTGACCAGGCAATTCTGGTGATCGTGGACGAATTCCACCGGGTCCTCGATGGTAATGATGTGACCGTGGGAATTGCGATTGCGGTAGTCGACCATCGATGCCAGCGAAGTCGACTTACCCGAACCGGTACCGCCGACGAAAATCACCAGGCCGCGCTTGGTCATCGCAATATCCTGCAGAATCGGCGGCAGGTTCAATTCCTCGAAACCCGGAATCACGGAATTGATGATCCGCAGCACCATGCCGGAGCTGCCCCGCTGGATGAAGGCATTGACACGAAAGCGCGCGACGCCGGGCAGCGCGATGGAAAAGTTACATTCCTGCTTTTCCTCGAATTCCGATACCTGCTTGTCGTTCATGATCGAACGCGCGAGCATCTGCGTATGGTTCGGTGACAGATTTTGCTTGGAAACCGTGGTTACCTTGCCGTCGATTTTCATCGCCGGTGGCGATCCCGTGGTAATGAACAAATCCGATCCGTCCTTGCTGACCATCATGCGCAGCAAGTCATGCATAAAACTGATTGCCTTGTTACGATCCATGCTGTCCCCCTGCCGCTTTGGCGTCGATTCGACCGTACATCAGGCTAACGCATCCGGGTGAGCCGCCTTGCGCTGCGCTTCTTCCTTGGAAACCACGCCCTGGGCGAGCAGCGCTTTCAGATTCTGGTCCAGCGTCTGCATACCGACATTCTGACCGGTCTGGATCGCCGAGTACATCTGCGCCACCTTGTCTTCGCGAATCAGGTTGCGGATCGCAGGTGTACCGATCATGATCTCGTGCGCGGCGATGCGCCCGCCGCCGATTTTTTTCATCAGGGTTTGCGATATTACCGCCTTCAGCGATTCCGACAACATCGACCTGACCATGGCTTTTTCCGCGGCCGGAAACACATCGACGATACGATCGATAGTCTTGGCCGCCGAACTGGTGTGTAGCGTACCGAAAACCAGGTGGCCGGTCTCGGCCGCCGACAGTGCCAGGCGGATAGTTTCCAGGTCGCGCATCTCGCCCACCAGAATGGTATCGGGATCTTCACGCAACGCCGATCGCAAGGCCTCGTTGAATCCCAGCGTATCGCGGTGCACCTCGCGCTGGTTGACCAGGCACTTCTTGCTTTCGTGCACGAATTCGATCGGGTCCTCGACGGTTAGTATATGGCCGTATTCGCTGTCGTTCTTGTAATCGACCATACCGGCAAGCGTGGTCGACTTTCCCGAGCCCGTGGGCCCGGTGACCAGCACGATGCCGCGGGGATATTCGGAAATCTCCTGGAATATTTTCGGCGCTCCCAGGTCCTCGAGACTGAGGATCTTCGAAGGAATGGTTCTGAAAACACCGCCGGCACCGCGGTTGTGGTTGAAGGCGTTGACGCGAAAACGCGCCAGACCCGGTATCTCGAAAGAAAAGTCGGTCTCGAGAAACTCTTCGTAATCCTTACGCTGCTTGTCACTCATGATATCGTAAATCATGTCGTGAACCTGCTTGTGATCCATTTCAGGAACATTGATTCGCCGGATGTCTCCGTCGACACGAATCATCGGCGGCAACCCGGCGGACAGGTGCAAGTCGGAGGCGCCCTGTTTGACGCCAAAGGCCAGCAGTTGAGCTATATCCATGAAGTTTCCCTTATCGTTTTACAGGTAGTATAGATTCGGTGACGGGTTTTGCTTATCGGCCGCTAACAATCCGATTATAATCTCAGGCGCTCTATAGCCGCTTGTTAACAAATAAACTATAGCAAAACCTATGCAGAACATGGAAAAAAATCTTAATCGTGTCCGGGCGAGAATTATAGAAGCGGCGCGCGCCTCGGGACGTGATCCGGATTCGATATTACTGCTCGCGGTGAGCAAGAAAAAACCCGCCTCCGACATCCGTCTGGCATACGGTTTGGGACAGCGGGATTTCGGCGAAAATTACCTCCAGGAAGCGCAGCAGAAATTGCGGGAATTGCAGGATCTGGATATCTGCTGGCACTTTATCGGCGCGATTCAATCCAACAAGACCCATTCCATCGCCGAGGCCTTCGACTGGGTGCATTGCATCGACCGGGTTAAGATAGCCCGTCGCCTGAGCGAGCAGCGCCCGGCCGGCCGGCAACCGCTGAACGTCTGCATCCAGGTCAACCTGGATCAGGAAAGCAGCAAGGCCGGTATCGAGCCCGAAGCACTGCCCGAGCTGGCGGTGGAGATCCGGGATTTGCCCGGCATTCGCCTGCGCGGCCTGATGACTATCCCGGCACCTCGCGACACCCCCCGGCAACAGCGGATTCCGTTCGCTCGTCTGGCGGAGATGCTGTCCGGGTTGCGGCAACAGGGCATCGACTGTGATACCTTATCGATGGGCATGACCCAGGACCTGGAAGCCGCGATCGCCGAGGGTTCGACACTGGTACGCATCGGTACCGCAATTTTCGGGGAGAGAACTTGACGCAAACAATCTGTTTTATCGGCGCCGGTAATATGGCGACCAGCCTGATCGGCGGTCTGATCGCGAATCGCTATCCGGCCGGACAGATCGTCGCCTGCGATATCGACGCAGCCCAGTTGCAACGCCTGCAGGAACGCTTCGCCATCGCCGCGCAATCCGACGCGGCCGAGGGCGCGCGACAGGCAGACGTGGTCGTGCTGGCGGTAAAGCCGCAGGTCATGCCGGAAGCTTGCAAGGCGCTCGCCGCGCTGCCCGCCGATGAGGAGCAGCTGTTCGTCAGCATCGCCGCCGGCGTGCCGTCTGCGGCCATCGACAACTGGCTCGGCGGCGGCAGGGCCATCGTTCGCTGCATGCCTAATACGCCTTCGCTGCTGCAACTCGGTGCCACCGGCCTGGCCGCCAACGACCGCGTAAGCGAGGCCCAAAAATCGGCGGCGGAGAGCATCATGCAGGCCGTCGGCATCAGCCTGTGGGTCGACGACGAGTCCGATCTCGACGCGGTGACCGCAATTTCGGGCAGCGGCCCGGCTTATTTTTTCTATTTTATCGAGCTCCTCGAGGCCGCCGGCATCAAGCTCGGTCTCGAGCCCGGGGCCGCGGCGCGGCTCGCGCGCCAGACAGCGCTCGGCGCGGCGACCATGTCGATCGACGAGGACGTGGTCAGATTGCGCGAGCAGGTAACCTCGAAGAAGGGCACCACCGAGCAGGCGATTCTTTCCTTCCAGCGCAACGGTCTCGGACGACTGGTCGACGAGGCCACCGCGGCTGCCTGCGGCCGCGCCCGGGAACTGGCTCGCGAATTAACCGAACAACAGGAACAATAACATGGGATCAGGATACCTGCTGTCGCCGTTGATGCTGATCATCAACACCCTTTTCGACCTCTATATCCTGCTGGTGTTATTGCGCTTTCTACTGCAAATACTGCGTGCCGATTTCTACAACCCGGTATCGCAGTTTATCGTTCGGATGACGACCCCTCCGCTGAGAGTCCTGCGCCGCATTATTCCCAGCGTTTCCGGGCAGGATACCGCCTCGATCGTATTATGCCTGTTGCTGATTTACGCCAAGTTCCTGCTGATGCGCCTGCTGTCTATCCCGGCGGTTTATATCGGCGGCCAGATGGCGCCGCTCGGCGTAAGCTTTGCGGGAATGCTGGTCTATTCCGTCGCCGACCTGATCGCCCTGGTATTGACCGTGTTCCTGGTGGCGATAATCATCAGGGTGGTACTGAGCTGGATCAGTCCAGGCCATTACAACCCGGTGGTCGGCCTGGTCGACCGTCTCGCTTCGCCGGTGCTGCGGCCGATCCAGCGGCTGCTGCCGCCGATGGGCGGGCTAGACCTGTCACCGCTGTTTGCGACACTGATTCTGGTGGTGGCAAAGATGCTGATCGTGCCGCCGATCGTTCATCTGGGTCAGTTTTAAGCTCGACCTGCCCCGCCCGAGGGTGCTCGGAGCATAAATTAAGAACCTCAGCTTTCTTCCTCGGCCCGCAGTCGTGCCTGGATGAATTCGGTGTGCGACAGGTAAAGCAATTCCGCGACCTGGCGGATCAGGTGTTCCTCATAACGATCCTTGTCGCCGTCGGCATAGACCAGCTGCCACATCATTTCGACGACCCGAATCTTCATCGCGTGATGGAAATGCTCGTTGAGCAGACGGGTGGTGTGCTGAATCGAAACCATCCGGTCGGCACGGGTTTC
>Ga0210101_1000523_pt1 | contig 12544 bp, 12 predicted proteins | sample Muzzi_PWC_D1_FD_185534 | JGI IMG/M metagenome (GOLD analysis project Ga0210101, IMG submission 185534) | Wetland microbial communities from San Francisco Bay, California, USA, that impact long-term carbon sequestration - Muzzi_PWC_D1 (SPAdes) | ecosystem: Environmental > Aquatic > Marine >...
GATGACGGTTCTGGCCACTCCCAATTCCCGGAATGGAGCCCGTCTTGGCCTGGTGATATCACGCAAGGCAGCAGGTTGCGCCGTATCCCGTAACCGCATCAAACGCCAGGTGCGTGAAAGTTTTCGTAACTCGCAGCAACAACTGGGAAGTCTGGACATCGTGGTCATCGCGCGTGCGGGCATCGCAAGGCAACCCAACAGGGAACTCGCACAGGCACTCGAAAAAATCTGGAAACGGTTGATGGATTCATGCGCTGGTTCTTAATACAACTCATCAAGGCCTATCGCTTTCTGTTGAGTCCATGGCTCGGCGGGCACTGCCGGTTCCATCCGACCTGCTCCAGCTACGCAATCACCGCCATCGAGCGTTACGGTGCTCTGCGCGGCGGCGCCATGGCAATTCGCCGGTTGCTGCGCTGTCATCCCTGGCACCCCGGCGGTATCGATGAAGTCCCGGAGAAGGATGTGAACTGTTTTCATGGATAATCAGCGCCTGATTCTTTTCGTCGCCCTTTCCTTCGTGGCGCTGCTGCTATGGCAGGCCTGGATGAAGGACTATGGTCCGGCGCCGCAGTCCCGGCCCGCACCGGCTGTGATTGACCAGCAGGCTACGACCACCACCACCCCCGGCGAGGATCTCCCGCAGGCCAGCGCCGAACCAGCAACCGGTGAGCGCCTGGTACCGGAGGAAATCGCGCTTAAAACCGGGCAGCAGGTACGGGTGGAAACCGATACCCTGAGCGTGGTGATCGATACGCTTGGCGGTGATCTGCGCAAAGCCGGCCTGCTTGACTATCATCTCAGTACGGAGCCGGGTTCACCGACGTTCCAGCTGTTGAATGACACCATGCCGGACCTGTTTGTGGTCCAGTCGGGTTTGCGCACCCCGGATGGCGCCGAGCCGACCCACCATGCCGAGTACCGCGCCGAACAGTTCCACTACCGGCTGGCTGACGATGCCGACACCCTGCAGGTTCCACTGCACTGGAGCAGTCCGGAAGGCGTGGAGGTCATCAAGCTTTATAGTTTTCACCGCGGCAGCTATGTGGTGGACCTCGACTATCAGGTGAAAAACAACAGTGCCGCCGACTGGCACGGGCGCGAGTATCGCCAGTTGCAGCGCAGCCCGCTGGCGGCGTCGAGCCAGTCCAAGTTTATTCATACCTATACCGGGGCCGTACTCTACAGTCCGGAAGACAAGTACCAGAAGATCTCCTTCAGTGACATGGAAGACAGTCCACTGGATCGCAAGGTCACCGATGGCTGGGCGGCGATGATCCAGCATTATTTCGTATCGGCGCTGATCCCGGATCGCGGCAAGGAGGAGCGTTACTACACCAAGACCCTGAGCGGTCCGCGCTACGTCATCGGGCTGATATCGCCACAGGATACGGTGCCGGCCGGCGCCAGCGCCGAGTTTCACACCCGCATCTATGTAGGGCCTAAATTGCAGGACCACCTGGCCGAGGTGGCGCCGGGGCTGGAGCTGACAGTGGACTACGGCCGCCTCACCGTGCTGGCCCAGCCGATTTTCTGGTTGTTGAAGACGATACACAAGGCGGTCGGCAACTGGGGCTGGTCCATCGTGCTGCTCACGATGCTGATCAAGCTGGCGTTCTACAAGCTCTCGGAAACGAGCTATCGCTCCATGGCCAATATGCGCAGACTGGCCCCGCGCCTGCAGTCGCTCAAGGAACGCTACGGGGATGACCGGCAGCGCCTCAATCAGGCCATGATGGAACTCTACAAGAAGGAGAAGATCAACCCGCTCGGCGGCTGCCTGCCGATCGTGGTGCAGATTCCGGTATTCATCGCACTCTACTGGGTGTTGCTGGAAAGCGTGGAAATGCGTCAGGCGCCGTTCATGCTGTGGATCAATAATCTCTCCGCACCGGACCCCTTCTATGTGCTGCCGTTGCTGATGGGTGCTACCATGCTGATCCAGCAGAAGCTCAACCCGGCGCCCATGGATCCGATCCAGGCCAAGGTGATGATGGCGCTGCCGATCGTGTTTACCGTGTTTTTCGCCTTCTTCCCCTCCGGACTGGTGCTCTACTGGGTGGTCAACAACACCCTGTCCATTGCCCAGCAGTACGTGATCACGCGGCGTATCGAGCGCGGCGCGAAAAAATAACGAATGCGTGTTTAATCATAAAGGCTGTTTTCACCGCAGAGACGCAAAGAACGCAAAGAAATTCTTTAACGAAAAAGATTAAATACTCTGTGTTCTTTCGGTAATTGCTCCATGCATTACTCTACCTCCTGCAGTCGTGCGTCTCTGCGGTGAGCTTGTTTCCTGGTGTATGAAACCAGCCAGGTTATTTGATGACTTCCACACAGGCCGGTCATCCCGTGATCCCCAACATCGACACCATCGCCGCTATTGCCACTCCACCCGGTCAGGGTGGCGTCGGCATCGTGCGGGTGTCCGGCGTGGCGGTACCGGACATCGCCCGGCAGCTGCTGGGACGCCTGCCGAAACCGCGCACTGCGGAACGCCATGACTTTCGCGCCGGCGACGGCAGCTTGATCGATGCCGGTTTGACACTTTATTTTCCCGCGCCCGCCTCCTTCACCGGCGAACATGTTCTGGAGCTGCACGGTCACGGCGGTCCGGTGGTCATGGACCTGTTGCTGGCGCGCGTTCTTGCGCTCGGCGCGCGCCAGGCGCGACCCGGCGAATTTTCCGAACGCGCCTTTCTCAACGGCAAGCTCGATCTTGCGCAGGCCGAGGCGATCGCCGATCTGATCGACAGCGGTACCGCGCAGGCAGCGCGCGCCGCAGTGCGCTCCCTGCAGGGCGTGTTTTCCGAGCGCATCCATGCGCTGCTGGAACAGCTGATTGCACTGCGCAGCTGGATCGAAGCCGCCATGGATTTTCCCGACGACGAGATTGATCTGCTCTCCGATGAACGCCTTGGCGCGCAGATCGCAGCACTGGCCGGGGCCATCGAGCGGGTGATGGCGGATGCCCACCAGGGTCAGTTGCTGCATGACGGCATCACGCTGGTGATCGCCGGGCGTCCCAACGCCGGCAAGTCCAGCCTGATGAACGCACTGGCCGGCTTCGACGCCGCGATCGTCACCGACATACCCGGCACCACCCGCGATGTGCTGCGCGAGCGTATCCAGATCGATGGCATGCCGTTGCACATCATCGACACCGCCGGCCTGCACGATAGCAGCGATCCGGTGGAACAGGCGGGCATGCAGCGGGCGCGGCGGGCCATGGAAAACGCCGATCGGCTGCTGCTGGTGATCGATGACCAGGCGGGTTACACCGCGGCCGATGCCGCCATCCTCGATGCGCTGCCCGCCGGCATCCCCCACACCCGCATCCACAACAAGATCGATCTGACCGGCCGTCCGTCCGGCCTAAGCGAGGTGGAGGCTGTGGTGGAAGCCGCCCTCTCGGCGCATACGGGCGCGGGTCTCGACGACCTGCGCCGTCATCTCAAGCAGTGCGTCGGTTTCCAGGAGCACGTCGAGGGCGGGTTCAGCGCGCGGAGCCGCCATCTCGATGCCCTGCAGCGCGCCAGCGCCCACATCGGGGAAGGCGTCCGCCTGCTGCGCGAGCAGCACGCCGCGGAACTGCTGGCGGAGGAACTGCGCGAGGCCCAGCAGGACCTCGGTGAAATCACCGGCGCGTTCACCAGCGAGGACCTGCTGGATAGAATTTTCAGCAGCTTCTGTATTGGAAAATAACAAGCCACCACGAAAAAATCGAACGAATCAGTATGTGGAGCGGGCTCTTGTGCCCTTTGAACATGCCCGCCAACCTGTTGTTGATGAACGCCGGCAAGTAGTTCCACTGAAGCAATGGCGTACCCGGCGCGCTGAAGGTCAGCGTGAGCGTCGTGGGCACCGGGGCCCACAGGATCGATATCCAACCCGTCGCAATGTTGACCGCCAGCACGATCGAAATTGCGGACTAGAATAAGTGCATCCCCTGACGCTCGGGGCGATGGCCTGACAGATCGTGGGGAAAACAAGGGTGAGACTTCAATGTCGGCCTTGTTCGAGCCGGTGGAGAACGTCCCGTGGACCGCATAATGCTCCGTCAAACAATCAGCCAGGAGAAATTTGATGACCGATTCATTCGACAAAGGCGCCGTGGTGGCGCATCTCAACAAGATTCTCGAAATGGAACTCGCCGGTGTGGTGCGTTACACGCACTATGCCCTGATGATCTATGGCTACAACCGGATCCCGATCGTGTCCTGGATGCAGGCACAGGCGGACGAGTCGCTGGGACATGCGCGCGAGGCCGGGGAACTGATTACCCACCTGGGCGAGCACCCCTCGTTGTCCATCGGTCCCTTGCTGGAAACCCAGCAGCATGACATCGGCGACATTTTGCGTGAATCCCTGGAACACGAGCGTACGGCGCTCGCGGTCTACAAGGAACTGCTGGTGGCGGTGGACGGAAAATCAGTGCTGCTGGAAGAGTATGCCCGCCGGCTGATCGCCGCGGAAGAGATGCACCAGGGCGACGTGGACAAGATGCTCCGCCGTCCCGGTGATGTCGGGACCTACTCCAAGTGAGTCACCGTGGTTAACAAATGCTCATAGTCCATGGGTGGATACCGTGGTTTTTCATATAGCTGAAATTCATCAAATATTTTGAATTAATCATGCTTGCATTAAATATAGTGTGTTATTTAAACAGGGTTGCAACTCATTGAGATACAGCTAAATCATGTCATCCCCGCGAAAGCGGGGATGCAGTAATCCGCTGAGCCTGAACAGCCGCGACCCCATCCTTTGACATCGAAACGCTGTCTGGCTCAAACCAGCCACTCGGCCGGTTCCCGGTTGCACCTTCCCTGGCACCGCTAAACCGACTTTTCGGGAATGACAGGTGTCAAAATACCAGCCAGTACCCGTGTCAGATTAGCTATCTATATCAAAATAAAGGTAATCCAAATATAATTAAATGTGTCTATAAAATTACGGTAATAATCAGATATGTCGACAACTCCCCGGTTCTCACTGCGTGAGCGGAAATTTGCGCGTACCCGGCTTGCCCTGGCCGAAATCGTTACCCATCATCTTGAAAATGCCCCCCTGGAAGCGCTCTCGGTCAGGGCATTGTGCGAGCGCGCCCAGATATCCGAGGCGACTTTCTTCAATTACTTCCCGAAGAAAGAGGCCATCGTGGTGTATATCGACAAGCTATGGTCGCTGGAGCTGAACTGGTATGGACAGCAGGTTGCGGGGCAACAAACAGGCCTGTCGGTCATCGAAGCCCTGTTTCGTTATGCCGCGATACAGATTCAGAAGAAGCCGGGTCTGATGGGAGAAATCATCGCCCATCAGGCCAGGGAGCGAACGCGGACAACCCTGCCGGATATTACCCCGGCTGAACGCATGATGGCGTTCCGCGATCTTGCCGGCATCGAGGATCTCGGAGAGGACAGTCTCGAAACGATTTTCCGAAAGGCGTTGGCGCAGGCCGTCGATCAGGGCGAATTGCCGCCCAACACCCTGATCCCGGCGGCAATGATCGGACTGGTCTCGATATTCTACGGTGTGCCGCTGGCGATCCAGCATTCGAGCCCGGGCACAATCGGGCCGATGTACCGGCAGCAGCTTGCCTTGCTGTGGGCTGGTCTGCGGAGCGTCGTCGTTGCGGCCGGAAGTCAGCAGGACAAGGTCAGCGGCCAGGAGCCTGGCGGATTCAGGTGATCGTAGCGAGCATGGTGGGAGAGCGAGCACAGAGGTTGACGATATCGAGGCGCATAGTGGTTCTATGTAACGAAATATCGGGGAACTATGGGCCGCTCTCCCGCCGGTGCACGACTGCAGGGAGAAGGTGAGACCGGATACCGGTCGAGAAACCGGCCTGGGCCGTGCAGGAGGTAGAGCACCAAAAGTAGGCGCTCCAGGCGACGCATGGAGCAGTTGCCGAGTCGATCAATCCTAAGTCCGACAGGCTCCTAGCGCCGTGCCTTCTCGAGCGATTCCTTCCAGGCGTTTGCCAGCTGCGGCCACCACTCGGGCTGAAATTCCAGCCAGACGCTGCGCGCCGTCTTCAGCAGCCAGGCCCCGATCAGGGGGAGATCCTGACGCCAGAACTGGATGGCTCGTGTCCTGAGATAGGTCTTGAGGGGTGGCCTGTCCAACAGCGCCTGCAACAGGCGGTCTTCGCGCGTGCGAGACGTCGCAAGTTCCTGTTCCAGGCTGTTTTCCATCCGGTTCATGCGTTCCCGGAGCTGGTCTATGTCCTTGCGGGTTGCGAGTTTTTCGGTTGTGTCCGACTGATCCTGCAGGCGTCTTTCCAGAAACCCGATGCGCTGTTGCAGCAGCTCGAGGTCAATCGGTGCGTGTTGCACCGGTTTGCGTATGGCCGTGCCTTGAATCGGATAGACCGTGTTACGAACTTGTGAGGCACTCGCCGGGATGCGGGACGGCTTTGACGGACGGACTGGAGTCGCCTGAGCGCGGGGTTTGCGTTTATCTGGACGTGATCTCGCGTGCTGCGGATTTGCACCCCCTTCGTCCTTGTTGAATTCAAGGAGTCTCATAAAATCCACCTCATCTAGTATAAACGGCCGTAGTCTAGCACAACATATACGTATGATTTCATGTTATTGAGGGCCCGGCGCGGTTATTCCTGATGGACCTTGAGCAACAGGCGCATTGCCCTGCTTTCGGCGCGGGGCGTAGTATCCCGGTTGTTTTTATCGGCGGCTGACACATGACCGTACTGGACAGAACCTTTGATGTGATTGTTATCGGCGGCGGTCATGCCGGGACCGAGGCTGCGCTCGCGGCCGCGCGGTTGGGCGCGAGCACCCTGCTGCTGACCCATAACGTCGAAACCCTCGGCCAGATGAGTTGCAACCCGGCTATCGGCGGGATCGGCAAGAGTCACCTGGTCAAGGAGATCGATGCGCTCGGTGGGCTCATGGCGCGCGCCGCCGACCACGCCGGCATCCAGTTCCGGGTCCTCAATGCCAGCAAGGGACCCGCCGTGCGCGCCACGCGCGCCCAGGCGGACCGCCTGTTGTACAGGAAAGTCGTCCGCCATGCGCTGGAGAACCAGGACAATCTGTATATCTTTCAGCAGGCTGTGGATGACCTCCTGGTAACGCATGGGCGTGTTTCGGGAGTGGTCACGCAAATGGGACTGAGCTTCCACGCCGCTGCCGTGGTGTTGACCGTGGGGACATTCCTCGCGGGCCGCATCCATATCGGTCCGAAAAATCATGCCGGTGGCCGTGCCGGTGATCCTCCCGCGACCACCCTGGCCGCGCGACTGCGCGAATTGCCGCTGCGGGTCGGGCGGCTGAAAACCGGTACGCCGCCTCGCATCGACGGCCGTACCATCGATTACCGTCGCCTGCAGGAACAGCGTGGCGATGCCCCGGCGCCCGTGATGTCCTACCTCGGCTCGACGGATGATCATCCGCGCCAGGTTTCCTGTCATATCACCCACACCAACGAACGCACTCATGACATCATCCGGGGCGGTCTGTGCGATTCCCCGCTGTATTCCGGCGCCATCCAGGGCACGGGACCACGCTACTGCCCCTCGATCGAAGACAAGGTGATGCGCTTTTCCGACAAGAGCTCACACCAGATATTCGTGGAACCGGAAGGGCTTACCACCCATGAGATCTATCCCAACGGTATCTCCACCAGCCTGTCCTACGCGGTTCAGGAGGCGCTGGTGCGTTCCATCGCCGGGTTTGAACACGCGCATATCACCCGTCCGGGCTATGCCATCGAATACGATTTCTTCGATCCGCGCGACCTGCAGCCCTCCCTGGAGACCCGGGTGATCGGGGGATTGTTTTTTGCCGGGCAGATCAACGGGACCACCGGCTATGAAGAGGCCGCCGCACAGGGTCTCATTGCCGGATTGAACGCGGCGCGCAAGGTGCAGGGCAGGGCGCCGTGGACGCCGCGGCGCGATGAGGCCTATATCGGGGTATTGATCGATGACCTGATCACGCGCGGTACCAGCGAGCCCTACCGGATGTTTACCAGCCGCGCCGAATACCGCTTGCTGCTGCGCGAGGACAATGCCGATCTGCGCCTCACCCCGCACGGGCGGGAGCTGGGTCTGGTCGATGCGCATCGCTGGAGGCTTTTCAGTGACAAGCACGCCGCAATCGTCAATGAGCAGCAGCGCCTGCAGGCGCTGCTGCTGCGTCCCGACAGTGGTCCGGGCGCCGCACTCTCCGCACGGATGGAGAAGCCGCTCGCACGCGAGCAGCGCGCGCATGAACTGTTGCGTCGCCCCGATGTACGCTATGCCGATCTGATGGCCATCGAAGGTATTGGTCCGGGCGTGGCCGATGCGCGCGTTGCCGAGCAGGTCGAGATCCAGGCGAGGTATTCCGGTTATCTCGAGCGGCAGCAGGCGGAGATCAGCCGGCAGCATCGCTATCAGGAACAAGCCCTGCCGGCGGATTTAGATTACAATGCAGTCCGGGGGCTTTCCAACGAGGTATGCGAAAAATTGCAGGTGGTGCGGCCACAGACTATCGGACAGGCATCACGGATTCCGGGCATTACGCCCGCAGCCGTGTCACTGTTGCTGATATACCTCAGGAAACGGAGTCATGCCGGGCGCCAAAGCGCCTGATGCAAGCGAACAAATGACCTAAATGTACAGCCGCAGATTCACATCCAGGGGGAAGCAGGAAAAATTCGTGCAGCCGGAAGATCTGCTCGAGGATGGCATTTATGAACTCGGACTGGAGGAGCGTCTGGCCGGTGACGAACGCCTCATGGAGTTCATCACCGAGCTGATGAACTGGAACCGGGTCTACAATCTGACCTCGGTGCGCAAACCGACGGAAATCGTCACCCGGCACATACTCGACAGCCTGTCCATTCTGCCCTACCTTGAGGGTAGGCGGGTGCTGGACATCGGAACGGGTGCGGGATTGCCGGGGATACCGCTTGCCATCGCCTGCCCGGAACGTGAATTCGTACTGCTGGACAGCAGCAGCAAGAAACTGCGCTTCGTTCAGCAGACACTTGCCATATTGAAACTGGACAATGTCACCCTTGAGCACGCGCGCATCGAGGATTACCAGCCGCAGGAGCTTTTCGACAGCGTGATGTGCCGCGCGTTCTCGGATCTGCGTGAACTCTACCGGCATGCGGCGCGCCTGTGCGCCGGTAGCGGCAGTATTCTGGCCATGAAGGGTATCTATCCGGTGGCGGAGATCGAAAGTCTGGAAGACCGGGATGTGATCGAGGAGGTCGTTTCCCTGGCGATTCCGGGGCTCGAGGCGGAACGCCACCTGGTTTGCATGCGGGGAGCAGCCGGCGGCTGACGGCTTACAGAGGCAGCATGGGAAGAATACTGGCGGTTACCAACCAGAAAGGCGGTGTCGGCAAAACCACGACCAGCGTGAATTTTGCCGCCTCCCTGTCACAAACCGGACGGCGTGTCCTGCTCGTCGACCTGGATGCACAGGGCAATGCCACGATGGGCAGCGGCTGCGACAAGCATGCCGTCATCAAGACCGGATACGACCTGCTGCTCGGCCATGCGCTGATACGCGACGTCATCGTCTATGCCGAGGAGGCGGGCTATGACCTGCTGCCGGGCAATGGCGACCTGACGGCCGCCGAAGTCGAGCTGATGGGGCGCGATGATCGGGAGCGCCGGCTTCGATCCGCGCTTACCTATATACAGAACGACTACGACGCCATCATCATCGATTGCCCCCCGTCGCTCAGCATGCTGACCATCAACGCACTGGCGGCGGCGCACAGCGTGATCATCCCGATACAATGTGAATACTATGCGCTGGAAGGCCTGTCGGCGTTGCTGGAGACCATTGAACAGGTACGCGTCAGCGTCAATCCCGAACTGGAGATCGAGGGGCTGCTGCGCACCATGTTCGACGCGCGCAACAATCTCGCCAACGACGTCTCGGCGCAGTTGCAGCAGCACTTCGGTGACAAGGTATACCGCACGATCATCCCGCGTAACGTGCGCCTCGCCGAGGCTCCGAGTCATGGTCTGCCGGTGCTGCGCTATGACAGCAGTTCGCGCGGTGCAGCCGCCTATCTGGCGCTGGCCGGTGAATACCTGCACCGGCATCGGCCGCCGGAGCAGACGCCGCCGGAAACGCACACTGAGCAACCACCCGAGCAAGCCGGGACAGAACCGACACATTTCTGATTGCTGCAGAAACCTACGGTAGACATCATGGCAATAAAAAAACGCGGACTTGGTCGCGGTCTGGACGCCTTGCTCGGACCGGCGGCACGCCCCTCGCAGCCAGAGGGTGATACGGATGGCGACGCGGGGCCGGGGTCGGCGGTATCCGTGGCGGCGGCGCCTGCGGCGGTCGTGCAACGCGATGCCGACGGCGCGCTGCGCAGCCTGCCTGTGGATGTCATCCAGCGCGGCCGCTACCAGCCGCGTATCGACATGCACCCCGAATCCCTGCAGAACCTCGCCGACTCGATCCGCGAACAGGGCGTGGTGCAGCCGATCGTGGTGCGCGGAATCGGCGACGGTCGCTACGAAATCATCGCCGGCGAGCGCCGCTGGCGTGCCGCCCAGCTGGCCGGATTGCACGAGATCCCGGCGGTCATCCGCGATGTCGAGGATCGCGCCGCCATCGCCATCGCGCTGATCGAAAATATCCAGCGTGAGAACCTCAATCCGCTGGAAGAAGCACGCGCCCTGAAGCGCCTGATCAGCGAATTTGAAATGACCCACGAACAGGCCGCCCAGGCCGTGGGGCGCTCCCGGGTGGCCGTGTCCAACCTGCTGCGTCTGCTGGACCTGGAGGACGCGGTCAAGGGGATGGTCGAACGCCGCGAGCTGGAGATGGGGCATGCCCGGGCGCTGCTGGCATTGAGCGGTGCCCGGCAGGTGGAGGCTGCACGCCAGGTCATTGCCAGGGGGCTGACGGTACGCGCCACTGAACGCCTGGTGCAGGAGTTGCAGCGTACCACTGTTGCGCACAGACCATCCTCCCGAGCCTCGAGGGATCCGGATATCCAGCGCCTGGAAGCCCGACTCTCCGACCGGCTGGGCGCCAGCGTGCAGATACGTCACGGTAGCGGCGGCAAGGGGCGTCTGGAGATCCGCTATAACAGCCTGGATGAACTCGATGGCATCCTTGAGCATATAAAGTAGCCAGGATCGACGGGCTTTATTGACCCCTCCCTCCAGGCATCTTTATAATGCTCCGCTGCCCACAGGCTCCGGAGCATGGTATTGAGGTTGCGGGTGGTGAACCCCGGGCAGGTCTTGGGGAAATGTAACACACTGAGTTTGATACGGATTACTGGGTCTTTGCTAAGCCGGGTCCGCATGGTTTTATCAACCCAGCTGGCGCTGGTGTTGCTGACCTCGGCCGTGTTTTTCCTGGTGTCAGGGGGCTTTCAGGCGGGTTCCGCCGGTTTTGGCGGGGCGATCGCGCTCATCAATGTCCTGCTGCTTGAATGGCGTCGCTACCAGACGGATACGGGGCGCGCCATCGATGCGCGGCAAAGTCTCCTGGTGTTATATCGCAGTGCACTGGAACGCCTGCTTCTGGTGGCGTTACTGTTCGCGCTGGGCCTGGGTGCACTGGCGCTCGACCCGCTCGCGCTGCTGACTGGATTCATTATGGGCCAGGTGGCCCTGTTACTGACGGGAACAAAAAGGACTGATTGACGATCATGTCAACTGAGACCCTCACATCCGCGGAGTATATCCATCATCATCTGCAGAATCTGACCTTTGGTCAGCATCCGGATGGTTCATGGGGCATTGCCCATGGAGTGGCGGAGGCGAAAGCCATGGGCTTCTGGGCACTGCACCTGGACACCATGGCATTTTCCATCGGTCTCGGCGTGCTGTTCCTGTATTTCTTTCGCAAGGCGGCCCGGCAGGCCACGGCGGATGTGCCGGGCGGGTTGCAGAACTTCGTCGAATGGATCGTCGAGTTTGTCGAAGACAGCGTCAGGGGCTCCTTCAGCGGCAAGAATGCGCTCGTCGCGCCGCTGGCCCTGACCATCTTCATCTGGATCTTCCTGATGAATTTCATGGATCTCATTGCGGTGGATTTTTTTCCGGAGCTGGCGCATCTGCTCGGAATCCCCTACTTCAGGGTAGTGCCGACCGCCGACCCCAATGCGACCTTCGGCATGGCTTTCGGCGTGTTTTTCCTGATTCTCTATTACAGCATCAAGATCAAGGGCGTGGGCGGTTTTGTCGGCGAACTGGCGTTCCAGCCGTTCGGCAAGCTGGGCGTCCCGATCAACCTGCTGCTGGAAGGCGTCAATCTCGTATCGAAACCACTTTCACTGTCCCTGCGTCTGTTCGGAAACATGTATGCCGGCGAGATGATCTTCATCCTGATCGCCATCATGTACAGCGCGGGCTGGGTGTTGGGCACTTTTGGTGGTCTGCTGCAGATCGGCTGGGCTATCTTCCATATCCTGATCATCACGCTGCAGGCGTTCATCTTCATGACGCTGACCATCGTGTATCTGGACATGGCGCATCAGGAACATCACTGACCTCGTATTTTTTGATTACTTAGGAGAGAAACATGGAAAACGCTTTACTCTA
>Ga0210101_1000524_pt1 | contig 12543 bp, 8 predicted proteins | sample Muzzi_PWC_D1_FD_185534 | JGI IMG/M metagenome (GOLD analysis project Ga0210101, IMG submission 185534) | Wetland microbial communities from San Francisco Bay, California, USA, that impact long-term carbon sequestration - Muzzi_PWC_D1 (SPAdes) | ecosystem: Environmental > Aquatic > Marine >...
TACGAACACGGCCAGCACGCCGGCGTCCGGCCAGCCTTTGGCGGCGATCCACAATGCAATCAGTGTCGGCCACAGCAGCAGCAGGGTGCCGATGGGTTTGTTGAAGCGGATCAGCAGCGCGTACTGTTCGAGTCGGTCGAACCAGCGTGAATGCGCGGCGCGATCGGCGTAAGCGTCGATCGCGACGAATACGCGGCGAAAGCGGTAGAACAGTTCCGAACGCAGCGACCACACGGGCGACAGATCCAGCCGCGCGCCGAGCTCCCGTACAACTGCGCCGAACTCCAGCGCGGCCGACTCGATGTGGTCGATCGCCGGGTGCCGGGCGAGCCGGTCGATCCGCCTGTTCAGGCTGTCGAGAATACGTCTGGCATTCGCCGGTAAGTTCATGACCGCGCATTTTACCTGAATAAGCCGGGCTGCACGGCGCCGGGACGTATCGCCGCCGCCGCGGCGCTGGGGTATGATTGACGCCGTTCAGTTTCAGTAAATAGACGATTCATGGTCATACGAAATTTCGAAGACTTCGCGCCCGAAATCGCCGCTTCGGCATTCATCGACGACAGCGCGGTCGTCACCGGCAATGTCGTTATCGGCGCGGACAGCTCGATCTGGCCGATGTGCTCGGTGCGGGGCGACATCCATTTCATCCGCATCGGCGAGCGCACCAACATCCAGGACGGCAGCGTGCTGCACGTGACCCACGACAGTGAATTCGCGCCCGGCGGGCACGGGCTGACGATCGGCAGCGATGTCACCGTCGGCCACAACGCGGTCGTGCACGCCTGCACGATCGAGGACCTGTGCCTGATCGGCATGGGCTCGGTGGTGCTCGACGGCGCGATTGTGCGCGCGGGCGCGATGGTCGGCGCGGGTTCGCTGGTGCCGCCCGGCAAGCGGCTCGACGGCGGCTATCTCTGGCTGGGCAGCCCGGTCAAACGCGCGCGTGAGCTCAGCGAGCAGGAGAAGGCCTTCCTGCGTTACTCGGCGGAACATTACGTCAGGCTGAAAAACCGGCACGGATAACCGCACGCAGCCGTGAACCGATACACGCGCTGATCCCGACACGGCATTCACCCGGCCGGCAGGATTGCCGGCTGAATGCCGGGTTGCGCATGCGCCGGCGCTACCTAAAGCCGCGTGCGCCCGGAGCGGGCGTGTACCGACCCGGGCGTCGGCCATCAATACACGGATGGGTTCGATGGCCGCTTCGGCAAGATTGCCTCGGCGATCGATACCGCGCTGTTTTACTGTACTAAAATAAGGTTTAAACCACTCGCCGTATCGGCGCACCCGGGTAATGGAAAACAACGAAAATTCGAAGATCCTCGATCTGAACGAAAGCCTGATGCACCGCGAGGCGGAGATCGAACTGCTGCAGCGGACCTTCAGCGAAATCGGCAGCGAGCTCGATCTCGACCGGGTTTTCCAGGTTGTCGCCGAACGCGCCCGCCAGCTGATCAAGTCCGAAACCGTACTGATCCCGATCATCGATTACGATACCGACAGCTACACCTATCGGGCGGGCTCCGGTAAGGATGTGGACGAAATCGTTGGTGAATCGCTGCCGCTGAGTTTCGGTGTCTGCGGCTGGGTGTTACGGCATAAAAAACCCTGGTGGCGCGGGGTGCTCGATGAACTCAACGAGGACGAACGCAACCGCTGGGAGAAGGAGGCGGGAACCTACATCCTGGTGCCGATGCGGAGCAAAAAGCACTTTCTCGGCGGCATCGCCGGGATCAACAAGATCGGCGCTCGCGAATTCAGCCGGCGTGATCTCAACCTGCTGGTCATGTTCGCCAGCATCGTCGGGATCGCGCTCGAAAACGCGATGGCGGTGAAAAAGATCGAGGAATCACAGCAGCTGACCGAAGACTATCGGCGGCGGCTCGAACTGGTCAACAGGCAGCTGGTCGAGAGCAGCAAGGAACTCGAGTACATGTCGCTGTACGATCCGCTGACCTCGCTGCCGAACCGGTCGCTGTTTCACGACCGGCTGAGCCAGACGCTGTCGATGGCTGAAGTGAGCACCGACGGAATCGGCCTGCTGCTGATCGACCTCGATCGATTCAAGAACATCAATGACGCCATGGGGCACGACGTCGGCGACCAGCTGCTGAAAGAGTTCGCGCAGTATTTCGGCGCGCAGTTGCAGCCGAATGAAACACTGGCGCGTCTGGGCAGTGACGAATTCGTCATCGTGCTGCCGGAACACGACTATCAAGCGACCATGGCCAGGGCTGACCGGTTCTACCGATCACTGGACACGCAGTTCGTACTCGACGGCAAGCCGATCGCGGTCACCGCCAGCATCGGTGTCGCGGTCTATCCCGACCATGGCGACGATGCGCGCCAGTTGCTGAGCCATGCGGATTCGGCGATGCAGGTGGCGAAGCAGAACCGGCAGGGCGTGAGCTCCTACAATCCCGGCGATGACCGTTCCGCGCTGGGCCGGCTGACACTGGAATCGGACTTGCGTGTCGCGCTGGAGCGCAACGCGTTCGATCTGTACTACCAGCCGAAAGTCGATATGCACAGCCGCGAAATCGTCGCTGTCGAAGCGCTCGGCCGCTGGCAGAACAGCCGCCGCGGCCTGATCCCGCCGGGTCTGTTCATCCGCGCGCTCGAACAGTACGGCCTGATCAACCGCTACACCTACAGTGTGATCGAGCAGGCGCTGCAGCAGGCGCTGCTGTGGGAATCCCGTGGCCGTATGCTGACGGTGGCGGTGAATATTTCGACCCAGACGCTGATGAATCCGGAATTCAAGGCGCAACTCGACCGGATCATCGCTAACAGCGAGCGGGGCCGCCTGCTGACTTTCGAAATCACCGAGAACCTGTTCCTGTCCGAATATGACCGTCTGGTCGACGTGCTGAATCATATCTGCGAACTGGGCGTGACCCTGTCGATCGATGACTTCGGTACGGGTTATTCATCCCTGAGCCGTTTGCGCAAGATCCCGGTGAAGGAGCTCAAGATCGACAAGTCCTTCATCATCGACATGGCACGGTCCCGCGATGATGAAGTGATCGTGCGTTCGACCATCGACATGGCGCACAACCTCGGGCTCAGCGTCGTCGCCGAGGGTATCGAAACCGAGGAGACCTACCGCATGCTGGAGCAGCTGGGTTGTGATGTGGCCCAGGGATTCCTGATCAGCAAGCCGCTGCCGGTCGATCAGTTCGATGAAATCATGTCCGGCCTCAGCTTCCGTTCAGGCTGAGGCGCACGGCTTTGATCACCGCGCCGGTGGCGGGATCCACACCGCGCCAGATTCGGAAGGATTCCGCCGCCTGTTCCACCAGCATACCCAGTCCGTCGGCTGTTTCCGCACAGCCGTTTTCAGCGCACCATCGCAGGAACGGCGTGTCTTCGGCGGCGTACATCATGTCGTAACAGAACGTATTTGTCTGCAGCATTGCGGGGGACACTGGCGGCAGCTGACCGCCGAGGCTGGCCGATGTGCCGTTGATGATCAGATCGAATGCGCCATCGCCGATCTCGTCCAGGCCGCAGCCGCGGACATTACCCAGGTCGGCGAAGTCCCGCGCGAGCTGCACCGCGGTTGCACGGGTGCGGTTCGCGACGGTCAGCGATGCCGGGCGGTTGCCGAGCAGGGGTTCGAGCACGCCGCGCACCGCACCACCGGCGCCGAGCACGAGTATGTTTTTAGCGCCCAGGTTATAGCGATGATTCCGCACCAGGTCGCGTACCAGCCCGATGCCGTCGGTGGTGTCGCCGTAGTAGTCGCCGGGGGCGTGCAGCACCAGGGTATTGACTGCGCCGGCGCGCCCGGCGCGGGGGCTTCTGCGTCGTGCCAGCGCATAAGCCTGCTGTTTGAACGGCACCGTGATGTTCAGCCCCTTGCCGCCGCTGCGCGCGAATGCGGCCACCGCCGCATCGAAGCCGTCGCTTGCAATCAGTTCGGCGGTGTACTCGATGTGCTGGCCGGTCTGCGCCGCGAACAGCCGGTGGATCAGCGGTGACCTGCTGTGGCTGATCGGGTTGCCGAATACCGCGTAGCGGTTGACCGGGTCTGTCACTATTCAGCCAGCCAGCCTGCGGCGGTCTTGGCGTAGTAGCTCAGGATACCGTCGGCGCCGGCGCGTTTGATCGACAGCAGGCTTTCGAGCACCACGGCTTTCTCGTCCAGCCAGCCGTTCTGCGAGGCGGCCTTCAGCATCGCGTATTCGCCGCTGACCTGGTAGACGTAGGTCGGGAAACCGAAGCGATCCTTGACCCTGCGCACGATATCGAGATAGGGCAGGCCCGGCTTCACCATGATCATGTCGGCGCCTTCGTCGATGTCGAGCCGGACTTCGTGCAGCGCTTCATCCGAATTGGCCGGGTCCATCTGGTAGCTGTACTTGTTGCCGCTGCCGAGACTGGCCGCGGAGCCGACCGCATCGCGGAACGGACCGTAGAAACTGGACGCATACTTGGCCGAGTACGCGAGTATGCGGGTATGAATATGGCCGGCCCGTTCCAGCGCATCACGGATCGCGCCGATGCGGCCGTCCATCATGTCGGACGGCGCGACCACGTCGGCGCCGGCCTCGGCATGGGACAGCGCCTGTTTGACCAGCACCTCGACGGTCTCGTCGTTGAGCACATAGCCGCCGGCATCGATCAGGCCGTCCTGGCCGTGCGAGGTGAACGGATCGAGCGCGACATCGGTGATCACGCCGAGTTCCGGGAAGGCCTGCTTGAGCGCGCGCACCGCCTGCTGGGCAAGACCGTTCGGGTTGTATGCTTCGGCGGCATCGTCGGATTTATTCTGCTGGCCGACCACCGGAAAAAGCGCCAGCGCGGGGATGCCGATTTCGCTGCATTCGCGCGCCTCGACCAGCAGCTGGTCGATGCTGACGCGCTCGATGCCGGGCATCGAGGTCACGGGCTCGCGCCTGTTCTCGCCCTCGATCACGAACATCGGGTAGATCAGGTCATCCGCGGACAGCCTGTTTTCCCGCATCAGCCGCCGCGAAAAGTCATCACGGCGCATGCGGCGTTTCCGTATCGCGGGAAATGATCGCTGTGTGTTCAATGGCGGCTCCACAATGATTCCGGGTTGCGCTATTGTAGCAGCCTCTCGAATCACCGGCACCCCTGGCGCCAGGAGCTTATATTCATGAAAACACTGAAATTCCACCTGATGCTGGTGCTGTTGCTGATGTTGCCGCCGGGACTGTACGCGGCCGACACGGTGTTCGCATTCACCGTCGACAGGCCGCTGGATCAGGTCTACAGCAGTCTCTACAGCGCGATGGAGGAGGCGCATTTCTATATCGTGTTCGAGCCCGATATCGGCAAGAACCTGGCCGGCTTCGCGGAGCGCTGGGGCGATGACTACAATCGCAGCGGCCTTGCTGCGATCCGCAGCATGGTGTTCTGCAACGGCTGGTACGCGAACCGGATCAGCAACGAGGATCCGGACATGCTGGCGCTGTGCCCGCAGCATCTGACGCTGATTGAATCTCACGGCAAAACCACCGCGCTTTACCCGAGGCCGACGGTAATTGCGCGGGACAGCCCCGCACACGCGGTTGTTGCTGATCTCGAGAATGAAGTCATCGCGGCGATAAAAACCGGCATGCGGGAATGAACTTTTGACGAAACCGATTCTCGAATGCTGCATAGTGTGAATGCATCTCCGGCTGATTCTCCGGATCCGCGAGCGGATACGGCGTAACCAGGCAAGCGACTCACATCAGGTCCAGTTAACACCACGCGCCCGACGTCGAAGGGTCCGCATGGTATTAACGGGTCCAAGCAGGACGATCCCCTTCAGGCCGGCGTTTGCCGGCCTTTTTTTTATACGCATACCGAAGCCAGGCGTTGTCCTGATCCGTCCGGCGGATGGCTCGCCGGGGGTGCCCGTGAATGCTGGCAATTGCCCGAATCCCGTCTATATACCTGTGTAATTGTCCAAAAATCCTGCTTTGCGTATCACTTCCCGGTTAACACGCTGATACGGCATCATGCCTGTATCCATGCGTCCGGCATTATGGGGACAGTTGCCACTGGAGGTAACGAAGAATGCAAGAATCCAATATAAAACAACGTATATTGCTGGTCGAGGAATCGGCAACGTTGCGTTATATACTGGGCAAGCTGGTGCAGAAACAGGGCTACGAACTGCTGTCGGTCGACTGTTTCCCGTCGGCCATCGATACGCTCAATAACGTAAAACATAATCTGCACGGTGTTCTGGTCGGCTGGCCGAACTACGAACAGAATATCGAAGAATCCAGAGAACTGCTGCTGCTGCTCGACCGCCAGCCCTACAGCGACCTGCCGGTTATTCTTTTGTCAAATGACGCCGAGCTGGAAATCCTGAACTGGATGAGTACGCGCCGCAAATCCGCGCTGGTACCCTGGGAAAACTACCAGGAAGCGGTGGCGTCGATGCAAACGCTGCTTATGCCCGCGCCCGAACCGGGCGATGACAGGCGCGTGGCCCCGCGGCCGGGCAAGACCACGCACGTACTGTTCGTCGATGATTCCAAGAGCCTGCGCACCTATTACAAACGACTGCTCGAGCGCAACGGATACGAAGTCATGACCGCCGCCTCCGTCAGGGAGGCGTATGACATCGCGGTCAGCAACGAAATCGATATCGCCATCGTCGATTATTTCATGCCGGATGAGAACGGCTATGTGCTTTGCCAGAAACTGCGTGACGATCCACGCACCGAGAGCATCCGCACCGCGGTCATCACCGGCACGTATCTGGATGCTGTCATTCGCGACTGCCTGCAGGCAGGTGCGGTCGAATGCATGTTCAAGAACGAGGCTGAAGAGCTGTTTCTCGCCCGGCTGTCGGTGATGCGGCGCTTCATCGAGGTTCAGCACTCGATTGAAAAGGAGCGTGAACGCCTGGAGGCGATACTCGAATCGGTCGGGGAAGGCGTGTACGGCGTCGATATCGAAGGCAATCTGACTTTCGTCAACCATGCGACCCTGAAGGTCCTGGGAACGGAGGATCATGCATCGCTGATCGGCAGGCCGGCGTACGAAGCCTTGCACTACACCGACAGCAACGACGGTCTCGAGAGCGACCGTTTACGCCAGGCCTACGGCAAGGGCGCCAAGCTGCGCTGCTGGGAAACGAAATTCAAGCACCATTCCGGCAAGCCGATCCCGGTGGAGTGTACACTCTATCCGCTCAGGCTGGGTGATCGCGAGGAAGGTTCCGTGGTCGCGTTCAGGGACATTTCCAACCAGAAGATGCTGGAAGAGAAATTGCGCTGGCAGGCGATGCACGACCATCTGACCGAACTCTATAACCGGCGGTATTTCGAAATCCAGCTCGAAAGCGAAATCCGCCAGGCCCAGCGCACAGGTATCCAGAGCGCGCTGGTCTACATCGATCTGGATCGTTTCAAGTACGTCAACGATACTGCCGGCCACGAAACAGGTGACCGCATGCTGATCGAGATCAGCCGTTCACTGAGCCGGAAACTGCGCAGGAACGACATCATGGCGCGCATCGGAGGCGATGAGTTTGCGATCATCCTGAAAAATGTCGATGAGGCCATGGCGCGCAAGATCGCCGACGAATACCGGGGCACACTCAATGGCATCTGTGTCCATCACGGCAAGCAGGCCTACCATGTCAACGCGAGCATCGGCATCGCAATGATGGTGGACAACGAGCTGACCGCCGGGGACGTGATGGCGAATGCCGACATCGCCTGCCATATCGCGAAGCGCATGGGTCGCAACCAGTCGCACATGTACCGCCAGGAAAGCGATGAGCGCAATGCGATGGGTTCCGAGCTGGGCTGGTCGACACGCATACGCGAAGCCCTGAAGAACGACGGCTTTGTGCTGCACTACCAGCCGATCATGTCGATAGAGCACATCGATCTGCATAACCTGCCGGCGCAGGACGGCGCGCTGTGGCAATCGCATATACGTGATTTTGACGGCACATTCCACTATGAAGTGCTGATCAGGATGCGCGGCGACCACGGCGAACTGTATTACCCGGGCTCGTTCCTGCCGACGGCTGAACGTTTCAACCTGATGACCGATATCGACATGTGGGTGATCGATAACGCACTCCGGGACGTCGCGTCTACCGGCAGCCCCGCGGGGAAGCTGGCGCTGTCGATCAATCTTTCAGGCCATTCGCTGGATGATGACGAGATGCAGACGCGAATCATGCTGCTGCTGGAGAAATACAATATTCCGCCCGGCGCCATCGTGTTCGAAATCACCGAAACCAGCGCCATCGCCAACCTGGAGCAGGCGAACCGCTTTATCCGCGAGATGAGCGATGTCGGCTGCCGCTTCTCGCTGGACGATTTCGGTTCGGGTTTCTGTTCTTTCGCGCAGCTGAAAAACCTGCCGACCAATCTGGTCAAGATCGACGGCCAGTTCGTCAAGAGCATGGCGCGCGGCTCGACCGACCGCGCCATCGTAACCGCGATGAATGATGTCGCGCACTCGCTCGGCCGCGCGACGGTTGCCGAGTATGTCGAGAGTCCGGAAGTGATACGCCTGCTGAAGATCTGCGGTGTCGACTCGGTACAGGGTAACTACATATCCGAGCCGATGCTGGCTCTGCCGCACGGCAATATCGTGCAGCTGTGCTCGAACACGGCCCTGTAGCGGATCGCCGGGCGCGGCGCGCTATTCGTCCAGCCACTCCCTCGGTTTCAGATAGACTTCGTACAGCTCCGCCTCCGCGGAGCCGGGTTCCGGTTGCCAGTTGTAGCGCCAGTTCACCACCGGCGGCAGGGACATAAGGATCGATTCGGTGCGCCCGCCGGACTGCAGGCCGAACAGCGTGCCCCGGTCGTAGACCAGGTTGAATTCCACGTAACGCCCGCGACGGTAGAGCTGGAAATTGCGTTCGCGTTCGCCATACGGCGTGTGCCTGCGCCGTTGCACGATCGGCAGGTATGCGTCGATGTAGTGGTCGCCGATGCTGCGCATGAAACCGAAACAGCGACCGAAGCCGCCCTCGTTCAGATCGTCGAAAAACAGCCCGCCGATGCCGCGCGGTTCGTTGCGGTGTTTCAGGTAAAAGTACTCGTCGCACCATTTGCTGTAGCGCGTATACACATCATCGCCGAAGCCGTCGCAGGCATCGCGGGCGATCCGATGCCAGTGGCGACAGTCTTCGCGGTTGCCGTAATACGGGGTCAGGTCGAAACCGCCGCCGAACCACCACACCGGCTCCGCATCGTCGCGGGTCGCGATGAAGAAGCGCACATTCGCGTGCGAGGTCGGCACATGGGGATTGTGGGGATGGATCACCAGTGACACGCCCATCGCCTCGAAACTGCAGCCAGACAGTTCGGGACGCTGCGCGGTTGCCGACGCGGGAAGCTGTTCGCCCCTGACGTGTGAAAAATTTACCCCGGCCTGTTCGAATATCGCGCCATTCGTGAGCACGCGCGTCAGGCCGCCTCCACCGCCGCTTTCACGCTGCCAGTCATCGTTGATAAAAGTCCCGCCGCCGTCTTCCTGTTCCAGCGCGCTGCATATGCTGTGCTGCAGCTTCAGCAGATAGTCGTGTACGGCCTGTGTGTCCGGGGTGTCGTCAGTGCCCATGGTTTCACCTTGTAGCTTTGTTTATTCACGAACCAGCGATCTGTCCGCGAGGCGGAGGATTGTCGACGGCGTGCCGCGGCATGCGCCGGCGGAGATCAGTATCGCGTCCACGATACCATCAAAACAGCGGTGCAGCTGCAGCGCGTTGTGCACCGGAATGCGGCCCGGCGGGTTCGCGCTGGTCGATACCAGCGGAGTGCCGGACTGTTCGCACAGTGAGCGCACCACCGCATGGTCACTGACGCGCACCGCGACCGTGTCCCCGCCGCCGGTTATCCAGCCCGGTGCGTCCGGCCGCGCCGGCACGACCCAGCTGATCGGCTGTGCGCTGTCGCGTATCAGGTTGCGGTCCAGCAGTGAGGGAACGTCGATGAAATCGTCGAGCTGCTCCAGTTGTCCGGCCAGCAGGATCAGGCCCTTGCCGGGCGGTCGCTGCTTGATCCTGTTGATGCGTTCGACCGCGTCTTCGCAGAGCGGGTCGCAACCCAGGCCGTAGACCGTTTCGGTCGGATAGACGATGACGCCGCCGTGTCTTATGCAATGTGCCGCGCGGCGGATCGCGAAGTCGGTGGCCATCGCGGGTTATTTCTTTTTAGCGGTCTTTTTCTTCGCGGTTTTCTTTTTTGCTTTTTTGGCCGTCTTTTTCTTTGCGGTTTTTTTAGTTGCCGTTTTAGCGGCGGCTTTTTTCGCCGCTTTTTTCTTCGCACCCTTGCGCTCGGGCGCCGCGGCCAGCAGTGCTTCGCATTCCTTCAGGCTGAGGTCTTTCGGTTCGCGGTCCTTCGGTATTTTTGCGTTTTTCAGTCCATTGGTGATATAGGGGCCAAAGCGGCCGTTGAGCACTTCGATGTCGCTGTCTTCAAATTGCTTGATGTATTTATTCGCGTCGAATTCCTTCTTTGCGTTGACCAGCTCCAGCGCCTGTTCGAAGCTAATGTTGTAGGGGTCGACGCCCTGGTCCTGGTAGGCCTTGTTGATCGAAACGAACTTGTTGTCGTATTTCACATAGGGGCCGAAGCGCCCGTAATTGGTCGAGATCTTTTCACCGTCGGGCGTCTCGCCGAGGTCGCGCGGCAGCACGAACAGGTCCAGGTAATTGTCCATGGTGACGTCGTGCATTTTCATACCGGGCCTGAGGCTGGCGAAGCGCGGCTTGTCCTCGTCGTCCTTGTCGCCGATCTGAACGAACGGGCCGTACGGTCCCATGCGTACGCTGACCGGCTTGCCACTGGGCGGGTCGATGCCGATGTGGCGTGACTGTGCGACATCGGCGCGGCTGACGTTTGCTTCCTTGTCCTCGACCAGCTTGTGGAACGGCTCCCAGAAATCCCGCATCAGCGGCACCCAGTCTTCCTCGCCGCGCGACACGCTGTCGAGTTCGTCTTCGAGGTTTGCGGTGAACTCGTAATCGACGTAGCGGGTGAAGTGCTCGGTCAGGAAATTATTCACGATGCGACCGATGTCGGTGGGCGTGAAGCGGCGGTTTTCCAGTTCGACGTACTGGCGGTTGACCAGGGTCGAGATGATGCTGGCGTAGGTCGACGGCCGGCCGATGCCGTATTCTTCCAGTGTTTTCACCAGGCTGGCCTCTGAGAAGCGCGGCGGCGGTTCGGTGAAGTGCTGGTCGCTGCGGATCTCGACCAGTCTGATTTTCTCGCCTTCGCGCATTTCCGGCAGGATCCTTTCGCGATCCTCGGTGCGCCGGTCGTCATCAAAGCCTTCGGTGTAGACTTTCATGAAGCCGGGGTGCCTGACGGTGGAGCCGTTGGCGCGGAACAGATTGCCATGACCACAGGCGAGGTCGACGGCCACGGTATCCAGCGTGGCGTGGACCATCTGGCAGGCCATCGCGCGTTTCCATATCAGTTCGTAGAGTGCGAACTGGTCCGGCTTCAGGTGCGATTTGATCTGTTCCGGCAGATGGCGCACGGATGTCGGCCGGATCGCCTCATGCGCTTCCTGCGCGTTCTTTGATTTGTTCTTGAATACGCGCGGCGCTTCGGGCAGGTAATCCCGGCCGTAATTCTGTTCGATCAGTGCGCGGATTTCGGTGATGGCTTCGCTCGCGAGACTGACCGAGTCGGTACGCATGTAGGTGATCAGGCCGACGGTTTCGCCACCGATGTCGATGCCTTCGTACAGCTGCTGCGCGGTGCGCATGGTGCGCTGCGCGGAAAAGCGCAGCTTGCGCGCGGCTTCCTGCTGCAGAGTCGAGGTCGTGAACGGCGCCGCCGGGTTGCGTTTGCGTTCTTTTTTCTCGATTGCAGTGACGGTGAGTTCGCCGTTGGCGGCGCTCAGCAGGTTCTGCCTGACAGCGGTTGCATCGGTTTCGTTGGTGAAGCTGAACTGCTGCACCCTCTCGTTGCTGTACTGGTAAAGCCGCGCCAGAAACGCCTGCGCGTCCTTGTCGGCATCCGCCTCGATGGTCCAGTATTCCTGCGGCTCGAAGGCCTCGATTTCCTCTTCGCGCTCGACGATCAGGCGCAGCGCCGGGCTCTGTACGCGGCCGGCGGACAGACCGCGCTGGACCTTTTTCCATAGCAGCGGCGACAGGTTGAAGCCCACCAGGTAGTCCAGCGCGCGGCGCGCCTGCTGGGCGTTGATCAGGTCGAGCGAGAGATCGCGCGGCGAATCGATCGCTTCCCTGATCGCTCGCTTGGTGACTTCGTTGAATACGACACGATGGACGTCGATATTCTTCAGCGAGCCTGCTTCCTTGAGCAGTTCATACAGGTGCCAGGATATGGCTTCGCCTTCGCGGTCCTGGTCAGTCGCCAGATACAGGGTGTCGGCCTTTTTCAGTGCCTGCTTGATCGCGTTGACGTGTTTCTCGTTCTTTTCGATCAGCTGGTACTTCATCGCGAAGCCGTGATCGGTGTCGATCGCGCCTTCCTTCGGCACCAGATCGCGGACATGGCCGTAGGAGGCCAGTACCCTGAAATCCTTACCCAGGTATTTCTCGATGGTTTTGGCCTTCGC